>Ga0105046_10006712_pt1 | contig 18197 bp, 13 predicted proteins | sample MAT03_FD_78385 | JGI IMG/M metagenome (GOLD analysis project Ga0105046, IMG submission 78385) | Freshwater microbial communities from Lake Fryxell liftoff mats and glacier meltwater in Antarctica - MAT-03 (megahit assembly) | ecosystem: Environmental > Aquatic > Freshwater > Ice > Liftoff...
AACCGAGGTTGAACTCGTCGCCGAGCACACCCTCAAGGGCAGCGCAAGGCTGGCCGGCTTCATGATGAAGAAGACCCAGCGCCAGATGCTCGATCAGGCTCTCGAAACGCTCAACACGCTGTTCAGCGATCCCGCTTCCGTGGAAGTCGAGTGAGGTGGAACCCAGGCGCGATACGAGGTGGTGGGGATGGGGCGACCCCGACGAATCTGCGGCACTGCCGGAAGCCGCCGAAGCAATGCTCAACGAGCGGGAAATCCTTCCGCAAGAAGCACCATCGGTGCCGAATCTTGCGTCGGTATCGATCCCGGCGGCCGAAGAGATCCCCGATGAAATCTCGAGAATCGTCGGTACGGAGAACGTTTACACCGGCCCGGAGGACAGGATCCGCCATTCGGCCGGCCAGAGTTACCTCGACCTGCTCGAGAAACGCTCCGGCAGCATCAGCGCGGCCCCGGATGCGGTCGTTGTTCCACCGTCCGCCGAAACGATCCAGCCGTTGCTGGAAGCCTGCTCGCGCCTCGGCATCGCGGTAGTCCCGTTCGGCGGCGGCACCAGCGTGGTCGGCGGCATAGCGCCCCTCAGGGGCGAATTCGGCCGGGTGATCAGCCTCGACCTCGTCAACCTGCGCGGCATCGAGGTCGACCGGCGGTCCCTTACCGCCCGGGTTGGCGCCGGCCTGCGCGGACCGGAAGCCGAGGCATTGCTGGGCGCCGAAGGTTTCACCATCGGCCACTTTCCCCAGTCCTTCGAGTACGCGACCGTAGGTGGTTTTGCCGCCACCCGTTCCGCCGGTCAGTCTTCAAGCGGCTACGGGCGTTTCGACTCTCTCGTAAGTTCGATTCGAATGACGACGCCCGCCGGGAACATTTCGACGCTCGACACCCCGCACACCGCAATCGGACCCGCGCTGCGTGAGGTGATCATCGGTTCAGAGGGAATATTCGGTGTGATTCCCGACGTCGACGTGAGGATCCGTCCGTCCGCCGAGGCCCGCCGTTACGAAGCCTGGATCGCCGGTGGCTTCGAAGAAGGCAACGAGATCATCCGCAGCCTCGTCCAGGTCGACCGGCTGCCGACCATCGCCCGGGTTTCAGACGAATCCGAAAGCGAAGTCAACCTGACCATGGCCCTGCCGTCGGGGGTGGCCGGTGATCTCTTCCGGCGCTACCTGAAGGTTCGGGGACGCTCACAGGGTGCCCTGATGATCGTCGGCTACGAAGGCACTTCCGACCGGATTCGCAGCCAGCGTGCGGAAACCGCCAAGGCTCTACGGCGAGGCGGCGCGATTTTCCTCGGTCAGGGTGCCGGCAAGGGCTGGGAGAAAGGGCGCTTCCATGGTCCATACCTTCGGGAAGCGCTGATGGACCGCGGCGTTCTCGTCGAGACGTTCGAGACCTCCCAGCAATGGAGCGCACATGCCTCGCTCTACGACCGGGTCAAGGCGGCCGTTGCGGCCGCGATGGAAACACGGGGCATGAAAGGCATCGTGATGTGTCACCTGTCGCATGCCTACCGTGACGGTGCTTCGCTCTATTTCACGGTGATTTCGTCACCGGGACAGGGTGGTGGTGCCGAAAGCTGGCCGGTGATCAAGGCTGCGGCCTGCGCAGCGATTCAGGCCGGTGGTGGCACGCTCTCGCACCATCACGCCACGGGTCGTGACCATTCGCCCTGGGTCGAAAGCGAGATCGGTGCGCTGGGTGTCGAGGCGATCCGTGCGCTCAAGGAACGATTCGACCCCGCCGGAATCATGAACCCCGGCAAGCTGATTCCTTAGCCTCCATTTCTGCGCTCCACACCTCGCATGGCGGCACCCCGCCTTGTGCGAAGTAGTGGTGGGGAGACGGGTATCGCGTCCTCGCGGGACGACGCTGCGGGCGCGATACCCGTCTCCCCACCCAACCGTTCGTCAGGGAAGGTCCCATGCTGGGCGGTGTAACCATTCACTGTGACAGCGGGGGTGGGGATGCCCCGCCCGGAGCGTCGTCCCGTGAGGACGGGGTATCCCCACCCCCGCCAAACCACAGGAAACATGGAACGGGTCTCGGCAACCGTTTCCACGCTTCGCGCGGAGGAAAGGCGGCGAGACCCTAAGGATCGGGTACTGACGTCTTTCTCGACGCTTCGCGCGGAGGAAAGGCGGCGAGACCCTAAGGGCCGGTTGCGCCGACTCCGGTCTGCGTGCCCTGGCACTGCCGGTTGATTGCCTGCCTGAGGGATTGCGGCAAGGCGATCGGGCCCTCGAATACCGGTTTGCCGGCGAGTGCGGGCAGGCGGCTCTGGTTTCCTTCGAGCGCCTGGGAGGTCTGCTGGACGATCGCGTCCGCTTCCTCCTTGCTCACCCTCGACAGCGAGAGGTCGGTGAAGATGCCGGCAGTGATCGAACAAAGGGCTTCGGGTGGCAGGACGATCGTATTGCCGTATGTGCCGCTGTCTCCGACCTCGAGCTCGTTCAGCGGGAACGCTCCGATCGAGCCATCCATCCAAAGTACGTAGCTGTTCTGTTCGCCGGTCGGGTCGAGCTCGCTGAACTGGAGGTTCGCCGCGAAGTTGTCTTCGACCCGCCCGAACTGGACCCGGCCGGAGCCGCCCTGGTTGCCAACCGGCTGCATGACAGCGCCGGCGTTCGCGGCCGATGGGGCGGGTGTCTCTTCCTTGTCGTCGCTGCCACCGAAAACACCGGTCAGCAGCAGGATCACTACGGCGACCAGGAACGCGGCGAGGACCAGGATCGCTATCAGACGCTTCTGCGAGCCGAGTCCACCATTGGAGTCCGATTCGTCACCGGAGGCGTTCGGGGAAGTGGATCGGCTGCCCTTGCCTTGCGGCTTGTTGCGCCGTGGGGCAGCCTTCGAGGTGCCGCGAGCTGTCGTTGCCTTGCCACCGACGTTGCGTGGCAGATCCGCACCCGGGACCAGCAGGCTGAGCTGATCGGCCAGGCTCGAGGCGGTGTCGGCTGCCTCTTCGTTCTCGGCAAGGGCGCGGGCCACCTCGGCGCGGCCGATCGGATCACTTTGCCCGAGCAGGTAGTCAGTGAGGTTTGTCTCGCTGTCGGGGTCGCTGCCGTTGATTTCGGTCAGTGCCTGGTGCGCCCTGCTCCGGACCTCGGTTTCATCGATCCCGAGCAGCCCGGCGATGTCGCTGTAGCTCTTGCCGCGTCCGAGCAGCAACTGGAGCAGGGTGCGGCTGTCCTCACTGAGTCCCATGCGTCAAAACTCTATGGGTTTATGATGCCCGGCATATGCCAGACGTGACGCTTCCCGACTCCCCGTTCGATGGTCTCCTCGGCACCGAGTGGATCTCCAGCGACCCTGACAATGCGATTGCCCGCCTGCCGATGAAAGACGAACATCGCCAGCCGATGGGAATCATGCATGGCGGGGTCATGGCTTCATTGGTCGAGAGCCTCTGCTCGATGGCCACGGCTACTGCGGTGGTGCCGGACAACCGCGTCGCGATGGGCCAGAGCATTTCGGTCAACCTGCTGAGACCCGTTTCCAGCGGCGGCATCCAGGTCGAAGCGGAAGCGGTTCACCGCGGCCGCATGACCTGGGTCTGGCGGGCGACGATCAAGGACTTCGAAGATCGTGTTTGCGCGATGGCCCAGATGACGATGGCGATCCGTGACGCCCCGGACGGCGTCGATCTCGGGTTCCTGGTCACCGAGAAGCCGGGCGGGTAACAGGCAAAACCGGGCGGCTCCGCGCCGTCGGAGGTTCAGTCGGCCTGCCAGGGGCGGTAGCGGTTGGTTATCGGCATGCGCCGGTCGCGGCCGAAACCTTTTGTGGTGACCCTGAGGCCGGGTGGCGACTGCCTACGCTTGTATTCAGCCCGGTCAACCAGGGCGATGATCTCGGCGACGGTGGTGGCGTCCTCACCGGTGGCAACGATCTCGGCCGGACCCATGTCTCCTTCTACGTACATCTGGAGGATCCGGTCGAGCACGTCGTAATCCGGCAGCGAGTCAGAGTCTTTCTGGTCGGGTCGCAGTTCCGCTGAGGGGGGCCGGATCAGGATGTCTTCGGGTATCACCGGCGACATGCCGTTGCGATGCCGGCAGAGCTCGTAGACGAGGGTCTTCGGCACGTCCTTGATCGGTCCCAGGCCGCCGGCCATGTCGCCGTAAAGGGTCGAGTATCCAACCGAGGTCTCGCTCTTGTTGGCGGTGGTGAGCACCAGCCAGCCCCGGCTGTTGGAAAGGGCCATGAGCAGGTTGCCCCGGATCCTGGCCTGAAGGTTTTCGGCGGCGATTCCGGTCGCATCATCCCCGAGCAGTTCGTCGTAAGCGGCCATCGGCCCGGAGATCGGGATCTCGATCATCTCGGTGCCCAGCCGGTTCGCCATTTCGCGGGCGTCGCCCTGCGTATCACCGCTGGAATGGCGGGACGGCATCACCACACAGGTGACCCGGTCGGGGCCCAGGGCATCGACCGCGAGGGCGGCGACCAGGGCCGAGTCGATTCCTCCAGACAGGCCGATGCCGACGTGGAGGAAACCGTTCTTCTGCACGTAATCGCGCAGTCCGGTGACCAACGCCGTGTAGACCTCGTCGAGGTCTTCCATCCAGGGCGATGGTTCGGTTGCCTGATCGCAGATGAGCAGATCCTCGGTGAACTGTCCGGCACGGGAGAGCACGGTGCCGTCCGCTCCGAACAGGACGCTGCCACCATCGAAGATCAGTTCGTCCTGCCCACCGACCGCGTTGACCATGGCGACCGGCCGGTTCTCACGGATCGCCACCTCACGGAAGATGTCTTCCCTCTGGCCGGCCTTGCCGCGGTGGTACGGGGATGCGGAGAGGTTCACGATCAGGTCGGCACCGGGGGCGAGGCGCGCCGCGACCGGGGACTGCGGGTCCCAGCAGTCCTCGCAGATCGTCAGGCCGACGATGTGGCCTGCGACTTCCCCGACCAGCGGGTCAGCCCCATCGCGAAATGTTCTGTACTCGTCGAAAACCCCGTAGTTCGGCAAAAGGCGCTTGTGGTAGACAGCACGGACCTTGCCGTCTTCGATCACGGCCGCGGCATTGGCGGCGATTGCGACACCGACCGGGTCACTCACGGGGTTGGCGAACCCCACCACGGCGGTTATGCCGGAAACACCTTCGGCAACCTCGGCGACCATCAGTGCATTGGCTTGGATGAAGTCGGGCCTCAGGTAGAGATCCTCGGCGGGATAGCCGGTCATGCTGAGCTCCGGGAAGACCACCAGTTGGGCGCCGGCTTCTTTCGCTTTGCCGATCCAGTCCGAGATCAGGGCGGCATTGCCATCGAGGTCGCCGACCGTCGGGTTGATCTGGGCGAGGGCTGTTCTCGGCATCGCGGGCACAGGCGGATTATCGCCGCTCACCCGCCGGGATCACCCCGCGGGTGCTTTCTTGCTGCAAACAGGCCTGTGAGCCCCCTCACACCCAGCACCGGCACAAGTCTCTTGAATGTCTGTTCCTAACAGAACACTCACATAACGCCGAACCGTCACTAACAATTCTGGCGGACGGGGGACCCAACAGCCGGCGCTCTTCACTGAGTAGCAGGCACGGGGCGAATCCAGCGGTGATCCGCTGGTAACGGGCAAGGCCCGTGAGTCCGACAGCTAACCCCGCAGGCGATCAAGGAGATTCGAATGCGCTTTTCAATACGGACCGTACGGTCCGGCTTTCTCATGCTCTGCGCCATTTTTGCCGTTTCGACGATGGCAGCAATGGCTTCACCGGCTTCGGCCGCAACCGCCCCTGGCAACCTCAGGGTGAAAGTCGCCCCCCAGGTGGTCACCCACGGCAAGAAGATCGAGGTCCGTGGTGCGAGCGGCTCCGCCGGGCGTAAGCCGGTGCGGGTTTTCTTCCGGGACAACGCCACCAACTCATGGGACAAGCTCAAGACCGTAACCAGCAACGGGCGTGGCATCTACAACACCGACGTGACTGCCCGCCAGAGCGGACAGATCAGGGTAAAGACCGCAGACGGCCAGTTCTCGCCGATCCGCAGGCTCAAGGTGCGCAGCACCATGAAGGTCCAGGGCATCAACCGTTACGTGAAGCTGGGCGACCGGCTCGGTGTGCGTGGCATCATCAGGCCCGCAGGCGTCCGCCGGATCAAAGTCGTGATCAACGGCGCCGGCAAGACCATCCGCACGAAAACGAAGGCCCACGGCGGTTTCGCCGTCAAGTGGCGCCCGGAGTCCGCCGGTAACTATCGGGTACGTGTATTCGGCGCCAGGAACGAAGCTGCGATCGGCGATGCCAGCCGCCGCTTCCGTGTGTTTGGACTGCGCGCGGCCCACGCTTCCTATTACGGACCGGGCCTCTACGGCAACGGAGTCGCCTGCGGCGGCACCCTGACTCCTTCAACCATGGGTGTCGCCCACAAGACGCTGCCCTGCGGCACCAAGGTGACGATCAGTTACGAAGGCCGCACGGTCAAGGTCCCGGTCATCGACCGCGGTCCGTACATCGCCGGTCGTGACTACGACCTCACCGAAGCCGTGCGCAACAAGCTCGGATTCGGCGGCGTCGGAACCATCTGGGTCAACCACTGAGCAGAGGCAACTAGTCCAGACAGGCTTCCGGCAACGATCTTCCCTCGCATGAGCGGGAGATCGTTGCGGAGGCTGAAAGCCTCATTGAATCGGGACGATCCGCTGACAGACAATGGGCGGATCGTCCCCTGCGCCTTCCGGCTGGCTGCTAGATTTGCCTGGTGGCCAGTCCTGAAGTGAAGAACCTCGAAGCGATCTCCAAGGCGATCGACCAGCACAACACCAGCTGCGCCTATCCGGCGGCAGAAGTGCGCATGAACCCCTTCGAGATCGAACGCCTGGGCTGGGAAGAGATCCGCGGCCTGCCGATCGTCGGCGACCCGGACCTCGGCACCGGCCGCTTCACCATCGTCTGCTCCCGTGACGTGGACGGGGAGAACCTCGAAGAGACCGAAGCAGTCGGCCGCGACCTGATCACGGTGGCCCCGGCCCGGCAGACGCCCGACGGCCCGGAAACCCCGGCAAGCCCCGACTTCCCGTCGGCCCCGGATTTCCCGGAACCCAGCCGGAACTGAATTTGGGCCTTCCGGTCTAAACGTCGCTCCAGAAGTCCAGTCCGAGGTCGGTCAGCCAGCCCTGGATCTCGATGTTCAGCCGGTAAATCTCGCCGGTCCAGATCAGGACGCCCATCGCGATCAGGATCACGCCACCGAAAGCAATGATCACGTTGTAATGGCGTTTGACGACCGCGAAAGCCGTAGTCATGCGGTTGAAGGCCACTGCGGCCAGCAGGAACGGGATCGCGAGGCCGGCTGAATATACGGCCAGCAACAGCGCCCCCCTCGTCGCTGAATCTGAAAGCGATGCGGCCGAAAGAATTGCCCCGAGAGTCGGGCCGATGCAGGGGGTCCAGGCGAAAGCGAACGCGGCACCGGCGACGATCGGGCCGCCTTTCCCGGCGCGTTCCATCAGCGCGTCGAAATGCCACTCGCGGTTCAGCTTGAGGAAGAAGAACGAAGCAACGAAAAGGATGCCCATGAGGATGATCACCACGGCGGCGATCTTGTCCAGCAACTCCCGGTGGTCGCTCAGTGTGGAGCCGAGCCTGGTCGCGGTCAGGCCGAGCAGGATGAAGATCAGCGAGAAGCTGGCACAGAAGAACAGGCTGGGTACGAGCACACGCCGCCAGCCGGCGTCGTCGAGCTGGTCGACGGAAACCCCCGAGACCGCCGACAGGTAACCCGGAACGAGCGGCAGGACGCAGGGGGACAGGAAAGAGACAATGCCGGCCAGCAGCGCGGCCAAGAGGCCCACTCCGGCGGCGGGATCGGTGGTGGCAAGAACTTCCAAGGGATTAGAAGGGTAGTCGGGCGACGACTCGGGCGGCACCCCTCTAAATTGCGTGGATGCTGCTTTACGGACAGGAGAGAGACTGTGACTGAGCTAGAACGCCCGCTGAACGGGCAGGTTGTGCTGATAACCGGTGGTGCCGGGGGCATCGGGCTGGCGACCGCGAAGTCGCTGGTGAACGCAGGGGCCAAGGTGGCCCTGGGCGACCTCGACCATGCCGCCGCCGAACAGGCGGCAGATTCTCTCGGGGAGGGCAACATCGGCGGCCGGCTCGACGTCACCGACATGGAATCGTTCGCGGCCTTCTTCGAAAGGGTCGAAGCCGAGATGGGACCGGTGGACGCGCTGATCAACAACGCCGGCGTGATGATCCTCGGACCGCTCGACGAAGAAGAGGAAGCGGTCACCTCGACCACGATCGCGGTCAACCTCGCCGGCGTCATCAACGGCACCAAACTGGCGATGAGGTACATGAAGCGCCGTCGCCGGGGCCGCATAGTCAACATCGCTTCGCAGGCGGGCAAAGCCGGTTTCCCGAACGGGGCCACCTACTGCGCGACCAAGTTCGCGGTCGTCGGCCTTTGTGATGCGGTGCGCAACGAATTGCGCGCGACGGGAGTGGGGGTCACCTGCGTCATGCCCGGTCCGGTTGCGACTGAGCTCGGTGCGGGGCTCGGCAAGGCTCGCGGAGTCGAGCTCTTGAAGCCAGAGGAAGTGGCCGAAGCGATCACCAGGGCGATCGTCCGCGGCGAGAGCGAGGTCTGGCTGCCGCGGATCACCCCGTTCATCGCGAAACCCGTTTCTCTTCTACCCGCCGGGGGACGCGACTTCGTGATGAGGGCGATGAACGCCGACAAGGTCCTTTCACAGGCCGACAGTGCCCGTCGTGCCGAATACGAAGAGTCGGCGATCAACAAGAGCTGAGCCGGGTTTCCGGGCTTATGGACCGTGGGATAGGTGGCAGGGGGTTTCCTCAGGTATCCTTCTACGGTGGACTGGCTCCGGCCGGATGGCGGTTCCAGCCGCCGATACCACCGCATACCGACCACCGAAATAGCCCGCGCCGGCGCTGAAAGCGCGTAAAAATGACTGAATTCGTCCCGTCGTCTCCGTCTTCTGACGGACTGTACGACTCCACATTTGAACATGATGCCTGCGGAGTTGCGATGGTTGCGCGACTCGACAACGAGGCACGCCATGATGTCGTCTCGCAGGGCCTGCTCGCCCTCGAGAACCTCGAGCATCGCGGGGCCGCCGGGGCCGACGCGAGTACCGGGGACGGTGCCGGCATCCTGCTCCAGATCCCGGACCTCTTCTTTCAGGAAGAGGCCGGATTCGAACTGCCCGCCGCCGGCAATTACGGCGTCGCAATGTGCTTCCTGCCCCAGGACGAAAGCCGCCGGGCCGCACTCAAGGACCTGATCTCCGAGACCGCCGGCAACGAGGGCCAGAAGGTTCTCGGGTGGCGCGACGTTCCGATCGACACCGGCCACGTGGGCGACACCGCAAACCTCAGCCGCCCGCACGTTTCCCAGATGTTCGTTGCCGCTGCAGATTCACTCGCCGGCGACCAGGATGCATTCGAACGCAAGCTCTACGTGATCCGCCGGGTTTGTGAGATCGAGGCCGGAGAAGAGCTGTACATCGTTTCGTTTTCCTCACGGACAATCGTCTACAAGGGGATGCTGACTTCCTACCAGGTGCCCGGCTTCTATCCGGAACTGCGTGATGAGCGTGTTCGTTCCGCGATGGCGCTGGTCCATTCGCGGTTCTCGACCAACACCTTTCCCAGCTGGGATCTCGCACACCCCTTCCGGCTGATCGCCCACAACGGCGAAATCAACACCCTGCGCGGCAACATCAACTGGATGCGGGCCCGCGAGTCACAGCTCGCTTCCGAGCTCTTCGGCGACGACCTCGACAAGGTGACCCCGGTGGTGCGTCCCGACGGTTCCGACTCCGCGACCTTCGACAACGTGCTCGAACTGCTCATGCTCTCGGGCCGCTCACTGCCGCACGCCGCGATGATGATGATCCCCGAGGCCTACCGCAACCGCAATGACCTCTCGGAGGAACTCCAGGGTTTCTACGCCTACCACGCCTGCCTCATGGAGCCATGGGACGGACCGGCGGCGGTCTGTTTCACCGACGGCCGCGTGATCGGTGCCACCCTGGATCGGAACGGACTCAGGCCCGGCCGCTGGGTCGAGACGAAGGACGGAATGGTCATCCTCGGATCCGAGATCGGCCTGCTCGACATCAAGCCTGAAGACATCAAGCGCCTCGGTCGCCTCCAGCCGGGCAAGCTCTTCCTGGTCGACCTCGAGAAGCACCGCATCATCGAAGACGAAGAATTCAAGGCTGAAGTCGCAACCCGGCAGCCCTACCGTGAATGGTTCGACCGGGCTTCGGTCCACTTCGACGACCTGCCGACCGCGTACGTGACGATGACCGGTGTTCAACCGACTCCACGCAGGCAGCTTTCTTTCGGATATACGCAGGAGGACCTGCGGGTGCTGATCACCCCGATGGCCGCAACCGGTGCCGAGCCAATTGGCTCGATGGGCAACGACACCGCGCTGTCGGTGCTTTCGGATAATCGCCCGCCGCTCTACACCTACTTCAAGCAGCTCTTCGCCCAGGTCACCAACCCGCCGGTCGACCCGATCCGTGAAGAGGTCGTGATGAGCCTGGCCGCCGGAGTCGGCAGCGAGCAGAACCTGCTGGCCGAAAGTGAGCAGCACGCCCACCAGCTCTGCCTCGACCAGCCGATCCTGATGAACCAGGAACTCGAAACGATCCGCCACGTCAACCACGACATTTTCCGGGCCGACACGATCGACATCACCTGGGACGTCGCCGAAGGCCCCGAAGGTCTCGAGTCCCGTCTGCAGGCCGTCTGCGAAGAGGCCGAAGAAGCGATCGAGAGCGGCTTCAACATTCTGATCCTGTCTGACCGCCGCTGCGGCCCGCGCCGGGTGCCGATCCCGGCCCTGCTGGCCGTCGGTGCCGTCCATCACCACCTGGTCAGGGCGGGAACCCGCCTGCGAGCCGGCATGGTTCTGGAATCGGGTGAGCCGCGCGAAGTTCACCACATGGCGACACTCATCGGTTACGGCTGCAGCGCGATCAACCCGTACCTGATGCTCGACACCGTCGACGACCTCGTAGTTCAGGGCCTGGTCCCGGACATGGAGTCCCCCGACCGCGCCCAGCGCAACGTCGTCAAAGCGATCGGCAAAGGACTGCTGAAAACGATCTCGAAGATGGGTATCTCGACCATCCAGTCCTACTGTGGCGCGCAGATCTTCGAAGCGGTCGGCCTCGACAGGGAACTGGTCGACCGGTACTTCGCCGGAACTTCATCCCGAATCGGCGGTATCGGTATCGATGTCATCGCCAAAGAGACCCTCGACCGCCACGCCTCGGCCTACCCTGGCAGCCACGAGGAACTGCTGCCCGTCGGCGGCATCTACGCCTGGCGCCGGGACGGGGAGTTCCACCAGTGGAACCCGGAGACGATCGCCCTCGTCCAGCACGCCGTCCGCGGTGAAGGCGGCGACGCGCAGACCAAGTACGACGAGTTCGCCGAACAGGTCAACGGCCATTCGGTAAAACGGGCGACGCTGCGTGGGCTGCTGAAGCTGAAGGAATCTGCCGATCCGGTCCCGCTGGATGAAGTCGAGGCTGCCTCGGAAATTGTCAAGCGTTTCGCGACCGGGGCGATGTCACTCGGGTCGATCTCACGAGAGTCTCACGAGACCCTTGCCATTGCCATGAATCGCATTGGCGGCAAGTCGAACACCGGTGAGGGCGGGGAGGACCCCGTGCGGTTCACCCGTGACGACAACGGCGACCTGCGCCGTTCCGCGATCAAACAGGTCGCATCGGGACGCTTCGGTGTCACAATCCATTACCTGTCTAACGCTGATCAGCTTCAGATCAAGATGGCCCAGGGCGCCAAGCCCGGCGAAGGTGGACAGCTGCCCGGACACAAGGTCGACAAGTACATCGGCTCGGTCCGGCACACGACCCCCGGGGTCAGCCTGATCTCGCCGCCGCCGCACCACGACATCTACTCGATCGAGGACCTCAAGCAGCTGATCTACGACCTGCGCTGCGCCAATCCGAAGGCTTCGATCTCGGTCAAGCTGGTCGCCGAAGTAGGAGTTGGCACGGTCGCCGCCGGTGTGGCCAAAGCCAATGCCGACCATGTGCTGATTGCCGGCCACGATGGTGGCACTGGCGCATCGCCCCTTTCTTCGATCCAGTCGGCCGGCATCCCCTGGGAGATCGGCCTCGCCGAAACCCAGCAGACCCTGATCAAGAACGATCTACGTTCCCGCATCCGGGTCCAGACCGACGGGCAGCTGAAAACCGGCCGTGACGTGATCATTGCCGCTCTGCTCGGTGCCGACGAATACGGCTTCTCGACCGCGCCCCTGATCGCGTCCGGCTGCATCATGATGCGGGCCTGCCACCTGAACACCTGCCCGGTCGGCATCGCAACCCAGGACCCTGAGCTGCGCAAGCGGTTCGAAGGCCAGCCGGAACACGTCGTCAACTATTTCTTCTTCGTTGCCGAAGAGGCACGCAAGATCATGGCGAAGCTCGGCGTGCGCACCATGAACGAATTGATCGGCCGAACCGAACTGCTCGAAGCCGACAACGCGGTTGAGCACTGGAAAGCCGGGGGGATCGACCTTTCCGGCGTGCTCGCATTCCCGGAAGGCATCGAGGTCGACGCCGCCCGTTCTCAGACCATCGATCAGGAGTCACCGCTCGAGGACAACCTTGACTGGAAGCTGATCGACGAAGCCCGCGAAGCGATCGAAAACGGCACGCCGGTCGAGTTCAGCTCTGACGTCAAGAACATCGACCGCTGCGTCGGCGGCATCCTCTCGAACGCGATCGCCACCAGGCACGGGGCCGCCGGCCTGCCGGACAACACGATCAAGGTCTCGATGCGTGGCGCTGCCGGCCAATCCTTCGGCGGGTGGCTCGCACCCGGCATCAGCTTCTCGCTGCGTGGCGAGGTGAACGATTACGTCGGCAAGGGACTTTCCGGAGGAACCATCTCGGTCGCACCGCCGGACGGCATCACCTACGTTCCGGAAGACAACGTGATCGTCGGCAACACCGCGCTCTACGGAGCGACCCGTGGCCGGGCGTTCTTCCGCGGCATCGGTGGCGAGCGTTTTGCTGTTCGTAACTCCGGCGCGGTGGCGGTCATCGAAGGTGTCGGTGACCATGGTTGCGAATACATGACCGGCGGCACGGTGGTCGTGCTCGGCCGGACCGGGCGCAACTTCGCCGCCGGAATGAGCGGCGGCATCGCCTACGTCTATGACGAAGACGGCACTTTCCCGGAGCGGGTAAACCCGACCATGAGCAACCAGCTCGAAGAGCTCGACGAAGCCGATCTGATTGAACTCAAAGGACTGGTCAGCGAGCATATGGAGCGCACCGGTTCAGCCGTCGCTTCCCGCATGCTCGACGACTGGCAGGCGGCTTCGGGCAGATTCATCAAGGTTTTCCCGGCCGACTACAAGCGGGTCCTGGCCGAACTCGAAGCCGAAGGATCGGCCGATTCCGAAGCTTCCGACGTACCGATGGTACCGACAGAAACAATCGGTGAACCCCAGCCGATAGTCTCGGCAGTGAAGGAGCGTTAGGCATGGGCAAACTCGGAGGATTCCTCGAGATCGAACGGGCCGGGATCCCTTACCGGGATCCGGCCGAAAGGGTCTCTGACTACAGCGAATTCGTGGTTGAGCGAAGCGACGAAGAGCTCGCCGGGCAGGGTGCCCGCTGCATGGATTGCGGCGTGCCTTTCTGCCACAACGGCTGCCCGCTCGGCAACCTGATCCCGGACTGGAACGACCTCGTCTACCACGGGCGCTGGCAGGACGCGATCCGCCAGCTCCACGCAACCAACAACTTCCCTGAGTTCACGGGAAAACTTTGCCCTGCGCCCTGCGAAGCCTCCTGCGTACTCGAAATCCGCGAGAACGAAGCGGTCACGATCAAGCAGATCGAGCAGGCGATCGTCGATCGCGCCTGGAAGGAGGGCTGGATCCGTCCTCGCCCGCCGAAGCGCGAGACCGGCCGCACGGTCGCCGTGGTCGGCGCCGGACCGGCCGGAATGGCCGCTGCCCAGCAGCTGCGCCGCAACGGCCACACGGTCACCCTCTTCGAACGTGACGAAGCCGCCGGCGGACTGATCAGGTTCGGTGTGCCCGACTTCAAGATCGAGAAGACCGTCGTCGAACGCCGCGTCCAGCAGCTGATCCACGAGGGTGTATCGGTCAAGTGTGGCGTCGATGTCGGTGTGGACATCACCGTCGAAGAGCTGAACGAACGCTTCGACGCGGTCGTTCTTTCAACCGGCTCGAGGGTTCCGCGTGACCTGCCGGTGCCCGGACGTGAGCTCGATGGTGTCCATTTCGCGATGGATTACCTCTACATCCGCAACCGCTGGCTGGCTTCGGAGATCGGCCCGAAGCCGCTGGTCTCGCCGCCGGAGCCCGGCAGCATCACCGCCGAAGGCAAGAACGTAGTTGTCATCGGCGGTGGCGACACGGGTGCCGACTGCGTCGGCAACGCGGTCCGTGAAGGAGCGCTCGAGGTCGTCCAGCTCGAACTTTTGCCGGAACCACCGGAGACCCGTCCGGACGATCGCACGCCATGGCCTCTCTGGCCGCAGAAGTACCGCCTGTCCTACGCGATGGAAGAAGCTCTTCAGGCCGACAAAGGCGATCAGGACTTCTCGATCACGACCACCCACCTGAGTGGCAAAGACGGCCAGGTCAGGACCCTCCATGCAGCCCACGCGGCCGACGCACCGCCTTTCGGACCAGTGGAAGGAACGGGTTTCGAGATCAAGGCTGACCTGGTGCTGCTGGCGATGGGCTTCCTTCACCCGGAGCAGGAACTGCTGGACAGCATGGGTGTCAACAAGGATGGCCGCGGCAACATCAAGGCGGGCACTTACTCGACCTCGATCCCCGGGGTGTTCGCTGCCGGTGATGCCCGTCGCGGCCAGTCGCTGATCGTCTGGGCGATCAACGAAGGCCGGCAGTGTGCTCGCATGGTTGATCGTTTCCTCGATGCCATGCCGCACACACCGGAGGTCCACACCGGAAACGTGGAGCCGGCCGACAGCGGGCCCGAAGGGCCGCCAAACCACGTTTCACCGGGAATGGGTCCGGATCCTTCAGGTGGGGTCGCTCACATTTCGTGAATCCAGGTCACTTCGCTTCGCTGTGCGACTTGGATTTCGAAGGTCGGCCCTTTCGGAGTAGGAGGATGCTGCCGAGGATTGCGCTGACCAGCGAACCGGTGAAGATTCCGATCTTCGCCGTTTCGACGATGTCAGGTGATGAATACGCCAGTTGCGAGATGAACAGGGAGACCGTGAACCCGATCCCGCCCAGCGCGGCAATGCCCCAGATGTGAGCGGTCTCCACACCTGCGGGTCTCACACCCAGTTTCAGCCTCTCTGCCAGGAATATGGCCAGGCTGATGCCCAGCGTTTTACCGACCACGAGGCCGAAGACGATGCCGAGGAAGATCGAACTGCTCGCGGCTTCCCTGACGATGTCGATACTGAGCAGGATTCCGGCATTAGCCAGAGCAAAGAGTGGCACGACGATGAAGCTGGTGTAAGGGTGGAGGTTGTGTTCCAGTGTTTCGAGCACACGCCGCCCGTTGAAAGGTTTTGCCGGGGTAAGCAGGCCGAGCAGGACACCGGCGATCGTGGCGTGTACACCGGATTCGAAGAATCCCAGCCAGATCACCATGCCGACCATCACGTAGGGCGCGATCCGGGTGACACCGAAACGCTGCATGACGACGACGAAGGCGAGACCGGCACCGCCCAGGGCGAGCCAGACCAGGTTGATGTCGGATGTGTAGAAGATCGCGATCACCGTGATCGCGATGACATCGTCCACAATCGCGACACTCAGCAACAGCAGTCGGACGCCGGATGGAATCCGGTCGCCGAGCAAGGCAAGCACGGCGACCGCGAAAGCGATGTCGGTGGCCATCGGGATCGCCCAGCCCTCAAAGGCAACTCCACTCCGGTTGAAGGCGACGAAGATCGCAGCCGGTAGCACCACACCGCCGATCGCGCCGATGATCGGCAGCGAAGCCTTGGCTCGGTCGTTGAGTTCGCCGACGGCGAGTTCACGCTTGATTTCGAGACCGACGACGAAAAAGAAAATCGCCATCAGGGCATCGTTCACCCAATGCTGCAGGTCGTCGGAGATGCTGAAATCGCCGAAACCGATCGAGAGTTCGGTCTGCCAGAAGGTGAAGTAAGAGTCACCGAATGGCGCGTTGGCCCAGATGATCGCGGCGATCGTCGCTGCGAGCAGAACGCCGCCGCCGGCAACTTCGCTGCGAATGAAGTCGGATCCGGCGTCTTTCCAGCTGGTATCGGGGTCGGTGATCGGGTTGGCCACGGTGGATCAGCTCTCTGGCGCGCCGGCCGGGGGAGTGCCACGCGGGGGGGAAGGACCCCAGCTTGCGCTGGCTGTTCCTTGAATTGATATTTCCGGGCCGCCGATCACGTCGCTGCCGAGAATAACTTCGCCGACGGCTTTGACGCGTGACGCCACCTCCCGAACGTTGCTCTTGATTCCCTCGCCGCCGTAAGTGTGAAGGTCCGAGGTCAGTCCCTCGGCGTCGAGTCCCGCCGCGTCCGCGAGGTAGAGGGCGCGTCGCATGTGGAAGCCCTGGGTCACGACAATCGCATCATCGACCCCGAATACTTTCTGCGCTCTGACCATCGTCGCCCGGGTGTTGAAGCCCGCGTGGTCGGTGAAGACGATCTCTTCCGGGACACCCCGGTCGGCAAGCGCGAGCCGCATCGTCGTCGGCTCGTCGTAGCGCCACTCGCCGTGGTCGCCGCTGACCAGGATACGTTCGACTTTGCCTGCTTTCCAGAGGTTGGCAGCCTGGTCGACCCGGTCGGCCAGCATCCTGCTCATCGTGCCGTCAGGCTCAACCAGTGCACCCAGGACGATCGCGGTCTGAGCCGGCTCCGCAGTCTCGGCATCTGAATATACAACCGCGTCACCCTTGATCAGGACGTAGGCGTTGGTCCCAGCGACGACGAGCATGCCAAAAGCGACGAGAACCAGTCCGGAAGCGAGAAGCCGGAGTCGCAGGCGTTTCCCGGGGGCACATTTCGGGGAAGATTCCAAGCGACCAAGCTATCAATCCCGGCGCACCTGTTCGTACACTGGAACGCGATGGAATCGCACGACCACGATCACGAGCACGGACACAGTCACGGATCGGGTGCCTACCGCGGAACCGACCGTAAAGCCCTGCTGATTGCCGCCGGGCTCACCACCGTCTTCATGTTCGCCGAAGCCGCCGGTGGGCTGATCACCGGCAGCCTCGCGCTCCTGGCCGACGCCGGGCACATGCTGTCCGACAGCTTCTCGCTCTTCCTCGCGCTTGGGGCGGTCATGCTTGCCGGCAGGCCGGCCACCTCAAAACGTACTTTCGGTTTCAAACGGGCGGAGATCCTGGCCGCGCTGGCCAACGGGATACTGCTGGTGGTGGTCTCAGTTTGGGTGGTGGTCGAGGCAATCCGCAGGCTGGATGCGCCGAACGAGATTCTCGGTGGCGGCATGCTCACCATCGCCGTACTCGGGCTGGTCGTCAATCTGGTCGCCGCCTGGGTGCTTTACCGGGCGGGCGGCGACAGCCTCAATGTGAAAGCCGCTCTGAGGCACGTGTTCGCCGACATCGCCGGTTCGATCGGCGTGATCATCGCCGCGGTGGTGATCATTGCCACGGGCTGGCAACCGATCGATGCGATCGTGTCGATCCTGATCTCACTGCTGATCGCAGCCAGCGCCTGGTCGATCCTGCGGGAATCGGTGGACGTGCTGCTTGAGGCGGCTCCCCGTGGCATGGACACCGAAGAGATCGGGTACGCGATGGCTGCTGTTCCGAACGTCAAAGAGGTGCATGACCTCCACATCTGGCAGATCACATCGGGTTTCCCGACCCTGTCAGCACATGTACTTGTCGGCCCCGGCGCCGACTGTCACGGTGCCAGGCGCGACCTGGAACTCCTGCTCCACGAGCGCTTCGAAATAGACCACACAACCCTCCAGGTAGAACACCTCCCACCTGAAGCCCCCCTGCACATCGAGAGGTAACAGCACTCTCGATACTGTCAGCGAGTCTTCGAAATCCAAGTCGCACAGCGAAGCGAAGTGACTTGGATTCAGGTGTTCCTACTGTCAGCGAGTCTTCGAAATCCAAGTCGCACAGCGAAGCGAAGCGATTTGGATTCAGTTGTCCCCGGGTACCCGGATCTGGTGTCCGGGACCCCCGGTACCTTTAA
>Ga0105046_10006715_pt1 | contig 18193 bp, 19 predicted proteins | sample MAT03_FD_78385 | JGI IMG/M metagenome (GOLD analysis project Ga0105046, IMG submission 78385) | Freshwater microbial communities from Lake Fryxell liftoff mats and glacier meltwater in Antarctica - MAT-03 (megahit assembly) | ecosystem: Environmental > Aquatic > Freshwater > Ice > Liftoff...
CGACCCAGAAGGTGCGGGTCACCGAGTACGTCCCCACGTGGGTCGAGGAGACGGTCTCGGTGATGCGGCCGACCATGGTCAGCGAGACGTACACCGCCCACAAGTGGGAGTGCGTCCCGGAGACCGTCACCAAGCAGGTGACCAAGTACAAGAACGTCACCGAGACGGTGATGCAGAGCAAGAACGTCATCGAGCGCGTGCCGGTCACGAAGACCGTCACCGTGCAGAAGCGCGTGCCGGTCACGAAGACCGTCACCGTGACGGAGCGGGTGCCGGTCACGAAGCAGGTCACGGTGATGGAGAGCCGGACCCGGAACGTGCAGGTGACGGAGATGCAGTCGAAGACGGTGACCCGGTGGGTGGACGTGCAGGAGGTGGTCGAGGACAAGGGCGGGCTCCTCGGCACCGGCATCGGCAGCCGCATCGGCGGCGGCCGCGGCAACAGCGGCGGCGGGCTCCTCGGCCGGCTGTGCCACAAGCCGGACGAGTGCGCCGACCCGTGCGCCCCGGCGGCCTGCGACCCGTGCCCGAAGACCAAGGTCGTGTGCAAGAAGCAGCGCGTCTGCGAGACGGTGTGCTGCCCGGTGACGGTGTGCAAGAAGGTGACGGAGTGCGTGCCGGTGTGCAAGACGGTCTGCACCTACGAGTGCCGCGAGGTCCAGCGGCAGGTGTGCACCTACGAGTGCGTGAACGTGCAGGAGCAGTGCACCGTGTACGAGTGCGTCACCAAGTGCGTCCAGGTGCCCTGCACCGTGACCAAGTGCGTGCCGTACTGCGAGACGGTCAGCTGCACGGTCAACACCAAGAAGTGCGTCGCCTACCAGGCCACCCGCCAGGTGTGCAAGAACGTGTGCGTGCAGGAGAAGGTTCGCGTCTGCAAGATGGTCGCCACCGTGGTCGAGCGTGACGTGGCCTGCCACGCCCCGGCCGGCCCGGCCTGCCACACCGCCGCCTGCGGCCCGAGCTGCGGCGACAACTGCGCCACCGAGTGCAGCCCCCGGACGAGCCTGCTGGACCGGCTGAAGAGCCGGATGGGCGGCCTGAAGGGGAAGCTGTGCGGCAAGAAGAACGACTGTGCGCCGGCCTGCGACACCGGGTGCGGCGCCACCGCCGCCCACGGGGCCGCCGCCGCCTGCTGCCACTAAGCAAACCAGTCCGGCCGGGGTCCGTTCCCCCGGCCGGACCCCGCCCCGGGCCCCTCACCCGGGGCGGGTCCTTTAAAAACGGTGCGACTCACGACAGCCCACCCGTTGCAACGGGTGGGCTTCGCCCATTCTGGTAGAATACACGTCTGATGCCGACCCCGGTTGCCCCGTAACCGCCCCGGGGCGTTGCCCCGGGCTATGCTGTCCCAGGCCGTTGGCCTGAAAACCGGGATGCCCCTCTTCAGCCCGAAGGGCTGGGACAACATAGCCCGGGGCAACGCCCCGGGACGAGCCACGGTTGCAGATCAACCGGGTTCGGTATCACCCGAGGCGTACCCATGTCGCGGACCCGGCTCGTTCCCCTCGCGCTCGCGGTCGCCCTGTTCGCCGCCGCCGCCCCCGCCCAGCCGCTCGACCCCGAACCCACGTCGCCCGGCGTCTGGCGCGTCGTCGTCCTCACCGCCCCGCACCCGCTCCTGACGCCGGCGTTCCGCGACCGCCTCCGCCGCGACCTCCTCGCCGCCCTCCCCGCCGCCGCCCACCCCGTCGCCACCGTCGAGGTGCCCGACCTCGCGGCGCTGCCGCGCGACCAGTGGGACCCGCTCTGGCTCCAGGCCGAGGCCAAAGGGTTGTCCGCCCTCGACACCCCACGCGACCTCACCGGCGTCACCACCAGCGTCCTCCGCGTCGACGTCCGCGACGGGGCGTACCACCTCGAGGCCCGGCTGCACGACGGCTTCAGCGGCATCGCCGCCCCGCCCGTGCGCCGCGGCAGCGTCCGCGCCCCGGAGCTCGTCGGCCGCGCCGCCGGCCTCCTCGTCGGCCGCGACTTCGGCCCCGCCGGCACCGTCGAGCCGGTGGAAGGGAACGCGGACGCCGCGAAGGTGCGCATCCGCGCCGGCACCGCGGGCTCGCTCGACAAGTTGGTGCAGGTCGGCGACGTGTTCGCCGTGTCGCGCGTCACCCAGACCAGCCGCCCCGCCCCGGCGCAGAAGCGCTCCGCCACCGGCAAGCTCATCGACCTGCCGCCCGGCGCCGTGCCGCCGGCGGCGGTGTCGGCCGTGGTCCGCGAGCACACGTACCTCCGCGTCACCGGCGTGGCGAAGGACGGCGTCGCCAACTGCGCCGTGTTCAGCCCGTACAAGACGCCGTTCCCGAAGGACGCCGCCGCCTACCGCTGCCTGAAGCTCGCCACCGTGCGCTCGGAGGTCGCGGTGCGGCTCGTCAACACGTCGGCGGACGCCGACAAGGACCCGCCGACGCGGTCGGCGACGGTGCGCGCCAGCGACCGCGGCTTCCTCCCCGGCCCGGCCGACCCGCGCGACTTCTTCAACCCGGTGGACGGCGTGTACAAATCGGCGGCGCCGCTGAACGGCCTGGCGTGCGTGACGGTGTCGCTCGGCCCGACCAAGGAGACCCGCTTCCCGGTGCCGGTGTTCGGCCCCGAGCCGGTGGGGCTGCCGTTCGCCGTGAACGCGAAGGACGAGGAGGCGGCCGCGTACGGGCGCGCCGTGCTGTCCGTGTCCGGCCGCGCCGCCGACGCCCGCGTCGCGCAGAACACCGCCTTCGGCAGCCTCACGAAGCTGCTCGAGGCGCGCCGCAACGACGAGGCGCTGGCGCTGGCCCGCGCCGCGGCGGCGAGCGCGGAGGCGTCGGCGGGGGCGGTGCTCGACGAGGTGAAGGGGCTGCGCGGCCGGCCGAACCCGCCGCCGGGCGCCGAGGATCTGCTGATCGCGGTCGAGCGGCAGGTGGCGGCGGTGCGCGAGAGCAACACGCAGCTGAACCAGCGGGTGAAGGATTTGGAGGCGGTGCTCGCGCGGGCGAACAGCCCGGCCGCGGTCGCCCGGGAGGTGCAGGCGCTGGAGACGAACGCCCGCCTGCGCATCCTGCTGGAGGGCGGCCAGGTGGACGAGGCGCTGGCGGCGTACGACCAGCTGCTGACGCTGACCGGGAACGACCCGGAGGTGAAGGGGCGCCGCGAACGGCTGGCGGAGGAGTGGAAGACGAAGAGCGACGAGCACGCGAAGGCGCGGGAGTACCTGTTGGGGACGTGGCCGAAGGCGGCGACGGCGGCGGACCTGAAGGACGGTTTGCCGCGGGTGCGGTCGGCGGTGGACGCGCTGAAGGCGAACGGCGACAAGCACGCGCTGCGGCGGTTCGGGCGGCTGCTGTCGGCGGTGCCGGCGCGGGTGGAGGAGCTGGCGCGGGGGCTGGAGGGGAACCCGCAGGAGCTGGCGGCGCTGCGCGAGACGGCCGGCGTGCTGGCGCGGCTCGACCAGGAGGTGGTTGACGCGCTGCGGTAGCCGGCTCGGGCCTTCGCCGCTCGCGGCGGTGCAGCGCGTGCATCGCCGCAAGCGGCGGGCGCTAACCCACGTACACCCCGTCCAGCGCCGCCACGCCGAACGGGTCGAACGTCGGCGGCGACGCCAAATCCGCCAGCGACAGCACCCGCACCCGCGGGGCCGCCTTCGCGCCGCTCGCCACCACCAGCTCCGCGCGGCCGTCGCCGTCGAGGTCGCGGCCGGCCACCCGCAGGCCGCTCCGGTCGGCCTCGTCGAACGCGAAGAAGTCCGCCACCGCCGGCAGCGCGTCCGCCCGCACCCCCGGGTTCGCCACCAACACCGCCCCGCTCACCACCCGCAGCCGCGGGCCGCCGGTGTCGCCGGTGCCGTACGCCAGGTCCGCGTACCCGTCGGCGTCCAGGTCCGCCGCGGTGATGAACACGCCGCTCCGCAGCGCCGCGTCCAGCGCGAAGAAGTCGGGGATCAGCCGCGCCGGCGACCCCGCCAGCACCGACGCGCCGCCGTACACCGCCACCCGCGGGCCGCCGCCAATGCCGGCTCCGACGGCCAGATCGTCCGCCCCGTCGCGGTCCACGTCGCCGACCGTCACGCGGCTTCCCCCGCGGAACGCCGGGTCGTCCAGCGCGATGAAGTCGGCCGCGGCCGTCAGCGTGCGCGCCACGCGGAACACGGTGACGCGGGTGCCGCCGCCGGCGTCCGCCGACACCGCCAGCTCGTCGCGGCCGTCGCCGTCGAGGTCGCCGGCCGCGACGTAGACGCCGCCGCCGAACCCGTCGAGCACCGTCGTCAGGCCGCCGAGGTCGGCGCCGGTCCGGCCGTTCAGGACGCGCACCGCCGCCGTCGCCCCCGGCCCGGTGGCGAAGGCCAGGTCCGGCGTGCCGTCGCCGTTGAAGTCGCCGACGGTGGCGCGCACCACCGCGCCGCCGACGAACGGTGTGACGATCGGGCCGACCGCGGTGAGGGTGCCGGCCGCGTTCAGCACGAACGCCCGCGCCGTGCCGGCGGTCACGCCGCTGAGCACGACGACTTCCCGGCCGGCCAGCGAGGTCCACGTCCCGGTCCACGGCCGGGCCGTCGGCTGCGTCGTGATGGGGTCGGAACTGGTGCCGTCGCCGATCGTCCAGCCGAGGTCTTCGAGGGCGGCGAAGTCGAGCGCGGAGAAGTTGACGCGGGTGCCGGTGGTCGTGGTCGGGTCGAGGCTCGCCGGCTGGCCGTTGGCCGTCACGCCGTCGCGCCAGTGGGAGCCGCTCGCGGTCAGCGGCACCGGCCCGCCGTACACCGCGACCGCGCTCGGGCCGACGAACGTGCCGGCCGACACTTGTGCGGTCCAGCGCGACGACGTGCCGATGCCGAGGACGTGGCCGAGTTCGTGGACGGCGACGGAGTAGAAATCCGTCTGCGTCCGGGCGATTCCCGACGCGCTTGCGCCGAAGAACCAGTTCGTGTTAGAATCGAAGGCGATGCTGCCGCCCCACGCGGTGACGCCGGTCGGGGCGCGGGTGCTCAGCAGCGTGCGGAAGGCGGACGAGCCGGACGCCGAGAAGGTGCCCGGCCCGGCCTCGCCGACCGTGCTGCCGCCGAGCTCGCGGGCGCCGACGTAGACGACGAGGGTGTCGGCGGCGAGGGTGCGGTTGACGGCGCGGCCGGTGCCGCCGGTGGCCGGGTTCGTGAAGAGTTCCGTCCAGGCGTTGCCGGCGGGGTCGACGGCGGCGAGCGGCGTGTCGAGGCGGGCGCCGATGTCGGCCGCGGCCTGCTCGACGACGGCCCGGCGGGCGGGGTCGCTGAAGAAGCCGGAGGTGTCGAACGAGTAATCGACGACGACGTTGACCGCGGGCACGTCGCGGGCTTCGAGGGCTTCGACGCGCGGACGAGGGTGCATAGAACGCTCCGGGCCGGGCTCCATCCTAGACGCGGCGGCAAGGCGGCGCGATTCACCCGGGCGAGCCGACCGCCATGAGGCGGCGGGTGACGTTTCCATCACCCGCCGCCTCACGGCGGTCGGCTCGCCCGGGTCAGCACTCGTCCTCCGTGCCGCCGGTCAGATTGGTCCACACCGCAACCGCCGTCCAGATCGGCCCCCACGGCAGCCCCCACGGCCCGAGCGCCAGGCTCCCCAGCGCGTAGGGAAACCCCCGCGCCAGCCGCTGCCACGCGGACGTGGTGTCGAACGCGGCCGACCGCCAGCGCACGGTCAGAAAGACGACGGAGTAGCACAGTTCGAAGCGAACCCGCCGGGAATTCGGGGGTTGGTCCGCCGTTTGCACCGCGTCGGGGGCATCGCCGTTCACCATGAAACCGCCCCCAACCCGACCGAACCTGCCCGCCGCGCGGGCAGCCGTGCCGAGGAGCCGCACAGCGACATGAGTACGACCCCTCCGAGTTTGGGCGAACTGGTCCGACAGAGCGTCAGCACGCACACCGGGCGGCGCGTCCGCGACCTGTCCGTGGAGGTCGGCGCCGACCGCGTCACGCTCCGCGGCCGGGCCGACTCGTTCCACGTCAAGCAGCTGGCCCTCCACGGCGCCCGCGAGGTCGTCCCGACGCTGCGGCTGGACAACGCCATCGTCGTGGGGTGAGCGCAGAAAGCCCGGGGACGGCCGTCCCCGGGCTTTGTTACGCCCCGCGCTCGTACACGCACGTCACGTTGGTGGTGATGCCGCCGCGCGGCGTCCACCGGCTGACCACCTCGCACCGCACCGGCGAGCACGCCGCCACGAAGTCGTCCAGCAGCCGGTTCGTCACCTGCTCGTAAAAAATCCCCTGGCCGCGGTACTTCTGTAAATACAGCTTCAGCGACTTCAGCTCGACGCAGCTGTCGCCGGGGACGTACCGGTAGGTGATGGTGCCGAAGTCCGGCTGGCCGGTCTTCGGGCACACGCTGGTGAACTCGGGGCAGACGATCTCGACGGTGAACTCGCGGCCGGGGCGCGGGTTCGGGAACGTCTCCAGCTGGTCGGCGGACGGCGTATCCGTGTGTTCCATGTCGGTCCGGGGGTGACGGGCTCCTGTCATAACCAGGTCGGGTCGATCCGTCGCCGACCCGGGGCGTTGCCCCGGGCTATCTTATCCCAGCCCTTCGGGCTGAAGCGTGACACGGCTTTCAGGCCAACGGCCTGGGATAACATAGCCCGGGGCAACGCCCCGGGTCGGCGGCTTCCAGGGGGTGTGGGATGGCTCGGCTGCGGGCGGTGGTCCTCCTCAGCGGCGGCCTCGACAGCACCACCACGGCCGCCGCCGCCAAGGCCGACGGGTTCGACGTGTACGCGCTGAGCGTGGACTACGGTCAGCGGCACAAGGCGGAGTTGGAGCGCGCCGCGGCGGTGGCGGCGGCGCTGGGCGTGGCCGAGCACCGTACCGTGACGCTCGACCTACGCGCCATCGGCGGCTCGGCGCTGACGGCCGACGTGGCGGTGCCGAAGGACCGCAGCGCCGACGACATGGGCCACGGCGTGCCGGTCACGTACGTGCCGGCGCGGAACACCATCCTGCTCGGCCTCGCCCTCGGCTACGCCGAGACGGTCGGCGCCTTCGACATCTTCATCGGCGCGAACGTGCTCGATTACAGTGGCTATCCCGACTGCCGGCCCGAATTCCTGGCGGCATTCGAGGGCGTGGCGAACCTGGCGACGAAGGCCGGCACCGAGGGGGCGGGTCGGTTCCGCGTCCGCGCCCCGCTGCTGACGCTGACGAAGGCCGAGATCATCCGCGAGGGGCTGCGGCTGGGCGTGGACTACGCCGGTACGCTGAGCTGCTACGACCCCGACGCGGCCGGCCGGGCGTGCGGCCGGTGCGACTCGTGCCAGCTCCGCCGCAAGGGCTTCGCCGAGGCCGGCGCCCCCGACCCGACGGCGTACCAGCCCTGATTCACACGTCCACGTCCCACACGACGACGCGGCCGCGGTCCGACCCCGCGGCCGCGAGGAGCCCGTCGGGGCTGACCGCCACCGACCGCAGCCGGCCGATGTCCCAGTCGAACCGCTTCACGCGCACCCAGTTGTCGGCGTCCCACACGGTGACGGTGGCGTCGTTGCTGGTGGTGAACAGGTAGCGGCCCGACGGGTGGTACGCGGCGGCGGTGAAGCTGTGACGCGAGTCATTCCGCACCCGCACCGGCTTCCCCAGGCGCCGGGTGTCCCAGACCACCAACACGCCCGCGTGAGGCACGACGATCTGCCGCCCGCCCGGCTGGTAGCGCGGGCCGTGAATCTCCGCAAACGGGTAACTCCCGGCCCCGACCGGCTCGCCGGAGTCGGCGTCGAGTACGAGGAGGTGGGTCGCGGCCCCGGGGTCCGGCGTTTCGGCGGCAAAGAATGCGACGCGGTCGCCGCCCGGGGACACCGCCGGGGGGCAGTAGGCGGGACGGTCGTCCACGAACCACCGCCGCTCCCAGCCGTCCCCGGCCGCGTCCCAGCAGATCAGACGCGACCGGGGGCTCCAGAACTGAACGGTCGCCAGGCGGGTTCCCGCGGCCGACGAGTCGAAGAAGGGCACGGGGCGCGGGCCGTCCGGGTCGAACGGCCCCACCCCGAGTCGGCTCCCGGTCGCCGGGTCGAACCGGGTCCGGCCGTCGGTCGTCGTCGCCGCCAACGCCCCGCCGGGCTCGAACTCGATCCGCAGCGCCCACCGGAACCCGTCGGGTCCGACGCGAACCCGGGAGCCGCCGGCGAGGTCGTGGGAGACGAACCCCCGTCCGTGTGCCCCGGCCGCGAGGTAGCGGCCGTCCGGCGAGAACGCCAGCGCCTCCACGTCCTTCACGTCGGCGGTGTCGAGTACCCGCATCCCGCCGTCGTAGCACGCCGGGGTTGCGGGTTCAACGCCGGACCCGCGCCCGGGTGTCCCTTTCGATACTGGCGGTCACTCGGGTGCCGGCCCCCGAGGTGCTCGGTTGTCCCGGCCGCTTGCCGTGGGGTTCACGTGGTCAACCCCTCCCCCGGCCCCTCCCCCAAGGGGGGAGGGGTGCTCGCACCCCGCGACATCCTGTGACACCGTTTCGGCAAATCGACCGTCCAGCCAGTCGGTCGGTGCGTCCCCCCCTTCCCTCTTAGGGAAGGGGGCCGGGGGGTTAGGTGACCACCTGGACCCCACGACTAGCTGTCACCCCGGTCGGTCACCGACTTCGAGAGCGACACTCCCCGCGCCCCGCCCAAACCCCGGCGCTTGCCCGGTCGTTCGGACCGAACCTCGTATTCCGACCCGTTTGTCATTTTTTCCGACTTTGTTCTCGGAATCGACGCGCGGGTGCGGTAATTTATCGCTGTTGAAGCGTGTTTGTCCGCCCGGTATCCCCTCTCCCACCGGGCGGGTCACTCGCAACCGCCGGTCCCGTCGCCCCGCTCGGCTCACGGTCCTGTTTCGAGTTCTGGGTTCAAGCAGTCCGAGCGCGGAAAGCCCGGGGACGGCCGTCCCGGGGCTTCCACCCCCGCGCAACTCGAAACCCCCCGAGAGCCGCCCTTCCGCCCCTTCTGGAGGTTGACCGATGGCCCAGGCCGAACGCGACGCGCTGAAGGTGGACGTGCCCGTGGGATTCCTGCTCGCCGAGCCGCACGAGCTGGTGCTGTCGATCGACCGGCCCGAGGGCGCGCCGCTGGCCATCCGCCTCCGCCTCATCCCCGCCGTCGACCGGCCCGACTTCGGCGCCGAGCCGGCGCGGTCGGCGCACGACACGCCCGCCCCGGCCCGCCGGCTGCGGCTCCGCGTGGCCGACGACGCCCACGACCTCGGCGGCAGCGACTGAACCGGCGCGCGGGTTGCTCGGGAGTACGGCGGTCGCCCGTACTCCCGAGAGCATTGGACAAATGACGCGCAACCTATTCTCCTCGCTGGCCGTGGCCCTCGCCGCCGGCGTCGCCACCGCCCAGCAGCCCGCCCCGGCCGTGCAGCCCGGCACCGTCGTCCAGCCGGGCGGGGGTGTCGCCGCGTACCGGGCGAAGGACGTGATCGGCACGAAGGTCGCCATCCAGAACAACACCGCCGTCGGCACCGTGGACGATATCGTCTTCAGCGCCGGCGGTGACGTGGAGTACCTGATCGTGGCCTCCGCCGACGGCAAGCTGACGACCATCCCGTGGGCGGCCGCGACGTACAACCCGGCCCAGCGGACGGCCGTCATCGACATCCCGGTGGAGCGGTACCGGGCGATCCCGACGTACACGGTCCAGACGTACCCGCAGTTCTTCACCCCGACGTACCGGACCGAGGCGTACCGGTACTACAACCTGACCCCGGGCGACTTCCGCCGGATCGACCGCAAGATCGACCGGCGCGTTCCCTAACGTCTTCCGCCGCTCGCGGCGTTGCAACGCCGCGAGCGGCGCTCCAGGTGGAAACCTGTCCCGCACCGGCTAGGATACTCTCACAGGGGCGACCCCCACCGGGGCCGCCCCGCGCCGTTCCGCCGGCCCCCTCTCCCGCCGGCGGCGTGAGGGTTCCGCGCATGTCCAACCGCCGCACCGCCCTGTACGACCGCCACGTCGCCCTCAAGGCCCGCGTGGTGCCGTTCGCCGGCTGGGACATGCCCGTCCAGTACGCCGGCATCGCCGCCGAGCACAAGGCCGTTCGCACCGCCGCCGGCCTCTTCGACGTGTCGCACATGGCCCGCCTCAGCTTCGGCGGCCCGGACGCGCTCGCTCTACTCGAAACGGTGTTCACCAACTCCGTCGCCACGATGACGGACGGCCAGGTCCGCTACGGGCTCGTCTGCAACGAGTCCGGCGGCATCCTCGACGACATCCTCGTCTACCGCTGGCCCTACGGCTTCGCCGCCGTCGTGAACGCCTCGAACCGCGCGAAGATTTGCGCGTGGCTGGAGGGGCACCGCGCGGGGCTCACCGTCGAGATCACCGACCAGACCGACGACACGACGATGGTGGCCGTGCAGGGGCCGCGGTCGGTCGAGCTCGTGGCCGGGCTGTTCGAGGCCGACGTATCCGCGCTGAAGTACTACTTCGCCGCCCCGACGCGCTACCGGGACAAGGGGTGCGTCGTCAGCCGCACCGGCTACACCGGCGAGGACGGCTTCGAGGTGATGCTGCCGAACGCCCTCGGCCCGACGCTGTGGGACGACCTGCTGGCCCGCGGCGCCGCCCCGTGCGGCCTCGGCGCCCGCGACACGCTGCGGCTCGAAGCCGCGATGCCGCTCTACGGCCACGAGCTGAACGAACAGACCGACCCGATCCGCGCCGGCCTCGGCTGGGCGGTCAAGCTCGACAAGGGTGACTTCGTCGGCCGCGACGCGCTGCGATCGGTGTCCGGCCCCGTCCGCGTCGGGCTCGAGCTCGAAGGCACCCGCGCCGCCCGCGAGGGCTGCCCGATCCTGTCCGCGGACGCGGCCCCGATCGGCACCGTGACCAGCGGCAGCTTCGCCCCGTGGCTCGGCAAGTCGATCGCGATGGGCTACGTGCCGGCGGCGCTGGCCGCCCCCGGCACCCGCCTCCTGGTGGACGCCCGCGGCACCCACCTGCCGGCCGCCGTCGTCCCGCTCCCGTTCTACCGCCGCGCCAAGTAGCCGCGCCGGGTAACAGCCGGCCGACGCCGGCCGCTCGCCAGGAGACGCCATGAACCCGACCGACCGCCGGTACACGACGAGCCACGAGTGGGCGAAGCCCGACGGCGACCTGGTGGTTGTGGGCATCACCGCGTTCGCGGTCGAGCAGCTGACCGAGCCGACGTTCCTGGAACTGCCGCCGGTCGGCAAGGAGCTGACGGCCGGGGCGGCGTTCGGGGTGATCGAGTCGGTCAAGAGCACGTCGGACGTAAACGCCCCGGTCGCCGGGGTGGTCGTGGAGCGGAACGAGGTGCTGGTGGACGACCGGGCGACGGGCCGCAAGGCCGACCTGGGTCCGGTGAACGACGACCCGTTCGGCCGCGGCTGGATGCTGAAGCTCCGCCCGGCCGCGGGGGCGAGCCTGGACCACCTGTTGACGGCCGAGCAGTACGACGCCCAGCTCGCGGCCGAAGGCCACTAACCGGAGGGTGCGATGACCACCGCGACGCTGACGCCGCCGCCGAAGCCCCGCACGCCGAGCCCGCGGGTCGAGGCCGCGTGCGCCCTCATGGCGACCGACTGGTCGCCGTGGCACATGGTGCTGTACGGCCTCACCTGGGACGACTACGAGCGCCTCCTCGCCGCCCGGACCGCGGCCGACCGCCGGGCCATGTTCATCACCTACGACCAGGGGGCCGCGGAGATCATGACCGTCGGGAACCGCCACGAGCGCTGGAAGAAACTCCTCGCCCGGCTCGTCGAGACCGCCTCGATGGGCTTCCGGGTGCCGCTGGCCGGGTCGGGCGGCACCACGCTCAAGCGGCCGGACCTCGGCCGCGGCATGGAACCGGACGAGTGCTTCTACGTCCGAGATGCGCTGAAGTATTCCGCGGCCCGCGACCTCGACCTGACGCAGGACGCGCCCCCGGACCTGGCGATCGAGATCGAGGCCACGCGCGTCCTCGGCGACCGGCTCGACATCCTCTCCGCCCTGGGGGTGGCCGAGGTGTGGCGGTACGACGGCGACCGCCTCCGCATCCTGGTCCGGGCGGCCGACGGCACCTACGCCGAGCGGCCGGCCGGCCTGGCCTTCCCGCTCCTGACGGCCGACCTGCTCACCGGCTACCTCGCCCGGGTCGGCACGACCGACGACACCACCCTCTGCCTCGAACTGCTCGACTGGGCGCGGCAGGCCGCGCCGTCCGCCTGACGATTCCCGCACCACGGAGGCCGTTCGTGCCGTACCTGCTGAACACCGACGCCGACCGCGCCGCCATGCTGGCGAAGATCGGGGCCGCGTCGGTGGACGACCTGTTCGCCCCCATCCCGCCCGAGCTGCGCCTGAACCGCCCGCTCGACATCCCGCCCGCGCTCGCCGAACAAGAACTCACCGCCCACATTCAGGCGCTCGCGGCGAAGAACCGGCCCGCCGGCGAGCTGGTGTGCTTCCTCGGCGGCGGCGCCTACGACCACTTCATTCCCGCGGTGGTCGATGCGATCGCGGGCCGCAGCGAGTTCTACACCGCGTACACGCCGTACCAGGCCGAGGCCAGCCAGGGCACGCTGCAGGCGGTGTTCGAGTACCAGACGCTGATGTGCCAACTCACCGGGCTGGAGGTCGCCAACGCCTCGCTCTACGAAGCGGGCTCCGCCGTCGCGGAAGCCGTGCTGATGGCGCTCGGCGCCACCGGCCGCACCGGCGAGGTGCTCGTCGCCGGGAGCGTCCACCCGCAGTACGTGCAGACGCTGCGCACGCTCACGGAGAACCTGCCGTGCCGCGTCCGCGTGCTGCCGACGCCGCACGGCTTCCTCGACCCCGACGACGTGGCGAAGGCCGTGAGCGACACCACGGTGTGCGTCATCCTTCAAAGCCCGAACGTGTTCGGCTGCCTGGAAGAAAGCGCCGCCGTGGGCGCCGCGGCGAAGAAGGCCGGGGCGGTGTTCGTCTCCGTGTTCGACCCGGTGTCCGTCGGCTTGCTCCGACGGCCGGGCGACGACGGGGCCGACATCGCCGTGGCGGAAGGTCAGGGGCTCGGCGTGCCGCTCGGGTTCGGCGGGCCGTACCTCGGCATCCTGGCGTGCCGCGGCGAGAGCGAGTACCTGCGGAAGATTCCCGGCCGGCTCGTCGGTCAGACGACCGACCGCAACGGCAAGCGCTGCTGGGTGCTGACGCTGCAGACGCGCGAGCAGCACATCCGCCGCGAGAAGGCGACGAGCAACATCTGCACGAACCAGGGGCTGCTCGCCCTCCGCGCCGCCGTTCACCTCGTCGCGCTGGGTCCGAAGGGCTTGCGCGACACGGCCGAGTTGTGCCTGCGGAAGGCGCACTACGCCGCGGCCGAGCTGGCGAAGGTGGGCGGGGTGCGGCTGGCGTTCGACCGGCCGTTCGTGAAGGAGTTCACGGTGCGGCTCTCGGCCGACGTGCCGGCGGTGCTGGCGGGCCTGCGCGGGGCCGGCTTCCTGGCCGGGCTGCCGCTGGGCGGGTGGTTCCCCGACTTGCCGGACGCGGTGGCCGTGGCCGTGACCGAGAAGCGGACGAAGGCCGAGATCGACGCCCTCGCCGCCGCGCTGCGCGAGCAGTTGGCGCAGCACGCCTGACCCGAATGGGAGGATAGCCGATGCCGTCCCCGTTCCCCGGCATGGACCCGTGGCTGGAAGGCACCCTGTTCGGGGACCTTCACTCGACGCTGATTACCTACTTGCGCGAGGCGCTGAACCGCGCCATGCCCCCCGGGTACACGGCCCGGGGCACCTACCTGGTGTGGATGGACGAGGAGCGCCGGCGCGAGCCGGACGTGGGGGCGTACGGCCCGGACCTCGCCCCCGGCGGCACGGCGGTCGCCACACTCCAAGGGCTGTCCGCGATCGGCACCCGGCGCGTGCCGGACGACCGGAAACAGGTGTACCTCGAAATCCTGGGCGACCACGGGGAGCGGCTGGTCACGGCGGTGGAAATCCTCAGCCGGTCCAACAAGCGGGCGGGGGACGCCGGGCGGAAGGCGTACCAGGACAAGCAGGAGGAGTTCTTCTCGGGCGGGGTGAACCTCGTCGAGATCGACCTGCTCCGGGCGGGGGCGCACGCCACGGCCGTGCCGCTCGCGCGACTGCGGCGGCGGGCCGGGTCGTTCGACTACCACGTCTACGTCACCGTCGCCGGCACCCCGGACCGCCTCCACGCCGCCGCGTTCCACCTGACCGACCGGCTGCCGGCGTTCGGCATCCCGCTCGACCCCGGCGTCGCCCCGGTGGTCGTGGACCTGCAACCTCTGCTCGACCGCGCCTACGACACCGGGCGGTACGCCCAGGTCGTGAACTACCGCCACGACCCCGACCCGCCGCTGACGACGGAGCAGAAGGCGTGGGCGGACGCGCTCCTGGCGGAGAAGGGGCTGCTGACCGGAGGGCCGAGCTGATGCCGTCCCCATTCCCCGGCATGGACCCGTGGCTGGAGCGCCCGTTCGTGTACCCGGGCTTCCACGACGGATTCCTGATCTACCTCCGGGCCGCGCTCGCCTCCGCGCTGCCGCCGGGGTTCGCCGTCACCGGGCAGTCCCGGGTGTACGTCGACGAAACGCAGTTGCGGGTGCCCGACCTCGGGGTACTCGGCCCGGCGGACGGGGGTGGCGGGACCGCCGTCGCCCCCGCCGCGCTGTCGCGGGTCGGCATGCTCGCCGCGGGCGTCGAGCGCACCCCGGACCCGATCACCGAGGCGTACCTGGAAATCCTCACCGCCGAGGACGAGCGGCTGGTGACCGTGATCGAGTTGCTGAGCCCGTCGAACAAGGCGTCGGGCGCGGGTCGGGAGGCGTACCTGGAGAAGCAGGAGGAGTGCCGGGTCGGCGGGGTGAACCTGGTCGAGATCGACCTGCTCCGCGGCGGCCGACACACCACCGCCGTGGCCGAGCGGCGGCTGCGGGCGCTCGCTCCGGGCGGGTTCGACTACCACGCCTGCGTCGTCCTCGCGGCGACCTCCCGCCAGTACTTCGTGGCCCCGTTCGCGCTCGCCGCCCGGCTGCCGACGATCGGCGTGCCGCTGACGCTCGACCGGGAGCCGGTGGCGGTGGAGCTGCAGCCGGTGTTCGACCGCTGTTACGACGAGGGCGGGTTCGCCCGGCTGGTGAAGTACGGCCGCCGCGACCCCGAGCCGCCGCTGACGGCGGAGCAGAAGGCGTGGGCCGACGCGATCCTGCGCGAGAAGGGGCTGCTGACCGGAGGGCCGAGCTGATGCCGTCCCCGTTCCCCGGCATGGACCCGTGGCTGGAAGGCGAGGAGGTGTTCCCGAACCTCCACGAGCGGCTCGCCGTGTACCTCCAGGACGCGCTCAACGCCGCCCTGCCGCCCGGGTACGTCGCCACCACCAAGAACCGGGTGTGGGTGGACGCCGAAGTCCGCCGCGAGCCCGACGTGGGCGTGTTCGGCCGCGACCGCACTCCGCCGGCCGGCGGCGGGCTGGTCGCGGCGACCCTCACCGGGGCGGGGCTCCTGGCGGCGCCGGCCCCGCCGCTCGCCGACCCGGTCGAGGAGCCGTACCTGGAGATCCGGTCGCACGGCGGGCGGCGGCTGGTGACGGCCGTGGAGGTGCTAAGCCGGTCGAACAAGCGGCCGGGCGACGGCGGGCGGACGGCGTACCTCCAGAAGCAGTACGAGTACCGGGCGGCGGGGGTCAACGTGGTCGAGATCGACCTCCTCCGCGGCGGCCTGCCGACGACCGCGTTCCCGGCCGACCGCCGCCCCGCGGCCGGGACGTTCGATTACCACGTCAGCGTCCTCGTCCCGGGGGCCGACCCGGCGTGCTTCCTGGCCCCGGTGCGGCTGGCGGACCGGCTCCCGGTGGTCCCGGTCCCGCTCGACCCGGACGTGCCGCCGGTGCCGACGGACTTGCAGGCCGTGTTCGACCGCTGCTACGACGGCGGCCGCTACCCCGAGCTGGTGCGCTACGACCGCGACCCCGAGCCGCCGCTGACGGCCGAGCAGAAGGCGTGGGCCGACGCGCTCCTGCGCGAGAAGGGGCTGCTCCCCGGAGGGCCGAGCTGATGCCGTCCCCGTTCCCCGGCATGGACCCGTGGCTCGAGCGCCCGATGGCGTTCCCCACGCTCCACAACACGCTCGTCACCCACCTCCAGTCGGCGCTCAAGCCGCTGCTGCCGCGGGGGTACATGGCACTCAGCGCCAACCGGGTGTGGGTGGACGTGCAGGCCCGGCGCGAGCCGGACGTCGGTGTCTTCGGCCCGCCGGAGCCCGCAATCGGGGGTACTCTCGCCGCCCCCGCGGGCGAGCTCCTGACCCTCGCGGCCGAGCCGCTCGCCGACCCGGTCGAGGAGCCGTACCTGGAAGTGCGATCGACCGAGGACGACCGGCTGGTCACCGCGATCGAGGTGGTGAGCCTGTCGAACAAGCGGCCGGGCGAGACCGGGCGGGAGTCGTACCGCCAGAAGCAGGCCGAGTTCCGGGCCGGCGGGGTGAACCTGATCGAGATCGACCTCCTCCGGGCCGGGCCGCACGTGACGGCGGTGTCGCGCGCCGAACTGCGGGCGGCCGGGGCGTTCGACTACCACGTCTGCCTCAGCCCGGCCGACACCCCCGGCCGGTGCCTGGTGGCGGCGTTCCGGCTGGCCGACCGACTGCCGACGATCCCGGTCGCGCTCGACCCCGGCGTCGGGCCGGTGCGGCTCGACCTCCAGGCGGTGTTCGACCGGTGCTACGACGACGGCCCGTTCGCCGACCTGGCCCGGTACGGCCGCCGCGACCCCGAGCCGCCGCTGACGCCGGAGCAGAAGGCGTGGGCGGACGGCATCCTGCGCGAGAAGGGGCTGCTCCCCGGAGGGCCGACCTGATGCCGTCCCCGTTCCCCGGCATGGACCCGTGGCTGGAGCGCCCGGTCGTGTTCCCGACGCTCCACAGCGGGTTCATCATCTACCTGCTGGAGGCGCTCAACGCCCGCCTCCCCCCCGGGTACGTGGCGACCAACGACGCCCGGGTGTACGTCGATCCCGAACTCCGGCGGGTGCCGGACGTCGGGGTCTTCGGCCCGACCGACCCGCCGGCCGGCGGCCCCGGCGGCGCGGCCGCCCTCATCCGGGTCGGGATGCTCGCGGTCGCGGCCGGGGTGCCGGCGTCGGACCCGGACACCGAGCTCTACCTGAACATCCTGTCGGCCGACGACGACCGGTTGGTCACGTCGGTCGAAGTGCTGAGCCCGGCGAACAAGAAACCCGGCGAGGACGGCCGGGCGGAGTACCGGCACAAGCAGCGGGAGTGCCGGGCGGGGGGGGTGAACCTGGTCGAGATCGACCTCCTCCGCGGGGGCCGGCACACCACCGCCGTCCCCGAGGAGCGACTCCGGGCCGTCGCGCCCGGCGGGTACGACTACCACGTCTGCGTCACCGACGCGTCGGAGTCGCGCGAGTTTTACGTCGCACCGTTCCGCCTGGCCGACCGGTTCCCGACGGTCGGCTTCCCACTGGACCCGGGCGTCGAGCCGGTGGTGATCGACCTGCGGGCGGTGTTCGACCGGTGCTACGACGCCGGCCGGTACGCCCTGCTGGCCAAGTACGACCGCCGCGAGCCCGACCCGCCGCTGACCGCGGAACAGAAGACGTGGGCGGACGCGATCCTCAAGGAGAAGGGGCTGCTGCCGTAATTCGCTTCGCGCTCGAATCCTCGCTCCCGACCCGAGGTGTCCCGTGTCCACGAATGAACTCCACCGGCACATCACGACTGCGCCGTTCCGGCCGTTCGTCCTCCACGTCTCCGACGGGCGGGCGATCCCGGTCCACGACCGCGACTTCATCCTCGTCTCGCCGCTCGGGTCGGTCGTGGACGTGTTCCAGCCGGACGACCGGCACGACATCCTCGCCAGCGGCGCGATCACCGGCATCAGCTTCGACCCGCCGGGCCGGCAGGCCGCGCCCGACCAACAACCGACCGCCAACTGAGCCCCGGAAGTATGAACAACACCCAGTCCACCGAGCTCGTGTTCGAGCTGTCCCGGCCCGGGCGCCGCGGCCACCGCGTCCCCCCGTGCGACGTGCCGGGTGACACCCCGTTGTCATCGCTCGTCCCGGACCGCTTCCTCGCCGCGGGGCCGCCGCCGCTCCCCGAGGTGGGCGAGATCGACCTGGTGCGGCACTTCACCAACTTGTCCACCCGGAACATGTGCATCGACACCCAGTTCTACCCGCTGGGCTCGTGCACCATGAAGTACAACCCGAAGCGGCACGAGCGGCTCGCCGCGCTGCCGGGGTTCGCCGACCTCCACCCCC
>Ga0105046_10006716_pt1 | contig 18193 bp, 11 predicted proteins | sample MAT03_FD_78385 | JGI IMG/M metagenome (GOLD analysis project Ga0105046, IMG submission 78385) | Freshwater microbial communities from Lake Fryxell liftoff mats and glacier meltwater in Antarctica - MAT-03 (megahit assembly) | ecosystem: Environmental > Aquatic > Freshwater > Ice > Liftoff...
CTTTCCGTGAGGACGATCCCCGTCTTTGCCGTGGCATCGAGGAGTTCGAAGAGGATGGGCTTTTCCGTGTGGTCGGGGCACGCGGGGTATCCGGGTGCGGGCCGGACGCCGCGGTAGCGCTCCCGAATGAGGTCTTCGTGGGAAAGATTTTCCGTCAGTCCGAAACCGCAGGCTTCGCGAGCCTTTTTGTGGAAAAGTTCGGCCATGGCCTCCGCGAGACGATCGCCAAGAGCCTGCGCCATGATCGCATTGTAGTCGTCCTGTTTCGCTCGGAATTCCCCGGCGAAATCCTCGACGCCATGGCCGGCGGTGACGGCGAAGCCGCCACAATAGTCGATCCGCCCGCTGCCCTTGGGCGCAAGGTAATCGGCGAGGCAGTGATTGAACTGATCCGCCGGTTTCTCCAGCTGCTGTCGCAGCTGGTGGAAGGCGCTGACCATGCGAGAGGCAGACTCGTCGGCGTAAATCTCAATATCGTCGCCCACCGCGTTGCAGGGCCAGAAGCCGACGATCGCCTTGGCCGTGAAACGTTTTTCCCGAACGATCTGCGCGAGGAGCGTCTGTGCATCGGCGAAGAGTTTTTTCGCCTCGGTTCCGACCACATCGTCTTCGAGGATTTGCGGGTAACGACCGTGAAGTTCCCACGCGCTGAAAAACGGGCTCCAGTCGATAAAGGGGACGATTTCTGCCAACGGAACGTCGGTGAACACCCGCGTGCCGAGAAAATCGGGTTGAGGGATGTCCATGTTTGGCCAATCGAATATCGGCCGCCGGGAGCGGGCAGTCTCGAGGGACAAGAGGGGCTTACGCGCGCGACGTGCGGCGAAGTCGTCGCGTTGTTTTTGCTGCTTTCCCCGAACCTCCGCCATAAACGCCGGTTTTTGTTCGGGAGAGAGCAGGGCGCTGACCACGTTGACGACCCGAGAGGCGTCGAGCACATGGACGACGCCGCCTTGGTATTCCGGCGACACTTTCACCGCGGTGTGGGCTGGGCTGGTGGTCGCACCGCCAATCAGGAGCGGGACCGTGAAACCCTGGCGTTGCATCTCCTTCGCGACATGCACCATTTCGTCGAGCGAAGGGGTAATCAAACCGGAAAGACCGATCACGTCGGCGCCCATTTCCTTGGCCTTGGCTAGAATTTTGTCGCACGCGACCATCACCCCGAGATCGACGACTTCGTAATTATTGCAGGCGAGAACCACCCCGACGATGTTTTTGCCGATGTCGTGGACGTCGCCCTTGACCGTCGCGATGAGGAACTTTCCTTGTGCGCGGGTGGCTTCGCCGCGGGAGGCGGCGAGTTTCTTCTCCTCCTCCATGAATGGGGTGAGATAAGCCACGGACTTTTTCATCACGCGCGCGGATTTCACGACCTGCGGAAGAAACATTTTGCCCGCGCCGAAGAGATCGCCGACCACCCGCATGCCGTCCATCAACGGTCCCTCGATGATGTCGAGAGGACGTGGATACTTCTGGCGACATTCTTCCGTGTCCGTTTCGATAAAGGCGTCGAGGCCTTTGACGAGCGCGTGCTTGAGGCGTTCTTCGACCGAGGTACTTCGCCAGGCGAGTTCCTCTTTGAGTTCGGTTTTGGAACCGCCGCCTTGGCGGGCCTTGAGGTCGTCGGCATATTTGACCAGACGCTCGGTTCCGTCGGGGCGGCGATTGAGCAGCACGTCGTCGACCAACTCGCGCAACTCGGGGTCGATCTCGTCGTAAACGCCGAGCATCCCCGCGTTGACGATCGCCATGTCCATCCCTTCGCGAATCGCGTGGTAGAGAAAGGCGGTATGCATCGCCTCGCGCACCGGATTATTGCCGCGAAAGGAAAACGAAACGTTCGAGACGCCGCCCGAGACTTTCGCGAAGGGGAGGGTGTCCTTGATGATCCGGGTCGCCTCGAAGAAATCGACGGCGTAATTGTTGTGTTCCTCGATGCCGGTCGCGACGGTCAGGATGTTCGGATCGAACACGATGTCCTCGGGAGGAAAGCCGATCGTGTCGACGAGCAAGCGGTAGGCGCGGGTGCAGATGCGCACTTTTTCGTCGCGCGTGGCAGCTTGCCCCTGCTCGTCGAACGCCATCACCACCGCCGCGGCGCCGTAGCGCAGGAGAAGGCGTGCGCGCCGAAGAAATTCCTCCTCCCCGTCCTTCAAGGAAATGGAGTTTACGATGCCCTTGCCCTGCAGACATTGCAGTCCCGCCTCGAGCACAGACCATTTGGACGAATCGAGCATCACGGGCACGCGTGCGATGTCCGGTTCTGCGGCGATCAAGTTGAGGAACTTGACCATCGTCGCTTCGCCGTCGATCAGCGCCTCGTCGACATTGATGTCGATGATGTTTGCCCCGCTTTCGACTTGTTGGTGAGCGATCTCGATCGCGGCGGACCAATCCCCGGCTTTGATCGCTTTGGCGAATTTGGGCGATCCGGTCAGGTTGGTGCGTTCTCCAACGACCAGAAATCCCGAGGCGCTGCGTGGGGAGGGAGGGGTGGACACGAGAGTGCGGCCTTACGCGGCGGTGAGCGCTTCCAGACCGCTGAGACGCATCGCCGTGGGTCGGGTGGGCAGGAGGCGAGGAGCCGCCCCTTTCACCGTCGCGGCGATCGCGGCGATGTGGTCCGGCGTCGAACCGCAGCAGCCGCCGACGAGGTTGACGAGTCCGGAAGCCGTAAAATCGCGCATGATCGCGGCCATGTCCGCCGGAGTTTCGTCGTAGCCGCCAAACGCGTTCGGCAGTCCGGCGTTGGGATAGCACGTCACATAACACTCGGCGATGCGCGCGAGTTCCTCGATGTACGGGCGCATCGCTCGGCCGCCCAGCGCACAATTGATTCCGACCGAAAAGGGCTTCGCGTGACGAATGCTGTTGAGGAACGCCTCCGTGGTTTGTCCCGAGAGGGTGCGTCCGGACGCGTCCGTGATGGTGACGCTGATCATCACCGGCACACGCACACCCTTTTCCTCGAAAACGACTTCGATCGCAAAGAGTGCCGCTTTGGAGTTCAAGGTGTCGAAAATGGTTTCCACCAGCAGCGCGTCCACGCCGCCGTCGATCAATGCCCGCACTTGTTCGACGTAAGCCGTTACGACCTGACCCCACGTGACCGCGCGATAGTCCGGACGGTTCACGTCGGGGGACATCGAAAGCGTGCGATTGAGAGGGCCGATGGCACCGGCGACAAAACAACGACGTCCGGGCGACGCCGCTTCCACACTGCCGGCGGCACGGCGGGCGCACGCCACCGCGGCGAGATTGAGTTCGGTCACGATGGACTCCAAGTGGTAGTCGGCTTGACCGATGGTGGTGCTGCTAAACGTGTTCGTTTCTACGATATCGGCGCCGGCTTCGAAGTAGCGGCGGTGAATCTCCTCCACGAGATCCGGGCGAGTCAGGCAGAGCAGGTCGTTATTTCCCTTGAGGTCGTGCGGGTGGTTTTTGAGGGCTTCGTTGCGGAAGTCCCCCTCTGCCAGGTCGTAGGTCTGAATCATCGAGCCCATGGCCCCGTCCAAAACCACGATACGTTGGGGAAAGAGCGAACGAAAGGCGGCGTCTCGAGCGGGATGAGGAGGGGGCAAGGGAGACATTGCTGGTCAAGGTAAACGAGCAGGGAAGCTGAATGTTCATTTAACGAGGCGCAAGCTCATATCATCACATTCGTATGCGTTGATATGAATTTTCTTGCTCCTTGCTTAGATACCGGCTGAATCATGCCCTTCGTTCGTGTTCTTTTACGTTAGGGATCAGGGGAAGGCCGTGAGAATCGGCCACAGTTGCGCTGCGGTATCGCATCACAGACTCCCACCGCGCCGGCGAACGGCGTGGGCAAAGCCAATCGGTTTTATCGCCGGTGAAGGCGGGAGCGAGGCGTCGGCGGTTGCCGGAAACGGCGGATCGACGGCACATATGCGGAGTCCGAATATCCTGCCCCTTGCGCTCACGCGGACGGCGTTAACATGCGTGCGCCGGCCGTGCTCCTTCATCGCATCCATGAAGCGTGAGAGTAGGTCCATCCCCCGATTTACGGAGGGCGGCACTGCTCTTGCCTGACCAGGAAAGCAGATCCTCCATGCCTTGTTTTATTTTGTCGCGCACTCTGCGACGAGCGATGCGCGGCTGCGCGCTCGCAGCCGTGTACTCGGTGCTGACGGTGCGACCGTCGCCCGCCAAAGCCCCCTCGCGTCCGGAGTCGTTCACTCCGCTCGACGCCTACACGATCGTGGCCACACGAACTCCGACCCCGCCGTACAGCCAAGGCAGCGTCGTCGACGCGATCTCGGGCGAAGACCTCGCGCGCAGGCAGGTATCCTCGCTTGCGCAGGCGCTCGCCGGCGTGAGCGCACCGGTGTTCTCGTCCGGACAGAACGGGGCGAGCGCCGCGATCTTTCTTCGGGGAGCGAACTCGAATCAGACGCTCTTCCTCGTCGACGGAATTCGTATCAACGATTCAAATACAGATTACGCGGTCTTTCTGGGAGGCGCGTGCGTCTCGGCGTGCGACAGCCTCGAGATCGCCCACGGTCCGCAAAGCACGCTCTACGGTGGCGAGGCGGTGGGTGGCGTGATTTCGTTGCGCAGTCTCCGCGGTTCGGGCCCTCCTTCCGGCCGGGCCGCACTCGAGATGGGAAGCTTCGGAACCGTGCAAGGGGCGATCTCGGGTCGTGGCGAGCGGGGGCCGTGGGCTTACAACGGCGCCCTCCAGGGCGGGCGTACGGAAAACGATCGGGCGAACAACGAATTCGAGAGCGGGAATCTTACATTTCGTCTCGACCGAAACGTGAGCGAAACGATCGCGGTCGGAGCGACGGTCCGCGGTTTCGAAGCGACCTACGGCTCGCCCGGCAGCCGTTTCTCCAACGATCCGGACAACGAGGAACGCGAAGGAAACTGGCTGGGTACCGTTTTTGCCGACCTCCGGCACTCGGACGATGTGCGCACGCGCGTCGTGCTGGGCGGCCAGCACCGGCGATTCGTCTCGGAGAATCCGCGCGCCCCTCGCACCACCTCCGTCACCGTCGTGGAAAACCGCCGGGCGCTGCTCGATTGGCAGACGACCTACGTGGGACTGGCAAAGCACCGCATCACCGCCGGGTTGACGGCGGAGGCCAATCGCACCCGCAACACCGGTTTCGGAGACATCGACGAAAGTCAGAGTCTCCTGGCGTTTTTCGTACAGGACGAGTTTACGCCGGTCGAGCGCGTCTATCTGACCGCGGGGTTGCGTCATGACGATTTCGATACGTTTGGCCGCCACACGACCGGTAAGATCGCCGCGGCCTGGGTCGCCCTGCCGGACCGGATCAAAGTGCGTTCGAGCTTCGGGACGGCCTTTCGCTCGCCCAGCTTCCTGGATCTTTACGGGAAGAGCTCGTTTTACGTCGGTAATCCCGCGCTTACGCCCGAGCGCGCCCGGGGAGGGGATGTCGGCGTCGATTACTATTTGCCCGAAAACTCCGGGACCGTCGGGCTGACGTGGTTCGAAAACCGGTTCAAGGACCTGATCGTTTTCGATTTCTCCCGGAATCCCAGTTCCGTCGCAAACGTCGGTGGAGCGAAGACGCGTGGAGCCGAACTGCGTGTGACCGTGCCGCTCCCGGCGGGGAGCCAGTTACGGGCGAGCTACACTTATCTGGAAGCGGTGAACCAAAGTGCCGGAATCCGCCTGCTTCGCCGGCCGCGGCACAGTGGAAACGTCGATCTCTGGAGCGACTTCGGTCGCGGTTTCAGTGCTGGCGCCGGAGTACGGGTGGTTGCGCAGCGCGAAGACGTGCACGCGGGGAATTTTGCGACGATCGAGGGCGAAGACTATACGGTCGTGCGTCTCTACGCAGCGTGGGCGATCGGCGATCGTCTCACGGTTCGTGCCCGGGTCGAAAACGTTTTGGACGAATCGTACGAGGAGGTCCACGGGTACCCACAGCTTCCGGTCGGCGGGTTTGCCGCGGTCGAATGGCGGTGGTAAGGAGACCGGTCCTTAGCTCGCAAAGGGCATCCGGCTATTGTTAGCCACGTAATCCGAGATCGCGCGCGTAAATTCGTCTCCGAATTCCGCGCGCTTTTTTTCGCCCATTCCGGAGATCCCGTGCAGCGCGTCCACGTTGGTCGGGTAAAGCCTGGCCATTTGCCGGAGGGTAGCGTCGCCGAAGACGATGTAGGCAGGGACCTTTCGCTCGTCGGCGAGGCGTTTGCGCAGGGTGCGGAGCCGCTCGAAGAGAATTTCGTCGCAGTCGATTTCCCCCTGCCGCGGGACGGGGACGCGTTTCGCTTTGGGCAGGTCCAACGGCTTGGTGAGCGTAACCGCTTGCCGGGTGCGGAGCGCGGTCATGCCTTCCGCGGTGACCTCGAGCGTGGCGTATTCGCCTTCGCTGACGGTGAGATATCCCAGTCGCATCAGTTCGCGACCGATCGCGGTCCACGCGGAACGGGGAAGGTCGCGGCCGATGCCGTAGGTGGACAGTCGATCGTGTGCCCAGCGTTTGATCTTTTCCGTTTCCGCGCCACTCAGGACTTCCACGACGTGATTGAGGCCGACACCGAAACGGCTGGCTTGGCGGATGCGATAGACGCACGAGAGGAATTTCTGAGCGCTGACCGTGCCGTCGTAAGTCGCGCGCGGTTCGAGGCAATTGTCGCAGGCACCGCAATTTTCCAGGGGAAACGTTTCGCCGAAGTAGGCGAGGAGGTCGCGACGCCGGCAACCGGGAGCCTCGGCATATTGGACAATCTGACGGAGCTGCGCGCGCGCCACCTTTTGTTCGTGCTCGTCGGTGATTTCGTCGAGAAAGTGAGTTTGTTTGGCGATATCGCCGGTGCTGAACAGGAGCAGGCAGTCTCCGGGGAGTCCGTCGCGTCCCGCGCGCCCGGTTTCCTGGTAATATCCCTCGATATTCTTGGGAAGATCGTGATGCACCACCCAGCGCACGTTCGGCTTGTTGATGCCCATCCCGAAGGCGATCGTGGCGCAGATGATCTTCACCTCGTCGCGCAGGAACAGCTCCTGGTTGCGCGAGCGTTCGTCGGCCTCCAACCCCGCATGGTACGCTCGGGCGGGCAGGCCGCGCCCGGCCAACGCTTCTGCCACGCGCTCGGTGGCGGCGCGGCTGGCGCAATAGACGATGCCGCTTTCGTGTTCCCGCTTTCTGACGAATTCGATCAACTGTTTGATCGGCTGGTCTTTGGACGTAATCCGATAGGTGAGGTTCGGGCGGTTGAAACTGGCGACGAAGACTTCCGGATCGCGCAGACGAAGGTGGGTGATGATGTCCGCACGTACCCGCTCGGTCGCAGTGGCCGTCAAAGCCATGAATGGCACGTCCGGCAATAAATCGCGCAATTTGGCGACCTGCCGGTATTCGGGTCGAAAATCGTGGCCCCATTCCGAGACGCAGTGCGCTTCGTCGATCGCGATGCAGGCGACATTCCAGGCGCGCAGATTCTCCTGCCAGTTGTCCAACATCAGTCGCTCCGGTGCGACGTAGAGCAGGCGCCATTCGTTGCGATGCAATCCTGCGAGTCGCGACCGCGCTTCGGCGGCCGTCAGCGTCGAGTTGAGAAAGGTGGCCGCGACGCCGCTGGCCTGCAATTGATCGACCTGATCTTTCATCAGGGCGATCAACGGCGAGACGACCACGGTCAAGCCTGGGCGGACGAGAGCGGGCAATTGAAAGCAGAGCGACTTGCCCCCGCCCGTCGGCAAAAGGGCAAACACATCTCGCCCCGCCAGCGACGTCTCGATGATCTCGCGTTGCAGCGGACGAAATCGGTCGTAGCCGAAAGTGGTTGCGAGCGTGGAGAGCAGTTCGGGCACGGTGCGAGTTTGTCCGGGAGAAAACGCGTTTCCGACAACGGCACAAAAGAAAAAGCCGTCCAGCCTGCAAACAGCCCGAATCGGGGCTTTCGATCGGGGCGATGCTTCCTGCAAGTCTCTAGCGACTCGGCACGCTTGGACGCGCGTTTACGTAAGCCCGAGAAAACGAGCTAGAGAACCGATGGCCGCGGCCGAGGTATGGCCTCGACAAACCGGACGGGAGACGACCCGGAGTTTTTTCTTCGGGCGATCGGCCCGAAGGTCGGCGTGCCTGGCCAGATCGGTTTCCGCCAGCAGGGGCAGGGCGTAGTAGCCTCGAATCCGTTTGGCTTCGGGCACATAGACTTCCCACGTGTAATCGAAGTCCCTCGGAGCCGCTGTCAGGCGTCGGTCGTAAATCAAACGATCGAGCGGCGCCAGCAGCGTGATCGGGACCGCGACGGTGGGAGGGCTTTCGGCCCATACGCTTTCCAAGAGGGGCAGATCGATTCGGAGACAGTACGTGGGCGGACAGTTGTCGATGCGCAGTTGCTGAACGAGGTCTTCCACAAGCGAGAGTTCGGTTCGTTTCAGCCGCGTCGATGAAAGCGACGTGCATCCATACGCGAGAGATGCAGGGCAGGCGTCGGCACGAACGCACAGCGTGTCTCCAACCGGCTCGCCAGCAAGGCGTCGCATGCTTCCGCAAAAAAGCCGGAAGGAGGTAGAAGCCACCTTCCGGCTGGAGCACCGACAACACAAAGAGTCGTTTAGGTCGCCTTGTCGTGGCGAGCGGCTTGCGCGGCTTACGAATAAGCCACCGAGTGGCATCCATAGGCGGGCCGTGACGGGAGGAAATAGTCGGCACTGTCGCCCTCGTTCTTTTGGCCGCTGAACTCGGGAGCGGCTTCCGCGAGGAGTTTGCGCAGGCTTTCGCGGGCGCGCGCAATCCGACTTTTCACCGTGCCGACGTTGATGGCGAGTGCGCGGGCGATTTCCTCGTACGGAAGGTGGAGGCTGTTGCGCATCGTGAGGATCTCGCGGTGGCGTGAATCCAGTTTTTCCATACACGCGGCGATCAGGTCGGCGAACTCGTTGGTCACCGTCTGCTGGGCCGGATCTCCACGGTCGGCGGCGATGAAATCTCCGAGCGTGGCACCGGTCTCTTCGCCCAGTGGGCGGTCGATCGACACGCTGTCCTGCCGACGGCGACGGAAAAAGTACCAGTAACGGTTGCGGGCCAGATTGAGTGCAATCCGGTACAGCCAGGTGGCCAAGGACGAATCGCCCCGAAAGTTGGCGAGACCGCGGTGGACCCGGAGGAAAGTGTCTTGAGCGATTTCTTCCGCGTCCGCGCGGTTGCGAAGGAGATTCAGCGCCAACCCGAGAATCTTTCCGTAATAACGGTTCATGATCTCGGTGAAAGCCGCTTCGTCCCCTGCGTTAAAGCGTTTGACCAGAACCGCGTCGTAGGCCGCTTCGACTTTGGTCGCAGCAAGGGCGGTTTCTTTCGAGGTCGCGGTTTTCGCTTCGTCGGCAGACGTCGCCATCTTCGTCGGAGAAAGTGTGTCCGACACATGCCGCAGCGATGGGGCGGACGCTGAGCGGCGGAGCGGAGAAACTGATCCTAAATGAGCTGTAAGCATCGGGTGGTGTGTGTTGAGAGTTGAAGTGGACGTGTGCTAACTACGCCCACTTACGTAACTCAACTCATGCCATCCCCGATTTATTTACTTCATGTATCTGTCGTTCAGTTAATTAAAAAATAATCGAGACCGTGGGTTCGCGCGTCGAGCGTGCAATCTGAACGACTCTTGGCCTCTCCCTTTGCAAAGTGCACGATCAAGGCTCTCGCCCACCTATCTCTCGGATTTGGCGCGGGTTCGGGGATTTCCCGGTGCCAAGCTACAGAGAAACTCCCTTAAGGGGATGAAGGTCCAGGAGGTTGCTGTACCATCCTTTGACCTCCGGTCTCTGCAAGTGGTTGTGTACGTAAAAGTAAATGGGGATAAACGGCATTTCTTGTGAAAGGATTGCCTCACATGCTTGGAAAGCTGCAAATCGTTCGGATTCCGTGGAGGCGCGTTGCGACTCGGCCACCAGACGATCGTACTCCCCGCTCTTCCAACCCGTTTGATTGTTGCCGCTTGTCCCCGTCATTACGTCGAGAAACGTGCTGGGATCGACGTAGTCGCCTACCCAGGCCATCCGCGCGACTTGGTAATCCAGCGAGCGCATGGTCTCGGTGTAGACCTTGGATTCCTGGTTGTAGAGGCCAACGTTCACTCCGAGGTCGTTCCGCCACATTTGTTGGATTGCTTCGGCGATCTGGCGATGTCCCTCGTTGGTATTGAAGAGGAGATCGACTTTGGGGAATCCCTTGCCGCCTGGAAACCCCGCGTCTGCGAGTAAGGCGCGTGCCTGGACCGGGTCGTACGACACACCCGCGATCGCAGTGAATCCCGCGGTATCGGGTGGGGTAAAGTGTCCGGCGGGAAGTTGTCCCCCCTTGGTCACGCGGCTCACGAGTTGTTGGCGGTCGACGGCCATCGCGAAGGCACGGCGTACGCGTACGTCGGTGAAGGGCGGCTTCGTGACATTGAAGCGGTAGAAATACGTCGCAAGCATGGTTCCTTGGACAAGGAACGAGCGCGACGCGGGATCGGCCCGATACACCGCAATCTTTTCGATCGGCAGCGTCGACGTCAGGTGAAGCTGTCCGGCGCGAAACATCGCTTCTTCGGTGGACACGTTTTCGATCGGATAGAAATACACCGTCTCGAGCTTAACGTTGTCGCGGTCCCAGTAGGTCGGGGACTTGTCCATGCGGATCAGTTTATTGGGAGCCCATTCTTTGAGCACGAAATAGCCGTTTCCGACGTAGTTTCCAGGGCGCGTCCAACGCGAGCCTCGTTCGAACGCTTTTCCGAACTTTTCGATCGTTGCGCGATGGAGAGGATACCACGCGGCGTGGCACACCAGTTTATCGAGGTAGGGGACGGGGTGATCCAGCGAAAGGACCAGCGTAAGCGGATCCACCGCCTTTACGCCCACCTGAGCGAAATCGGAGATCTTTCCCTGGTAGAAGGCTTCCCCGTTTTTGAGCGCGAAGAGCATGTAGGCATATTCGGCACCCAAACTTGCGGTCAACAAGCGACGATACGCCCAGACAAAATCGTTGGCCGTGACCGGATCGCCATTCGACCAGACCGCCTGCTTGCGAAGGTGAAACGTCCAGGTGAGGCGGTCGTCGGAGATTTCCCAACGCTCGGCGGCGGCCGCGACGGGTTGGCAGGTCCGGGCATCGTATTGAGCGAGGCCCTCCATCAGCCCCATGATGACGTTGAACGTCTGCTGACTATCCGCCACCTGCGGATCGAGATCGTTCGGCTCGGCGAGGTTGCCGACGTGGAGCGTTCGTGTCCGATTGCCGGTACTCACTGCGGTTTCGCGGGAACCGCAGCCTGCAAGAACGAGCGCCCAAATCGCGGCGAGGGCGAGTCCCACCTGGCCGACGCCCGAAAAACGAAGAATGCGGGTCACTTCACGGGTTGGGCGGAGGCCACTTCTCTGAGGCGCCCTTCGATCGAGTTCATGCGGGCAACCAAATCTTGTTCGATCTTCTTACGCTCGGTGCTGTTGACGATGCTGAGCTTGGAGACGTCGCGTATCACGTTTGCGGGCAGGGTGAGCAGACGCGTGAGCACGCCCTGGTCCTTAAACGAGCTCAAGTAGAGAGCGGTGACTTCTTGCGAGAGCGCGAGCGATTCCCGGGCAACGGATTGAGAAGCCGCGAGGTTGTTGTTGAGTCGCTGATTTTTGGCGAGTTCGGAGGTGAGCAAATTGCCTACTTGGTCGGAGATGCGTTGGCTGTACGTACCGATCGACTCGCGGGTCAGATTTTGATCGGAGGCCATCTGTGCCAGGATCGGCTGAATACGTTGGGCCAGCCGGTCGCCGACTTTGTCGACTTGTTCGGACTGTTGCCGTTCGGCCTCCTCCGGATTTTTCGGGAGGGGGTTGTACGGCTGCATTTTCGTCGCGATCAATTCCGCCAGCTGATTGACGCGGTCTTCGTTCATCTTCGAAACTTCGGACTCGGTCATGAAAACATCGCTGGTGCGTTTCGAGATCGCGTCCTTGAGCATTGAGTTCACGGATTCCACCTGTTTCCTGCTCTCCTCGGCGGACGCACGGATTTCGCCTGCGGTTTGATCGCGGATCAGGGCCATTTCCGTCTGCTGTGCGGCGATCGTTTCGGAGATCGTTCGTTTGTGCAGCCAATAAGCGGCTGCACCGATGATCGCCACGGTCAGGATAACCGCGGGAAGTTGCTCTTTAAGTTTTTGCCACATGGTGGTTTGAGGGATTGAAGGGATCGTAGCGTCTGGGTGGCGGAATGCAATGCCGCCGTGGATTCGGAAAATCGTTGTTTTTCAAATCCGCTTACGCACGTTGCCGGTATGGGACTCAATCGCAGCGAGCAGATGCTTTCCGATTATGTTCAGGGACATCCTGAAGAGAGACAATTCTGGCAGGACAAAGTTCGAACTGTCTCACGCAAGCACACAGACGAACACGAGGCGGCTCTTCGTTTAGACGCCGAGTTGTGGAGCTATTACCGCGAGCGCTCAGCCGTGGCGGCTCCGTTTCGCGACGCGGTTGCACGGGACGGAAACGGTAGGGTAAGCATGCGGGGACTCGCAGAATACTGGATCCGGCTGTGGGCAATTCCTCGCCCGAGACCGAATGGAGTCGCAAAAGAGAAAAATGAAGGGCGCTCCATGAAGATGTAAACAGATGAATTAAAGGTGGTTGTAGATCGTCTCAATTTTTCTCTGCCTTTTTTTAAACATTTTCCCGGTAACTGCGTCTTTCTTAGTGGTTCTGGTTATAACTTCTCTCGCTTAGCGGGAGATTTGGGGTAACAAAGAAAGCAATGGGCGGACTGCTTAGGGGTAGGCAGTCCGCCCTCTTTGTTTTAATAATTCCGTTGGCGATCGTCCTAGGGAATCTCCCTCTCTTCTGCGGCATGCGCAGTGCTATGAGGCGGGAAGCGTGTCGGACCTGTAACTTCTCACAACGGTAACGCACTCGGACATCGACACCCCCGTCGGTCCCAATTATCCCCACTTTATTCACAAGATGGAACACCTGAGCGGGACTCTTGCCCATCAACCGCATGTCAAGGTCGTCTCTTCGAAGGTAAAGACCTTCGTTTTAGACACCAATGTCCTGCTCCACGATCCTCAGTCGATTTACAAGTTTGAGGACAACAACTTGGCCATTCCAGTCGAGGTTTTGGAAGAGCTCGACGCGATAAAAACGGAGCAATCGACCGAGCGCGGTCGCAATGCCCGTCGGGTCCACCGGATTCTCCAAGAGCTTCTCCCGGACTCGCGCACCATGTTGGAAGGGGTTCGCCTGCCCAATGGAGGAACGCTCTCGGTGATCATCAACCGTTATCTGGTCGAGAATCGACAAGATACGCCGGCGATGATGCGCCTGCGTGCGGTGCTCCCGGACTTGTCGAAAAAGGATAACCGGATCATTGCGTGTGCGCTTTTCGTTCAGGAACAGTTCCAGCCCCCGACAATTTTGGTGACCAAGGACGTCAATGTTCAGCTAAAGGCCCGCGCCGTCGGTCTGGAATCCGAAGATTACCTCAACGACAAAGTGCCCGAAACGGACGAGGAACTATCGTATCGCGAGGTTCCGGTCACGGTCTACGAGATGCAGCGTTTCTGCTCCGAGGGTGAACTCGATATCGGTGCGGATGCGGCCGCCGGTCTCTATCTGAACGAGTATGTTCTGCTCCGTTCCGAGCAGGGGAAAACGATGCCGGCGCGCTGGTACGGCGATGGCATCGTACGTCGCCTGAAGTTGCCGGAGTTCGTCAAAGCCCCTGGCGGTATTCCGATTCGCGCGCGCAATCTGGAGCAGCAGTTCTTCATGGACGCGCTCCTCGACGACAGCATTTCTTTGATCACGTGTTTCGGCAAAGCCGGCACCGGAAAGACGCTCCTGTCGACTGCCTGTGCTCTCCAGCAGACCTGCGACGAAAGCGGTCGCTACGATGGCGTTTCCATTTCGAGACCGGTGATCGCGCTGGGCAAGGACATCGGATTTCTCCCGGGCTCGCTCGAGGAAAAAATGAAACCGTGGCTCCAGCCGTATCACGATGCGTTGGAGGTGCTGATTCCGTCGAAGCCGGCGAAGGAACCGCAATTTGCGACCAAAAAAGTGTCGAAAAAAAAGGCCAAGAAACGCGATTCGGCGATGTCGTTGATGTCGGCTCCTCAACCCACCCACGCCAGTCAACACACCGGCCATCAGCAGGTGGGTGCGGTGAAGCCGTACGAGCGTCTGCTGAAGAGCGGGATTGTCGAAATCGAAGCGCTTGCCTTTATCCGCGGTCGTTCGATCGCACGCCGCTTTTTCATTTTGGACGAGGCGCAGCAGTTGACGCCCCACGAGGTGAAAACGGTCATCACCCGGATCAGCGAAGGCTCCAAAATTGTTCTGATCGGCGATCCTGCGCAGATCGATAACCCGTACGTCGACGCACGGAGCAACGGTTTGGTCTACGCCCACAATCGGATGAAGGGACAGTCCTTGCACGCTCACGTGAAGCTGACCAAAGGCGAACGGTCCAAGCTGGCCGAGCTCGCGGCGGATTTGCTCTGAGCGAGTCCCTTCCTCGGAAAGGAGTCTTCGCTCCGAAGCACTCACGCCCGCGCGAGCGGGATGGATACGCGGTCGGACCGCCCGCTCCGTGGCCTTCTCCTTTACGTCTCCGACTGGGACTCCGTCTCGGCTTCGCGAGCCATCAGCCAGAGCAAGTCTGCGAGGCGGTTGGTGACTTTGGGGACGACAGCGCGGACGTGGCGTCCGGCAGCCGGTAGGTCGCTCAGGCGCCGTTCGGCGCGTCGTGCGATGGTCCGAGCCACGTCGAGTGCGGCGGCGTGCAAATTTGCTCCGGGCGTCGCCCAACCGTCGAAGCTAACGTTTTTCGCTTCGATGGAAGCGACCTCGCCATCGATGCGTGCGAGCGTGCTCTCGTCGATTTTCGGAAACGTCGAGCGGGCGTAGCGCTCGCGGTCCTTTTCGTCGCAGGCGAGTTCTCCCATCAGCGCGATCAGGTCCGTTTGCATTCGCTCCAACGCGGCGCGTCTCGCAGCATCCCGACATGTGGCTTTGGCAAAACCGAGTGCCGCATTGAGTTCGTCGAAAGCGCCGACCGCTTCGATTTGCGGATGGAATTTCGGGACGCGCTGGCCGTAGAGCAGGCCGGTCGTGCCGTCGTCCCCCGTTCGTGTTGCGATCGATCCAGCCATAAAGCGGTCGGACGGGCGTGAAACGGCGCGGACGGACTACGCGATCTTCTTGGCGGCGAGTTGCGCTCGCAGGCAGAGTTCGGCCGCCTTGAAGGTGTGTGTCTGGGTCATCGCCTTCTCGGTCCGCGCCAGACAATCGAGGATGAATTCCCCGAAGAAGCGGAATCCGACCTGGCCGGCGACGTTCACGTAACGTTCGCCCGAATCGTCGACGATATAGACATTGTCGCCGCGTTTGTCGCGGCCGATGTCCACGTACTTCCGCAGCTCGATGTAGCCCTTGGTGCCGAGAATCGTGGTCCGTCCGTCGCCCCAGGTGCTCAGGCCCTTGGGGGTGAACCAATCCACCCGAATGTAGTTGGAGGTGCCGTTGTTCCCGACGAGCGAGGCCTCGCCGAAGTCTTCCAGCTCCGGTGTGTCGGGGTTGGCGAAGTTGCCCACCGCGGCTTGGGTAACCGTCGCGTCGGTCGCGCCGGAGAAGGCGAGAAACTGTTCGAACTGGTGGCTGCCGATATCGCAGAGGATGCCGCCGTATTTCGCCTTCTGGTAAAACCAGGCGGGGCGGTTTTCTTTCGGTCCGATCCGATGGGGTCCGAGCCCAATCACCTGGATAACGCGCCCGATCGCGCCTTGATTGACGAGGTCCGTCGCGAACATCGCACTCTCCACGTGCAGGCGCTCGCTGAAGTAAACGGCGTACTTGCGTCCCGTCGTAGCCACCACCCGTTTGGCGCGGTCGAGTTGTTCGAGCGAGGTGAAGGGCGTCTTGTCCGTAAAGTAATCTTTACCCGCTTCCATCGCGCGACAGCCCAAAGGGCCGCGGTCGCTGGGGACGGCGGCGGCGGCCACCAGTTTCACCGCGGGGTTGTCGAGGATTTCGTCGAGGGAGCGCGCCACCTTGGTCTGCGGATACCGCGCCACGAACGCCTTCACCTTGGCCGGATCGGGATCGTACACCCAGGCGAGTTCGGCACCGGCTTCGATCAGGCCGTTGCACTGCCCGTAGATATGGCCGTGATCCAAGTGCGCGGCGGCAAAAACGAATTCGCCGGGTTTGACCACCGGGCTGGGTTTGCCCTGAGGGGCGTAGTTCATGCCGTCCGATTTTTGGCTCATGGGAAAAGGGAAAGGGAGTGGTTGCTCGCTTCGTGGAACCGCTGCGGGGCGCTCTCAGCGAGAAGCGCCGCGCGTTTGCTGTGCGAGGTCTTTGATTTCGGGATCGAGGGCCTCGCGAACTTTTTTCTCCATTCGATCGATGAAGAGGACGCCATTGAGGTGGTCGACCTCATGTTGAATGCAGCGCGCAAAGAGACCGTCGCAGATCAGCGTATGGGCAACGCCATTGAGATCCTGAAAGGTGGCGACAATCCGGTCGGGTCGGAGGATATCGCCGCGGATCGCGGGAAACGACAGGCAGCCTTCTTCGTACGGCAATCTCTCCGAGGGGTGGACGGTCACGGTCGGATTGACCAGCGCCATCGGCATGATCAACTCCAGCGGTGTGGCCGCACCATCCAGCAGCCACGTGAAGCCACGCTTTGCCGGCACCAGATCGAGAACGCAGAGCTGCAAGGGGAACCCCACTTGCTGAGCGGCGAGGCCGATTCCTTCCGCTTGGTGCATAGTCTCGACCATTTCGGCCGCCAGACGAACAAGTTCCGCGTCGAAGACCGTGACATTCCGGCCTTTCTGACGCAGGATGGGGTCGTTGTAATGAACAATTCGCAGTGGCATCGGTCGATGGGAATGTCAGCGTGGATTTAGCCCCGATTCCCGCAAACCAATAGTTAATTTCGATGAGTCCCTCCACTCGCTCCACTTCTTTGCGTATGGCGGCCCTCCTCTGGCTGCTTTTGGGAGCGGGGTTGGCGGTGGTAGCGTGGCTTCTTCCCGTTAACCTCGGTTCGCTTCCGCCCGCGCTTTTGAAGGCGGCGGGCGAAGGAACGCCCTCGGTTTCCGACTTCGGTCGCCAACTTCTCGAACGCGAAAAGCTCGGGCCCGCCGCACTCTTTGCCGCGGCCGCAAAGCGCACCGAAGATCCCGGGGCTGCACGCTTGGCGTCGGCCCTCGGCGAGGCGGCGGCGCGCCAACCGGCCTACGTTCCTTGGGGCGGTTGGGACCCGTTTCTCGATCCGCTCTTCAACGTGAACGAAAACACGGGTCGGACGGAAAGCACGCCTGTCCTGACTTTTTTCATCACGGAGAAGGCGCGCACGGCGCTGAGAAATTACCTGCAAAACTCGCGCTCGATGGGCGTGCAGGCTCTGCTGCGCACGCGCGAGATCTCTTTGACTTCGCAGTTCGTTCCCGTGAACGACGCGGGCGGACAAACCCTCGACGCCGTGATCCTCCTCTCGGCGCTTTTGTACCAGGGCGAACATCTCTCCGCCTCTCTCCAGCGAGAGCTGCGGTTGCTGGCCGAGAACGCCTCGGGGCGAATGGATATGGGAACGCTCGAAGCCGTTTATCTGGATCTTCTCTCGCTCGGCAAACGCCTGGACTGGGTTCAGCTAAGCGAGATGCTTCGGCGGACGAACGACAGCAAGACGCTGCACGAATACGCTCATCTCGCACGGGTCGCACCGGACGATTTTGCGTTGATCTATGCGGCCGCCTTGTTCTCCGGATCCGCCGACCAGGTGGCCGGTTACCTGCTGCGATTCGGTAAAACGGGCTTGGAGGATCTCGCGCTGGCCGCTCGCCAGGGGCAGGGAGGAGTCCAGCTGCTGTTGCAGCAGCAGGTTCCCGTCAACCGAGCGCGCGATCTCACGATCACGGAGGTAGCTCAGTTCGCGCTGTTGCATCCCACCTTGGCGCTCGCCGCCAAATGGCTCGGTTTTTTTCTTGGCGCCTTCGCGCTCTTGCGGGGACTGGATCGTGCATTCTTGGGCGCGCCTAGTGCGCAGCAGCAATTCGTCACCACCGGTTCGATCGCAGCGTTGTGCGCCGCGTTGGCCATCGTGTTTACCGAGCCCTTTCTTTTCAAGACGTCGCCGCCGTCCGAATTCGCTTTCAAACTCGCCATCCCCGTCCTCGCCACCGTTTCCGACCCCGCTTCCCTCAC
>Ga0105046_10006717_pt1 | contig 18192 bp, 13 predicted proteins | sample MAT03_FD_78385 | JGI IMG/M metagenome (GOLD analysis project Ga0105046, IMG submission 78385) | Freshwater microbial communities from Lake Fryxell liftoff mats and glacier meltwater in Antarctica - MAT-03 (megahit assembly) | ecosystem: Environmental > Aquatic > Freshwater > Ice > Liftoff...
ACTCTGTGACTCTGTGGTAAGTTTCATTCTTCGGATCGCCTCAGGCCTGGAAGCGGCCTGCGGATCGAGCGAGTTCGACGATCTTTTCTTCCGACAACTGCTCGGTGCGCATGAAAGACTCCTCGGAACGCACCGCGGCGACTTCAGAGGAGCGAACGAGATGGAACTCGCCAGCCATTTGCCCGGCGAGCTTGTCGGCGGCGTCGGGTCGGCCGGGGGCGAGCATGGGGCGAAGCTTCTCCAGGGCTCGCGGTTCTTTCACCCTGCCGATGAGCCAGGTGCCCACGTTCTCTTTGCACTTGTAGTCGAAGTCGCCAGGGCTCTGTGTGGCGAGGAAGACGCCAACGCCGGCGGAGCGGGCGCGTCGGAGGAGATTTTCCATCGGCGCCTTCGTTGCTGGCTGCCTCACGGCGGGCAGGTAAATGTCCGCTTCATCGAAGAGGAACACCGCCTGAAGGTGGATCGCCGGGGCCTTGCCGCACCAGCGGCCGATGGCGACGAGAAGTTGCGCGACCCAGAAATCGAGCTTCGCGGGGTCGGTCAGGAAGCGGGTGCTGATGATCGAGAGCCTTGTCCGCCCGGCTCGCGAGTGAGGACCAGTGCCAAGCAGAGCTTCAATGTCCAGGACTTCCTCGCCGAGGAGCAGCGGTCTGTTGTTAAGCCATAGCGTGAGCAACCGGTCGGCGAGCTTCTGATAGACGCGACTCTCGAACCCGCCGACGGCTGCGAGAAGGCTGGCGTCCTGATCGACGATCAGTTGGCGAAGCTCCGGGATCGTGACCTCCGCTCCCGGAACATCCGCGAGCACCTCGATCGCCTTGGCCAGGATCGCGTGCTGCTGGCGGTCGGCATCGTTGCCCTTCATGGCCATCATGCTGCCAAGCGCCGCGGCGGCGTACTGAGCGAACTGCTCGCGGTCGGCCTCGGGCATGTCGGCAAAGCCAGGCGGGAGCACGGGCAGCGCCAACGGCCGGCCGCGAGGCTCGCCGGGCGTGTACAGGGCGACATCGAGTCGATCACGGAGGGAACGGCGGGACGCATCTCGTGCCGGCTCATCGAGTGGCCGGTTCCATGCCGCGGGGTCGGCGTAACGGCACAGGTCTCCCTTGCGATCAAGAAGCACCGCAGGGACGCCGTGGGCGAGAAGCTGTTCGATGAGGTTGAGGGCCGCCGTGGTCTTGCCGCTGCCGCTGCCACCCAGGAAGGCCGCGTGGCGGGTGAACTCCATGGGATCAAAGTCAACCGGCGCTGGCAGCCGACCTGTCGTTTGCCCGAGGCGAAGCGTGTAGGTCGATGGCGATGGCAGTGCGCTAACGACCGAAGGAGTGGAGTCAGTTTTGGGCGCAAGCTCACCCGTGGTGGTGGCTCGGCTCGGCACAACCTCTGGCCTCGCGGCGGCGCTCGTAATGACACTCAAAGACTTCAGCCGCAGGATCTCCTGAAGCGACTTCAACTCGCCCAGTGGTCGAGCGCTCCGCTGCCACGCGGCGAACTCGGCCCGCAAGCGATGCGTCTCCGCGAACACCTCGAACGCCAACATCCGCCGCCACTCCGCGTTCTCGACGACCACGCGCCGGCCGTCCTTCTTGAGCCACCCCGTGATCTGCTTGATCGCGTTCCCTGACTTCGGGAAATCGATCGTCCGCACGATCGCCACGGGGAAATCGCCAAGTCGCTTCTCGACATCGTCCAGCTGCTTCTTCAGCCCCGTTCCCTGGGCCGGGCGATTGCAGATCGCGACCAGGAGTTTCTCCACGGCGTTGCCCGACTTGTGCGTTTCCACCTCGATGTATCGCCCATCGGGCCGCGGCTCGCCGAAGTGAACACCCTCGGGCAACTCCGCCGAGCACGCCGCGATCGCACGGGCCAGGATCGCAGTCAGATCGTTTTCCTCGTCCGGTACGGACGCCTTGTGGGACGAGTGGAAGTCGTTCCAGAGCTGGGCCAGATCGGAAGGAAGTGCGCTGATCACTGGATCGGGTTTCGTTTCATGACCGCCAGGCTTCGCCGGGAAAACGGGTTCGGACCAGCCTCGGGAAATCGCGCCTTGATGATGCCTACGAAGGAAGTCGAGGACATCGCGAGACTTCATGCCCTGAAGCGGTTGCAGGTGTTCCTCGCGGAATGGATCAAGCTCTAAAGCCTCGACCTCGAAATCGGCGGAAGCGTACAAGTGGGCCAGCCGACGAACGACCATCGATCGGATTTCGTCCAGCGTCCTTGTGCTGTTCAAAATGATTGGCTCGGGATCACGGGAAAGTCGATCCACTTTCGCCTTCGTGAGGTTCTTCTCGTTTTCCCGGTAATAGTCCTCCAGGCACGCCATCACGACGACGGCGTTCGCCACCTGGTCGGTGAACGATGTCACCGCATCGACGACCTTGCGGAAGCGCTCGATCGGAGCCGAGTGGTTTGCCATGTCTTCGAGTTGATCGACGAGCAGTACCAACGGCGCGCCATGGACGGCGTCCGTTAGTTGGGCGAGTTGGCGAAGCATCTCCAGCGGGTGAGCGTCGTCCGTGCGTGCGGGGAGGCCGCCGATCCAGCCGCGATCTCGCTCCGTCATCTCCTCGCAGCGCAGCCACATGAGCGCTCGTGGCTTCACGCGAGGGTCGTCGCGCTGAATGTGAAGCATCACGCGAAGAAGCTTCAGATCGCATGCTCGGAAACGTTGCTTCGACTTCAATCGGTCGGCATACTCTTCGATGAGTTCCGTGGCATCGCCCGATCCTTCGCGGAACGCCGCCAGGCCAGAGGCCTCCAGCCCCGGCACCATTTCCAAGAGTGCGGCGGAGAGCCGCGTCAGCCCCGTTCGCGAAGGCCCTTCCGGCGCGTAGGGCAGTTCCAGGCCATCGATGAGGTTTTGCAGCATGTACCGCGGGTAGTTCGAGGCCTCCGTGTTCATCTGCATATAGCCGCAGTAGCCAAGCCCCTGGCCGTGGGCGCGGGTTCGGAAGGCCCGCATCAGGTGCGTCTTGCCGCTGCCGGCATCACCCAGGAGCACGAGCACGGCGCCACCTGGCGGGGCGGGAACACGCGCTCCACGATGCAGCAATCGCTCGAATGCCTCCCGGCTCGGCAGATGGATCGTCTCCACGTCGAACGGATCGGCACGCCAGATCTCCGTCGGCGTGGCGACCGAGTGGAACACCTCCGGCGAGCTGTTGGAGCAGAACACGGCTAACCTCGCGTCACGAGGCGTCGACGTCGTGGTCGATGGGGCAGCAACGGCGACGCTCATGGGCGGCCCTCCTCGATCAGCACGAAGTGGAAGGTCGCGTTCAGGTATTCCGTTTCGGACTCCGCCACGAGCGCCGGCGGCATCGCCTGCACGAGGTCCGCCCGGCTCAGGCGCAGAAGACCCGCCCCGTTGGCTTCGATCAAGTGCTGCTTGAAATCCGCCAGAGCCAGCCGCGGGAAGCCATCCTCGCGTTGGCTGGCTCGCCACACGGCGGAGATGTACGCCTTGTTCTCGTAAAAACGATCCTCTTCAGGGCTCGTGCGAGCGATCGCCTTCACCGTTGCCGCGAACGCGGCGAGATCGAACTCCGCGGGCGGTTCGGGTTCCGGATCGGAGGCGGGTTTCCTCGATCCGTTCATAAGCCCCTCGCGAATCAGGGCCAGCCGAACATCCTCCGCCTTCGTCGAGGTAAGACCCGTCTCGAAGAGTGGAAACTGCTTGATCAATCCGGCTTTGTCCAGTTGCTCGCCACCGAGGTGTTGGTTAAGAACGGCTCGAAGCAGACCATCGAAGCTCGTGATTTCGGCATGGCCGATCTTTTTGCAGACGATCGCTTCGAGAACCTGAGGAACCGTGGATCCCGCGTCGGGTGGCAGGTCGTACTTTCGTTTCAGGAAGAATGCCGCCAGCTTGGCCCCGGTGTCCAGCCGGTTCGCGGCTTCTGTGCTCATTCCGAGTGCTTTCGCGAGGAAATGTTTCGACTTCAGCGTGGTCCAGTTAGTCTTCGGCAGGAACTCGTGGAGGCCGAGGTAAGCCATCGCACGTGTTCGGCCACTTTCGGTTAGCCCGATCGATTTCCCTTTCGTGGTCACAAAGCCAGCGTTGACCAGATCCGTAATCCGCGTAGTAAACTCCTCCGGTAGCAGTGCCCGGCCGAGGAGCAAATTGCCGACATCCTTGCGGACGATCGAACCCGTCACGGGCTTCACGGATGGCAGCGCCATTCGCAGTAGGATCAGGTCGTCGGTCGCGGCGGGCGGCGCGTCTACGGATGTGGTCACAGATTCTCCCCCGGGGGTGGATCGATCAGCACTTCGAGGATTTGGTCTCGTACAAGTTCTATCGTATGCGCGACATCGTCGGCAAGGAACCGAAGAACAAAATAGCCGCGGCGCTGGAGGTCGTGGTCCCTGGCTCGATCGCGACGATAGGCCTCGGGATTGCGGAAGTGATCAACTGAAAGGCTCTTGCAAGCCGATCGACCTCGCGGGGTGCTCGGCATCGGGACAGTCGTGCGATCGGACTCCGCCGAAGCCCGCACCGACGGCCGACGGCCGCCCTGGCGAGGTCAAGGCGTTTTGGAATCGACCGGCACCAGGATCAACTTTTCTTCCGCCGTCACAGGTCCGTCGGGCGTGGCGATTACGGCCCGGATCGTGACCGGAGCGAACGGCCCGCGAACCGTCGGTGCGAAGCGAACCGTGATCTCGCCCTGGCCGCGATCGGAGGGGATCGTGATGGAATCCACCGACACGCCTGACACACTGACAGGCACCACGGCCGAGATCGATGCGGCGCCGATGAGCCCCTTCGCACGCTGAATCGACAGGCCCAACACGAGCGAGCTTCCGGGCTTCACGGGCACGGTCGGCGTCTCCAGTTCGAGACCGAGCCGGCCGGGTTCCACGACCGCGATGATCTGGTCGTTTTGAGCCGTCGAAGAGTAAGTCACGCCATGCTCGATGCCATCGGCGTCCTTCACGCGAGCCGTGCCCAGTACGCAGACGCGGCAGGTGCGGCCGATCTCCATCCAGGGCGGAAGATCGACTTCGTAAGTGAACTCGGTGGCCCCGGCGGGGACTGTGATCGTCGGGCCGGTCACGCCCTGGAGGTGCCGGGCTTGCTTCTCCGCGAGCGTCACCTCGATAGGGCCGTCAAAGCCCGTGCGTTCGATGAGGAACTTCTTCGCGTACCGAGTGCCCCGTGGCTGTTGGGCGGAGTAATATTCGCTGTAGATGCGGAAGGGCGTTGGCATTGCGACCGCGATTCTCAGGTTGTCGAGCTTTGCGTCGCCGAGCATGGCGGGGAACACGGCCTCCTTCTGGAGGTCGCCAGCGATGCCAAGGATCTTCACGGTAGCGCTCGTGATCGAAGCGTCGTCCGTGGCCGTGAAGGGAAGGTCCACCTGGGCCTGGTTAGACTTGAGGGTCAGCTTGTCCGGACCGGTGACACCCCTGGGCAAGCCTTCGAAACGCAGTTCGATGGGAGTCTTGAAACTGTTGCTCCTGGCGATGGTGAGCTTGAAGGAGGCCTTGCCGCCACGCGGGACGGTGAGAGTCGGAGCCGGGAGCGTGAGCGTGAAGCCGGGCGGTTGTTCGCGGAGCTTGAGCCGATAGGCGAACGCGGGCCCGCCACGGGAGCGAAAGCGGTCGCGAACTTCAATGCGATAGGTGCCGTCCGCGGGCACGGCGAAGTCGAGAGTCGGGTCCGCGGTGGTCGGCGTGGCGCCTGGCTCGGCCCGCGTGAGATTCCTGCCGCTGCCGTCCACGATGGTCAGCGTTCCGAGCAGCAGCGAGCCCAGCTTTGAAGCGAGCAGTTCCAATGCGAGTTGCTGGCCCTTCTTTGCCGTGAAGGTCCAGGAGTCCACCTCGCCGGGCTTGGCGATGCGGCCGTTGGCGATGCCAGGAATCGCGAGGGCTTCGCCTTCGTTCGCTTCGGCAAGATCGTCGACATCCAGCCAGAGGGCATTGCCGCCGGGCACTGGAAGCACGCCATACTCTTTGTCGGCGTCGGTCGGAATCGCGACACGGACCTTCGCGGAAGGAATGTTCGTTCCGTCGAGAGTCAGTGTCACGTCTTCGCCGCGCCGGCCTCCCAGTGGGAAGTGCGAGGCGATCCAGGGTCCGGTGGTCATCGTGAGGCGATAGACGTACGCCGGGCCGCCCTTGAGCCCGGCATCGCGAATTTGAACGTGGTACCGGCCGGCCCGAGGGGCCTGGAAACGTAGCACGGGATCTGGTGACAATTCACTGTCACTCTCGGCAAGCACGGTTCCGGAGTCGTTGCGAATCTCGAGGCGAGGCAGCAAGGGTGAGTCCAGGTTCGCCGCGGCCACGGAGGCCGTCAGCGACTCGCCTGGCTTCAGGTCGACGCTCCAGGCGTCGATGTTCCCGTGCGGGAAGATCCGACCGTTGGCCGTCACGGGCAGCGTGACCATGGTGGGGGACGCACTCGTCTCGTTCTCGATCACCTCGGGGAAAGTCCCCACCACGAACCTCAGCGGGGCCGTGATTCCTTGGGACGTCTGCATGAGAAGCTGGCGCGAACCCGGCTTCGCGTTCGCATCGATCGTGAACGCGGCGGCCATCGCGCGGGGATAATCCTCCTGGCGCTGTCCTTCTCGCGGCGCGAGCCTGGGCCCCTCGAACCAGGGGGTGGTGGTGCGGTGAATCCGGGTCGGTGCCTTGACCCCGTCGCCGACAAGTTCGAGGCGGCAGCTTTCGTTGAGATGGAGCCCGCCAATGTGGGCCGGCACGGTGGTGCCTTGCTGGCCGCCCGCGGGAAAGACGTACAACCCCACGGGCGGATCGGCGCGAAGGAGCGGGGCTTCGAGTGCCAGAATCCCCGTCAGCGCCCAGAAACACTTAGACCAGTTCATCGATCACCTTGCCGTTGTTGACGAGCGGCACGGGGCGGCCTTCGGGAGTTCGGAATTCGTCTTCGCCATTGATGCCGAGTTGGCGGTAGATCGTGGCAGCAAGGTCTTCGGGTCGGTACGGCTTGACCTTGGGGCGTTCGGCCCGAGCATCCGATTCGCCCACCGCGACTCCGCCCCTGAGGCCGCCGCCGCCGAGGAGCACGGTGAAGGACGGGCCCCAGTGATCGCGGCCTGCGTTCTTGTTGATTCGCGGCGTCCGGCCGAACTCGCCGGTGAGCACCACGAGCGTCGTGTCGAGCATGCCCCGTTCGCTGAGATCGCGGAACAGTGTCGAGATTGCGGAATCGAACTGAGGCAGCAGGTTCGACTTCAAGACGCGGAAGTTATTGTCGTGGGTGTCCCAGTTATTGTGGTCGATCTGCACGCAACGGACGCCTGTCTCGACAAGCCGCCGTGCCAGCAGGCAGCTTTGGCCCAGGGAGTGCCGGCCGTACGAATCGCGAAGCTTCTCAGGCTCCGCGGCGACATCGAATGCGGCTTTCGTCTCGGGCGAGGTCATCAGGTCGAACGCTTTCGACTGGAAGACGCCGACGGACTTGGCCGTGCGGTTCGCGTCTTCCTCGGCGCTCTGGCGATAGCGATCGAGTTCGCCCAGCAGCCGACGGCGGTCGTTGAGGCGGTCGCTCGCAATCGTCATGGGCGGCACGAGGTCGCGAACGGTGAAGTTCGGAGCGCTCGGATCGGCCTCGATTCCAAAGGGGGCCGCGGTCGGCCCGAGGAACGCGCTGCCGAAGCTCGGATGCATCTTGGGCAGGGCGACGTAAGGCGGCACGGCGCCGCGGGCGCCGAGCTTCTTGGCGATCACGGAGCCGAAGGACGGGCGGTCGTTATTCGGGTTCGCATTCGGATTAAAGCCTGGGCCGGGCATGTAGCCGGTGAGCATGTAATGATCGGCCCGGCCATGTTCGGAGTTGGCGTGGTGGAATGATCGCACCGCCGAGAACTTGTTCATCACCTGGGCCACCCGCGGCAGATGCTCGCAGACGCGAATGCCGGGTGCTGCGGTGTCGATGCCGTTGAACTCGCCACGGAACTCCGCGGGCGCGTCCGGCTTCAGGTCGAACGTGTCGATCGTGCTTAGCCCGCCGTGCAAGAAGACGTAGATGAGCGACACTTCCTTCGCCGGCTTCGCCGCGAGGATCTGTGGCATCGCGAGCGGGAGCCCGAAGATCGAGGTCGCGCCGACTCGCAGGAAATCACGGCGGACGAGGCCATCGCAGAACGGACGGGGCATGATGAATCTCCAAACTCGAGACGGGGAATCGTGCTCGAGATTCCTCAGTGGTTTTGCTGGAATTCGCGGGTGTTCAGTAAGGCCCATGCGAGGTCTTCCGCCGCGGCGCGACGGCCGGCGGTGGACGACTTCAGGTGGGTGGTCATCGTGGCTCGTTCGGCCTTCGTGGGGAATCGAGAGAGGAACGCGAGCGAGAGTTCCTCGCCAAGCTTGTCATCGTCGGGGGTCGATCTCACGAGGCGGGCGATCGCTCCGCCTTCGTGGCGAAGCTTGTCGACGATTTCGTCCGAGTTCAGCGTGTGCAACACCCCGGCGAGCGTCGGCTCGGTCACACGTTCGCACTCGCAGACCGTGAGCCGAAACGGTCGGCCGAAGGTCTTGAGCAGGTACGTCGCGGATTCACTGTCCCAGAGTTGGATCGCTCGGGTGCCATCAGGGGCGCCGAAGTAAGTGTCCGTCACGCCGGTGACCTGCGACAGCATGTCCGCGAGAACCTCCGCGGGCACAGGCCGGAAGAGCGAGCGCGAGGCGTTGCGGTCATCCTTCGCGTTGCTGTCGGTCGGCTTGCACGCAGTCTGGTAAGCGCGTGAGGCGGTGATCGTGCGAATCAGTTGCTTCACATCGAACTTCGAGTCCACCACGTGCTTGGCGAGAGCGTCAAGCAGTTGAGGGTTCGAGGGCGGGTTCGTCGCGCGCACGTCGTCCACGGGATCGACGAGGCCGGGGCCGAAGAGGTGGGCCCACATGCGATTCGCCAGGTTGCGGGCGAAGTACGGGTTCTCCGGCGCGGCCATCCAGTCCGCCAGGGCGTGCCGTGCATCCTCGGCTTCCACCGCCGGGGCACCCAGGGGCGTGGCAGGAATCACGGCTCCCGTTCGCGGGTGCTTTGCAGTGGCCTTGCCTGCGCTCGCCACCGCTTCGGTTCCTGCCATCTTGTTCACGCTGATGCCCGAGAAGAACGCCGACAGCCCCGCGTAATCTTCCTGGCCCCAGCGATCGAACGGGTGGTGATGGCATTCCGCACAGGCGACGCGAACGCCCAGGAAGACCTGAGAGATCGCGTTCGCCCGCTCGCCCGGCTTCTTCACCACCTGGTAGAAATTGGCCGGGCCCACTTCGTCCAGCGGCCCTTCCGCGGTGACAATTCCCCGGGCGAGTTTGTCGAAGGAGTCATTCGCAGCCACGCTCTGGCGGATCCAGCGATAGTAGTTGTACGCCCGCTTCGGGCCGAGGGCGGCACGATCGACGCGGAGCAGGTCCGCCCACTTCAGGGCCCACAGGTCCGCATACTCGGGGCGAGCGAGCAACGACTCGACGAGCTTCGCACGCTTGTCCTTCCCCGTGTCCGCAAGGAACCTTCGTGCCTCCACGGACGTGGGCAGCGTGCCAATGATGTCGAGGGACACGCGGCGAAGGAACTCGGCGTCTTCCGCCAGTTCGGAAGGAGCGATGTTGAGCTTGCGAAGCTTGGCATCGACGAGAGGATCGATGAAGTTGTTCGCAGGCCGTTCGAACTTCACCGGTTCGCCAGGTCGGGGCACCAGCACGCGGAAGACAGCCACCTCGTTGAGGTACGCCGCCATCACCGCCGCCTCGCCGGGGATGTCCTTCGCGGTGATGGTGCCATCCTCGGAAACGATGGCGACCGCATCGCGATTGGACTGGTAACGAGCGAGATGCGTGACGTCGACGTCACGGCCGTCCGAGTACCGAACGATCACGCGAAGCTGCTGCTCGGAGCCGAAGTCGAAGACACGCTCCGCCGGCTCCACGCGAAGGCTGGTCGGCTTGGGAACATCCTCATTCTTCGGCGACGACGCAGACGTGACCCAGGCCAGGAGCGTCTCGTACGCTTCGGAATTGCGGGAGATCTTGCTGCCGCCGCCGTGAGGCACCCGACCGGTCGCCTTGGCGAGCAGCAGGCTCGACTCCGGAGCGGACGGGAAGAGCCGACGGCCTCGGCCTTCCTTCACGAGGGCATCGAGATCCGCCTGCGGATCGTAGCCGAACACGGAGAGTTTGAAGCCGTTCTGCCCCTCGGCTTTGCCATGGCAGCCGGCGCTGTTGCATCCGAAGCGGCCGAACATCGGCTCGATGTCCATCTCGAAGTCGAACGTCCGGGGCTTCGTGGAGTTGGAGACGGTGACCGGCACCGTGATCGTTCGGCCCGAGGCTTCGACACGCAGCGTGGTCTCGCCATCACGGACGCCTCGCACGACGCCATGCGGCCGAAGTTGCACGATCTTGGAATCCGCGGCGGTCACCACGGCCTTCGCGGTGAGATCGGTCGTTTTTCCACTGGCCGTCTGGCCCGAGATGAGCAGCGTCCAACGGCTCGCGGGGCCATCGAGCACCAGCCGGGGTGGATCCGCAGCGATCGCAACCACCTCGTTCGCACGAGCGATGGCAGCGCTACCCAGCACGGCGAGGATGAGCAACATTCGAGACATAGCAAGGGACCGGCGTGCAGGCGGGAGAAGCGTGAGCTTCCGTAGGCGGGACCATCAACAATACATTTATAGCATGTCGGCCTTCTCATCGCAAGCGCGGGAGCGAAACCCGAAAACGATCCTCGGAACCCCTTCACACCGTGACGCTTGAAGGCCGCATCTCCTATATCGTCATCGCGAGCTGGACCCGACTACAGTTTTCGGGTTTCCGTTCAATTCCTTCCCGGGATGTGTCACCATGGCAACGTTCATCACCACGATCAAGTATACCCCCCAGGGCCTGCAGGCGATCGACGAAACGACCAAGCGAGCCGCGGGGATGAAGGCCTTCGCCAGGAAGCTCGGCGTGAAGATCACGGACATCTACTGGACCATGGGCGATGCCGACGGCGTGCTGATCTACGAGGCGGCCGACGACGAATCCGCTGCCGCACTTCTGCTGCACCTGGGCGCGATGGGGAATGTGCAAACGTCCACGCTGCGTGCCTTCAATGCCGCCGAGATGGAGAAGATTCTCGCCAAGGCTCACGGCTGAACCCGCCCCAGCGGCGGAGACTCACATCACCGCAGCGGCTCGCCGGAGGCGATCGCGGATCGCATCCCATTCCGGCGTGTCCGGCGGCAGCGTGATGAGGATCATCTCGCGACCCGCGTCGTCCTGTCGGTGCAGTTCCTGGTAGAGCTGGGCCGCGTACTCCCGGGGATTCGTCGGCATCGCGATCGTCGCATCCCCGGCCTCGCCGAACGCCAGCCAGGCCATGTTCGCCGGAAGCGGCAGGGGCACCGAGGCGTTCGAGTCGAAGAGCGTCACGATCGCCCGCGGCGAATAGTGCTTCGCCATCTGCCCCGGCGATCGAGCGATGCCGTGATCGCCCTCGCTCACGTCCAGTGGCCCCACGATCGCTTCGAGCATCGTCCCGCTCACGAGCCCTGGCCTCAGGATTCGTGGCCGGGCTTGCGTCACGTCGACCACTGTCGACTCGATGCCTCCCGTGCAGGGTCCGCCGTCGAGGATCATGTCGATGCGTCCCGCAAGGCTCTTCGCCACGTGCTCCGCTCGCGTTGGTGAGAGTTCCGTCGAGCGATTCGCGCTCGGGGCCGCGATCGGCACACCGGCCCTGCGAATCAACGCTGCCGCCACCGGATGCGCCGGGCAGCGCACGGCGACGGTCAGGCCGCCCGCTGTCACCACGCCGGGCAAGTCCTCGCGCCGCGGCAGCACAAGGGTCAGCGGCCCGGGCCAGAAGTGTGTCGCCAGGGCCGCCGCCGTCGCGGGCCACGCCTTCGCCACGCGGGGGACGTCGCTGACATCCGCCACGTGTACGATCACGGGATTCGTCGCCGGCCGCCCCTTCGCCCGGAAGATGCCTTCCACCGCGGCGCCGTCGAGAGCGTTCGCCCCAAGGCCGTAGACGGTCTCCGTGGGAAATGCGACCAGCCCGCCCGCAAGAATGACATCGGCCGCCTGCTGAAGGGTCGCAGGATCCGGGTTCGACGGATCGATGGGAAGGACGCGAGTCATGGCGTCATTGTACATCTTCGTTTCGGCCGCGATCTTCGATTCCAGGGGAAAGCCATCGCCCTGGACACGCCGATGTGGTACAAAAGAATATCCCGTCCGTACGCCGTCGGACCGCTCCACTCCAGGAGAAAGAGATCCATGGCCGACCGTCCCAAATCTGCCAACACGAGCAGTCTCAAAGCCCCCTCGGCGGAGCACAAGCAGGTCGCCGTGGCCAGCTTCAACAAGGCGAAGGAGTCGATCGCCGCGGAGCAGTACGAATACGCCGTCGAGCTTTTGATGACCTGCTGCCGACTCGATCCCGGCAACCTCATCTACCGCCAGACCCTGCGCAAAACCCAGAAAGAGAAGTTCGGGAACAACATGCGAGGCAGCGTCCTCGCGTTCCTCACCACACGCGGAGCACGAACCCGGGTGAAGGTCGCCAAGCGATCGGGGAAGTATCTCCAGGTGCTCGAACATGGGGAAGAGGTGCTCCGCCGCAACCCCTGGGATCTTGGCACGCAGATGGACATGTCCGGGGCTTTCGATGCTCTGGGCCTCTCGGATCTCGCGGTCTTCACGCTCGATCAGGCCCGGCAGAAGCACCATGCGGATGTCACGCTGAACCGGGCCCTGGCTCGCCTCTTCGAGAAACGCGGAGACTTCCAGAAGGCGATCGCCCTCTGGCAGATCGTTCGCGACAAGTATCCGAACGACGTCGAGGCTTCACACAAGGCCAAGGACCTCGCCGCCAGCGAGACGATTCAAAAAGGCCAGTATTACGAGACCGCGAGCGGCAGCCGGGAATCGCCGGCGCTCAACCGCGTCGAGGACGCCGCCAAGCTCAAGCAGGAGAAACTGCACCGCGAGGCCGAGCCGATTCAGAAGCGCATCGAGGCGGACCCGACCGAGCCAAGCCTTTACGTGCAACTGGCGAACCTCTACCGCCGCTACGGCATGGACGACCGCGCCCGCAACGCCCTACAGCAAGCCCTCGGCCCCACCGCGAACGATTTCCGCATCCGGGCGGAGCTCGTCGAGCTTGATCTCGTCCCCATTCGCAAGAACCTGGACGAAACCGAGAGCCGGGTGAAGATCCTCAAAGCCAAGGCCAAGAGCGCTGACAAGGACGACGACCACGATGGCGAAGAACAGACCCTTGAGGAACTCACCCAGCTTCGTGTGAAGCTCATTCGCGAGATCAACCAGCGTGAGATCGAACTCTTCAGCCTGAAGGCGGATCGCTTCCCCAACGATCTCTCCCACCGGCTCGAACTGGGGATTCGCCTGTTGAAGGGCGACAAGCCCGAAGAAGCGATCGCAGAGCTTCAGCAGGCCCGCAAGGACGAGAAGCTCAAGTGGAAAGCCGCGATGAATCTGGGGATCGCCTTCAAGAAGCGGAACAACTGGCGGCTCGCCCAGCGGAACTTCGAGGACGCCCTTGCAGCCCTGCCGACGGCGGAAGAAGGCGGCAAGAAGGAGATCCTGTATCAACTGGCCAGCGGTGCCGCCGAGACTGGCGAACTGCAACGGGCCGTCGAGCTCGGCCACGAACTGGCGAACCTGGATTACAACTTCAAGGGCATCGGCAAGCTCCTCGACGAGTGGCACGAGCGGATGCAGAGCGCGTAGGCCATGCACATCATCCGCCTACGCGGCTTCTGGGAAACGACCGCGACCGAAGACGGCAGCTTCCGTCACCTTCGCCGCTTCGGCCGCCCCACGAATCTGGACGCGGAGGAACACGTCTGGCTTTGCGGCGACCCACGCGAAGAGCCCGACTCGCTACATCTCAATGGCGAAATATTAGGCACGCTCACGCCATTCGCCTTCGACATCACCTCGAAGCTTGAGCCGCGAAACGAGATCTTAATCACGAGTGCGGGTGAAGCACCACCAGCCGAGCTACGTCTGGAGATCCGGCCAGCGCAGTGAGACTGCCGGTCTGATTTCCCTCGCCAAGTCTTCGTCGGAAGGAGCGCCGCTCGCGTCGGAGCGCAGTTGCTCGATGAGGAGAACACGCGATCACGATTCTGCTCCACTATTCGATGTGACCGCGCTCCACAGCGCTCCGCCGCAAGCGGCGAAACCCCTAACTGTTGTCCGCCAATCGCCGCGAGACACCGTCTTTGCAGCTGACGGCACCCCGTACCAAAAAATCGCCATTCCCTTGGTCTCGCCTCGTTGCTATGGTTCCGGGCGATTTCCGGAACTCTCGGGGCCTTCACGATGACCTTGACTCCTAATCGCCTGACTCGCCAGGACTGGTTCTTGCTGGTCGGTGCGTCGCTGATCGTCTTCGCCATCGCGGGCTTTTCCGGGCGATCCATCACGACGCATGAATCGGTGCACTGCCAGAACGTGCGAGAAATGCTGACCGATGGCGACTGGATCATCCCGCACTACGGCGGTCGGGTGTGGCTTGAGCGTCCGCCGCTGCCGCACTGGATGACGGCCGTGGTCATCGCGGCGACGGGGCAGGTCGGCGCGGAATGGCCTTACCGCCTGTCAGCGGCGCTCGCGGGGGCGTTCATGGCCGGGCTCATCGGCTGGATCGGTTCCGTCTGGTATGGCCGCGGCATTGGCCTGCTCGCGGGGCTCACCTTTACCACCACACGCATCGGCTTCGGCTACGCGACCGGCGCCGAGGCCGACATCTTCCTCGCCGCCGTCGTCACCTCCGTCACGGCTCTCTTCGTGAAGGCAGAGTTCGTTCGCCCTCGTGATCCCCAAGCCTCGAGCTTCTTCGGTTCTCGCGGCTGGGAAGTGCTAGCCCTCTTCATCCTGCTCGGGCTGACGAACACCGCCAAGGGGCTGTTTTTCGGCATGATCCTGGCGGGCCTGCCGCTAGCGGGCTTCGTGCTGGGCCAGTGGTCGTGGACCGCCGCCCGGCGTTACGTCTGGTTCTGGGGCTGGCTCGCGTTCGGGATCGCCGCCACGGCCTGGCCGATCGCGGCCTATCTGCGTGAACCGGGCGTTCTCGATCTTTGGAAGTCCGACTACATCGGCCGACTTAACCAGGGCTACATGCGCGAGCCGATGTGGTACTACATTGCGAACCTGCCGTGGAGCATCTTCCCGTGGACGATCACCGCGATTGTCGGCTTCGTGGCGGCGGGGCGTGGGGCGAGAAACCCCGCGAGCCCGGATCGCTTCCTCCTGTGCTGGGCGATCCTGCCGGTCGCGTTCCTCTCGATTCCGCAGGGGAAGCATCATCATTACCTGCTGCCGGCGATCGGCGCGTGGTGCGTCTTCTCCGCCGTCGCTGCGGAGCGAGTGTGGGCCTGGCTGCGTGAATACCCGGCCTGGATGCGCCACCCGGCGTTCTCGGCCAGCCTCACCGCAATCGTCTGCGGCGTAGGAGTGTTCTACTTCCGGGCCAGAATCCAGGCCTCGGATGCTGCAATCGCCGCCCTGATTGGAATCGCGATCGTCTCCACGGCGGCGTTCCGCTGGGCTCTCGACCACCCGCAAAAGCGGATCGCGGCCGCTGGCACCTGTGCGTTCACCGCCTTCGCCTATGTGCTCTTCGAGTTCGGCACGGCCGCCTATGGCGACTCGTACACCGCGGATCGCGCCCTGGTCAGCGAGGTCGAATCACGGGTGCCCGCGAACGAGACACTTTACGTCGTGAATGACCCTTCGCCGTTGGAGAGTTCGTGGATGCTCTTCTATCGGCCCGAGAACACCAAGCTGCTCCACAATCTTTCGTTCCTGCTCGCGGACGACATCAAGGAACGTGAGGTATGGGTGCTGGGGCGCGGCTATGGAATCCTGGGGATGGAGCAGTATGGCTCGGTCGAAACGGTCGCGACGAGTGCCAGGTCGCGAACGCTAAGCCAGGAACCGCTCGAGCGCTGGACGCTTTGCAAGGTGGCCCTGAAGCCGGACCGGCCTCGCGTGCGGGCGGACAGCGTGAGGATCAACCCGATGCAGGCGACCGGTCGTGCGGCCGGACCGTTCCTGGTGCCGGCACCGGCATTCGCAGCGCGGTGAGCCTCGCCTATGCTTGGCCGCGACGCGGCTACGCATCCCGCAGCTCCTCATTCGCCCGTCACGCTTTCGCGAGCCGGGCAGGTCGTACGCCCCAGCCGAAGAGCGTTGGCATCAGGCGACGGAAGCCCGGGAGCGAGGTCAGAACTCGCATCGGGAGCGGCAGGCGGAAGGGGCGGTCGCTCCGCAGGCCCGCGGCGACGATGCGCTTCTGGATCACTCCCTGGACTCGCTGAATCACTTTCACCGGCCACTCCCGGCGATCCTGCACGGCCTTCAGATCGGCGAGCGTCACCTGTCCCTTCTTCAAGGGCTGGCTCAGGCGGTTGGCCGCTTCGACCGCGTCCTGGATGGCGTAGTTGATGCCCACGCCGCCGACCGGGGACATCACATGGGCCGCGTCGCCGATGAAGAGCAGGCCGGGCTGATACCATGTCTTGAGCCGACTCGATTCGACGGAGAGCAGCGTGCACTGCTTCCAGTCGGTGAGGCTCTTTTCGAGCCGATCGCGGAAGATCGGAGCCACGTCGGCAATGTGGCCGCGAAGGGCCTCGATTCCCTGGGCGCGAAGTTGCTGGAAGCCGCCTTTCAGGAAGACGTACCCCAGCTGCCATTCGTCGCCGCGATTCAGGGTGACGAGGAACTGGCCGCCCGCGATGGTCACGGAGCCCTCATCGAAGGATTCGCCAGGCGGCTTGGGGACTCGCAGCCACATCACGTCCATTGGCGGGGCGGTCTTCTCCGGTTCGAGGCCGGCGAGGGCGCGAATCTTCGAGTGTCGGCCGTCCGCCGCGACCGTCAGCGGGGCACGAACCTCGTGCCAGCGATTGTCGATATCGCGATAGCGAACGCCGACGACGGCGCCATTCTCCTGCACCAGACGCTGCACGTTCGCGCCGAGAACGAGGTGGAAGCAGGGGAATTGCGCAGCTTCCTTCGCCAGGAAGTCCAGGAACTTCGCCTGGGGCAGCATCATGATGTACGGGAACTTCGTCTTCACTCGCCGGAAGTCAGCCAGGTCGTACACCCGCTCAGGCGTGGCGAGCCGCATGACGCGGATGTGGCCGTGAGGGATCTGGAGCAATCGCTCGGCAAGGCCGAGATCGTCCATGAGTTCGAGGGTGGAGGGGTGGACCGTGTCGCCCCGGAAGTCGCGATCGAAATCAAGGTGCGATTCGAGCAGGGTGACGTTCACCCCGGCCCGAGCGAGGAGGAACGCGAGCACCATGCCGCCTGGCCCGCCTCCAACGACGATGCAGCCCGTCTGAGTTACGCTGGCGAGGGGTTCTTCGGTGCTCATGAGATCGCTCCGCCGAGATCGGTGTCCACGGGGAGATCATACTTCACGATTTTTCTGTCCGGCCGGCGGGTCGTTTCTGCATCAGCAGGGTGACGAGGCCGCGAAACGACGAGTCAACGCGGTCCTGAGTCGCACAGCCCTTCGGGTCGAGGTTCTCGGCCCACTTCCACACCCCACGGCCATTCCCCCTGACAAGTCCCCCGAACCGGTCGCGAAAGCGGCCGGCTTCTTTTCGTCTTCCCGGCCCGCGAGGCCTCGTCGTTGCTAGAATTGTCCTGGTCCTCGTCGGCGGCTTGGCCGCGGCGTCAGCCACACCGGTGCCGCCAGGCCCACGGAATTGCCGCCAGTCCGCACCTTCCTGGCGTCCGGGAAGAACGTCGCGGTCGCCATCAACCCAGGTGCGAGCGGTGAATTGACCGCGAAAGACATTGCCTGGAAGGTGACGAAGGGGCTGCCGTACGTCCCGTCGCCGCTGGTCTATCAGGGCTACATGTACACGATCAACATGCAGGGCCGCCTGGCCGCTCATGACACGAAGACCGGCAAGGATGCGTACCTCGACGAGCAGGTCGGCCTGGCGAACGTCCATGCGAGCCCCGTGGCCGCGAACGGGTTCATTTACCTCTGCGGGCTCGATCGCTCGCTGATCGTGATGAAGGCCGGCGACGTGCCAGAGAAGGTGAGCTCGACAAAGCTCGACGACCGCATTGCCGCGACGCCCGCAATTGTGGGCGACACGCTCTACGTGCGGACGGGCAAGACGCTCTACGCCTTCCGCGAGAAGAAGTGAGGTTTGGAGTGTGGCACCGGCG
>Ga0105046_10006718_pt1 | contig 18189 bp, 14 predicted proteins | sample MAT03_FD_78385 | JGI IMG/M metagenome (GOLD analysis project Ga0105046, IMG submission 78385) | Freshwater microbial communities from Lake Fryxell liftoff mats and glacier meltwater in Antarctica - MAT-03 (megahit assembly) | ecosystem: Environmental > Aquatic > Freshwater > Ice > Liftoff...
GCCGGTTCCGGTCCTCGGGTCACCTCCGTCGAGGATGCTCCCCTGCGGTCCTCACCGTCGCCTTGCCCTCCCGGCGCCTCGACCGCGATCATCGATCGACTTGTCCACTCGCGGGCCCTAAGGACGTGGCGGTCATCGAGGTCGGGCCTTCGAGCTCCCCGCCGGTGCGCTACGAAGGTCGCACCTGGATCCCCATGCGCCGATCCGGATCCACTGGTTTCCCGATCGGATCGAGATCGAGAATCCCGGTGGACCGTACGGGCGCGTGACGCGCGAGACGTTTGGCAAGGGTGTCACTGACTATCGCAACCCGAACCTTGCGGCCGCCCTTCGCGACCCCCGACGAGACCCCAGCTGCCTCGGCGTGCTTCGACACTATCGAAGCCTGGCGTCGATGGCCAAGGACGCGCACAAGCCGATGTTCGCGTTGACGGTCGCCGACGGCGCGATGGGCTCGCACCTGGCGGCGGCCGGGCAGGCCTACGACGATTTCAGCGAGCTCGCGGAGCGGATCGCGGCGGCGACGTGGCGGCGTAACCCGGCGTAGGCTGCCCGATTTGGTGGGTACCGGGTGGCTTCGCGTCGGCTAGACCATGCCGGTATAGTGATGACCATGTCCCACGCGAGCGACGACGCGGAGCGCATCCGCGCTGCCGAGGAAAACAAGCCGCCGGCGGCCCGGCCGCCGTCGACCAAGCACGACACCGGGGTCGCGCTCGAGGAGCGCACCCGCACCAAGAAGCCACCGATGTACAAGGTGTTGCTGCACAACGACGACTACACGACCAAGGAGTTCGTGGTGTTCGTGCTGCAGAGCGTCTTCCAGCGCGGCGAGACCGACGCCCTCGCGATCATGACGCACGTCCACAGCCAAGGCGTCGGCGTGGCCGGCGTCTACACCTTCGAGATCGCCGAGACCAAGGTCCAAAAGACGATGCAGCTCGCGCGCACCAACGAATACCCGCTCCAGCTCTCCATCGAGCCGTCCGCGTAGCAACCCAGAGGTCTACCCAGTGCTCTCACCAGACCTGTCCGCCACGCTGCAACGCGCGGTCGCCGACACCCGTCGACGCCGCCACGAGTACCTCACCCTCGAGCACCTGTTGCTCGCGATGCTCGATGACCCCTCGGCCGTCGACGTGGTCCACAAGTGTGGCGGCGACGTCGCCGTCCTGCGCGCCGATATCGAACAGTTCCTCTCCGACTCGGTGGAGACCTTGCCCGAGGAAGAAGAGTCGGGACCCGATCAGACGCTGGCGTTCCAGCGCGTCTTCCAGCGGGCCGCGATGCACGTGCAGGGCGCCGGTCGGGCCCAGATGACCTCGGGCAACCTCATCGTCGCGATGTTCCGCGAGCGCGACAGCTTCGCGGTCTACCTGCTCGAGAAGCAGGGCGTGACCCGCTTCGACGTCATCAACTACATCAGCCACGGCGTGAGCAAGGTCGATCCCGGCGCCGGGGTGGTGCCGCGGGCCCGCGGCGTGGAGGCCGACGGCGCCGAGGACGACGCCAAGGTCAAAAACCCGCTCGAGAGCTTCTGCGTCGACCTCACCGCCCGCGCCGCCGAGGGCAAGATCGACCCGCTGGTCGGTCGCGCCGCCGAGCTCGAGCGGATGATCCAGGTGCTGTGCCGGCGCCGCAAGAACAACCCGCTGCTGATCGGCGAGCCCGGCGTGGGCAAGACCGCGCTGGCCGAGGGCCTCGCGCTCCGTATCTTCGAAAAGGCGGTGCCCGGCCCGCTGCTGGACAACAAGGTCTACTCGCTCGACATGACCGCGGTGCTGGCCGGCACCCGGTTCCGCGGCGACTTCGAGGAGCGCCTCAAGGCGGTCATCGAGGTGCTGACCAAAGACCCCAAGGCCATCCTGTTCATCGACGAGATCCACACCATCGTCGGCGCCGGCGCGACCTCGGGTGGCACGATGGACGCCGCCAACATGCTCAAGCCGGCGCTGTCCAACGGCGACCTGCGCTGCATCGGCTCGACGACGTTCAAGGACTACCGCAACGCCTTCGAGCGCGACCGCGCGCTGGCCCGGCGCTTCCAGCGCATCGACGTCGGCGAGCCGACGGTGGCCGAGGCGATCGAGATCCTCAAGGGCCTGCGCTCGCGCTACGAGGACCACCACAAGGTGAAGTTCACCGACGCGGCGATCGCCTCGGCGGCCGAGCTGGCGGCGCGCCACATCCCCGGACACCTGCCCGACAAGGCCATCGACGTGATGGACGAGGCCGGCGCCAAGGTCCATCTCATGGCCGAGGCCGACCGCCCGACCGAGATCCGCCCGCCGCTCATCGAGGACGTGGTCGCCAAGATGGCGCGCATCCCGCCCAAGAGCGTGTCGAGCTCCGACCGCGACAAGCTCCAGCACCTCGACGCCGAGCTCAAGCGCGTCATCTTCGGCCAGGACCACGCCATCGAGCAGATCACCACCGCGATCAAGCTGTCGCGCGCCGGCCTGGGCCATCCCGAGAAGCCGACCGGCAACTTCCTGTTCGCGGGCCCGACCGGCGTCGGCAAGACCGAGCTGGCCAAGCAGCTCGCCAAGACCATGGGCGTCGAGTTCATCCGCTTCGACATGTCCGAGTACATGGAGAAGCACACGGTGTCGCGGCTCATCGGCGCGCCGCCCGGCTACGTCGGCTTCGATCAGGGCGGCCTGCTCACCGACGCGATCAACAAGCACCCGCACTGCGTGCTCTTGCTCGACGAGATCGAAAAGGCCCACCCCGACCTGTTCAACATCCTGTTGCAGGTGATGGATCACGCCACGCTCACCGACAACAACGGTCGCAAGGCCGACTTCCGCAACGTCGTCTTGATCATGACGTCCAACGCGGGCAGCCGCGAGATGGCGCAGATCCGGATCGGCTTCGGCGGCGGTGAGGCCGGCGATCACAGGCAGGGCAAGAGCGCGCTCGAGAAGGCCTTCACGCCGGAGTTCCGCAACCGCCTCGACGCCACCGTGTTCTTCGAGGGCCTGCACCCCAAGGTCATCGAGAAGGTGGCGCAGAAGTTCCTCGACGAGCTCGATGGCCAGCTCGCCGAAAAGAAGGTGCAGCTCGAGGTCACGCCGGCCGCGCTCGCGTGGTTCGCCGAGAAGGGCTACGACAAGGCGATGGGCGCTCGCCCGATGGCGCGCGTCATCAGCGACGCCGTGAAAAAGCCGCTCGCCAACGAGATCCTCTTTGGCAAGCTGGCCCACGGCGGCGTCGCCAAGATCGACCTCGTCGACGGCGCGATCGTGATCGAGTGCGAGGCCGCCGAGCCGGTGAGCGACGACGATGACGAGCCGGTGGGCGACGGTGAGCGCGACGACGCCCAGGCGAACTGACCGGAGTCGTGTTACAAAAGTCGGCATGGCACCGACTCCTCCGGCCGCGCGTATGCGTTGGGATCGCGTCTTGCTCGTGCTCATCCTGATGGGCGGCGCGGCGTTCGCGGCCTACTGGTTCGCGCTGAAGTGACGTGACCCGTCGGGTTCCCGCCGCGGTGGCGTGGCGTCGCACCGTCGATCCGGCGGAGCGCAACTACCTCTACGTCGCCGGGTACGTGACCGCGACCATGCGGGCTCAGCTCGAGGCGTGGTTGGCGACGCTGCACCCGCTGTGGGAGCAGCGCTACTCGACCGTGCAGCCGCTGCCGCCGGGCCGCGAACAGCGCGCGCTCTTGCGGCCGGTGTACTGGCTCGGCAACTGGCAGTTCGCGTGCCTGGGCTACTACGAGCCGCCGCGCGGCGTGCGCGATCGCTGCATCACCGCCGAGCCGTTCCCGCCGGTGATCGCGCAGATCGCCGCCGACGCCGAGCAGCGCATCCGGGCCCGGTTCGCGCCGGCCGACGTGCCGCCGAGCTGGCGGCTCGACACCTGCCTGGTGAACTTCTACGGCGACCGCTGGGATGGCGAGCGCTGGGTCGACGTGGCCCGGGTCGGCGAGCACCGCGACTTCGAGCCGGGGCCGGTGGCGTCGGTGTCGATCGGCGAGCGCGCGCTGTTCCAGTTCGTGCCGCGCGGCCACGGCGACGATCGCCGGCCGGCGCGGACCCAGTGGCTCGACGACGGCGGCCTCCAGGCTTTCGGGGGCCGGCGCTGGAAGGAAGACCTGCTGCACCGGGTCTCGCGCGTCGATGATCGGCGCGGCGTGGCCTTGCCGCCGGCCATCGACGGCTTCCGCACCCGGCGGGTGAACCTGACCTTCCGCCACGTCCCGGCCGAGCATGTCGTGGGCTTCGGGCGGCTCGGCGCGACCGCCCAGGCCGACGTGCGGGGCTACGTGCAGACGCTGGCGGCCCACGCGCCGTTCTTTGCCAGCGCCCTGACCAACGCTTGACGTGCTCGTGACGAAGGCCTGACGGAGCTGGCGCGAGACTGGTTGTGGTATCGGTGGCTTGAGTCACCGGGTGGACGTGGTCCGCCACTTGCTGGGGGACCCGGCAGCGCCCAAGGCGTCAGGGAGTTCAGATGCGAAGCCTCGCGATCATCGTCGCGCTCGCCGTGAGCGCGAGCGGCTGTGCCTTCATGGCGGCCAAAGGACCGGGACCCGTCACCGTCGACGCGCGCCCGCAGTGCAGCAGCGGCAAGGGCGCGGTCGTGGCCGACGGGCTCGCCGCGGCGGTCCTGGGCTTCACCGCGATCGGGCTGGGTGCCATCGATGAGGACGCGACGGCGGCGGTGGTCGGGCTGGCCGCGATCGCCTATACCGCCTCGGCGATGTCGGGCAATGGCTCGGCGGGGCGATGCCGCGACGCGGTCGAGCAGTACGACGGGTTGGTGCAGGCGCGGCTCGAGGAGCTGGGGCGGCAGCGGACCGCGGTGGAGGAGGCGGGAGACCGGCCGCCAGGGTCGGGCGACGAGCCGGTGGCCGTGGTGCCGGTGGCGGCAGTGGCGGCAGGGGAGCAGCGGACGACGACCAGGCCGGCGCCGGGAACCGGACCCGTGACCGTACCCGTGACCGGACCCGTGACCGGACCCGTGACCGGACCCGTGACCGGACCCGTGACCGTGACCGTGACCGGACCCGTGACCGTACCCGTGACCGTGACCGGACCCGTGACCGTACCCGTGACCGTGACCGTACCCGTGACCGTACCCGTGACCGCTCGGCGTGCGCCGGTGCTGTCGGGGCGCGACACCGACGATGACGCCGAGACCGGTGACGCCGGCGCTGGCGATTCCGACTGGGCCGAGTTCTGGCGCGAGGTGACCCGATGATGCTCCGTCCGCTCCGTCCGCTGCTGTTGGTCGCCGCGCTCGCGCTGGGCGTCGGCGTCGATCACGCCCGCGCCGACGAGGTCGTCGGGGGCCAGGTCGTGAAGGTCGACCAGCGCGAGATCTACGTGAACCTCGGCGAGGGCCGCGGCGTCGTCGACGGCGCGACCATCCGCTTCAAGCGTCCGATCGCGCTGCGCCACCCGGTGACCCGGCGCCCGGTCAACGACTGGCTGCCGCTGGGCGCCGGCACCGTCACCGACACCGGCTCGACGCTGACCCGGGTCGCCCTCGACGCCGAGCTCCTCGGCCAGGTGAAGGTCGGCGACCTGGCCGAGATCTACGTGGTGCGCGCCGAGGCGGCGTCGCCGCCGATCGCGCCGTCACCCACGCCGACCGGTCCGGCCCAGCCGATGCCCGAGCTCGACCCCGACACCGCGCAGGTGCTGCAGGTGTGGCGCGCGATCACCGGCGCCAGCCTCGAGGCCCGCATCGCGGCGTGGGACGGCTGGCTCGCCGCCCATCCGTCGTCGCGCTACGCCGCGGCGATCCGAGACGATCTCGCGGTCCTGCGCGCGACCCACGAGGCGATGACGCCGGCCGGCAAGCGGGTCGCGCAGCGTCGGCTCCACGTCGAGCACGAGCGTCCGCGCCGGGTCGCTGCCGGCGTGCCAGTCGCGCTGGCCTTCGTGCTCGTCGAGCCGGCCGAGGTCACCGCCGCGACGCTGCACGCGCGCAGCGTCGGCCAGACCACGTATCGCCGCGTCGAGCTGACCCGCGAGCACGGGATCTACCTGCGCGGCACGCTGCCGGCCGAGCTGGTGATCGCGCCCGGCGTCGAGTACTTCGTCGAGGCCACCCGCGCCGATGGCTCGACCAGCGAGGCCTTCGGCACCGCCACTGGGCCGGTGAAGGTCGAGATCGCGCCGCCGCCGCTGGTGGCGCGCTTCACGCTCACCAAGCGCCGCACCAAGCTGTCGATCATCGCGAGCTACCTCGACTTCGCGACCTTCGACCAGCGCACCGACGGCGGCGCCACCGTCGACCGCACCGATCGCTTCGCGCAGACCGAGGTCGACGTCCTGTATCGCCTCGACGGCCTGCTCTACGGCGTGCGGGCCGGCTTCGGCGCCTACGGCGGCCGCGGCGGGTTCGCCGAGCGGATCTGGACCGAGGACAATCCGGCGCCGGTCACCGGCTTCCAGTACGGCTACGCCGAGGCCGAGCTGCGGTTTCCCGTCGAGGGTGGCCCGTCGATCGGCTTCGCGGGCCGCTTCTATGCCGGCGTTGGCCGTGACGGTTTTGGGGTCGGCGTCGCCGGCCGGGCCCGCCTCGGCGATCCCGATCGCACCAACCTGTCGGTGGGCGTGAGCGGCGTCGAGCAGCTCGGCTTCTTCACCGACATGCGCCTCGAGACCTGGCCCGGACCCACGCTGCCGGTCGGCATCTCGGTCGGCGTGACCGACCAACCCGGCAATGGCGATCTCGGCGTGCGGCTCGCCACCGAGCTCGGCTGGCGCCCGCGGCCGTGGGTGCAGCCCACGGTGCGGGTGTCGTGGCAGGGCCGCACCGCCACTCACTCGGGCGTGGGCGCCGGCCTGGGCCTGGTCTTCGACTGGTGAGGAACCCGATCATGATCATCGCCAGAATCATTGTCGTGGCCGCGCTGGGCGCTTTGCCCGGGTTGGCCCGCGCCGACGGGGTCCGCCACGTGCCGCCGGCCGACGCCGACCTGGGGGCCGCGATCGAGCTGACCGCTCAGGTCGCGGGTGCCGGCGCGCGCACCATCGTGCTGCACTACCGGGCCCAAGGCGCCGGGCGTTGGAACGACGTCACGTTCACGCAGCGCGACCAGGGCGACTGGGTAGCGGCGATCCCGGAGGCCGCGGTGTTGCCGCCCGGCGTCGAGTACTACCTGTCATCGATCGCCAGCGCCCCGTCGGTCGACGGCGTCGCGGCGGTCGAGGTCGAGGAGTTCGCGTCCGAGCAGGTGCCGCACCCGGTCGGCGTGCTCAAGAGCGCGCGCGACGAGCGGCGCGATCGCGATCTGGCGCGCAGCCACGGCCGCCGCTCGCGGGCCCACCTGGCCGCCGAGTACGTCGACTTCGGCCAGCGCTCGAGCGACGGCGCGGTCGTGCCCGATCGCTACTACCGGATCGATCTCGATTTCGGCTACCGGCTGTTGGCCTACCCCCTCGAAGAGATCCGCTTCGGCTACACCCGGCTCGAGGGCTCGGTGCCGGCGTCGGAGCGGCGGGTGCCCGATGGCTGCAACTCGACCAACCAGGACTCGCCGGCGTGCCGGGTCGAGGCCGGCTTCAAGGTCGGGGGCTGGTTCGAGCTCGGCCTCGCCATCGCCGAGGGCCTCCGCTTCGACGGGCGCGGCATGTTCACCGCCAACCAGGAGAGCTTCGCGCTGGGCGCGCGCGGCGAGCTGCGGGCCGGCGTCGCCGACGGCAACCACGTCGCGCTCGGGTTCGAGTACATGGATCAGGTCGGCACCAGCGGCTTTTTCCGCCTGGGCTGGGCCACGGTGCCGTCGGTGCCGATGGCCGCCACCATCGAGGTGACCGACCTGCCCAACCGCATCCGCGCCACCGGCGTGCGCCTGGTCTACGACGTGTTCTATCCGCTGCCCTCGGGGCTGCGCCTGGGCGCGCGCGTCGGCTACAGCGCCCGCGATCAGATCATCGGCGGCCCCAGCGCGGGCGCGTCGGCCAGCTTCGATTTCTGAGGACCCACCCATGCGAAGCCTCTTGATCCTCAGCCTCCTCGCCGCGCTCGCCGGCGCCGCGCTCGCCGACCCAGTCGTCCTCGGGCTCGACGGCGACACCGTCTACGTCGACCTGGGCGCGCGCGACGGCGTCGGTGCCGGCACCGAGCTCGAGCTGGTGCGCGAGGTCATCGTGTCGGACCCGGTCACCAACAAGACGCTCCGCGATCGCTTCGCGCTCGGCACGCTCACCGTGACCCGGGCCGGCGACCAGGTCTGCCAGGCCACCGTCGAGGACGGCCTGCGCGGTCGGGTCCGGGCCGGCGACGCCATCCGGGTGGCGTCGGGCGAGCGCGCCTTCGCCGATCCGTGGGCCGAGCGGGTGCTGGCCTCGAAGCGCCCGGGCGATCCGCGCGCGGCCACCGCGATCGCCGCAGCCGGCGGTGACCCCTACGCGTCGCTGGCTCGGTCGGTGGCCGACGCCGAGGCGGCCAGCGCGGTGTGGACGGCAACCCTGGGCCAGGCGCCGGCGGCGCGCGCGACCCGGTGGCGAGACTTCCTGACCGCCCACCCGACGACGCCCTACGCCGCGCCGATCCGGATCGAGATCGCCAGCCTCGAGCGGCAGGCCGCGCAGCTCGCCAAGGCGGTCGAGGCCGCGGGCACGCCTGGCGTCGGGCTCGACCGTCGCCCGGCCCTCGCCGATGCGCTCGCCGAGTTGGCGGGGCGCCCGGCCGGGCCGCTGTGGCCGGCGGTGCCGACGCGGGTGAGCCCGGGCCGACCGGTCGCGGTGTCCTTCGCGATCGTCGCGCCCTTCACGGGCACGCCGTGGCTGTACGTGCGGTCGGCCGGCGCCACGACCTTCGCGCGCGTCGAGCTGGCCCCCGACGGCGACGCCTACCTGCGCGCGACCATCGCGCCCGAGGCGGTCCGCGGCGACGCGCTGGCTTGGTACGTCGCGGCCGGCGATCGGCCCATCGTGGGCAGCGAGACCGCGCCGCGCACCATCGCGATCGATCGCGACCTGGCCGAGCCGCCACCGGCCGAGGGCCGCTCGCAGATCAACACCTCGCTCGACTACGTCGACTTCGACGGCGGTCTCGACAAGGGCTTCGACCAGTACTACCAGGCCGAGCTGGCCTTCGCGTATCGCTTCCTGTCGCCGGTCCACACCGTGCGCCTCGGCTTCGGCACCATGTCGGGAACCGGCGGCCCCAAGGACGTCATCGACGAAGATCCCGCCGACGCGTGTCGGGACGGCAACGGCCGGTTCCGCTGCCGCGCGGTGACCTTCAGCTACGTGTTCACCGAGCTGGAGTTCCACCCGCGCAAGCAGCTCGCGCTTATGATCCGGCCCCAGGCCGGCGTGGTCACCAAGGACAGCAGCGATGGCGGCACCCCGCGCCGGTGCGGCAGCGCCACCGACCTGGCGAACTGCGACTCGTTCACCGGCTTTGGCCTGTCGGCGCGGGTCCGCATCGGCGACGAGCTGGGCACCAACCTCGAGCTGGGCGCCGGCTTCAACGACGGCATCGGCACGATCTTCGAGGCGCTCTACCACTGGTCGCCGACCAAGCGGGTGCCGGTGCAGCTGGCCGTGCAGGTCACCGACATGCCCATCCCGGAAGACTTCGGCGTGCGCCTCCTCGCCGACGTCGGGTGGCGCGGCGTGGCGTGGGTGTATCCGTCCCTGCGCGTCTCGTATCAGGCGCGCGACATCGACCACGTCGGGGTGTCCGGCGGCCTCGGCCTCAACTTCGACTGGTGAGGAAGCCCATGCGCGCCATCATCCCAGCGTTCGTCTTCCTGCCGCTCGCGGTCGCCGCGCTCGCGTCGGCCCAACCGACCCCGGCCGCGGTCGCGCCAGCGCCGGCTGCACCTGCACCTGCACCTGCACCTGCACCTGCACCTGCGTTTGCGCCAGCACCAGTGGCGCGGGCCACCGTGCTGCACGTCCCGGTCGCCGAGGCCAAGCCGGGCCAGGCGGTCGAGCTCATCGCCGCGGTCGACGCCGCCTGGGCCGAGCCGGTCCTGGTCGCGCGCTATCGCGGCGCCAGCGCGACGCTGTGGCAAGAGGAGCCGTTCCGACATTCCTCGACCGGCGGTTGGTACGCGACCCTGCCGGCGGTCGCTATCGCGCCGCCCGGCGCCGAGTACTACATCGTCGGGCGCGGCCCGGCCGGCGAGCAGCTCCACTTTGGCTCCGACGTCGCGCCGCAGATCGTGCGCGTCGAGCCGACCGAGGCTGACCGGCTCGAGGCCATCGACCTCATCCGCACCCAGGGCCGCACCGAGACGGTCCGCCTCGACATCGACGCCCACAACTTCACCAACCGCTACGGCAACGACGACGCGTTCCTGCGCGCCGAGGTGTCGTGGACCCATCGCATCTCGCGCACGCTGTACTCGGTCGGTTTCGGGTTCGGCCTCATCGAGGGCCGCACGCCGACCGAGGACCCCATGGTGGAGTCGGTGACCCGCGCCGCGCGCTACGGCGGCGGCGAGGTCCGGGTCCGGGTCCATCCCGCGGTCTACGTCGACGGCCGGCTCATCCTCGGGGTGACCGACGACGGCTTCATGACCGGCGGCAGCGGCGCGGTCACCCTCGGCAAGCCGTGGCGCTCCAACGTCAGCATGGGCGCCGAGCACCTCGATGGGATGGGCGGCACGCAGTTCATCCGCCTGCAGTGGGACACCGCGCCGCCCCTGCTCATGGGCGCCTCGATCGTGCGCACCGACCTGCCGGGCGTCTTGATCTCGCCCCAGGGCCTCTACGTCCGCTACGACCTCGACTACGCCGCCAGCCCGGGGTTCCGCCTGCGCGGCGCGGTGTCGTACGGCGCCCGCGACGGCCAGGCCGGCTTCGGCGGCTCCCTCGGCACCGCGATCTCGTTCTAGCCATGCGGTGCACAGGGCTGGCCGCGGGGTTACTGGTCGCGAGCTGCGGAGGCGCGTCGCGAACCACCGCGCCGGCGCCGATCCAGAACCTCGGATCGGCACATACGGGCGCCGAGAATGAATGCCGCATTGTTCGCGAACCCGGCGCCGCCGACGACCCTGACGGCGTCGAGCACGCGGTCCCGACGCTCGAGCTGCGCGTCGCCGCGGTCGGTCAGCCCTTGGCCTGTGACGGTCCGGAGCCCGCCGGCATCCACGGCCACGTCGTCGATGCCATCACCGACGATCCGGTGCCTGGCGTCACGCTGGTGAGCGCCGGCGACGGCAACCCTCAGCAGCTCCAGCTCACCGACGAGCACGGCTGCTACTTCATCCCGACGGCGCCCGGGCGCGTGCGGGTCGACTTCTACTTCGCCGAGGGGCGCGGCTCGATCGAGGTCGACGTAGTGCGGGGCCGGCTCGTGACCGTCGACGGCGCGGTGGGCCCGCCGCGCTGACGCGGCTGCGGTATCGCGCCCCGATCGCGGCGCCGACTGGCCCGCCGCGCCCTGACTACTCGCCGTCGCCGAGCAGGCCGCCCAGCTCGCTGGCCGCGCCGCCGGTGCCGAGGTTGCGGACGCTGGCGAGGTGGTGCAGGAGGAGCGCGCGGTTGTCGCCGACCGACAGGTTCTGCAGCTCGAGCGCGCCGATGCGATCCTCGGGCGTGAAGGCCGGCTCCTCGACCCGCTCCATCGAGAGCTTGTCGGGGCCATAGGCCATGTACTCGGCGCGGGTGTCGAGCAGCGTGTAGTCGTCGCCGCGGCGCAGCTCGACGGTGACCGAGCCGGTGACCGCGGGCGCGATCCAGCGGGCCAGGCCGTCCTTGAGCAGGCAGGCCTCGGGGTCGTACCAGCGGCCCTCGTAGAGTAGGCGTCCCAGGCGACGCCCGAGCGTGGCGTAGAGCTCCATCGTGTTCTCGTTGTGGATCGCCGACAGCAGGCGCTCGTAGCCCAAGTGGATGAGCGCCATGCCGGGCGCCTCGTAGCAACCGCGGCTCTTGGCGTCGATGACGCGGTTCTCGATCTGGTCGCTGATGCCGAGGCCGTGGCGACCGCCGATGAGGTTGCACTGCTTGAACAGCTCAAGCCGCGACGGAAAGCGCGCGCCGTCGAGCGAGGTCGGCACGCCCTGCTCGAAGCCGATCGTGACCTCCTCGGGCGCGATGTCGACGTCGCGACGCCACGGCGCGACGCCCATGATCGGCTCGACGATCCGCAAGCCGGTGTCGAGGCGCTCGAGGTCCTTGGCCTCGTGGGTCGCGCCCAGGAGGTTGGCGTCGGTCGAGTAGGCCTTCTCGACGCCGGTCTTGTACGGCTTGCCGATGCGCGCGAGGTACTGCGCCATCTCGGTGCGGCCGCCGAACGCCTTGACGAAGGCGCTGTCGAGCCACGGCTTGTAGATGCGCAAGGTGGGATCGACCAGCGCGCCGTAGCGGTAGAAGCGCTGGATGTCGTTGCCCTTGTGGGTCGAGCCGTCGCCAAAGACGTGGACGTCGTCGGCCATCATCGCGCGCACGATCGCGGTCGTGGTGACCGCGCGGCCCAGCGGCGTGGTGTTGAAGTAGACCTTGCCGGCGGTGCGCAGGTGGAACGCGCCGCACTGGATCGCGACCAGGCCCTCGCGCACCAGCGCGTCGCGGCAGTCCAGCAGGCGGGCGGCGCGGGCGCCGTGCGCCATGGCGATCGGCGGGATGTCGTCGCAGTTGGCCTCGTCGGGCTGGGCCAGATCGGCGGTGTAGGCGTAGACCTCCTGGCTCTGCTCGGCGAGCCAGGCCACCGCGCAGCGGGTGTCGAGGCCGCCGGAGAATGCGATGCCGAGCTTGGTGCCCGAGGGCGGAAGCGATCGGTAGATGCGGCTCATGCGCGGTGCGTACCACGACCGCCCGCGACGGCGGCGCCGAGGGCATCGGCGATCTGCGTGACCGCGAGATCGGCGGCGGCGCACCCGTTGGTCAGCTGGATGAAGCCGTGGATCAGGCCGGCATGCACGACGTGCTCGACGGGGACCGCCGCCTCGCGCAGCCGGCGCACCATCGCGAACCCCTCGTCGCGGAGCGGGTCGAAGCCGGCGGTGACGACCAGGATCGGCGGCAGACCGCGTAGCGCCGGCCAGAACAGCGGCGAGGCCGCGCGGTGCGTCGACGGATCGGGCGCGTAGTGTCGACGGAAGTACTCGACCATGGGCAAGGTCAGCCCGAAGCCCTCGGCGAAGGTCTGGTACGACGGCGACGACAAGGTCAGATCGAAGAGCGGGTAGAGCAGCGCGGCGAGGCGCGGCTTGGCGACGACCGCGCGCGCCACCTGCATCGCGAGGAAGCCGCCGAAGCTGTCGCCGGTGACCGCGACCCGTTGGGGATCGCAGCCCCAGCGCGCGGCCTGCGCGACCAACCACGGCCAGACCGCGAGGGCGTCGTCGATGGCGGCCGGGTGGGGATGCTCGGGCGCGAGGCGGTAGTCGACCGACGCCACCGCGTGACCGCTGCGCACCGCGAGCGTGCGAGCGAAGCCGTCGTAGCTGGCGACCGAGCCGATCACGCCGCCGCCCCCGTGGAAGAACCCGATGAGCCCGCCGCCAGCGTCGCGCGGCACGAACACCCGGACCGGCACGCCGCCGGGGCCGCGCTCATCGTGGACGTGAGCCATGAGCGGCGCGTCGGGCTCGGTGAGGGCCAAGAGCGCGGCGCTCCGCACCCGGGCCCGGACCGGCTCGAGCTGCTCGAAGCGCCCGCCGACCAGGTCGGCGAAGCGCAGCGCGGCGGCGAGCTGCACGTCGAGCTCCTGACCCTCGACGGTCGTGGTGCCACCGGCGAGCCCGCGCAGCAGCGGCGTCGGCAGGCTGGAGAACGCGCGGACCAGGCGACGGCGAAGGCTCGGCATCGCCGTCGAGCCTACACGGGCGGTTCGGCGCCGCGCACGCATCGTGGCAGGCATCGCGGCGCGCCCGGTCGAGGTCCGATTGGTCTGCCGGTTGCGACGGCGGATCCCGCGTGGCACCGTGGGCCGTGGAGTGCGCACACGTCGAGCGGGTCGAGGGTCGCTGCGTGAGGTGCGGCGACTGCGAGCACGACGTGATCCTCAACGGCGCGTGCCTCGCCTGCGGCTCGACCGAGATCGATCCGGTGGCCCGCTCGCCGCGGCCCGAGCTCATCGCGCCCGAGCGCCTGCACCGCAAGTCGCCGGCGCGCTGACGGGCCGTCGCGGCGCCGGGCGCATCGAAATCGACCGCGGCGCGTGGCCCCCGTCACGGCTGGTCTCGGGGCTGGCGCGGTCGATCTGCACGACTGTCACCGAAACGGTGTGGATCCCGGGGCCGGCATCTGCGACACAGCAGTCAGATGACTACGCCTGCCAAGCTGATCCTGGGGTTCTTATTGTCGCTGGTGGTGGTGGCCGGGTGCGGTGACAACCGCGATCCCGACGTGCTGCGGCTCGACCGTTCGACGGCCGAGCTGGCGGTCGGCGCCACCGTGACCGTGACGGCGCGGTCCAGTGGCATGGTGCCCACGGAGCTGAGCTGGGCGTCGAGCAACCCGACGGTCGCGACCGTGACCCCCGGCAGCAACGGCACGGCGGCGTTGACCGGCGTGGCCGCGGGTACGGCGACCATCACCGCGACCTCGAACGACCAGACCGCGAGCGTGGTCGTGACCGTGACCGACGCGGCGGCGACCCTGACCAGCATCGCGATCACGCCGCCCGCGCCGAGCCTGGCGGCCGGCACGTCGACGCAGCTGACCGCGACCGGCATGTACAGCGACGGCAGCACCGCCGACCTGACCGCGACCGCGACCTGGACCTCGGCGACGATCGCGACCGCCACGGTCGACGCCGCCGGCCTGCTGCGTGGCCTGGTGGCCGGCACGTCGGTCATCACCGCGACCGTCGGCACGATCAGCGGCACCACGACCGCGACGGTGACGGCGGCCACCCTGATCGGCATCGACGTGACGCCGACCGATCCGACGCTGGCGCGGGGCACCACCCAGCAGCTGACCGCGACCGGGCGCTTCTCGAACGCGACGACGCAGAACCTCACCTCGCAGGTGGTGTGGTCGTCGGCCACCGCCACGGTCGCGACGGTCAGCGCGGGCGGCCTGGTCACCGCGGTGGCGGTCGGTAACGCGGTGGTCTCGGCCACGATGGGCACCATCACCGGCAACGTCACGGTCACCGTCACCGGCGCGACCCTCACCTCGATCGACGTGACCCCGGCGACCGCGTCGATCGCCGACGGCGTGACCCAGCAGTTCACGGCGACCGGCCGCTTCTCGGACACCACGACCCAGAACCTGACCACCATGGTCGTGTGGTCGTCGGGCACCGCCACCGTCGCGACCATCGCGACGACCGGCCTGGCCACGGCGCTCGACCCCGGCACCACGACGATCACGGCGACCTCGGGCGCGATCACCGGCACGGCGACGCTCACCGTCACCGCGGCGACGCTGGTGTCGCTGCAGATCACGCCGGTCAATCCGACGGTCGTCGTCGGAGGCACCCAGCAGTTCACCGCGACTGGCACGTTCAGCGACACCACCACCCAGAACCTCACCGGCACCGTGACCTGGACGGCGGGGACGATCGCCACCGCGACCATCTCGAACGCGGCCGGCTCGCGCGGCGTCGCGACCGCGGTCGGGGCCGGGACGTCGCTGGTCACCGCGACGCTCGGCGCCATCACCGCCACGACCACGCTCACGGTCACCGCGGCGACCCTGGTGTCGATCGCGGTCACGCCCGCCAACCCGTCGGTCGTCGTCGGCAGCACCCAGGCCTTCGTCGCGACCGGCACCTACTCCGACACCACGTCGGCGATCATCACCGACGCGGTGACCTGGACCTCGGCGACGGTCGCCACCGCGACCATCTCCAACGCGGCCGGCTCGCGCGGCGTCGCGACCGCGGTCGCCGCCGGCACGTCGCTGGTCACCGCCACGCTCGGCGCGGTGAGCGGCTCGACGACCTTGACCGCCACCGCCGCGACCCTGCTGTCGATCGCGGTCACGCCGGCGAATCCGTCGGTCGCGGTCGCTGGCACGCAGGCCTTCGTCGCCACTGGCACCTACTCCGACACCACCAGCGCGATCATCACCGACCTGGTGACCTGGACCTCGGGGACCGTCGCGACCGCGACCATCTCCAACGCGGCCGGCTCGCGCGGCGTCGCGACCGCGGTCGCCGCTGGCACCACGACCATCACCGCCACTCTGGGGGCGGTGACCGACTCGACGACCCTGACCGTGACGGCTGCGGTCCTGATGTCGATCGCGGTCACGCCGGCGAATCCGTCGCTGGCCGCGGGTGCCACGCAGCTCTTCGTCGCGACCGGCACGTACTCCGACGCCAGCACCGCGGTCCTCACGACGACGGTGACCTGGGCGTCGGACGACGTCGCGGTCGCGCAGATCTCCGGCGCGGTTGGTAGCGAGGGCCTGGCCACCGCGGTCGCCGTCGGCACCGCCACCATCTCGGCCACGCTCGGCGCGGTGACCGGCTCGACGACCTTGACCGTGACCGCGCCCGCCACGCTGGTGTCGATCGCCGTCACCCCGGCCGCGCCATCGGTGAACATCGGCGCCACCGTGCAGCTCACCGCGACCGGCACCTACAGCGACGCCATGACCGCGGACCTGACCGCGACCGCGACCTGGTCGTCGGCCACGCCGGCCACCGCGACCGTGTCGGCGGCCGGCCTGGTCACCGGCGTCGCGGCCGGTACCGTCGAGATCACCGCGACCAGCGGCGCCGTGGTCGGCGCGGCCGTGGTCACGGTCGTCATCCCGCCGCCGACCGTCGTCGCGGTGTTCCCGCTCGACGGCTCGACCGGCGCGCGCGCGGCAACGCCCATCGTCGTCACGTTCAGCACCGCGATGGACGTCGCCACGCTGACCGCCCAGACCGTCACCGGCGGCTGCACCGGCTCGCTCCAGCTGTCGGTGGACGGCTTCACGACCTGCGTCGGCTTCACCGCCGCGGCCCCGACGATGAGCGCGGTCAACACCGTCGCGTCGCTGCAACCGGCGGCGGTCCTGGGCACGCTGCGCCACTACCAGGTGCGGATCGCAGCCTCGGTGAGTAGCCTCGCGACGCTCCCGCTGGGCTCGATCGTCACCCAGGCCACCGGGTTTCGCGTCGCCACCGACGGCAGCTGCGGCGCCTCGCTGATGATCTCGCAGCTCTACGGCGCGGGTGGCAACAACGCCGCCGCGCTCAACGCCGACTTCGTCGAGCTGCACAACCCGGGTCGCACGCCGGTAAGCCTTGGCGGCATGTCGCTGCAGTACGCGTCGGCCAGCGGTACCGCGTGGGCGCCCACGCCGCTGCCCAACGTCATGGTGCCGGCCGGCGGTTACTTCACGGTGCGCATGACCACGCCCAGCACGACCAACGGCATAGCGTTCACCGCCGACTTCCAGGCCAACCCGACCCGCGACCTGTCGGGCTCGAACGGCAAGATCGCCCTGGTCGCCGGGATCGCCCCGCTGCCGGTCGCCACCTGCCCGCTGTCGTCGACGGTTGACCTGGTCGGCTACGGCAGCGCCAACTGCTCCGAGGGCACCGCCCTGCCGGTGCTGTCGGGCACCACCGGCGGCCTCCGCGCGGGCGCCGGCTGCACCGACGCCAACGTCAACAGCACCGACTTCAGCGTCGTCACGGTCACGCCCACCTCGCCGCGCACCGCTGCGACCGCGCCGCTGAGCTGCGCCTGCACGGCGAACGAGACCGACAGGGTGGCCGAGGTGGACTTCTGCAACCTGCAGTTCCCGGCGACCCTGAGCGTCGCCGCCGGCGCCATGTCGCCGCTGGTCTACGCTCGCGCCTTCGAGACGGGCGTCACCGAGAGCGCGGGCGCGAACCCCGACCTGTTCGTCGACATCGGCTTCGGCGCGGCGGGGGCGAATCCGGCGACCGCGCCGGGCTTCACCTGGATCGCCGCGGCGTTCAACGTGCAGGTCAGCAACGACGACGAGTACCAGGGCGCGTTCACGGCACCGGCGGCCGGCACCTACGGCTACACCAGCCGCGTCAGCCGCGACGGCAGCAACTGGACCTACTGCGATCTCGACGGCGCCGGCGCCAACACCGGCCTCGGCTTCGACGTCGCGCAGCTCGGCGTCCTCACCGTCACCCCGTGACGCGCTGACGCCGCCCCGGCGGTGCACCGGCGGTCAGCCATCGAGTCGCAGCTCGATGGCTTTTTTGTTGGCCACGCCGATCACCAGACTTGGGTCGCGTTCGCAAACATCGCACTGCGGAATTGCCAGAGCTCGATCGATGCCCGCGCCAGCAACGCTGCGGGATTTTTGATGGGGCGGCCCGCTACATCGACGA
>Ga0105046_10006720_pt1 | contig 18185 bp, 15 predicted proteins | sample MAT03_FD_78385 | JGI IMG/M metagenome (GOLD analysis project Ga0105046, IMG submission 78385) | Freshwater microbial communities from Lake Fryxell liftoff mats and glacier meltwater in Antarctica - MAT-03 (megahit assembly) | ecosystem: Environmental > Aquatic > Freshwater > Ice > Liftoff...
CGATAACGTCAATAAGACGGTCATGGTCCTTAATCTGGTGCCCAAGTCCGCCAACGGCAACGACAAAGCAGCGTACGATTCTGCCGTTCATCGCATCAACGAAGTAACCGATAGAATCAGTCAGTCGATACCGGCAATTCCAGCGGCTGACATCGTTCTCGGCCTAGCACCGACCATTCAGCCAAAATCCAATTTCACGCAAGCCGAGTTCGAATCCGCGGTCCTCAAATGCCGCGAGTACATTCAGGCCGGAGATATTTTCCAAGTCGTGTTGAGCCAACGCTTTGAAATCGAAAGCGATTGCGAGCCGTTGGAAGTGTATCGCTCGTTGCGAGTCATCAACCCGAGCCCGTTTATGTTCCTCGTTCGAACTCCGTCCTGTACGCTCGTTGGCAGCAGTCCCGAGGTCATGTCACGTGTCGTGGACCGCGTTGCGACGGTTCGACCGTTGGCAGGCACGCGTCCACGAGGAAAGACAGCGGAGGAAGACGAACAGTTCGCTCGCGAATTGCTGGCAGACCCCAAGGAGCGAGCCGAGCATGTGATGTTGGTTGATCTCGGGCGAAACGATATCGGCCGCGTTGCAAAATTTGGCTCCGTCCGATTGAGCGATTTGATGGTAGTGGAGCATTATTCGCATGTTATGCACATTTCATCCAACGTGACTGGCATCCTGCGTGACGACATGGATGCCATGGACGCCTTCAAAGCCTGCCTACCCGCTGGGACAGTCAGTGGTGCTCCAAAAGTTCGCGCGATGGAGATCATCGATGAACTGGAGCCAACGCGACGCGGCCCGTATGCAGGCGCCGTCGGCTACTTTGACTACCGCGGAAATATGGACACATGCATCACGCTACGCACGATGGTGATGTGCGATGGCAAGATCTATATCCAAGCAGGCGCAGGCTTAGTCGCCGATAGTGACCCAACCAGCGAATACCAAGAGACGGTCAACAAAGCCAAAGCCTTAATCACCGCCGTCGAAGCAACGATAACAAGACTCCGTGTCAAAAATCACGGCAAGATGTGACGACGAGCAAACCGAGGCGACGAGCAAACCGAGGCGACGAGCAAACCGAGAGGCGGTGATTTTATTCGAAGGGTGCGAAACACTGTCGCCTTTTGCTCCGCAAAAGTGTGTTAACTAAAGTGCGCTAACTAACGAGGCGCACTTTCGCGGAGCGAAAGGCGACACTAATAAAATCATAGCCTCCGACCGTGCCGATCATGGCGATGGGGCTTTTCTGTATGGAATTTGCTGGGTTGAGTCTACTTGGGCAAATCCACACGCATCCAAAACGGATGCTTTCGGTCGGCCCGCCCACGTACATCTTCGAGAATGACTCGGGTTTCAGGCTTTGGATCTCTTCGATCCCGATTCCCTTTGATCAAGAGAGTGATCGGCTTTTCGAAATCGACCATTTCTGGCGAAAGCCAAATGGAATAGTTTTTTGCGGGGACCGTCTCCATACTAACGGTGTTTGTCTGTTTGTTGATAGCGGAACTGATCTGATAGCCCGTTCCTGGCTTTGTGTTGGCTAAAAACAGCAAGGGATGAATGAGCTTTTCCTTGAATAGTTCTTTCGTTTCGAACCACCAAAAGAAACGATCACCAGCGCGAAGGGTAGTTGCCGAAAAATCCTTTGGGAACGGAGTTCGAACCCGGGCAGGAAAACTCATCCAGTTCATGATTCGGGGCAGTTCCTCTTGGAAATGATCTGGTTTTCGCCCGTTATAGAGTGTTACTAAACAGTCGATTTGTTTACGACTCAACATTTTGTCCCACTCCTTTCCATTCGCTTCTGTGAACTTGTCCAATTCTCCAGCAACAAAATAAGTGGGAATGTACTCGGCACTGCTCCCGTAGTGAATCACGTATTTGCGGGCTTCACCGCTGATCAAAATGCATCCCGCCCACAGGTCTGGGTGGGCCAAAGCAATATCCCATGCAGCAACCGCGCCCATGAAGTGGCCTGAAAGAAAGACTCGGTCGGAATCAATGCTAAACCTTCGCATCGCATCCCGAAGGGGCGCCAAGATCATGGCGTGTTCATTCTCTGTGAAGTTGTAACTGGGTTGTTTGGGCTCGGCCCAATCGGGCGAGACAACGATATAACCTCGCCTGGAAGCTTCTCCAAAACAACGTTTGGCTTCCGGCGAATACTGCCCTGCCCACCACGCGATTTGCCATTCCATATTCGTCGACTCACCTGGCAACGTGAAGACGCAAGGATAACGACGAAATGGATTGTATTCGGGTGGCAGTTGGACGATGTACCGTGATGATTTCCCGATCATATCCCCACCCAATGGAACCTCAATCGCAAAGCGACCCGAAATGGTTGATTCGATTGACGGCTGAGAACTGTCTGGCGGGTTAATGGTAATAGGCACAGCGGCAGACTCTGGGGTGGGCAATGGAGGAGCCATGTTCGCAACGATCTTGGCTACCAAATCCGGAGTGCCTGACTCCAACTTGGTTAACTCTTGAACGATCTGATCGTCTCGCAACGGTTTGGAAAGATACTCCGTGATAAGCCGCCGCGCTTTGACTCCTGCAGCAACCACAGACGCATTGTCTTTGCCGGCGGTCGGGCCAAAGATCCAGCCGCTAATGGCAAGTGCCCCCAACTGGTCTGGTTTGAGCGTTGTATCGGCTCTTCTGCGTCGGTAGTCGGTGAATCGTAGCGCCGTATCCGCGGTCAGATTGGTAGCGATCTCTGCAAGCAACGATTGCATTTCGGTTTTTGCCGGTCCATCGGAGACTTTTGAAACATCGTCAGCCATCCAAGCTAGCAACTCGTCGCGATCCTTTTGGCCACTGGTGATCGCCTCCAGTTTGGCAACCGCTTTGAGCTGGGTTTCGATGGAAAGACCAGCCCTTTTGATACTATCGAGAGTGCTTTCCAGAATCAGTTTTCCAAACTGATTCTGGCCCGCATCCTTCGCCAACTCAGCGGCTTCAAAAAGCTGATCGGCGACGTTTTGATCCAAAGACTTCAACTCGGATTTCGTATTTTCCAGCTCTGGAAACTTGAGGATCGCTTCCACCAATACTTGCCGAGCTTCCACAAATCGCTCGGCGGAAATAAAGAGGTTTACGATTTCGAACCAGTCCTTTGATCTGGTAGGGCTAGCGTTCTGAACCAAAATGGCGCGCAGGTCTCTGCCATTGAGACTATTTAAGGAAAGGCGCATGTCCCAATCGTACTCACCCTTGACGCCTTTTAGCCCTTCCACGCGAACGTAGTTTGTCGTCACCTCGGTGATCCCTTGAACGATTGCAATGGGCGCATCCTGAGACCGAATAAAACAAATACGACGCCCAAAAACATCGAACGGCGAACAGTCAATTATCGAACCGTCTGGAACCGCCAGCGCACTCTTAGCGACCATGTTGCCGATAACAATTTTGATTGAGTTATCTTTCGCAGGAACGGCAGCTTCGCAGCGACCAAAGTTCACATACGTTCGTCGCAGCCCGTCATCAAGCACGGTAATCAACAAAGCCTTTGCTTCCGCATGTTGGTTCACGCTGGCTTGAGGCTGAACAACGTATTGAACGGAACTATTTTGGCCTGGCCCCAGCACCATGCCGTCTTCGAGTTTGATCGTTGATTGTTGTCCCGATACGATGCCTACCCCGCATGAGGCAAAAAAAAACGCGAGAATCAATCTCGCGGTCATGGTGAACTTTGGATTGCGACAAGTGAATCGCGATGTGCATTGAACCATAGATAGCATCTCGGAATCGGGCAACACAAACCAAATAGCAACATTCAAACTCAATGCTCTGGTAACTTTTAGCGACCGCCGAAGTATTTTTTCAACGTCTCAGATGCCGCGTCTTTGGTATCCTTGGTCGATGGTCCCGAAGCTGCTTGCTTCGGAAGCTTGATCGGTTCGCGACGGTCAGGTCTTACGAATTTAACGGGTTCAGGAGTCACAGGTTCCACATCCGAGATTTGCGTTCCATCTAACCTAGTTGTATCCTCCATCGCAATTTGGCGAGTGTCAAATTCACTTTCCGCAGAGGGAATCGTTCGGTCGATTTGATCGGCTTCGGATAGCCACGAACCGATGTCGACGCTTTCTCGCGAATCCATACTGCTTTGTTCCGTCATTCGACCAGCTGCTTCTTTTATCGATTGCACTCCTGGCTGTTTCGAATTGGCGATACCAACTTCCATCTGAACTTCAAATTCCAATTGCCCGCACCGAAGTCTATCACCATTCTTCAAAATTTTGGCTTTGTCAGGCGATACCTGCTTTTCGTTAATGAAGGTACCGTTTCGACTCTTCAAGTCGACCAAAAGCAATCGACCGTCCTTCTGAACGATTGCGCAATGTTTGCGACTGATCGACTCACTCTTGGGTCGCAACTGGCACGACTCGCCGCGACCGATAAGGAATTTCTCGTCCTTTATCTGAATCAACTTTCCTTCGTGCGTTCCAGAAAGGACTTTCAGTGAAACCTGCATTGCGGGCCCTTTTTTTAAAGTCTTAATCAATCCTGATTTACAGAATTAACCAAATTTTTACCAAATAACCGAGTACGATTCAACGTACCCTAATACTAATAATAGCCATCAATCAACCGAAAAACCATCGAAATGGATAAAAATCAACCATCCGTTCGGGGGGCTGTCTTGCCTTTTCCCGTGGTCAGAAGATTGCTAATTGAACCGTTTTGCCAGTTGATGGAAAAGAGTTGTGAGGCCCCCATCTTCAAAGTGGCAACAAAAAACTCTAACCAGTCGTCTAGTACCCGTGCGCTAGATTCAGTATCGGAATCTGCCTCCAGAAGTGACGCGAAGTCCTTTGCATTTTCCCCCAATTTTTTTTGGTGGTTGGGGTTGGAACCGCCTGGAGCATCAAGGAGACCACACAATTCGGGCGTCGATTGAGAGCGACAGAGAAGAAAGCTGCCATGTTGAAGCAACCCTGTCGCGGATCTGCGTTGAGCACTACCAAGTATTTTAGCGTTACCGATAATTACGTCGACCGGGGACCGCCTTGAAAAACATAAAAAATGCGATGGAATCTTTTCAACCCTCGCTGCGCAAGCACATGATTCCGAAAGACGCGCATCCCATCCTAGCTTTTGCAACTGTTCGACAAAGCTCAAGTGGATTGCTCGGTAGAGTGCTTCGTTATGCCCTTTGACGGAATAGTTGGCTCGATTTGGAACGAGGATGCTGTAAGTCAACTCCCGGTCGTGAACAATTGCCCCGCCGCCGGTTTTTCGCCTTACCCACGGCAGTTCGCTCAGGTGCGGAACTTCCTTTCGATCTTCGATCTGTTGGAAATGACCAATCGAAAGAGTAGGGCGATCCCAGCGATAAACACGAAGAACAACCGGCCATGCTGGCGTCGCGTTTCGTAGCAACGCCTCATCAATGGCCATATTGCTTTCGCCGGATCTAGGTGGATCTACGATGACTAAGCCCTGGACAGAATCGCCCAACTCGTATTCCATTGTTTTGGAAGAATCCACTAGTGATTGCACTGCTTTTTGTAAGCGTCCTAGTCGAGCAAGCGGTCTAATTCGGCTGGGTCGCTCATTTTCACTTTGATGATCCAACCCTCGTTGTAAGGGTCCACACTAAGGCTTTCGAGCTTATCGACCAACTCGGAATGGACTTCGACTACGGTACCGCTAACAGGGCTGTACATGGGGCTAACAGCCTTCACACTTTCGACCTCGCCGAACTCGCTGCCTGCGGTCACGGTTTGACCGATTTTCGGCAACGCCATGAAGACTAGGTCGGTGAGTTCCTCGACGGCAAAGGCGGAGATTCCGATAGTGGCGATGCCTGCGGACTTGTCGGCAACGTAAGCCCATTCGTGTGAATCGCAGTACCGGAGTTGTTCTGGAGTAATGCTCATAACGATGATGATTTCTTGTAAAAAGGTAACGGAACGATGGCCGCAGAAACTGAGGTACCTCGAATATCAATATCCAAGGTTGTGCCGACAACCGCAACGGCGGGATGTAAATAGGCCATCGCGATCGGTTTGTCCAGCGTTGGGGAAAAACTACCGCTTGTCACTTGACCAACCACGCGAGAATCGGAATCCAACAGGTTCGCACCCTGCCGAGCCGCGCGTCGCCCATCCAAAACCAATCCGACTCGTTTTGATAAAATGTCGCCTTTCGATTTTTGCTCCAAGGCTTCTCGCCCAACGAAATTGCGGTCTTTTAAGTTACATGCGAAGCCTAGTCCCGCTTGATACGGATCGATTGTCTCGTCCAACTCATGGCCGTACAGCGGCATCCCAGCTTCCAGCCTCAGCGTGTCGCGAGCTCCGAGTCCGACGGGTTGAACGCCCATCTCTCTCCCCGACATCATGATGTTTTCCCAAACTCGAGGCGCATCCTCTGCCTTGACAATCAGCTCCAGGCCGTCTTCCCCGGTGTAACCGGTACGCGAGACGATGCAAGGCTTGCTCATTTGTTCAGTTACTTTCGCCCTATAGTATCCTAGCGACAACGCGGAGGCGGGTAACAGAGGCTGGCATATTTCAATTGCCTTTGGCCCTTGAACTGCAATCATGGCGGTTGCGTCCGTCACGTCGTGAAACTCCACATCCGGAAAGTCGGCCAGGTGTGGTTGAAGCCAATGTACGATTTTTGCGCGGTTGCTCGCGTTGACCACCAATAGAAAATAATTCTTGCCGCTTGGGCTTTCCAAGCAACTGACTAGTACGTCATCGAGAATTCCGCCTTCTTCGTTGCAAACGAGCGAGTAGCGAACTTGCCCCGTTTGCATGTCAATGACCCTACGCGTCAACAAATGGTCCAAAAGCTGATCGGCCCGCGGGCCGTCAAAACGAAGCCGTCCCATGTGCGAAATGTCGAAGACTCCAGCCGCGTTGCGCGTCGCATGGTGCTCCGCTACAATTCCAGCGTACTGAATCGGCATCTCATAATTGGCGAACTCCGCCATACGAGCACCGTGCGCTTGGTGCCAAGCATGCAATGGGGTAGCGGAGAGTTGAGAACTCATGGGAAGCTAGTTGCCTTGTCAACGAACAGCGGTCAGGGGCTCTACGAAAAGTCCCTCGACCTTCCTCGCCCCAACATGCCCCAAAGTATAATGAGCGGTGAGGGAACTTCAACTCACGCTCTATGGCGTTAGGACAGGAAGCTGCAAAGATGGGCTTGAACCACGCTCTGAGGGCAGCTCCAAACTAAGAAGAACATCGCTTCCCTACACCATCGCCCGACATCGTGGTCGTTTGCAAAGCCAGCTCCTTTGGCGGCAGCCAGTGCTGCTTGCGTACTTTTCAATGCCAAATCATTAGCTTTTTTTCGCAAAGTGGCTAGATCTTGCTGACTTTCGCCGCAGTTCACTCGGTCCAACTCCTCGAACGCATTACGCCATTGGTTTTGAAGTCCTTCTGCAACCGCACGTAAATCTCCACGCATTTGCGATTCTTTCGTAAGATACTCAATCGCTTGGGCTGCATGGCCAATGGCTAAGGCCGACGTGTGCAGCCCTCCAGCCCCACTTCCAGTTCCGTTGGACGAATTGGAATTCGTACTGCGACTGCTGGCTTCCATGACATTTGCAGTTGGGCCATGTAGCACGTCGGAATGATTCGCTGCCACATGCTCAAAACGAACCGGACCGGTGGAGCTTGCATTGAGAGCCATCAGCTCGCTGCTGGGCTCAACGATAACACCCGTTTGATTCGTTGCGATGGAAAAAAGCAATTCGAGCGACTTAGTCGTAGCGGTGTCTTCCGACACGCAGTCCACTTCGACCGCCCCAACAACCAGCCAGTCGGCAAAGCGCCCCCCCGTGACCCACGGGCTATAGCCGTCTAAGACCCAGCCCTCGCTAGATCGTGCGGCGCGCAGTGGCGGCTGACTCAAATGCCTGCGGCTGGTTGTCAGATGACTAATACCGACGGTCGCAAACGAGCTGCCGGAATGGATCGACGCTTTCAGCTTGATCGTAGAGAGCTCGTTTTGGCTGGTTTCAATCCTGCGCAAAGCCGCACTTCGTTGCGTCATGATAAAAGCCGTGGTTAGGCAACAACTGGCAAGCCAAGTGTAATACCGAAGCAAATCGCTGCTAGAACCAGAGATCGCGGTTTCGACGGCTGCGCATTTTCGAATCGTCGAAATAGGAAAATCCCCAGGTGCCGTTAGCTTTTTTGCATTGTTTCTCAGCTCGGCTTGCCACTGCTCTCGAGTTAAACCACAAACTCGTTCGATCGATTCATCAATCCGGAACCCAGGCATTTCAGTTAATGAGTTGATAACTTGCCCTCCAACTTTACCTGTCTTAACACAACGTCTCCAATTATTGGCTGGCTTTGAACTATTGGTGACGATCAGGTATAACAATGGCCCGTCGTCCGGCTCTTTTGCTTGTAAGCCTCATAGAATACCAGAATCGACTCAAGGGAATTGACGTTTGAAGCCGTTTAAAGCCTTGCCGAACCATTCCCAACACAATCAAAGCTACTTTACTTGTAAGTCTTGAATCTTTCAAAGAGACAATCCATGACCCAGATCGAATATTCGCTTGTAAAAGAAGTTGGTAATTCAGGAATTGCGAATGAAATTGATGCGGACTCTCTTTACGACAAATGCATGGCTCTCGCTCGAAACCTGTGGTGGAGTTGGCAGCCAGAGGTAAATAGCCTCTTTCGCGATATTGATCCCATCCGTTGGCGACAATTGGATCATAATCCCATCGCCTTGCTGAGGGAATTCACTCCGGAAAGGTTGGCAATCCGGGCAGGTGAAATGGTTCTCCACAGTCGTGTCAATTACGCCTTTCGTCGCCTGCAGGAGTATCTCGAAAACAAGAACACGTGGGCTCAAAATAACGCGGGTGTCCTCGGAGCCAAACCGGTCGCGTACTTTTCTGCCGAGTTTGGTTTGCATGAATCGTTGCCTGTTTACTCTGGTGGCTTGGGGGTACTCTCTGGCGATCATGTCAAAAGTGCAAGCGGACTCGGAGTGCCGCTGGTTGGGATCGGCCTGTATTACTCGCACGGCTATTTCAAGCAACATTTGAGCGCCGATGGCTACCAACGCGAAGAATACTTCGAAACCAAGGTGGAAGATCTGCCGCTCGAGCCCGCCGTTCTTAGGGATGGAACGCCACTTATGGTTGCAATCGATACTCGCAATGGGCGTCTGCTCGCCAAAGTCTGGAAAGTACAAGTCGGACGAGTCCGTCTTTTTTTGCTCGACTGCAATGTCGAAGGCAATCGTCCAGAAGATCGCGAGTTGACCAGTCGACTCTACGGCGGCGACGAGCGTACTCGCATCCGACAAGAATTGGTTATTGGCGTTGGCGGAGTCAAGGCGCTGCGGGCACTTGGGATCAACCCCGGAGTTTACCATCTCAACGAAGGCCACAGCGCCTTCGTCCCGCTCGAAGTCATGCGTGAAAGAATGGCGGACGACGGCCTCACCTTTGAAGATGCAATGCGAGAGACAGCCGAAGCAACCATTTTCACCACACATACTCCTGTCCCCGCGGGACACGATCGATTCGCTGCCGGACTGATCGAAGAACACTTGGGACCTCTCCGAGATGCACTGGGAATCAGCTCCGATCGACTGATGGGACTTGGCCGAGTGAACCCCGACGATTCGGGAGAGACCTTTTGCATGACGGTCATTGGATTGAAAATGTCCCGGGCAGCCAACGCGGTGAGCCAATTGCACGGTCACATTTCCCGCCGCATGTGGAAAAACCTATGGCCATCCAGGGAAGAGCGGAATATCCCAATCGGTCATATCACCAATGGAGTGCATATTGAGAGCTGGCTCGCGGCTCAGATGCAACAACTCTACGATCGCCATTTCCCAGCCAATTGGAAGAGCCAAATGGGCGAGCCAGACGTTTGGCAAAACATTCATTCCGTCGATCCAGGCGAACTCTGGGAAACGCACAATGCGCTCAAGAATCTGCTCTTGTCCTTCGTTCGCCGGCGCATCTCGCGTCAATGCCGACGACGTGGCGAAAGCGACGAAATCGTCGAAGCAGCCAGAAATGTCCTAAGCCCGAATATCCTGACTATCGGGTTTGGTCGTCGGTTTGCCACTTACAAACGAGCCAACCTGATGTTCAAGGATATTGATAGGATCTGCAAGATCCTAGATTGTACCGACCGCCCAATCCAAGTCATCTACGCAGGCAAAGCACACCCAAAGGATGAGCCAGGCAAGCGTTTTATTCAAGAGATCTCGAATCTGCGGCATGACTCAAGGTTCGCAGGTCGCGTCGCCTTTTTAGAAGACTACGATATCAACGTTTGCAGACACATGATCCAAGGTGTTGACGTATGGCTGAACAACCCTCGTCGCCCGTTAGAAGCCTCCGGGACAAGCGGCCAAAAAACAGTGCTTAACGGCGGACTGAATTGCAGCGTCCTCGATGGTTGGTGGGCCGAAGCCTACGACGGCACAAACGGGTTTGCCATTGGCAAGGGGACCAGCCACGCCGAAGATCGCTTGACCGACATTCGAGATGCCGAGTATTTCTACGAGACGCTCGAACAGCGAGTGATACCCACTTTCTACGATCGCGATCGCGATGGCCTGCCTCGCAAATGGATCAAAATGATGATGAATAGCATCAGCACTTTGGCTTGGCGATTCAGTAGCCACCGCATGGTCATGGACTACGCGCGTCTGGCTTATGTTCCCGCTGCAGGCGGACTCAGCAGCGATATGCAGGGCCCCGATTGAATTAGCTTGGTCGTGAAGCAGTCGCCGAGGTCAAACGTCGGTCCGTTCTGCGGCCGAATCTTCTCCATAGGACAGGTTTGATGAACCAGCGACCCGCCAATAGTGATGACAAACCTAAGGCTCAAGAAAAAGAGATTCGAGCTGTCCCGGCTATCGCGAAAACCAAAACAAAATACGGACGGCTGGTTGCTGTGATCGTCCTTTGTACGTCCTCATGGTTGCTTTGTGCCTACCTGCTGCCCTATCCCGAGGTTCCTTTACCGTCTGAGGACAGCGTTCCAGTCGAAAACGAGGCACCGCTGGTGGAATCAAAATCGTTGGGAATTCCAGGCGAAACGGCCAGTTGGAATTTACCAAAAAAATCCATCTACACAAACAGCAGTCAGGAAAGAAAACAGCTATTGAACGAGGTTGAGAAAGCCGTTGACGCGTATCCTCGCGATGCATCCATCTTGCACATTGCAGGGCTGGTGTATGCAGAGGTACAACAATCCGAGCGGGCCATTGAACTGCTTAAGAAATGCAATGAGATAGACGGGAACCGTCCGGGCGCGGTCGTTGCGCTTTCGGATCTATTCACGCAGCTTGGTAAGCCAGAGGAAGCTGCGGTGATTTTAGAACAAGCTGTTGGCAGAGGACACGAGACCGAGCCATTGCTGTCGGCCTTGGGAGAAGTGTATAGTCAAGCGGGCAAAATAGAGGAAGCCGCCAAGGTGCTTGAGCGTGCCGTGTCCATCGCTTCTGCCGATCCAGTCCTAATGCAAGAGTCCACTGCTCCTGCCCGATTGGCGCAAGCGCTAACTCAACTGGGGCGATTCGAGGAAGCCGAAAAGCAAGCTCGCGACGCCGTCGCCCTCCAACCCAAAAAAGAAGCAAACTACATTGCATTGTCGAACGCATTGATGCGCCAGAATAAAAGGGAGCAGGCCTTGGAAGTGCGAAAGCAAATTCCAAAACGCGAAACCTTTGTTCCGGCAGACGATCAAGAGTTCGAGCTTTCGTTTCGTGGATTCGCTAGCCACAATTACTCCATGTTGGCCGCAGCTTATTCCGCACACAATTCTCTTGCAAACGCGGAAAGAATGTTTGTCCTTTCACTGGAATTGGAACCCGAATCCGCCAAGACCGCTTTGCTCTTGGCTGACCTACTGCGACTCCAAGGAAGAAACCACGATGCTATTTCCGTCTACAAGCGATTGCTTGAAATCAAGCCCGACGACTTGATCAATTACCACAACCTCGCAAGCCTGGCGGTGTCGATTAAGGATTTGGCATTAGCCGAAAATTCACTACGATTAGCAACCAAAGTGGATTTGTCAGGCAACGCCGATTTACGGCTTGCCGTGTTTTTACTTGGTATTGGAAACAAAGAGACGCTTACCTACGCCAAAATAGCGGTCGATCGCTTGGGGACCATTGACGCGTACTTGGTATTGATGGATGCCGCCCGTGCATGCAGCGACACTGCCTCCGCTTATAACGCCTACTTAAAGGCGAAAGCCATCGCGCCGAACGATCCGCGACTGGCAAACTTCAATCCGTAAAACCACTGATTCCAACGAACATGCAGAACAAAACTGTTGATAAGGGGGGACCGGGCCTCCAAGGTAGTGCATTTCACGGCACGAGCTTCGGAGCGAGGGCTACTTGCGTGGCCCTCGAGGGACGGTGGCAAAAGTTCTTGACGATCGCCATTCTACTAAACTCATTGCTTTTTGTGCGTTCGCAAGCTGTAGCTCAGTCGACTTTTGATGCTAAGGTGTTCGAGGTGCCACCTTCTCTCAGCGGGATCGACTTCATTCATACCGACGGAAGTAGCGGCAGAAGATACTATGCCGAAACGGTCCTCGGTACACTGGCGGTTTTCGACTATGACAACGACGGTTTTTTGGATATTTATTTCGTGAACGGCGCTCCGCTGTTGGGGACCGTTGTCGACACCGTCCCTCGAAATCAGCTCTACAAAAACAACGGTGACTGGACCTTTACCGATGTGACGATCGCGTCGGGCTTGGGGGATCTACAATACGGAATGGGCGTGGTCGTAGGTGACTACGATCAAGACGGTGATGCCGACGTTTTCTTGAGCAACTTCGGAACCAACGTGCTCTATGTCAACGGAGGCGACGGAACGTTTCGCGACGCAACTCAAGCGAGCGGGTTAACCTCGGCACGCAGACTAGGCGCTGGAAACTCGTTCTTTGACATGGATAACGATGGAGATCTAGATCTCTTCTGTGCCTGCTATGTCGAGTTTGACTACTCGCTAAATAAAACGCGAATGATTTCTGGCTACCCGTTTTACACTGGTCCAAATGATTATGTACCAACCCCCGACTCGCTGTATCGAAACAACGGTGATGGAACATTCGAGGATGTCTCCATCTGGTCAGGCATAAGCGAATTGAAAGGACCGGGAATGGGCGTGCTGACTGCCGATTTTGATGGCGATGGCGATGTGGATGTGTTTGTTGCGAATGACGAAAAGCCCAATTTTTTGTGGATTAACGATGGACATGGCCACTTCCAAGAAGACGGGCTTTTGACGGGAGTCGCCGTGGATCGACAGGGTAAAAGCAACGGGAATATGGGAAATGATTACGCAGATTTCGATGGCGATGGACTTCTGGATTTGGTCTCCACGACTTATCAAGACGAGATGCTAGTGCTCTATCAAGCTGTCGGTCCTGGCGTGTTCACCGACGCGACTAACCTTGCTCGAATCGACACTACCTTGAAAGCCCACGTGAAATGGGGAGTCGGTGGCATCGATTTCGATAACGATGGAGATCGCGACTTGTTTGTGGCATGTGGACATGTTCTCGACAACATTCGTTTCATTGACGACCGGACGGACGTAAAAGTTACCAACTACCTTCTTGCCAATGACGGTCGTGGACACTTTTCCAATGTCACCAAAAATGCCGGTAGTGCCTTGCAAGTTATCGAAAGCAGTAGGGGCACGGCATTCGACGATTTGGACAACGACGGAGATGTCGATTTGGTTGTTATCAACATCAACGCCAGACCGACCATTGGCAGAACGGAAGCGCCGAAAAGCAATCATGGGTACTCTGTGCGATTGATAGGCATTAGCGTGAATCGCGATGCATTTGGGGCAAAGATTGTGGCCGTGTCAGAGTCAGGCAAGTTGCAGTCGCAAATCTTAACCTCGAGTCGTGGCTACGAAAGTTCCTACGGATTTCGGACTTATTTTGGCAGTGGAACCGATCGCTTGTCGAAGTACATCGTGACGTGGCCCAATGGAAAAACCGAGGCATTTTCGTGCGATTCCTCCAGCATGACTTTGATGGAAGGGCATGGCCAATCTCAGCCATGACTACCCGACTGTGCCAATTGTTGACATAGGTAGACGTTGGCAAGTACACTGGGGTGTTTCCTTGCTGGCGTTTTGTCGCATCAAGGAAATCTGAACCTGAAAAAACTCCATCGCCGGCTCGATTTCCATCGCGCCGGCGTTTATTTATTGAACGGGAAGTCACTTGGACGGAACAAAGGAAGCAATTGCTAAGGCTGACACGCTCATCGAAGCGATGGGATGGATCCGCAAATTTCGTGGCAAAACGACCGTTATCAAACTCGGCGGCTCTTTGATGGCTAATCCTGATGCCATGCAACATACTCTGCTCGACATCATTTTTATGGAAACCGTCGGGATGCGGCCAGTCGTCGTGCACGGGGGAGGCCCATCCATTAACAAGGCAATGGAAGCGGCCGCGATCGAGCCGGTCTGGATTCAAGGGCGTCGCGTAACGGATGCAAAAACGTTGAAAATCGTTGAAAACACGCTGGCCTACGAATTGAACGAGCAGTTGACCAGCGAGATCGAACGGTTGGGAGGGCGAGCGATGAACCTCAACTTCCGAACGACCAATGTATTGTTCGGAGAGAAACTGCTTCTGGAAGAACCAGGCTCCGAACCCCTGGACTTGGGATTTGTTGGACATGTGACCCAAGTGGACAGGCAGACGATCGAAAAACTAACGTACACCGAACAGATTCCAGTCATCCCATCGATGTGTATTGACTCCCTTGGCCAAAAGTACAATGTGAACGGGGATACGGCGGCCATGGCCGTCGCGGAAGCGCTCGGAGCGGAAAAGCTCATCTTCATTAGCGATGTGAATGGCGTCAGGCGAGACAAAGTGGACCCAACCAGTGTGATCCATTCCCTAACCGCTCAGGAAGCTCGCCAACTCATTCAAGACGGAATCATTGCCGGAGGAATGATTCCGAAAGTGGAAGCTTGCTTGTCCACATTAGACCGCGGCGTCGGCAAAGTCCACATCATTGACGGCCAAGTCAGGCACTCCCTTCTGCTGGAGATTTACACGACCGCCGGGGTAGGTACGGAAATTATCAAAGACCGTCAGTCCTCTGCTATCCGCATTGGTGCAACATAACATGAAGCATCTTCGTTCACTGTTCGATCTTTCGATCGACGAATATCTCGAAATCCTGAACATTGCCGATTCGTTAAAACGCAAGCTTGGTCAGGGCCAGCGGCCTGATATCCTCAAGAATCGTAGCCTTGCGCTTTTGTTTGAGAAGGCAAGCTTGCGGACTCGAGTCAGTTTCGAAGCAGGCATGATCCAACTGGGCGGTGCGGCAATCTACTTGACCAACGATGTAGGTTGGCGAGAACGAGAAACGATTGCGGATTTCGTACGGGTGCTGGCCGGCTACTGTGACTTTGTGGTTTGTCGTGCCATCTCGCAATCCACCGTCGATGAGCTTGCTGCTCATAATGTCCTGCCTGTTATTAACGGCTTGACCGACCAATCGCATCCGTGTCAAGCGATGGCGGACATGATGACGATGCGTGAGTTCTCCAGCGGTGAGCTCTGCTGAAAGCAACTGACATTCGTTGGCGACGGGAACAACGTAGCCCGCTCCTTGCTTAAAAGTGCGGCGATTTGCGGCATGAGATTTAGACTTGCTGGACCAGTTAAGTATCACATTGAACCAAAGCTTGTCGAAAGTATCCGAGCCCATTTCGGACAACTGGATTTCGAGCAAGGGACCGATATCAGAACACATGTTCGGGACGCAGATTTTCTGTACACGGACGTTTGGACTAGCATGGGGCAGGAGGCGGAGGCCCATGCCCGTTCGGTCGATTTCGTACCCTATCAAATCAACGGGGCGATGATGAAACTTGCACCATCCCATTGCAAAGTGCTGCACTGCTTGCCTGCCCGGCGCGGATTGGAGATCACCGATGAAGTGATCGATTCCCCCAGCAGCATCGTCTTTCCTCAAGCCGCGAACCGAATGCACTTGCAAAAGAGCCTATTGGTTTGGCTTGGAATGCAAAATGGATTCGTGCAAAACAGCCCGCTAGATTAAGCTGATAAGGCGAGCTGCGGACAACTACCTAAGGGTTGTGCTCTTTTAGCTAGTTTTCATTCCGCCGCTCGTTCAATGGTCATTTATCCTTCGTTTTCTCATTCTAGTTATTAGCTTTTGTCCATGGACAAGCCTTTGGAATCCTCGCTTCATTTCGATCTGGAAAAGGTGTCTCCAAGTGAGATGCTGACTGCAATCCAATTGCATTGCAGCCGAATAGCCAATCCATTGAGCGATGCCGAATGTCCTTCGGTTTCTGTAAACATTTCCGGAGCACGCGGCCAAGACTTTATCGGTGCCGGTTTGCGAGCTATTGGGGTGGTTGCCGTACAAGGAGCCATCGGCGATTTCGGCTTCTGTTCGTTTGGCGATGGGGCATGCCATGTGGAAGGAAATGTTGGAGATTTTTTTGGGCACTCCATTGCTTCTGGAGTCTTGTTGGTTCGAGGGCACGCCAAGAAGGCAGTCGGCGCATTGGGAGCGGGCGGCTTGATTTCCATTTACGGAAACGCTGGCGATCGAACGGCCTTAGGAATGCAGGGAGCCGACGTCGTCATTCGCGGTTCCGTTGGCAGTTACGCTGGGCTTGGGATGCAGAGCGGTACGCTAGTCCTGTGTGGCACCGCCGGCAAGCAGTTGGGACAAGGCATGTGCGGTGGTGCGATCTATATTCGCGGAGAAGCCGAATCGATCAGTTCCAATATCGAAGAACAACGCATGAGAGAACCGGATCGACTCAAGATTGGGATGCTATTGCTCAAATCGGACATCAAGTCCGCAGGTAAAGAATTCCGCGTATTCCGTCCCGTTCGCGAGGAGGTCTAACATGACCATGAAATCCAATCCGGATTCTGCGCTAGACAAATGGACCGTCTCGCAATCGACCTTGCGATGCGAACCTCTGCTGTCCAGGATAGACCCGCTTCTGCAAGCCTCGGCGGACTCGTGCAGTCTTGCTTGCACCCTGAACGCCGCCGGCCCTTCTGGCGACTTGACTTTGGATCCGCCCTTTTTCACGCGATTGACGGCCAACGCAGGGCTTTCCCAAAATGCCCAACGCAGACTGTTGACGGAACTTCGAGGCTTCGGAATCGCATGGCTTGGCGATGCTTTCGAATCGAAAGATCGTAAGCCACAGGAAACGAGCGAAGACCCGTTTGTTGAATTGCCAAGGTTTTCGCCCTTGCAAATGGACCAGCCAATCGATGTGGTGTCATTCCACAATGCTGCCGCCATTGAGTTGCAACTGTTCGGCCACCCGTTTCAAACACTGGCCAATTCGCGAAGAGCCAAGTGGACACCTGGATTGCCGATCGATATCGCGGACTTTGAGCAACTCGGAAAGAGGGTCGAGGTTCTGCGAGTCGTAACGGGTGGGAAATGCCAGATTGGAGCTGCCGTTTGCCCAGGGGCGGTATACGAGGATCTTCGATTCCTGATCGATAGCGGCTTGGATTTTGTGACACTGTTAGTTGATATTCAATATGAGATGTCGCCGACAAGCACTTTGCAACTGGCTCCTCTAGAACCCACCTTGGAGCAATCGATCAAGGCGGTTCAGGATTCTGGAGCTAGGACCAAAATTCTGCTTTCCGCCAATCTCTGTGACGGTCTTTCCATGTTTCGTTGCCTTCAGATGGGCGTATCGGCAATGTCAATCGACGCTTTCCTTGCGCAATCGAAACCCAAAGAGGTTGCGCCGGTCAAGGAGTCGTTTGGTTCGGTTTTGAGCGCTTATGTACCTGCCACCCCTGGAGCCGTGTTACCCTGGGTCAAGCCTGCGGTGACGCAACTCATGGAAGAGCTTCGAGACTGCGCGATTTATGCGGGTAGTGTAGCACGGCACTCCGTGCCGTGATTTTATTGCAATGTCTTTAGGCGATCGGCAGACAGAAGACTACCAGGCCAGGCCACCGCGTGGCACGCCCAAAGCGATTAGCGCGATTAGCGATGGGCGTGGAAAGAGTAGCAAATGACTCTAGCGATTCACCACGCCCTTCGTACCTCAGGGCGTGCTCTAGCGATTCACCACGCCCTTCGTACCTCAGGGCGTGCCACACAGTTTATAGGTAGATTTCGAACTGCCCCA
>Ga0105046_10006722_pt1 | contig 18184 bp, 14 predicted proteins | sample MAT03_FD_78385 | JGI IMG/M metagenome (GOLD analysis project Ga0105046, IMG submission 78385) | Freshwater microbial communities from Lake Fryxell liftoff mats and glacier meltwater in Antarctica - MAT-03 (megahit assembly) | ecosystem: Environmental > Aquatic > Freshwater > Ice > Liftoff...
AAAGTGGAGGAAGCTTTGCCAACTTTAGATCAATTAAAATCCTGGATGGGCGTATAGTTTTAGCTTTGGGCTACTACTTGATCAATTTCAAAACCAGATTTTGAGATTTCAGTCCAAAAATCCGGATAAGATTTTTCAACCACATTGGGATCTTCAATCTCAATACCTTCCTCAAAAACTATGGCGAAAATACTTAGCGCCATAGCCATTCTATGGTCCTTATAAGTTTGAAAAGGAACTATTGGGGCCGAAGCTTTTTGATTCCCGGGAATAAAACAAGTCCCCTCTTTTTCATCTATTTCGATATCAACCCCAATTTTTTTGAGTTCAGTCTTCATGGCCAAAAGACGGTTGGTTTCCTTTATGGCAAGCGACTGTAAACCAGTAAAATATGCCTCTTTCCCTGTTGCAGCGCAAAGGGCAATAAAGGTTTGACCCTGATCTGGAATATTTAAAAGATCCAACTGTAATGGCAATTTGGTCCTAGACTTTGGCACCTTGTTGAGCAATAGATTTTGACCAGAAAATCTACTTTCAATATCCCAATTTCTAAAAACAGATTGTATTTCAGAATCGCCCTGAAAGGAGTGATCATATAAATTATTTAAGATCAATTCACTACCCTCGTCATTTAATGCAAGCATGGCATACCAGTATGCAGCCGCAGACCAATCAGATTCAATGGATATATTAGCTTCTGAAAAAGGCTGATTTGGAATTTCAATTTCTCTCTGGGTAAAAACTCCCGTTATGCCGAGTTTTTCCATTAAATTCCAGGTAAGCTGGAGATAGGGCCACGATGCGACAACTGCTCCTAACAACTTGATTTTAATTCCATTAGGCAAAGAAGGACCCGCCATCATCAATGCAGAAATGTATTGACTACTTATTGATGCATCAATTTCAATTTCGGATATTCCAGAAGAGCTAAAACCATTAAACTTCAATGGTGGATATCCCTCATTTTCTAAATACTCAATTTTGGCACCCAAGATCCTTAAAGCATCAACCAATAGCTTGATGGGTCTTTCTTTCATTCTATGAGAGCCGGTCAAAACGGCCTTTTTTCCGGTTACTGCCAAGTATGATGTCATGAAACGGAATGAAGTGCCAGCATCTCCGGCATCAAATAAGTCAGAGTCATTTTGGATAAGCTTTAAAAGTATTTGAGTATCCCTGGCGTTTGATAAGTTGCTAATTTTCAACTTACTCCCAGAGAACAGATTTAATATTAAGGCTCGGTTGCTTTCGCTTTTCGAAGCAGGCAAAATGGGTGATCCAGAAAATGGACCTCTGAATTTTAATTTCAATACGGACATCTACAATATAAAATAAAAAAATCCCTTACAGAATTGCAAGGGATGAATTTTCAAAAGGCTAGACATTATTCAGCTCCAGGACCTGAGGCTTTGTCGGTAATGGATTCTTCCTTTTTGGGAAGATCTAAGTCAAATAAAAGAGAAAATCTAAGTGTCTCTGCAAGTGGGTGATTGCTTTGAACAGGTAACAAATAGGCAAAGTCCAGACCAAAAGTTTGATATCTGATTCCGACGCCTGCAGTAAAATACTTTCGATTCCCTTTGAACGTGTTTTCATAAAAATAACCTCCACGAACAGCAAACTGATTGTCATACCAATATTCAACACCTCCACCAATCATTATTTCTTGAAGTTTCTCACTTATTCCGTCTGGGGCATCATAAAGTGATTTGACCATTCCACCAATCCAAGGCTCATCGACTACATTTAAACTATCGTACTTTTTAGGCGTTGGCACCAAAGTTTTAGCAACATCAAACGTGAAAGTTACTTTATTGTATGGATCAAGCTCCACAGTCAATGCGGGTCCAAATCGCAATGTTGATGGAATAAAATTTCTTACGTTATCGTCTGTATATGAAATTTTGGGTCCCATATTGGTCAAAGTCAGACCGAAGGCAAACTGGGCTGGATTGCCTCCAAGGCTAATTTCTTTGTTGTAAAACATCCCCAAATCTACTGCAACGCTGTTCGCTGGTCTTGCTCTTGTTGCATCACCAGCACTTGAGTATGAACCCGAAAGGTTTGAATGAAAATATTTAATACCTACACCTAAGCTCAAAGTTTTTGAAAGGATTCTGGAATAGGTTGGGCAAACAGAGAATTCATTTGGATTCAGAGTACCTATGTTTTGGCCAGATTGGTCTGTCATTTGGATGCTTCCAAGATTGAAATAGGTAAACCCAAGACCAACTGCACTTTGCTTGTTGATTTTGTAAAATCCACTCAAATATCCAAGATAAACATCATTTACGCCTAAGCCTTTTAACCAAGGGGTAATAGAAACAGAACCTCCGATATCTTTTTTTACCGTGGCCAATTTGCCAGGATTCCAAAAAACCGAATTTTGATCTGCGGATAATGCGGATCCGGCATCACCGATTGCAGCTGATCTTGCGTCAGGAGATATTCCGAGAAAAGGCACAGCGGTTGTAATAACCCTGTATTCATTTATTCTTCGACCTTGTGCATCAAACTGGGCCTGTGCTGTCTGTGAAGAAACACAAGCAATAAGACAAGTAACTGATATTATTGATCTTTTGATCATTTGTTTTGTTTTAAAAATGGGCGTAGATATATCTCAATAGGCTAAACCAAACTCAAAGTGCAAAGATTATCTAATTAGGATTATTTTTTTGTTGATTTTATACTCTGCTCCATCCGTGTTAGATTTTACATTGATTTTGCAAAAATATGTTCCTGCTGGCAATTTTGTACCATCGGGTTTGTTTCCATCCCAAGCCAACTCTTTAAATGCACCAGGTCTTGCAATCGAATTGCTGTAGTCCCAAACTTTTTCAGTTAACAAATGGCCAACAATATCATAAACAACCAGTTGAATCTCTATATTGTTGCCGGCATTAGAATTTTCCAGTTCCAGAAATACTTCACCGGTAGAAGGATTTGGATATATTTTCAATTCTTTGACTATCAATCCATTAACCTCAGAAACACCCACAGTAAAGTTAACAACCATCTCAGAAGAATTATTGAAACTATCCCAAACTTTAACTACAATTTGATGCGGTCCAGGGCTCAAACCACGTAGTGGAAATACCAAACCGCCTTCTGAATAACTACCCGGTAGATTTTGAAAATACTCATTCAAAATATAAACTTCGTTTCCATCCAATGTGGCTGTTAAGTCGTGACCCATACCCAATCCAGCAACATTGATGCCACTAGAATCATCCCTTAAAAAAACAATAAGATCTGCATTCGTGCCTACCAATCCATAATCTACAAATGACGTATCATTCATAAATAGCTTAATTTGAGGTCCTTGGTTGTCTAATCTTGGATTTGTATTTAGACCACCAACCAAAACGTTCTCAGAACCAATGGCATCCTTCTTCAATTCTATAGACCTTGCATAAAGTACCATTTTGCCTGAATCTACTTGAAAAGAGACATCTTTTGATACAAAAAAGTTAAAGACGAAACCTCCAGATTTTACGTCAACAGAACCGCTGTAAAGAATATTTTTTTGATATGGATAGTTGCAAAACGTTGTACTTGTATTTGTTCCCTTAACAGACAAGATGTTGGGTCTGTCAAAAAGTACTACTTCGGCTTTGCCATTAAATGCGCTGTTTTTTATTCCATTTGCTCTAACTTCTCCAGCAAGCTTAACCAATTCCAATCCTTTTATGGTATCAGATTTAGCGATATTTGAAACGACCACTTCCTGCTCGGGAAAAGCAAATTTGGCGGAAGGATCACCCAACAATGAAAAGCCTTTGTTTGACGACTTGGAAGGATCGGTATTTTTGGTGAGTCTATGCACTTCACCCATTCTTCCATATCTTCCATTCTGATTGTTGTATAAAACTTTATAGAAGTTTTTATTAATCTCATAATTGGAATACGCATCAACAGGACGTCCTGTGGTCATTATTCCAATGGCTCCACCATTTTGATTGAGTACCAGTGTTTCTGCACCAGAAGTTTGAGATGGGTAGTCATGACGGCCAAAATCGCAGGTGGCGGTAATGAAAAATGGCAGGTTGTTTTTGTTTTGCAGGCCTGACACCATTTCAGATGTAAAAATAAATTCATCTGCCCATACTGTTTCTCCTCCATGACCGGTATAATTCAAAACAAGTGTTCCTTTTTGGATTGTATTAATCAAATCATTTGTGCAATTGGGGCTGGTATATCCTCCAGGGCTCGCAATTTGTTCATAGGCTCCAATAAAAATTTTCTTAATAGTAGAATTTCTATTTTTACTTTGTACCAGACCTGATAATCCATTGGCCTGATCGCTATGCAAGCACTTTTCACCCCCATCTCCATCATCTGCGACAAAAGTATATTTTGCCCGCCAATCTCCATAACAATCTGTCGATGAGGCATAGTGAATCAATTTATCTACAACTGCTTTTGCTTCTTGCGCACTTTTGACTGGCAATCGGCCAACTCCGATTTCCATGTTGTCATCGGCTTGCCAGTTGCCACCTGTTTTGGAAAGAATCCCATAGTAGTCATCTGAGGCAAATGAACTTAGGAGATTCATTGATCCTAAACTTTCATAAACGGGCACAAAATTGGTATTGTTGCTTATCCTATTTTTATAATCGTAAGAACAGTCTCCAAACAAAAGAAGGTACTTAAATTTTTGGTCATTGCCTTTATAGTAGAGATGCATGGCAAAGTTTCGAATGGCTGTAATATCCTGAGAGCCACTGGAAAACTCATTGTAAATCTGCTCGGGACTCACAACTTCAACATCCAAACCATCAAAATTTCTTCGAAAATTTGCCAGCCGATTTGCTTCAGCAAAAAAGTTCGGATGCGCCACAATAAGAAGATCCGGAACAGAAAGGCTGATTAAACTTTGATTGTTGACTTGCTTAAAAGCGACTGGTCTGGAAACCGCATCCGATCTGAATGCAAAAAATTCACTTTTCTCATCTTCTAATATTTTGAATTTCTGATCGTTCAAAACGAGTGATTCAATTTCTGATGGATTTGAAACGTTCCAAACAGATCCATTGGAAGGAAACGAAGGCAAAAAATAGCGTACTACATTTCCACTTTGGATATTTGATCGAAATCCAAAATTGGCATTTCGCCAAACCAGAGATCTCCAACCCGTGGCCTCTATAAAATTGATGTATCCTTGAGATTGGAAATTACCTTTCTTGTCATATAATACACTTACATTTAGAGAATTACTTCCCGATGCAGGCTTAAAAATAGTTGAACCTTCAATCGGACTTCCGTAGTTTCCAGTGGTTGCAGACCCTGGTACGGTCACTGTGGCTGGTATTAGATTTGGGAAAGATGAAGCTCCATTTATATTTACTTTGAATGGATATGAAACCGAACTTCTGGCCATGAGTCCAATTCTAAAATTAACCGCAGAGTCTGTAAGGAGCCCATTTGCTTCAAAACTTATTATTTTGTTCGGCGTAAAATCCAAAACATCAGCATACCATTCTCTGCCAATTGACCTTACGTTGATGTTGTCTGGTGCATATACCCATCTTTCACGATACGAGGACCGCTCAATTAGTGCATCTTCTATTGGAGGCGTTTGTGTAGAAATCCTTTTTCCTGCACCTTCAGAAAACGTTATAAAGTAATAGGATGTATCTGAATATATATTCTTGCTAAAGTTATAGATGGACGTCGCTTTGTTCAGAGTCCAGGTATTTGGATCTCGTCCATAAAAAAGGATTTGATCATTTTCTCCAAAAACACCATCCCCCCCATCATTAACCTGTATTGCAATTTCATCCATCTCTTTAAACTTGAATGAATTTCTAGCCTCTGAAAGCACTTTGCCTCCCGAACCAAACATTTTGATTTGAGAAGACTGCTTTCCACTTAGGTTTAGGCCATGGGGGGCAAGATCGGAAACCTTTAAGGCATAAACCCCAGATGAAACAACACCCATTTTAACCCATTGCCCTTGAGACAAAATAGAATTGTCAGTAGTAGATATTCTATTTGTTGAAATATTGCGTACATTTAACTTAGAACTTTGTATATCAAGCTCGTAACTATCTAATTTTTCCCAAATGCCTTTCTCCTTTCTGATAAGTTTTACCTGAACTCTGGTTCCTATCTTTTTTTCTATTTCATATACATTATGTTGGATAGAAGGAATTTGTAATGAACCCAAAGTATCAACGCCAGCAAATTCCCAAAATTGAATTGGCAACCACTTCGATGTTTTAATAGTAGCCTTGCCAATATGCTCATTCATGATAAAATGAGACTTCAATGGCGTTTTAAAGCTTTCGTTAGAAACACCACAATCTTCACAAATCAGAAAATCTGTGGCCTTTCCATCTGGTCCCGGAACATGAGACATTGCCTGCCACTTTATCTTCTCAGAAATTTTTGGGATTCTGTTCTCCTGGCTTTTTGCGTCAAAAATGAAGGCAAAAATGAAAGGCAGAATTGTAAACAAGATGGTTTGATTTTTCATAATATGGTATAAACGAATTTAGTCAAGAAATATTTTGTTTTACTGACAAAAAAATTAAATTATTTTCAAGTCAATTTTGTAATCCTCCATTATCATATTGGCTAACAGGTCTTTACTAGCCAAATTTATTTTCTCCAAAGCTTCACTTTCTGTGGGGGCTTCAATGTTAAATTCTATACTTTTTCCAATTCGTACGTCATTGACCGTGCCCAACCCAATTTGATGCAATGCATGTTGAACCGCTTTGCCCTGAGGGTCCAATATTTCTTTTTGAGGCATGACGGTAACTTTGGCTTTAAAGTTCATATCTAGGTAAAAGATTGTTGATAATAGAGACAGCAAGATAAGCCAAAATGACGAAAGGCAAAGCAGAAATTCCTAAAATGAGCAGCAAAACAATGCTTATGGCTAAAATCAAGTAGCGTTGCCAATTAAATTTAATTTCAAAATTCTTGAACTTCAGCGCAATTAATGGAATTGGCGCCACCAACCAAAGTGAAGTAAGGAGTGAAAGAGCAACAAGAAAATTTATATTATAAAGAAACTCAAACTTCGAATTGAGAAGGCTACCGACTAAAAAAATTAAAAAAAATGCATTTGCAGGTGTTGGGACACCTATGAAGTGATCCGATTGCCGTGCATCATTGTTGAAAATAGCCAGTCTCACAGATGACAAAATAGCGATTGGAATTGCAAAAAGTGCGACTTTTTCATCAACCAGTTCTTCGATGGCCAACTTCCTAATGGTGAGAAAAACAACAAGACAAGGCAAAAGTCCAAAGGTGATATTGTCTGCAAGCGAGTCCAAATCTTTCCCAATATCTGAGGTAGATTTGAGAATTCTGGCGGCAAATCCATCTAAAAAATCGGCAATCCCAGCAATGATTACCAAAACTTCAACAGCTTCTATAGATTGAAGTCCATGAGTTGAGAGCAAGAATATTGCAAAAACGCCGCATGCCAAATTACTACAAGTGAGCAAATTAGGAAAGTTGTTTTTGAGCCAATTCATCGTGGGCCAAAACTAGTAAAATATAAGAAAACAAGATTTTACTTTTAATAGAATGTTGATTTTGGGTTAGTTTCCGATGTATTTACTCAAATTTGCAGCAATGATTTCCCTCAGAATAGCCCTCCGGTATGTTTTGGCACTAAGAAATTTTTCAACTACGCAGATATTATCATTTCTGGCGTTTTTGGGAATTTTTCTGGGAAGCATGGCAATGGTTGTGGTTCTCTCTGCGTTCAATGGGTTTGAGCGTTTGCTAAAGGAAATCTATCATCAACAAGACCCCGATTTGAAAGTGATGTCTTTAAAAGGAAAAACTTTTAAACTGAATGCTTTGATGATAAACAGGTTACAGAAAACAGAAGGTGTTGAAGGCGTGTTCCAGACCATTTCAGATAAAGCATATGTTCAATACGGTGATGGGCAAATGGTGCTTGAAGTTGTTGGAATCGAACCGGGCTTTGAAAAATTCAGCAGAATGGATTCCTTGGTGAAGACAGGAAAATTTATCGTAAAAAGTGGTGATATTTCCTTTGGGCTTGTTTCAGAACCCGTAAGAAATGCCTTACAGGTCAGTCTCAAAAACGATTTCGAATTTCTGCAAATATCATATCCAAAAAGGAAGAAGATTTTAAAACTAGGAACAAGTAAAATTTTTAATCAACTCAATCTGATTCCAACAGGTTTTGTTCAGATGGACGAACAGCGAATTTATGCGCCAATTGAAGAAGTAAGGCTTTTGATGGATAAACCAAATGGCATCAGCAACCTGGAAATATTTCTAAATAAAAATTCAAATCAAGAAAGAACCCGACTCAAATTAGAGGAAATTTTAGGTCCGGATTTTTCGATTAAAAACGAAATGGAGCAGCATGAAGACCTCTTTAAAATATTGAAAATTGAAAAGCTATTTGTCTTTTTAGCGCTTGGATTCATTATTTTGATCTCTTCTTTCAACCTTTTTGTAAGCTGCAGCATGCTTGTAATTGACAAGAAAATGGACCTTTTTACGCTTATGGCAATGGGCATGGAACCTTCCGAAATTAAAATGACAATTCGTTATTTAGGGGGATTTGTCACTTTGCTGGGATTGATTCCAGGCTTGTTAACTGGACTTGGAATTTGCCTATTGCAAAAGTGGTATGGATGGGTTCCTTTAGGGATGACGAGCACAACAATACAAGCATATCCAATTGAAATTCAAGGGCTTGATTTTTTATTGGTTTCGCTATGGGTACTGATTATAGGATTCCTTGCGGTTCTAAAACCAGCTTCCATGGGTCCCAAACTTGCAATTTCCAGTCACTAAAATTTAGAATTGTTTCAGCAGCAGAACGAAGGAAAATGTTGATCCTTTGCCAATTTTGCTGAAAAGCATAATTTTAGACTTATGCGCTTCAATAATCTGCTTTGCAATGGCGAGGCCAAGCCCCGAACCACCCTTGTCTTTTGAGCGGCTTTTTTCCACCCTATAAAACCGTTCAAAAATTCGCTTCTGATCCTCTTCCGGAATTCCAGTTCCATTGTCAGAAACAGATACTTCTACAGAATTCTTATCAACAAGCAAAGAGACTTTTACAAAACCAGCCTCATCCACACCATATTTGATTCCGTTTTCTATAAGATTCCGAAGCACCTGAAAAATGCGTTTTTGATCGGCTTCAATGACGATTGGCTTTTCAACATTTCGCTCCGATTTTAATTCTATATTTCGTTTTAAAGCTTTCTTTTCCAACTGGTCAAATACCTCGTTTACAATCTGAAAGATATCAAATTTGTCCTTTTTCATTTTAGCTGAACCAGTTTCTATTTCAGAAAGGGTCAGCAAATCCTGAACAAGTTCGTCCAATCCATCCAGACTTTTTGCGGCTTTCTTTAGAAACTTTTCACTCACTTCGGGTTCATCTTTTGCGCCGTCTAAAAGCGTATGGATATAACCTTGTGCAGCAAAAATTGGTGTTTTTAGTTCATGACTCAGATCAGCAATAAACTCTCTTCTGTACGATTCATTTTTCTTTAGATCCTCAATTTCCTTTTGCTTGACTTGTGCAAAAAGAGTTATTTCTTTATTCAAGCTTTGAATGGGATTCAATTTAAAATTTGATCCAAGCTTTTGAAACTTAAAATCCTTCTTCTTGAGCTTTTCGAAAAGCACATTTATTTGAAACAACTCTCTGAAAATGAGATATTCTATAGTAAAATAAATCAATAGAAATGAACTCGTGAGTGCTACCAAAAAAGTTGTTGCGACAGAAACAGAAGGTGTTCCCGGAACTAAACTACAAAAGGCCGATGTAGAAGTGGCTATAAAAAGCGACAAGAGAAAAGAAATTAGCCTTGGTTGCAAAAACATTAGGGCCAAATATGGGGAAAATTACAAGTCCTTTCGATATTCGAATTTGTAACCTACGCCTTTTGTTGTTGAAATGTATCCTTCGCCTATTTTTTCCCTAACCTTTCTGACATGCACATCAACAGTTCTGGAAAGGACATAAACATCTGACCCCCATATGTTTATCAAAAGATCGTCTCTTGAAAAAACCTTATTTGGATTCTGGGCCAAGAAGTGCAACAATTCAAATTCTTTTTTGGGAAACGAAATTGGCTTTCCGTTCAAGGTGACTGAGTAGCTTGCTTTATCGATCAATAAATCACCAACTGAAATTGGCGCCACATCCTCTCCTAACGATTTGCTACGGCGGAAAAGCGCATTTATTCTACTTATGAGTGCCCTGGGTTTTATGGGCTTATTGATAAAATCGTCAGCTCCAATATCAAATGCGGCGACTTCAGAATATTCTTCAGACCGGGAAGTGAGAAAGACAACGAAACAGTTGCTTAAGGCCGGAATTTCTTTCAACTGCCTGCAAGCTTCCACCCCATCCATCACTGGCATCATGATGTCAAGCAAAATAAGGTTTGGTTGAAAGGCTCTGGCTACTTCCAAAGCACGCTTTCCATTCTCAGCTGTGCGAACTTCATAACCTTCTTTGCTTAAATTGTATTCTAAAAGTTCCAGAATATCTGGTTCATCATCTACAACTAAAACTTTAAATCCGTTTTTTGCCGACATAATTTTAGTGACTATTATGGTCCCAACAATTCTTTCAATTTTTCTTCCAATGCGGGTCCACGTAAATTTTTTGCAACTATTTTCCCTTGCTTATCCAGAAGAAATGTTGCTGGAATGCCTCTAACCTGATAAGAAGCGGCACCAGCCGAACCCCAACCTTTTAAATCTGAAACATGGTTGTTCCAAACCAAACCATCTTTTGCGATGGCGGCCAGCCACTTTTCTTTGCTTTGATCTAATGAAACGCTAAAAACAGTAAAACCTTTAGATTCAAACTTGTTGTACGCTTTCACAACGGCTGGATTTTCTTGGCGGCAAGGGCCACACCAAGACGCCCAAAAATCCAGCAACACTACTTTTCCTCGAAGGCTACTCATTTTGAATAACTTACCTTCTCTGTCTGCCAGTTCAATTTCGGGCGCCATTTCACCTATCGCTGGTGGTCCGGGAGGAAATTGTTTTAGATATTCTGAAGAACGTTTGCCTGGAAATTCCAGAGAATACTGCTTTGCTATGTCGTATGCTGCATTTAGTCCACTTTGCTCCAAGGGTTGAAGTGCTTTTGAAACCGCCCGATACACAATTTCTCTCGACAAGGTTTTAGGAGTAGTCATTTTTATAATTTGATCACCAAGAATGGTCCACTTTTCTGCATCGCCTTCACCGAATTTCTGAAATAGGTTTGAAACCCTGCTTTCCCAAACATTGGCTCTCAGATTTTCTTGATCTTCAAGATCTTGGCTCGTGATAAAAGACTCAGGACTTGTTGCTGGTTCTGTTGATAAAAGACGGAAGAACTTTCCAACATACAAATCCTTACTTTCTGTTTGTAGTTCAAGAATCTTCAATTGCTGATCTTTCATTAATGAATCGGCTTTGAATTGCAAACGCTCTACACCTGCTTTAAAAGCCGATTGATCAGTCTGCGCCAAGGGACTCATATTTCTATACTTTGCCTCTAAAACACGCATTTCAAAATTCACACGCGTACTTAGTGATCTGTATTGAGTATATTTTGTGTTCTCTGCGGAATTTGAAAACTTGGCTTCTTCCCAGTTTTTTTCGTCGATATCTATTTCAACATCTTCATTCGAAAGCACCAAAGTGCTTGAATTTGCAATTGAAAAACCAACTTTATAAACGCCTCTCGGAAATGAATTCTCTTTTGATTTAAAACTGAACTTTCCGGATTTGAAATCTACAGAATCAAAAGGAAAAAGCATATCACCCTGAAAAGCAAATAGATATACCTTTTTTTGGTTGCTGTTGGTTTTAATATTTCCTTTTATGGACGCTGCAAAACCACCTGCAGACACCGCAGTTGTTACATATAAAACTAGAAAAAATTTCTTGAATGAATTAGCCATTAATGTTCTGTAAAATAATATGATTCAATATTACGGATGTGTAAAGTTTTACCGCAAGCATTGGGCCAAAAATGTTTTTATCCGTTTTTCATTTGTCGATGAAATTGATCATTCCTTAAACTGCAAAGGAAATTTCAAATTTTCATATGCAGTAACATCCAACTCAACTGAACCCAACATTAGTTCTGCCTCAACTTTAATTGGTATGCGGTTGCCGTCATCCGAAATCCACATTTTGATCGGATGATTCCCTCTAAATAAACTATTCTCTGGCATAATAGGACTTATCACAAATGATGCAATTTTCCCGAATTTGGTCTTAACGTTCTCTTTACCAAGGAATAATATTTTAAAATCGTACGTTTTATTTTCAAAAATACCCTTCAACCTAATGGTGTCTTTCTTAGCCAAGCGCTCATAATTTTGCAGTCTCAGAAAATAATAACCACTAACCATATCCAGCACATTGGGATAGATGCTAATTTCTTCCGGCGTTCCATTCTCAGATCTAATGCTTGCTTTGTTGTTTTCGTAGTCAAAATAGGTTTCTTCCTTTTTTCGGTATTTGTTTTCAGAAATGCTTCGAAACGCTTTTTGAGGTTTGTATTCCGAGGTATCAAAATAGGCTCCATACACGTTTCTAATTTTAACAATGCTGCTAAACGGACCAGTAGAATTTCCAATAATTTCTGCTCTGTAACAGACTTTCTTATTTACGAAATAGTACTTGTCTGTTAGTCTCATAAAAGCCTCACCAGCTGTAATAAACCCATAGTGAACTCTGTATTGTATCTGTTCTCCAGGCAGATAGGCAGAATCAAACATTTTTACAATTGGTTTTGATCCAGTTGTAAAAATGGCAATGCTTAGAAAAAAGATTGTTGTTGTAAATGGATTTACTTTTTTCAATTCTCTCTTGAGTAGATTTCCGATTGGGACACAAATCTAAGCCAAGCTTCATGAACCACCTTGTTAAGCAATGTTAATTTTTGAAAATTGATTTTAGAATTCAATATTTAACAGTAAAGAAATCTTTATTATTGAAAGAAACTCCTTTCCTATTTTTGGATTTTGAGCTTCATACCAAGCTATTGCTTCATCCAATTCCCTATGCGGCTTTGCTCGAAAAAATAACTCTAAAAGCCATATTTGGCTTTCAATTCAGAGATCCCTATTTTTTCTTCTTTGTAGTTTCAGGTTTTTCTTTCATTTCCAATAATCTACTTTGAATTGCGTTTTGGTCCTCATCACTTATTAGATGCGATGCCTTAAAATGCAGATATTCAACACATATTTCCACTTCCTTTTGGTCAGAGGTAGATAGTGCCTGAATTTTCTCTTCTAATATTGACATTGTTGATAAATAGATATTAGCAAAGTTAATAAATATTGACTTCCGGAAAGATTTCTAAAATTAGAATTCTTCCTATCCCGCTATGTTAATTTAAACGAATGCATTCCCCTTTCCTACCTAACCTTCACCTCCTTTACCGATTCAAAAACAATCTCAGCTATCTTTCTTGCCCCTTTTGCATTGGGATGAACCTTATCCGGAAACAAATCTCCCAGATTCAGAAATGGTGTAAACAAATCTATCAGAGTTGCCTTTTCATCAACAGCTACCAATTTCACCATTGGCAAAATCTCCTCACGAACTACCTTTTCCTTTATGTTGAAATTGTCTCCAAAAACAGGAACAGGCAGGCAAACAAAAACTTTGACAATGGGATTTGCCATTCTAAAGCTGTTAATCAATGACTTATAATCCCGAACATAATACGATTTATAGTCATCCCAGTTATGGGGTTTGCTGTCGTTTGAGCCAAGTTTAATTATCACAATTTCGGGTTTGTATAGAAGCGCTTCTTTGTAGGCATTTTCTTTCATGTATGGCTTATCCCCAAGATTGAGCATCGTTGCTCCAGGAACTCCAAAATTTTGAACCTCATATTTTTCACCCAACAACCTTTGCATTTGGTTGGGGTAGCAGTTTTCAGCTCTGTTTTCAACCGCCGATCCCCAGGTGATGCTGTTGCCCACGCAGGCCACACGAATGGGATCGCTTTGACTTTGTCCATTACAGGAAATGGTGAAAAAAGAAATCCAACAAATGGATAATAAGCTGGTTATAATACTTTTAAAATTTATATTCTTCATTTTAACGCAATTACGCTTTGGTCACTTTTAACATCACAACACCATGCAAAGGAATCTCTGTTGCTATTTTTTCTTTCCCTTTTCCAAGTTCTTTTTGCCGCCAAAGATCCCTGATTGTATATTTTCCATCAAGACCCAATTGCTTCAATACCAATTCATATTTTTTGGACTCCAGGGATAAATTAAAAAGGCCAATTGCTTTGCTGCCATCCTCAAGATCTTTTACCCAAACCTGAAAATAATCATCCCCAAAAACTTTTTTGGACTGTTTTCCTAAGGCGTCCTGATTGATTTCCAGAATCTCATCATTGCTCAACAAACTGAGGGTGAATTCATCCAATGTAGATAGATCGCAACCCAAAAGCAATGGAGCCGAAAGCATGGCCCAGGCTGAAATGTGGGTATATTGTTCATTCGGAGTCAGATTGGTTGGGTGCAAACTTGGCCCCCAACCCACATTTCCAACCACCAGCATATCAGGGTCGTTCCATCGGCCAGGCTTGGCATAGGCTGCCCCTCTTTCCTGGTCAAACCCGATAACCCGCATACTGTTCCAGGTATCAATAATGTCGCCTGTGGTGCGCCAAAGGTTGCCATCTACTTCATGCCCCCATTTCCAAACATCGCCCCATCCGTATTGGCAGAGGCTATACACAATGTCTCTTTTTTGGCTTTTCAAGGCCCTTTTCATCACCTGATAGGGCAATTTAAATTCATATAAATTTGGCTTTTTATACACTTCGCTATATGAACACCAGTCATGTTTAAGGTAATCAACGCCCCATTTGGAATATGTGGCCGCATCTATATCTTCGTGTTGCAAACTGCCCAAACGACCCCCACAGGTTTTTGTGCCTGGAGAAGAATAAATGCCAAACTTCAAACCTTTGCCATGTACATAATCAGAAAGCGATTTCATATCAGGAAATTTCTCCTTGTCTGTCAATATTTCACCCGTCACGGTATCTCGCTTTGGGCCCTGCCAGCCATCGTCTATGTTGATGTAGGTCCAGCCATGGTTAATCAAACCTGTGGAAACCATAAAATCGGCTGCCTTTTTTACTTTGTCTGCATCTACCGCCATGCCCCAGCAGTTCCAACTGTTCCAGCCCATTGGCGGAGTAAGTGCCAATAGATTGCCACATTTGATGGTAAACTTTCGCTCTGTCTTTCCCAGTTTATTACTCACTACGACTGTGGTAGCAAATTCCCCGGCTTGTTGAATTTTCCCCGAAATAGAACCTGTATTGGCATCAAGAGAAAGACCCGCAGGTAAATTTTTGACATCATAAGTCAAAGGTCTCTCCCCAGTAGCTGCTATCTGAAAAAGAAAAGGCGAGTCTGGCCTCACTCCAAAAACATTGGCCCCATTTATTCTCGGTTTGGGAGAAGGCTTTGGTGTATATAAAATTTTTGCTTCCACAGGTCTGCTATACAGAACTGGTTTTTCGTCTGTTACCTCAAAATATGCCTCGCCCCATGTAAAGTGAGAATGATGCGTTCCGCCCACGCCTTTTACGATCAACTCCAGCAAATTAACACCAGTCACATCCAGATCCACAACCTTAGAATGGTCTGTAGGCTGCATCACCCCAACATTGAGCAAGGTTTTCTGGTCGCCCAAAATGAGCACTTCAACCGCATTTCCCCCCAATCGGGATTGCGTATCTTCAATGCCAATAATGGCATGAAATCGCCTACTTCCTTTTTTGAGCAATATATCAGCGGTGCTGTAGGCATGTACGCAAACGCCACGTTTGATCAATACCCCACTCAATTTCAATGGGCCATTTCTATAGTTTTTATTGATGCGGGGGTAAGACCAGCCGTTTTCTGCCTTGCTCCAATCCAGCTCATCCAGATAAGTTCTATTGTTTTGTTGAGCATTGACGATCAAAGAAAGCATCATCAAAAAGATGACAATTATGTTTTTCATGTTTTGGTTAATAAAGCCTCAAACCAAAGGAAATTCAATGGAAGAATAAAATCGAAGCTGTATCCATTTTGAATGGCCTGGTTTGGACGATCCTATTTTTTATTAATCTCGTTATTGAAAATTCAAAACATAATCCCAGACGTTAATATCTCAATTTCAGATATTCAATTCTTGATCCTCATTCTTCATATCTTGATCCCCACGCATCATACTGCGATCCCCACACTTCATAAGCCAGGTAATGAACTTCAACCCTGAATATTCCCCAAAAGGCATGTGCAGAATAGAAATCCAGCTCTAATGCGGATGCTGTTAAAACATGAGGCCTGGCTGGTCTTGTATTCTCTGCTTTTATTCCATTCTTTGAACCAATGTTTTACAGATTGTTTTTTCTCTTTTTTAATATTGCTCTCTTTCTTGGTTCAGGTTCTGGATATGGCCAAAATAGAGCAAAGCAGATTTCACCCTACACCGAATTTGATTTTTCGCTGGCAGGCTATCACTTGGGAAAACAATTCCCTGCTCGCAACTCAGACGTGCGAATGATATTTAAGGTAATAGATTTTGGGGCCGTTCCCAACGATGGCAAAGACGACATTGATGCCATTCAAAATGCAGTAGATGCGGCCGAAAAAGCAGGCGGTGGCATTGTGCTTTTCCCAACTGGTGTTTTTGATTTTGATGTGGAAACCAGCCAGAAATTTGTGCGCATTACTGCTTCCAATATTGTCATCAGAGGATATGGCGAAGGAATAGATGGCACCATTTTGCACGACCATCGCCCAAGCCGTTCTCCAGATTCGACCCAAAAATGGAAGGGCGGCACCTATCCTTCTTTTTTTTATGTTGGTAGGCCAGTTTCCAATCTCGATTCTGTTCCGGTTGCTGATCTGTCGGATGCTCCATTTGGCAGCAAAGTGCTTAAAACGAATGGAAAGACAATTGTTGCTCAAGGAACTTACGCTTTAATCCAAACCAATCCGGCAGATACTTCACTAACCAAAGATCTGGTTTTTCCGCTCCGGAATATTGGCCAAAGCCACATTAGAAATGAAGTCAAATTTGCACAAATGGTCAGGGTTATTGCTTCTCAAAATGGAATTTTGGAACTGGATGCTTCAATCAATTGGAGATTGCTTCAAAAATGGAAACCCCGCCTGGTTCGCCTTCCATATCTGATTGAAGAAGTGGGAATAGAGAATTTCAGGCTGGTTTGCGATTGGAAAGAAACTTTTTATCACCATAAAAACGACATTCATGATTCGGGCTGGGATCAAATTCATTTTTCAGGTGTGGAAAATGGTTGGGTACGAAACATTGTTCACGACTCCCCGTCATTAGCGGTTGGACTTTCCTGGTGCAAAAATTCCCTGGTGTCTGATTGTCAGATCATAGGAAACAGAGGCCACAACGGGTTTCAAATCAACGGCGGCTCTACCCGAAATCTGTTTTTCAACCTTAAGGGAGGCTCAACCATGCACACCTATAGCATAAATGGATTTTGTTCTGGCAATGTATTTCACATGTGCTTTACAAGTGCGCCCACTGCCGTCGATTGCCATGGAAGCCTCTGCATTTACAACCTGTTTGACAACATGTATGGTGCCGTAGTTCAAAATGGAGGAAACAACAGCGCTCTTCCTCCTGCCCATGCCCATGGTTTGGTTTTATATAATTTTAATGCTGGCCTGGAAAACGCCTACAACAGCAGGATAGTAACCAATATACTGAAAGCCAATGTCTATCCTGGTCTGGTAGCCATTGGTGTCCGATCGCAACTTGGATATGAAATTTCCATTGAAGATGAATTTGGAAAACAACACTTTTCTGATTTCAAAACACCTTTTGCGACAGTGAGCCAAATCAATTTTACTGGCAAATTAGAAATCCCTTCACTTTATCAATTCCAAAGAAAAATGCGGTATAAGAGTCGTTTACCAGCCGAAAGTGGGAAGATAGTTGTGGTAGATGATGAGGAGTGATACATTTAAAACAGTTCCGCCAATTCATTATTGGAATCATGTTTAAAAAAGAAAAAAGTTCAATGCTTTCTTGACAAAGCCGAAATCGATATTTTGAGGTTTTCAGCCGAAATCGGTAGAACTGAAACCATATTTTCGAAAAGAAGAATTGTACCTCTTTCCGCAGGCAAAAATGGAAGATC
>Ga0105046_10006725_pt1 | contig 18181 bp, 18 predicted proteins | sample MAT03_FD_78385 | JGI IMG/M metagenome (GOLD analysis project Ga0105046, IMG submission 78385) | Freshwater microbial communities from Lake Fryxell liftoff mats and glacier meltwater in Antarctica - MAT-03 (megahit assembly) | ecosystem: Environmental > Aquatic > Freshwater > Ice > Liftoff...
GTTTATAAATGGTTTATGGAAATGTACATAGACGCTTATGATTGGGTTATGGTGGCCAACGTCTATAGTATGGCTCTCTATGCTGATGGAGGATTAATAACAAGCAAACCATACATTTCTGCATCAGCATACATTTTAAAAATGTCGGATTTCAAAAAAGGCAAAAAAAACGACGCAAAATCTTGGGATAAAATTTGGAACGCTTTATTTTGGAATTTCGTTGGAACACATTTTGAAAAATTAGCACAAGAGGGTCGACTTGGATTCATTGGCATTCAATACAAAAAAATGAGTATTGAAAAAAGAGAAAATTATACGAAAGTAGCTCAAGAATATTTGATGAATTTAGAAGCCGAGTTTACCAACTATCATTTGCAAAACCTACAAAAATTAAATTAAAAATAGGCATTATTCGAATATATGTTAGAATAAAATAGTAGAAATTAATTAATTTATTAATTTAAAACTATGAAAAATATAATAGAAACAGCAGTAGCTGCAGGAAACTTTAAAACGTTGGCAACAGCTTTAACAGCTGCAGAACTTATAGATACTCTCACAGGAGCTGGACCGTTTACTGTCTTTGCCCCGACCGACGAAGCATTTGCAAAAATTCCCGCTGAAACCTTACAAGCCGTACTTGCTGATAAACAAAAACTGACGGCAATTCTTACATACCATGTTGTTCCAGGGAAAGTTATGGCTGCAGATGTTGCAAAAATGACTTCAGCAAAAACTGTAAACGGACAAGATGTAAAAATCGACGCAACAAACGAAGTCATGATCAATAACGCCAAAGTAGTAACTGCCGATATTGACTGCTCAAATGGAGTGATACATGTGATCGACACAGTACTCATGCCAATGTAATTTTTCTTCTCTTAAAAGACCAACGCTCTGAGTAATCAGAGTTTTGGTCTTTTAAAATTGTACTTAATATTATTGTATATTAATATTCATTGGAATTGGGATTTTATGCTACCCTGCTTAAATTTACAAACTTTCAAATTCAGAAAACTTACAATATCAAATTTTGGGAAAGAAAAAAACAAGCTATTCACGAGATCCATAAAAACATGATACAATACAATTAACAAAAATTATGCTTAAATTTTTTCAGAAAAAAGCGCCATCGTCCATCATGAATCCAACAGAAAGTTTTGGTTATCTTAAAGCCAATGACCTCTATTTTGATTCAGCGTGTCAAACCTTACGCCCAACTGAAGTGATTACGGCAGAAACGGCTTATTATAAACAAAATAATGCCTGTGGAGGACGTGTAAAATACAAGTGGGGCCAGCAAGTTGATGCCCAAATTCAAGAAGCCCGCAAAAATATCCTCAAATTTCTCGACAAAAGCGAGAAAGATTATACCGTAGTTTTCACCTTAAACACGACCTATGGTATAAATTTGATCCTTCAACAATTGCCAGCCGAAAATTTTGATCAGATTATTGTCTCAGATATTGAACATAATTCCGTGTTTCTTCCAAGCATGAGTTGGGCGAAAAAAAATAGTAAAAAACGCCATGTTATTGCACGGCAAATCAACGGATCACTGAAACTCGAAAAAGATATGCTCGAGCGAAGCATCGTACTTGTCAACACCACTTCAAATATTGATGGAAGGGAATTAGAAAATGCCGAAACTTTAGCCAAAGAAATCCATGCACAGTCAGGGATTTTCCTCATCGATGCCGCCCAAACTTTTTCGCATCACCCTGAAAAACTGCGCAGTATTGATTTTGATGCAGCATTTTGCTCTGCACACAAATTTTACTCACCAAGTCTTGGATTTATCATTATCAAAAAATCTTTGATCCAAAAAATTGTTCCATTTTTTATAGGAGGTGGAACTGTGACGGATGTAAGAGAAAATGAGTATGACCTGATCAAAGATGAACACGAAATATATGCACCACTAGAACTTGGGCTGCAAAATTTCGCGGGAATTATTGGGTTGAAGAAAGCCTTGGAATGGTATCAAAATTTCAAACCTGAAGGCCAAAACCGCGAAGAACATCAGCGCAAACTTGGCGAAAAGCTTTATACGGGATTAAAAGCCATACCAGAAATACAACTAGTGAACCACAAAGCCTCTGCCATTATAACTTTTCACACAAAAAAAATTGACGCCCACCGCTTGGCCTACTTCCTTTCCGAACAAGGAATTATGGCTCGTAGTGGATATTTTTGCTGCCATTATTATCTCAAAAACAAACTCCAATTACCTCCTCTTATTCGGCTCTCCATTGGCCTTCACAACACCGAAGAGCATATCGAAAAAGTGATCACCACCATTTCCCGTATCTTAAAAAACCTTTAAATGCTCTGCATCGCCTCATTTTTTGTACTTACCATCTTAGGAATTTTTTCTGCATCACACCGAAGTTTAGCAACCAAGGCTTGGTACTGCGTTGCCCGACGAATCACTTTTAAACCATGTGACATCAATTTTAGTGAAGAAATCAAAGGAAAACTATTCGCCAAACTCATTTTCACCCATCCAAGACTGACTAAATTTTTGAGTAAATGGATTGATGCCATCGCTTTCGTCTTTGTAATTTTGACAATTTGGAGCTTGATTTCCGTATCTCTCGCTGGGCTCAATTTGTGGGTTTATGACACCTGCAATCCAGTAAATGCTGAAAGTTGCTCGCTTTCTGGAGAAGCCTGTGGGATTGCGCAAGAAGAATTAAGCCTAGGACAAGCCATTGAACAAAAAAAACTTGGAGTATATGTCACAAAACCATTTACCACTTTCGCCGAAACCGTTTCCCGCATTCCAGATCGCTTAAAAAGCTGGGAAGCGAAAAACTACCTAGCACCAAACGCAACATATTATTTCGCGTTTGATCCTTCTAAGCCAACTGCTGTTGAAGCCATTGACCCAGGCTGTAAATTCTGCAAAAAACTTTTTGAAAATATCAAAACAGCGCAATTTGAAAATCGTTATAATTTGTCGTATCTTGTCTATCCAATCGCTGACAAAAGCACGGCAAGTGGCTATAAATTCGCAAATTCATACCTCATATCCTCGTACATCGAAGCACTTAAAATCGCTCCACGGACACTCTGGGGAAGTGAAAAAATTAGCCCCGATTGGCAACTTCTCGAAATAATTTTCACAGAAAAAGATACAGATGGAATCGATTGGCAAACCAAATTCAACAATATTCTCAGCGCCCAAGAAGCCGAAACTCAACTCCAAAAATTCTTAGCTAAGATGAAATATGCACCGGATCAAATCGCACAAATCGCGAAAATTAGCGTTTCAGAGGAAGTAAAAACCGCTTTGGATGCCCAACGTGATATTGTTGAAAATAAACTCAAAACCATCAAAATCCCAACCATTGTTTTTGACGGCAGAAGATTTGACCGCGTGGTAGATGTTCAACATTTAAAATAATACCACCCAAACCGATTACTAATAACCGAGCTGCTTCAAGTTTTTTTAGCATCGCTAAATGTTCTGGTGGTTGTAAATTTTCTTCTAATTCTTGAATTTGCGTCCGAAGTATTTCGCCCACTTTCAAGAGCTCTCCAAATAGCGGTATTAATTGAGCTTTACTTTGATCTGAAGCCACGGAAAGTTCGACAAATTTACTTTTCAGTTCAGAAAAAGCCATTTGCAGATTTCTTAATTTTTCATCGAGCTCTAAACACGTCAGCATGCGGTTGTGTAAATGATTTCTTTCCTTTAATTATAGCATAGTAGTAGCTTTTTCACTAAAAAACTAGAACTTGAACACTTTTTGTATTCTACTAGATGACCGAAACTGCTACAATAATTTCAGCATAAAATCTAAAAAAATCCTATGGCTGGCGAATACGTACAAGCGGAAAGTATTGAAGAATATTGGCTCAAACTGAAGCAAATTTACCAGGATCAAAGCGAATATTTCCTGGAAATTCCCAAGGAAACTTATGAACGCCTTGACCGCAGTGAGCGCGAAGATAGCGATAATCATATCAATGAAGAACGTTTGGGAAAGGACACTTCCGTTATTGATATTACAGTTTACAAATATTTGGAAAATCGAAAAATCGCTTATCACTCAGTTTTAATTGATGTGAAAGGGAGCAAAGAAGAACGATATTTTGAATTGATTCCGAAAGAATAATTATTCAGATTTAAACAATTGCTTTTGCAAGGCCAAAAAGAGCTGAAAACTTTGTTCGGCCTGTTTCACTTCCAAAAATTTCCCCGCTGAAAGTTCAGCTAAAAGTTCAAGAACTTCCTTCCAAATTCCACGATATTTTCGTCCTTGCAAAGCCAAAATCTTACGAATAAGATTTCCTTGGCCCTTAAAAATCATTTCCACAAAAAATTGACGATTTTGCTTGAGAATCAGAGCAATTACGCCTTTTTCAAATACTAAATAATCAAAAAGAGCATTTTTATAGAATTCATCATGCAATTCCAAAGCCAAACACATTTGGTCAAAACCTTGAGCTAAATAATTCGCCACCAAGTCAGCCTCAAATGGCTTAATATTAACAAGAAACTCGCTTTTCAAAATTTCAGCTTCGGATTGAGAGTCGTAACGATTCTGCATAGAAACATTTTAGAAGGTGTTATTATCCACGCAATCACCAACCCTGTCAAGCGCACTTTCCATCTCCTTATTTTCACTCGAAAGTGCTATATTTCTTCCATAGTATTCCAAAACACCAGAAATGGAAGTCGAAGATCATAAAACTTGCGCCCATCAACATTCATGCTGCCTTTCCAAAGAGCCAGCGCCGCTGAGCCAAGAGCTGCAAACTGCTCGCAGTAATTTAGCTGAACAAAAAATTGCGACCATCAAATTAAATCAAGCAACACCAGTAAATATCACCAAAAATATGTTTGTGGGAGATATTTTGCGAGTTTTTCCACAAACCACCACTATTTTCCAAGAAATTGACCCACTTGGTTACAAAAATCCCTCTACACAAAACCTAACGATTGAAATGCTTATTAGCGGAACCGGGCTCAACGCCGACCAAATCTGCGCCGAAATTAACCAACTTGTACAATCATGAAATACGCCGAAGTAATCATCCCCCAAAAAGTGAACGGCGACAAATCAACGCTCACGTACTTAATTCCTGAGTTCAACTCAGAAATTTATACACCAGGAAAAATGGTGGAAATTCCGCTGCGCAACAAAACTATTCGCGGAGTGATTATTGAGATCCACAATCAAATCCCCTCTTTTAAAACCAAACCAATTATTGGAATCGTTGAAAATGCGCCGCATTTAACCAAAACCCAACTTCATCTGCTCCATTTTATCAGCGATTACTATTTTACGCCGCTTTTTAAAACGTTAAAAATTTTCCTCCCTGTGACATTTTTCAAGAAGAAGAAACTGAAAATGCCACCAGAAAACCCGAAATTGTCAGAAAGTTTAATTAAACTTTATCCCCTCACTCCAGAGCAGAAAACTGCATTTAAAAAAATTAATGAAACACAGAAAAATGGTATTCTCCTTCATGGAATTACAGGGTCAGGCAAAACTGAAATCTACAAACATCTTGCAGAGCAAATCCTGAAAAAAAATCAGCAAATTCTCATTTTAGTTCCAGAAATTTCACTCACACCACAAACTTTTCAGCATTTCAAGAAACATTTCGGCAGCAACATTGCCATTCTCCATAGCGAACTCACACCAAAACAAAAAGAAACCTACTGGCAGCAAATTTCTCAAGGTGATGTAAAGATTATCATCGGTTCTCGCTCAGCCATTTTTGCGCCTTATCAGAACCTAGGAATGGTAGTAATTGATGAAGAACATGAAACCAGTTTTAAACAAGATAATATGCCATGTTACCAGACCCAAACTATCGCTTTTGAAATTGCAAAACTGAATAATCTCAAAGTGATTCTTGGTAGTGCAACACCGTCATTGGAAGCTTACACACAAGCATTAAATGGCGAATTTGAGTTAGTTGAGTTAAATAATCGTTATCAAGGAGGCGAAAAGGTGAGCTTGCCCGAGGTGACCATTATTGATTTACGGGAAGAATTAAAAGCCAAAAATTTTGGGATTTTCAGTAACGAATTGCGCAAAAAAATGGACGAAAAACTGGCAGCGAAAGAACAAATCATTCTTTTCTTAAATAAACGCGGAGCCGCATCTGCCGTCATTTGCCGCGACTGCGGATTTGTAGTGAAATGTAATAAATGTGACATCGCCCTCACCTATCATCGCCGAATTACGGTGGAAAATACCATGATGGATGCGGAGCGATTGATCTGCCATCATTGTAGCAAAATGGAAAAACCCCCGAGCATTTGCCCCAAATGCCAAAGCGAGCACATTCGTTTTATTGGCTTGGGAACACAAAAAATTGAGGAGGAAGTGAAAAGAGTTTTCCCAAGAATTTCCGACCGCGTCTTGCGTGCGGACCGCGACACCATTAAAAAACGCGGAAGTTTTGAAGAAATTTATAACAGTTTCAAAAACCATGAAGCAGATGTTCTGATCGGAACACAAATTATTGGTAAAGGATTGCATCTTCCCAAAGTAAATTTAGTTGGAGTCGTTTTAGCAGATTTCAGTCTTACTATTCCAGATTTCCGCAGCAGTGAAAGGACATTCCAGCTTCTCACGCAGGTTGCCGGACGCGCAGGAAGAACCAAAGGAAAAGGTGAAGTAATTATTCAAACGTATATGCCTGAGCATTTTGCCGTTCAAGCTGCCAAAAACCATGATTTTAAAGATTTTTATCGACAAGAAATCGCCAACCGCAATGAACTGGAACTTCCTCCCTATTCAAAACTTCTAAAAATTACTATTGGCGGTTTCAACCATAAAAAAGTTTTCGATTTAGCTAAAATCCTTTTCCAAGAATTAGAAAAATACCACGCCAAAGTTCCACAAGAAAATATCTCTTCCATGAACCTTTATCCGGCCCTTATTCCTAAACTCAAAAATAAATTCCGCTGGCATATTCTTTTAAGTGGCAAAAACCCAGGACTTTTTCTCAAAAATTTCCCATTACTTCAACAAGTAAAAGATGATATAAAGATAGACGTAGATCCCCTTAATACCGTATAAAACATATGAAAAAAGTAGTCCTTTCAGGCATACAATCGAGCGGAACTCCTCACATCGGAAATTATCTCGGCGCGATGAAAAATTGTATTGATTTGCAAAATGAGTACGAAAGCTACATTTTTGTGGCCGACTTGCATTCATTAACCACAGTGAAAGATCCGAAAAAACTAGCACAAAGTATTTTAGATGTGGTTTTGGATTATTTGGCACTTGGTTTAGATCCTGAAAAAGCAACCATTTTCCGTCAAAGTGACGTTCCAGCCCACACAGAATTAGCTTGGATTTTCAATTGTATTGCTCCATTTGGACTTTTGGAACGCGCCCATGCCTGGAAAGATGCCGTCCAAAAAGGCCACAAAGATCCAACGGTAGGTCTTTTTACATATCCAGTATTGATGGCCGCTGATATTCTTTTATACCAACCAGACCTTGTTCCAGTGGGCAAAGATCAAAAACAACACATTGAAATCGCCCGCGACATTGCGAACAAATTCAATCACCTTTACACCGAAACCTTCAAAGAACCGCAAGAATATACGCCTAAAAATGGCGCAACAATTCCAGGAACTGATGGCGAAAAAATGAGCAAAAGCTACAACAATACCATCGATATTTTCACTGATGAAGCAACTCTCAAAAAACAAGTCATGTCGATTAAAACTGATTCAACGCCTTTTGAAGATCCAAAGAATCCGGAAACCTGCCATGTTTTTAAAATTTACTCATATTTTGCTTCGCGTGAAGAAATTCAAGTTCTGACAAAAAAGTACAAAAAAGGTGGATTTGGTTACGGTGATGCCAAGAAAATTCTTCTTCAAAAACTTCTCGATTATTTTGCTCCCTTTCGTCAAAAAAGAATTGAACTTGCTGGGGATTTAGGCTATGTTAAAGAAGTTTTAAGAAAAGGCGCTGAAAAAGCTCGCATGACTTCTAATAAAACACTTGCAAACGTGAAAAAAGCTATTGGCTTAACTTTGTAAATCAACGTAAATTTTTTTATGCCGAACACGAAATATATCTTTATTACCGGGGGCGTGTGCTCTTCGATTGGAAAAGGCATTGCTGCAGCTTCCATCGGTGCAATACTCAAAGCTGGAGGATTTAAAGTTTCCATTCAAAAACTTGATCCGTACTTGAATGTTGATCCTGGAACCATGAATCCGTTCCAACACGGAGAAGTTTTTGTATTGGATGATGGGGCTGAAACGGACTTAGATCTTGGGCATTATGAAAGATTTATTGATGAAAATCTCACCAAATATTCTTCAGTTACCACTGGAAAAATTTATTCAGAAGTGATTGCCTCTGAACGTGAAGGAAACTTTTTAGGTGGAACCATCCAGATTATTCCCCACATTACTAATGCCATCAAAAAACGTATATTAGATGCTGGCAAAAAGAGTGGAGCAGATATTGTACTTGTGGAAATCGGCGGAACTACTGGTGACATTGAAGGACTTCCATACCTGGAATCACTCCGGCAACTTCGTCATGAATTTGGGATTCAAAATGTTCTTGTCATGCATATGACTTTTCTTCCCTATCTTCAAGGATCCAAAGAACTCAAAACTAAGCCCACACAAGCCTCAGTGCGCGAATTACGTTCCATTGGTATTCAACCAGACATTATCCTCGCGCGCGCCGACCACCACATCACCAAAGACCTCATTAAAAAAATTGCTCTCTTCTGTGATGTTGATGAAGAAGCTGTTATTCCAGCAGCAACAGTTTCTTCTATTTACGAAGTTCCACTCAACTTTTCTGAATTTAATATTGCGCAGCTTTTGACAAAGAAAATGAATTTACCTGAATTTAAACCAAATCTCCAAGACTGGGAAAGTCTGGTTGAAAAAATTAAAGCCAAAAGTGATACATTAAAAATTGCTTTAGTAGGAAAATATACTGGTCTCGATGATTCATATTTAAGTGTGATTGAATCACTTAAAATCGCTTGCTACCATCAAGATAGAAAACTCGACTTACTGTGGATTGATGCTGAAAAACTTGAAAAAAATGATGAAAAATCTTGGGAAACTTTACGTGAAGCAAAAGGTGTAGTTGTTCCTGGCGGTTTTGGAATCCGTGGAACAGAAGGCAAAATCATTGCCGCAAAATATTGCCGTGAAAACAAAATCCCCTATTTAGGTCTTTGTTTAGGTATGCAAATTATGAGCATCGAATTCGCACGGGCAATTTACAATGATCCAACGTTTACTTCTCAAGAATTCGACGAAGAAGAAAAACTCAACGAAGACCATTACGTAATTATGTTTATGCCAGGCCAATACAAAGAAAAAGCCAAAGGTGGAACACTTCGCTTGGGAACATATCCTTGCAAACTCACACCAGGAACAAAAAGTTATAAAGTATATGGCAAAGAAATTATTGATGAACGACATCGCCATCGCTACGAATTCAATAATAAATTCCGCGAAGATTTTGAAAAGCATGGACTTCAAGTTGCCGGAGTTTTTGAAGAAGGAAATTTAGTTGAAATCGTGGAAGTAAAAGACCACCCTTTCATGGTCGGTTCACAATTCCATCCTGAATTCCTTTCTCGCCCAAACAAACCACATCCGCTTTTTAAAGGCCTTATCGCCGCAAGCATTAAAAACTAAAAAATGCCTAAGTTTAGTTACACCGTACTCAACAAAGAAAACAAACAACTCGCCGGAACTATCAATGCCCCCGACGAAAATTCAGCTCGCAGAGAACTTAATGATTTAGGCTTCTCAGTGCTGCAAATGGACATGCTCAAAGAAGAAATTTCTGCCAAAGAGCATGGAGCTTCAGCACTAAAATTTCAATTTACGTCCTACGACAAAACAGGAAAAAAAATCATCGGAACTATTCAAGCCCCAGAGCGTTTAGAAGCCTATAAACGCTTAATTTCCGAGTACGTTTTTACCGTAGAAAGCCTGATTGACCAAAGCCTAAGCGAAACAGAAAAAAATCAACAAATGCTTCGTGGTGTCCATGACTTAGAAGACCAACTCAAAGAAGAAGATTTCGCCAAAAAAGTAAAAGTTGATCAAAATTTAGTTGATCAAAAACTTTTTGCTGAAAAACAAGAAAAACTTCACACCCAAGTTAATTTCGTACTGAAGAAAGTTCATGAAATTATCGAAACTTTTCAAAATGACCTCCATCCAGCCACGAAAGAAAAAATTAAGTACTATGTTGAAAAAATTCTTCGCATTAAAAACAGCACCAACTTAGATTATATTCGTGAAACTTGTGAAGAACTTTTAAATTACCTCCAGAAAGAGGAGTTATTTCTATTTGAAGAACAAAAGCAAAAAGAGAAAACCCAGCTGGCTGTTGAAGCAAAAAGTATGATGTTTCAACTTCAAAACAGCAACAAAAAACCTTCTATCTCACTTACTGAACAATTAGAAAATTGGCGACGTGAACACATTATTAACAACAATTCACCAAGTTTTATTGAACGTAGTATAAATATTTTAATCAGTGTATTTATTGGCGCCCCCCTCGAAACTCCAGAAATTCTTGAGCTCAAAGCTAAAATCAAAAACGTCCAAAGCCAATTGAAACAATTTATCAATCTGTATTTTCAAGCACCAAATCCTGAATTTAAAGCAGAAACCCGAACGACCTTAAAACGGCTGTGGTATGAAAGAAAAAAATTAAAAACTGAACTTCATACAATCATAAAAAAAGCGCATCAAGATCGTATGGTTCACGTTGACCTCACTAATACGGAAAAAGTAGAAACTGAACTTTTCAAGTTCAGTGGTTTCGTTCTTTTTTTCTATATCATTTATTATTTCGTTTCAATTTACATTAACAGTAAACAGATCGATATATTTGATCTCCAATATTTCAATATCATTTTTTATTCAGATTTCCTCAAAAACTTTTTTGTCCTGCTTTTCTTATTTCACTCATTACTTGGATTAAAAATCTATTTCTTCCATCGGAATCCTCTCGGCGAATTTATTCTGATTCCATGCTTTATTATTCTTAGTCTTATGATTATTTTAAATTTTTAAGTGTATGTTTCCAATTTTACTTCAAATTGATGCATTCCAATTAGGCCCATTCACCATCGGCCCAATAACTATCTATTTTTTATGGATTTTTTTGGTCATAGCCATTCTTGTTTCTTTAATGGTTATTTCAAAACTTTATAAAAAACGCCGAGTTAAAATCAGTTTTCTTGCAAACCACAGCTTGCTTATTTTCATGGGTGGATTAGCAATGTCGAGAATCATTTATATCATCAGAAATTTTCAAAGCTTTTTCCAAGAATTCTCCCTCAACAATATTTTCCAGATTTTTGCAGTTTGGGATAAAGGACTTTCAATTTGGGGAGCAATCATTGGCATTGTAGCAACACTCTATTGGCTTTGCCGAAAAAATGAAGAAAACTTCATGGCTTGGATGGATATTCTTATGGTATGCCTCGCCTGTAGTATGATTTTCAGTAACATCGGCACTTTCCTTGATGGAAGAAACTACGGTTTTCCCACCGACGTACCTTGGGGTATGATCATGGAAACTTCACAATATGCCATCCCTATCCATCCCACGCAAATTTACGCCACATTCTACAACCTTATAATCACAGCTATTCTTTTCCTCATTTTCGACCGGAGAAAATTTTCAGATGATGGAAAAATTCTCTTTATTGGAACGTTTATGTATGCCTGCTGCCGTTTTCTGGAAGAATTTTTCCGGGGCGATGAAAGCAACATTTTCCTTGGCTTACGTGAAGCACAAATATATGCACTACTTGCTCTTTTCTTCAGCGGATATTTTCTGTATAAAAGATTCAAACTATTTACACCAACTACTTCATAATTTTTCTGTACAATGATGCAAGCTATCTACAACCTGCTCCTTTACTTCTTTAACCCACTCCCAGGTCCGCAATTCAACTTTTATGTTGTAATACTTATTCTCATCCTTATTTTAGTTGCATCAAGTGTTTATGTAAAAATTCATCTCAAAACACACAAAGAAGATAAAAACCTCCGCCGACTTTTCAAACATGTTCCTGGAAAATTGGTCACTTTTGCAGCTTACTTTTTTGTCTACATCATTGCACGTTACGCCAATATCTACCTTTTCTCCATGAGAACATTACTTTTCGCCACCTTAACTTGGCTCGCCTACTTCCTTTACCAAACTTACGAAACTTATCGCGTCAGCTATCCTGAACTTAAGCATCGCCATTTAGAACAAATGAACGCTTCAAAATACTTAAAAAGAAAGAAGAAAAAATAAGAATTTCTTTTCACACCAAAAAATCCCAAAGCTCAAATCTTTGGGATTTTTTTATAAGCAATTATTCTACCCACTGAAAAAGTTGAAGAGTTAAATCCTTTAAAACATACATTGCCTCACCAGTTACAGCAATTTGATCTACTTCATCACTCGCAAGTACTGGAATAACATTGTCAAAGCTTACATCAGTTAAGAAAATTTGGCCTTGGTGGTGATAGAGAAAATAATCATACCGATCGAACCATTGAATCAATTGAGGAGGATCTTGAAAACGCTTCATCAAAACTTTACCAATTTCGTCTTGGTACATGAAAACGTTACCAAAAATATCCGTAAAAATAATGCCTTGGGGAGCTAAAATTGGATCACCTGAAAGATTTCTTGTAAGTTCAACAAGGCGTCCATTTTGAAAAGTATTCAAAAATCTTTTGCCATTATTTGCTTTAATAATCAAAGCTCCATCTCGGTAACCTTCCACAAAACGCATAGCTTGAATGTTAGCCTTATTTTCATAAAATATTTGTTTGATAACTCCTTTTTCATAAGTAGAAAATAATAAATTCTCATTTCCATAAAACCACTGATTTCCAGCAAAAACAAAGGCTTGCAAAGGAAAAACCTCTTCCCAAATCCCCCCCTGGATATTATTTGAATAACGCTTGCCTGAAGCAAATTCCACTATCACCTTAGTATCTATCACTTGTACTTTTTGAAGGTTTTTCTCTGGTAACGTTGTGATTGGAGAAAAACTGACCTTGTCACTATTAAACAGCACAAATTTTAATATCGATTTTTTTGAATCATAAAGCGCAACGCCTCGCAAAAATGGAAATTTTTTATCCCAATTATCCTCAAAGTTTGTAGTACTTTTCAAGAAAGTATCTAACTGCAATGGAAAAAGTAAAACTTGACCAATTCGAGTTACCACCTCATCACTGACGGCCAATTTTCTTTTCCATGGAACAAAGCCAGGCTTAACAATGCTAAGGGCATAATTACCTTTTAAAATACCTTTAATTTGCAAAGGAAAAACTTCTGCGACCAACTTTTGATCGAGATACACATTTGCATTTTCTACACTGTAGGCCGACACATCAATAATCCCCGTTTTACGAAAATCACGCGTTGAAAAATCAAAAAAATATCCGTTTGCCATAACTAAGGCAATGAGTGAAGCAAGGACGAAAATGAGAAACGATCCAAGCTTCAGCCCATAGACCAATACTTTTTTCATAAGTAATTACTGAATCTTCAAAATTTCAAATTTCACTAATCCAGCCGGCGCTTTTGATTCCACTACATCACCAGCTTTATGATCCAACAACGCAGTCCCTAATGGAGATTCGTTAGAAATTTTGTGATTAAAAGGATCAGCCTCAGTAGTTCCTACAATCGTATATTCGTAAGTTTGACCACTATCTTTGCCACTGACGCATTTAATTTTCACGGTCATACCAAGTTGAAGCGTCATGTTTTTAGAAGAACCATGATGGTTATCTTCATCAATAACTTTCGCATATTTCACTTGCTCTGTAAGTGTCAAAACTTTTCTTTCCAATTGCGCTTGTTCATTTTTCGCATCTTCATATTCAGAATTCTCTGAAAGATCACCATAACTTACCGCTTCTTTCAAACGATTCGCAACCTCCCGACGTTTTACATTTTCAAGATATTCTAATTCTTCAATAAGTTTTTGCAAACCATCTTTTGTAAGAAGCGTTACTTTGTTTTCAACATGTTGGATGCTGTGATCTGCCATATGCGTTAAATAGAGATTGAAATAAATAGAAACTAACTACGACACTTATGGTCGGATTTTAACACTCGTTGGATGCTCTTTCAATTTTTGAAGCACTTTTGCTTCAATTTGACGAATACGTTCTCTTGTTACACCAAAAGCTTGCCCTACCTCTTCCAAAGTATGAGTTTTACCACCATCAAGACCAAACCTCATAATAATAATTTTTTGTTCTCGAGCAGAAAGATATTGAAGCATTTCACGAATATTTTCCTTCAAAAGTTGGCGGTTTGCGGCTTCTGATGGAGATAAAGCTTCATCATCCTCAATAAAGTCACCCAATTTACTGTCTTCTTCACTTCCCACCGGCGCTTCCAAAGAAACAATATCTTGAGAAATTTTCAAAATATGTTTGACCTTTTTCACGTCCATATCCATTTCTGAAGCCAACTCTTCTACCAAAGGCTCACGGCCAAGCTCCTGCACCAAACGGCGCTGCGCATGAGTAAGTTTATTGATAGTTTCCACCATATGAACCGGAATACGAATTGTTCGGGCTTGATCCGCAATCGCTCGCGTAATCGCCTGACGAATCCACCAAGTCGCATACGTTGAAAACTTAAACCCACGATCTGGATCAAACTTTTCAACAGCTCGAAACAAACCAATATTTCCTTCTTGAATCAAATCCAAAAACGAAAGTCCTCGGCCGATGTATTTTTTCGCAATACTCACTACCAAACGCAAGTTTGATTCAGCAAGCTTTGATTTCGCAGTCTGATCGCCTTTTTTAATTCTGCGAGCCAAATCAATTTCTTCTTTTCCAGTCAAAAGAGCCACTTTCCCAATTTCACAAAGATACAAACGAATAGAATCATTCGCAATTTCCTTCAAATCCATTGTTTTCCTCTCAGGTTTCGGCTCTTTTACTGGTTTTGCCGGCTTTGTTTTATCTTCATCTTCTTTTTCAGCAATCCACAACATGGATTCTTTCGCATCAATCACCTCAATACCAAGATCCAAAAATAAACCATAAATTTCATCTAAAAGCATCAAATCATCTTCAAGATTCGGCATAACTCCCATCAATTCTTGATGAGTTACAAAACCATGTTCCCGTCCTTTTTTCACAAGATCGCGAACTTCTGGTGGAAATTGCGCTAACTTATCATCTGAGGGTTGAGTTATAAACTTTTTTGCCTTAGCCATGATGAAATTTTCTATAAAATATGGAGAGAATTCAGCTCTTTCATAAGCTGGTCTCTAAGAGCGAAATCGGCAATTCTCTCAGCTTCTTCTATTTTTCTGATGATCCGTTTCCTGTGGTTTTTCATATATTCTTTGAGCACAAACTGGGTGAGACTGGAAAGTTCTTTTCCAAGGTCTGCTTGACCCATGGCTGCATTTTGTTCTGCAATATACAAACCTAGCAAGGAAGCTTGATGAACTGTTTCTTGTTCTAAATCAGCCAAATTCCAATGAAAATCGTCGCTTAAAATCACTTGCCCATCCGCCAAGAGATTATAACTATCTAATATTTTTTTGTAAATATCTTTTAGGAAGCCTTCAAAGTGGTCTTCTCTCAAAATATCCTTCACCTCCAACAATAACTTGGGAGATTCCATCAAAAGTCCAATAATCAACTCGAGCGCTGAAAACTTACGAACGGCCGTTTTGGCTTCACCTTCCCCAAAAGTCCGCGCTGGATGATGAGTCGCCAAACGCATATTTTTAATTTCATCATAAATTTGCACCTCATTCAAATTCAAATCCTTGGCTAACCGCCTCACAAATTCATCCTTTTCAATCGTACTTTTCAACCGTTCAAAAAACACAGAAAATTCTTTGATGATTTTGTGTTTCTGCGAAGACCCGCTGTACATAGCCAAAATCTTATCATAATAGTACTCTGTATATAACTTGCTTCCAGGAATTATTTCCAAAATTTTTCCTGGATTCTGCAAAGAATACTCTGCAATATCTTTCCCTTCCGGCAAGAAGAAAATTTTCACCTCGAAGTCAAAATCCTTTGCAATCTCGTAAGATCGCTTCGCCGCCTCTTGTCCAGCCAAATCCATATCAAATCCTAAAATCAATTCCTGAATGAATGGTTTCAGGTGATTAAGTTGCCGCGCCGTCAAAGCCGTTCCAGAAACCGCCACTACATTTTCCGCCCCATTTTGATACGCCGCCAGCAAATCCATATATCCTTCCACAATTAAAACTTTTTTCGCGATTTTAATGGCAGGTTTCGTCCAACTAAAACCGTACAAAAGTTGGCCTTTTTGGTAAATTGGCGTTTCTGGCGAATTGAGGTATTTTGGCTCCTGGTCAGCCTTCAAAGCCCGTCCACCAAAGCCAACAATTCGCCCCAACGTATCAGTAATCGGAAACATTAAACGTCCACGAAAACGGTCATAAATTTGGCTCAAATTCGTATCCCGCGCCAACGCCAAACCTGATTGCAAAATCTTCTTATGCTCATACTTTTTCTTCAATAACATCGTAAAAGTCTCATCATAAGAATCTGGCGAATACCCGACCCGAAACTTTTTCATCGTCTCATCCGTAATTCCGCGCCGTCGCATATACTCCAAAACCTTATTTCCCTCCATGGTATACCACAATTTCTGTTCATAAAATTTCGCCACATCTTCATGAATATCCAACAAATCGCTCCGTTCATCTTTAGAAACGCCTTTTTCAAATTTCTGATTTTCCAATTGCACACCCGCTTTTTCCGCCAATATTTTTAAAACTTCACCAAAGCCCAATCCTTCAATTTCCTGCATGAATTTAAAGATGTCGCCGCCCTTATGGCAGCCAAAACAATAGGCAATCCCCCGCTCCGGACTCACCACAAAACTGGGACTTTTTTCGGAGTGAAATGGGCATAGCCCCTTCAAATTTTGCCCCGCTCTTTTCAGCGTCACATACTGGGAAACCACGTCCTCAATATTCAAACGCGCCTTAATTTGGCTTACCACATCATTGCTCATATTTTTGACTATACCGTACTACAACAACAGCTACCACCACCATCACTAAAAACAAAGTGACAATTGCCCAAAATTTCTGGCTTGTCTCTAAAAATACGGCAATGAAACCAAAAAGCGCACAGAAAAAATAAAGGATAAGCAACGCTTTTCGTTCACTTAAACCAGCATCCAAAAATCGATGATGCAAATGCTTCAAATCACCCTGAAACGGCGATTTCCCACTTAAAATACGACGCATAATCACCCAACCGGCGTCGAGAATCGGCACGCCCATGACCAGAAAAGCAGTAGCAACTTTTCCGCCTGAGAAAATTGCTAAAGTGGCGAGCATAAAACCTAAAAACATGCTCCCTGTGTCGCCCATCAGCATTTTGGCTGGGTAAAAATCAAAGAACCAAAAAGCAAAAGTCGTAGCAAAAAGAATGACGGAAAGCGTGGCGAAAACAGTCTGGTCCACAGCATGAAAATGTGGCCTCATACTCAGTAAAAACAATGCTAATGCAGCAATTGAAGTTATCCCACTTGGCAAACCGTTAAGCCCATCTAAAAAATTCATGGTATTAATCACTGCCACCACCCAAATAATGGTAAAAAGTGCAGATAAAAGTGATATTTTCACTATCCAATCCCCCAAAGTCAGCTGAAATTGAAATTGATCAAAAACAATCGCCGGACCAAGAGGATTTGTTACTGAATCAATACCTACTCCACCTAAAACCAGAATAACGGCTGCTAAAACCTGAATCCCCAAACGCAAAAAAGGACTCAACCCCCAACGATCATCACAGAAACTCATTCCTCCAACCAATAAAGCACCAATCAAAACACTTAAAACACGCCCATCAATGGGTACAAAAATCAGTACCGCAACAAAAAAAGCCACAATCATCACTAATCCTCCTGAATATGGAATTGGAGCACGCTTTAAACCATATTTACGCGGACGATCCATGAGCCCCAACTTTGGAAAAAACTTCAAAGCCAGCAAAGCCAAAATGACCGTGAAAATAAAAGTAAACGCCGCGGCCAAGAGATAAGATGACATACTCCAAATTTTTATATTGCTACTTTGAGCTTGCCACAATTTTGCAGCAATTTATTTTTCAGGATGCACTATAGTGAACTTTTTCAAAAACTTCAATTTA
>Ga0105046_10006727_pt1 | contig 18179 bp, 14 predicted proteins | sample MAT03_FD_78385 | JGI IMG/M metagenome (GOLD analysis project Ga0105046, IMG submission 78385) | Freshwater microbial communities from Lake Fryxell liftoff mats and glacier meltwater in Antarctica - MAT-03 (megahit assembly) | ecosystem: Environmental > Aquatic > Freshwater > Ice > Liftoff...
CAATCCGTGCAACAGTTATTTGGCCTCGGAGAGGCCTAAGGTTAAATAATATGCAGGTTGCTAAACAAACGTTTGGCCTCTCCGAGGCCTGGAAATAATGGCTGCCGATGATTTCTACAAACGTTTGGCCTCTCCGAGGCCTTAAGTTAACTGCTACAGCCCACTGCTACAGCCCACTGCTACAGCCCACTGCTACAGCCCACTGCTACAGCCCACTGCTACAGCCCACTGCTAGTAAGCACTGTAGTTTCCGGAATGTCGATGCCGATGAATGTGCCGCGGCCCGGCGCCGACTCCAGGTGCAAGATTCCGTGTAGCACGGCCACCCGGGTGCGGACATTGGCCAGGCCGATCCCCTGGGAAGCCGCTTCGGTTTGCATGGGATCGAAGCCTTGGCCGTCATCTTCCAGGCTCAGGAGTATTGTCCCGTTGTCGCGGAGCAATTGCAGGGTGACATGACGGGCTTTTGCGTGTTTCAGCACGTTGCCAAGCAGTTCCTGCACGATGCGGTATAACTGAATCTTTGCCATTCCGGCTACGTCTTCCGTGTTAAAATTGACGTATAGTTGTATCGACAAACCTGGTTGGGCCTGCTGTACCCGCGCGGTGAGGTCTTCCAATGCAGTAAGTAAGTCTGTTTTTTCCAGAGATTTTGACATCAGGTCGTGCGAAATGCCCCGTACCTCCCGGTATGTTTGTTCGAGATCGTCGGCAAGTCCAGCCATAGGCGCGGCGCAAGGCGATTCCGGGTTTTGTTCGTGTAAGGCATTCAGTTTCATTTTAATGGCGGCCAGGTTCACGCAGGCGCCATCGTGCAGGTCGCGGGCGATGCGCCGGCGTTCGTTTTCCACCCCCAGGATCAGGGCCTGTAGTCCCTCTTCTTTTGCACGGGCTAATTTGAGTTGGGCGCGCTGGTTTTTTTCAAACAAACGAATGTATTTGCGGATGGAAAAATAAAACACCAGGACCATTTCAATAAAAAAAGCCGCCATCACGGTCGTTGGGATAAAAAAGGTGTGGGTGCGTTCGCCGTAACTTCCAAGCATATTGGCGGCAATATCGATGGTGTGATAGCCCAGATATTGCAGGGATATGGTCATCAGCCCGATAAAATTGAGCGCAAGCACCAAAAACAACCAGGAAGCCCGACGCCGGCGTTTGTAAAGCAATTCGCGCAACACCCATATCAATAACACAATACTGAAAAAAATCAGGTAGGCGCAAAAAAGGATATACCCGAAATAGATTAAGTGCCCGTATACAAGACTTGGCCCAGCTACATCCGGCTTTGATCGAAGCAGGGTGTAAAGGACCTGAAGTAAGGGCGTTAACAGGAAAAAAGCGATCGTCACATCTATGAAGCGGTTCATGCTCCGGTCATAACGCGGCAAATCAAAATAGAGCCTGAAAAACTGAATGCCGAATACCAGGCGCAGGATATTCAGCAGCTGCGGCATGAAATACTGCAAAGCCGGCGTATCGTGCCACAGGAAGCGGTAGCCCAAACCCATGTGCCCCTGGATAAAAAAAGCCGTCAGCAATACGTAAACAAAATAAAACCACTCGGTGTGTTGCCGGGTAACCGTAAACAGAATGGCTGAAAGGAGCAAATACAAAGAACAGAATACAAAAAAAATGGTGAGCAGGATGTCCTCGAAACGCTGCTGCGTATCGTCGCGCTCTGTTTTTTCCGTGATCAGCAGATTAAAACTTGGCAGAAAATCCTGGGCGACCGCTACGTAAAACCAGGCGGAATCTCCCGGCGCTATGTTTACCGGAAACTGAAAATTGCGGTGCTTTTTCGGGCGTTTCAAAAAAGTACTGTCTACGCCGGTCGACCAACGGGCTTTTACAATCCCCGCAGAATTCAATTGAAACAATTGCAAACCCGGAATAAAGGGATTGACCAGCTCCACAATAAATTGACTTTTAGCGCTTTGGTTTACGATTTGAAACCGTACCCAGAGGGTTTTCTGCTCGTGCCGGAAATGAAAATGATCGGTGCGGCGCGTTGTAAACGTACTGTCCAGCACTTCCGCCAGGCTAAGGCGGGCCGATTGATCCATCAGATACCCGGCATAAGGCGACTCGATGGTTTGTGGAATACCGGTTTCCAGGATGGAGTCGCGGAGGATGAGTGGAATCGGATCCGCTTGTATAATATCCATCGATAAAACAAAAAACAAAATAACCCGGAGGCATGAGGACACAAAGATCCTGTTGCGCTGCATAAAGGTCGGGCCTGTGGTACACCGGGTAAAACAAAGGCCGGACAGGCGCGAATCTGCTTGTTTGAATTTAAGGTCTTTCATATCATCTTCCGCAAAGAAACAGGGTACACAGTCTTATTTTTTCATATTTTTACTTGAAAAACATGAAAATCACCCTTTTCCGGGATACAGACTCCCCGCTTCCCGGATGCCCGTCCCGCATGGCCTTTACCCTTTAACCCTTGATCGGTGATTTTTAACATTTCACCATTTACAGGGTAAAACAGGTCGACTGGGCCATCACATCTTTGTTCCGGCCAAAAGCCGCCGGGTATTTTAAAAAAACCGCTATCCCCGAAACTGATTTTGCATACCCTGTATAGCCAAAACACACCCGTATCCTATTTTTCAAGTTCAAATTTTTCAAGTATGAAAACCCAACTGCTTTTCTGTCTGGCCTTTTTATCGGCCGTTTTTACCCTGTCTTCCTGCGTGTATAAAGTTATTGCCCCCGCTCAGTTGTATGCCCCGACCCTCGTGCCGGCTCCTATGCTGGAGAAAAAAGGCGACCTGCATACTGCGCTGAGCGTGACTTATTCAGGCGATCAACAAACCAATGAAGACGGTTTCCTGAATTTCCTTAGCATCGGACTGTTTCCGGATGTTAAAGTGCTGGATGATATCTACACATTCAACCTCAACGGAACCTATGCCGTAGGCCCTCATTTTGCACTGACCGGCAACGTGATGGGCGGTTCTGCTTCAAGAACGTACGATTTTTTATACTTCGACGGGTCCACAGACTACCGCATTTTTGAGCGCAGGTACCAATACCTCGATGCAGAACTCGGCGCCGGCCCTTACTGGTCGAAACCGTATGGGAAGGGCCAATTGCGCTCCGCATTGTTTGGCGGCGGCGGAATCGGCAAATCCGACCTCAGCGCGCACCTCAACCGCCGTGTTGCGCCCGCTGGTGAGCTGATAAACGATGTTTTAGGGAGTCATACAACCACTTACCGGAAATTTTTTGCCCAGTCTTACGTCGGTTATGCGACCAAATATTTCGAAATCGGGGGGCTGGCCCGGTTTACCCGCCTACATTACGCCTTAGACGAAACCGTTGCGGACAGTGTGCGGTACGCCGCATCCACACGCAACCAAAGCTTGCTGGAGCCCGGTTTGTTCCTGGCATTCGGCGGTGAAAAAGCCAAAATCCGCTTCCAATATCAACGCCTTATACCGTTTGAGCGCCTTGATTTCCCCACGAACGACAATTATTTTTCAATGGTTTTTGATGTAAATTTAGGAAAGGCAGCGGCAGCGAAACCCTAGTGCCGCGTCCAGTTTTACAAAACGTTCACCTGAAAATTTTCAAAAAATGAAACAATCGCTTTTTATCCTCTTCCTGCTGTCTTGCCTTTCGAAACAGGTTAATGCGCAATTTTTTCACCCCGACCCCACGTTCGACACAGACGGATACGCGGTGGCAGCGTTTCCCGGAAACGACCGCGCCAACAACCTGGTGGTAGATGCCTCTGGCAGAATTGTCTCCGTCGGTTTTAGCGGCGATTATTGCCTTGTGGCGCGACACCTCGCCAACGGCGCTTTAGACAATAGTTTTGGAACGAATGGCCAGGTCGTTACCGAGTTCGGGAACACCATCTTCGGCGACGTTGCCAACGCTGTGGCCGTACAGCCTGATGGGAAAATCGTGGTGGCTGGCGGAACCGCCTTAGATCTCGGCGTGCTTCGCCTGATGCCCGATGGTTCCTTCGACCCAGGTTTCGGCGCAGGCGGAAAAGTGCTCCTCAACAATGTAGGCACTTATACGGCGGCTATAGACGTAGCCATTTTGCCGGATCACAAAATACTGATGCTGTCCACCATAGCGACCTCAGGGACCAACACCCGTGTAACGGCGTTGTTTCGTTTATCCGAGAACGGCAGCCTTGATACGGGGTTCTCCGGCGATGGCGTGGCCGAACTGGACATAGTACCGAACCAGAATGAGAACGTGGTCGGTTTGGCCGCAGAAGCAAGCGGTGGGAAATTTGTAGTGGCCGGCAACGGTACCACTGGGTTTGTCTGCCGGATTTTACCCGACGGTTCGCTCGACTTCGCATTCGGTACGGCAGGCAAAACGATTCTTCCGCAGGGGCAGATCAGGGGCGTATCATTGGGCATCGATGGAAAAATCGTGGTTGCTGGGCGTAACGGAAACAATATCATGATGGCCCGCCTCTTATCCAATGGCTTTTTCGACACCTCGTTCGGCGCCGCCGGCATGGTGATCACCAACACCGGTTACCGGGTCGCCAACGATCTTATTGTTCAAAATGACGGGAAAATCATCATTACGGGGTATCAGGGCTCCTTTTATTTCTTAGTAGCCCGTTTCAATGTGAATGGAGCCGCCGATCCTACATTTACGGATACGGGCTATTTCGCCGGACAATTCAACGGCATCGACGAAGAGTTACACAAAGTTGTGCTCCAGGCCAACGGCAATATCGTCTGTGCCGGATATTACGACAACGATTTCGGTCAGGAAGACCTGGTCTTACTTCGATTGACGAGCGTTAATATTGTCGGGACAACAGATTTGCCTTGGGCGAAAAACTGGTCTCTTCAACCGAATCCGGCTCATGGAATCGCCACGATCCATTTCCAAACGGCGTCGTCACAGCAGGTAATTATCCGTTTATTGGATACTTCGGGGCGTATTTTACGGCAACAAGATGCTGAGGGGCAACAACAGATTCCGCTCGATTGCAGCAATTTGCCAAACGGCTTATATTGGGTGCAGGTGCAAAGCGGCGTGGAAAGCGGCGTGCAGAAATTGATTATCCAGCATTAAAACATTTTTCCTACCAGCGAATCAAGGCGCTGGCCCAGGTAAACCCGCTCCCGAAGGCGGCCAGGCATACCAGGTCGCCTTCTTTTATTTTTCCGGCTTCCCAGGCTTCGCACAGCGCAATGGGCACGGAAGCAGCGGTGGTATTACCTATGCGCTGGATGTTGTTCCAAACCTGGTCGTCGCGCAGGCCCAGCTGGCGTTGCACGAACTGGCTGATGCGCAGGTTGGCCTGATGCGGAATAAGCATATTGATATCCGAGGCTTTCAAACCGGCGTCCGCCAGCGCTTCGTGGATCACTTCAGGGAATTTCTGTACCGCCATTTTAAACACGAACTGACCTTCCATGACCGGATAATACTGGCCGGTTTCGATCATGCGCGGGGTGATAAAAATTTCGCCGTAGGTATCAGCCGGCGGATAACCTAAATCGGTGGCTTCGCCAGTTTTGTTGGAATGGTAGCCGCCATGCGCGCCCGGGTTTATGAATGCGAGTTTCTCAGCATACGTGCCGTTGGAGTGCAGTTTGGTGTTGAGAATACCCCGCTCCGGGTTCTCGGACGGCTGTAAAACAACCGCGCCGGCGCCGTCACCGAATATGACGGTCACGTTGCGGCCCCGGGTGCTGAAATCAAGGCCCATGGAGTGCATTTCGGAGCCCACGACCAGCACGTTTTTATACATGCCGGTTTTGACAAACTGATCCGCTACGGACAAGGCATATAAAAAACCGCTGCACTGGTTGCGAATGTCGAGCGCGCCTACTTCCTTGTGCGTGACCCCGAGTTCGCGTTGCAAGAGCACTCCGCAGCCTGGGAAATAGTAGTCGGGGCTGAGGGTGGCAAATACGATGAAGTCGACGTCTTCGGGGGTAATTCCGGCTCTTTCGCAGGCGATCCGCGACGCTGCTGCGGCCATCGTGGTCGTCGTTTCCTCGTGTTTTTTGCCGTAACGGCGGGTTTGGATGCCGGTGCGTTCCTGTACCCACTCGTCGGTGGTGTCCATAACTTTGGAAAGGTCGTCGTTGGTGACCACCCGTTCCGGGAGGTAGTGGCCGATGCCGGCAATTTTGCTGCGCATGATGGTTCGGTTTTAGTATCTGGATAGGTCGGCAAAGTTGGCGGTTTTTTTGGAAAAATCCCAGATCATTGCTGCCCCCGGTTCACCATCCACACCCCGGCGATGGTGAACAACATACCGCCGGCTTCCATCCAGTTCAAATGTTCGCCCAACAACAACCAGCCGAGTAAAATGGCCACTACCGGATTGATGTAGGTATATAAAGACGATACGGTCGCGCTGAGGTGTTTCAAGGCAAACATGTACAAGGTAAATGCCAGCGCCGAGCCGATCAGCATGAGGTACACCACCGCGCCCCAGCCTTCCGGCGTATGGTGGATCGAGTGAGAGGTGTCAAATAAGCCGCTGAGGAGAAAGCCGCCCAAACCGCCCGCCGTGATTTGCAAACCGGCATTCAAAATGGGCGAAACGTCTCTGCGGTTGAAGCGTTTGGCCAACACGGTGCCCAGCGACCAGGCGAAACAAGAGGCGAAACAACCGGCAATGCCCCAGCGGTAGGCCGGATTGGCAAAATCCTTCCAGCCGTCACTAAATACCACACCCAAACCGCCAAAACCGAGCAAAACCCCGCAGATCACATACCAGTTTATTTTTTCGTTGCCGCGCCATAACAAATTTATAAACAGCACCACGACCGGCGTTAGCGAGCCGATGACGGCCGACAGACCCGACGATACGTATTGCATGCCCCAGGTGATAAACCCGTTTCCGCCCGTGATGGTCGCCAAACCTATCAGGCCCTGCGTGAATACGTATTTCCGGGTAACAGGCGCCATTTTTCCGGAAAAATACGCCCCGCCCAGCAACAACAGGCCGGCGGCCGATTGGCGTATGCCCACCAGCAGATAGGGTGGAAAATCGCGCACAGCAAATTTGATGGCCGTGTAGGTAGTGCCCCAGATGACACAAATGGCGGCAAGGGCAAAATAAGCGCGGATACGCGGATCAGTTTGGATCATCGGCTAAAAAGGGGCGAAATTAAGCAGGTTGTAGGATAATAATTCACCACAAATAGGAGTCATCCCGAATTTTAAAATCACCGTTTTTCTATGATAAAACCCAACGCGTGTCATTCCGTGGTGAATTATTTTTTCGACGCCACGCTCACGCATATTCCGGATACGCCTGTATAAACTTACGCAAACCCGCTAACGCGCCTGCCTGGACCTTGCTTCGTAAATACGGCGTCCAGCCGAGCAAAATACCCGGCATCCCGAATGCCTGCCGCGCCCAGCGGTAAAAGGAAAAGGAATCGACGTGTTTAAAAATTTTACCCTCCCGAAAGGTGAATCGCGCTTCGATGACGTTGTGTACTTTTTTGCCCGTTTGAGAAAAACTGTACCAGGCCTCCCAGTGCGCCGAGCCGGTTTTATCTTCGGCATGAACATCTGAAAAGGTCAGTTCCAGGTCTTTTCCGCGCACACAGAGCATGTGCCACATGGCGCCGATCTCCTTGCCTTTGAGGTAAAACACTTCATCCCGGAAACTCGCTTCCGGGTGGTAGCAGGCGGCCATGGTCTGGAAGTCTTTTTTGGAAAAGGCGCGGTAGAAGGTTTCGAGTAGTTGCTGGTGCGGGTGCATGGTTGTGTTTTTGTGGGTAAAACTATAATAATTCCAGTTTCAGCGGAAATTAAGTTATCTTTAAAGCGCCGTATGGCAGAACCGATTTTTTTCACCAAAAAAATTTCCAATATGAACCACTTCAGATTAAAAGATTTTGCCCCCCCCCAAAAAAATTACAAATTTTAATTTTGTATTTATTGCTAATTCTTAATGTATGTTCCCTATCCGCGCAGGCCAATAAACGGTCTGAGTATCCTGCCGCTCTATAAGAAAATAATTCAACCTAATAAAATGTACCGGGTCGGCAATATGGCATATAGAGAACAAGATAACATTATTGCCGGAATTTATGGAATGTCCGAACGCGCTACAGGTTTCACGCCCGAAGAAACGGCAATCAATTATGTAGAAGAAAACAAAGAAAAATTTGGGATCAAAGGCCGGGTTAACGGCTATATCCGGCACTTTTTTACCCGAAAAGGAGATGATGGATCGGTAGTCCGGTTCCGTCAATACTTTAAAGGATTGCCGGTCGATCAGAATGAAATCGTGATCACGTTTAATACGGCCGGCAACATTGTGTTCTTGCTCAATTCCATTCAACCGATAAAATCAGATTTCAATATAGCGGCTACCGTAAGTCAAAGCAGGAGTGAACAAACGGTGCTGGCCCACTTCGCGCTTAAGGAAGCGCCCGAAAAACAACAATCTGAAAAAATTATCCACTTTGTCGATGGGATGCCGCAGCTTTGTTACCGCATAAGGTTTACACTTGCGGGCTCCCCTTCAGATTGGATTTCATACGTTGATGCTCGCACGGGCACGGCTTCACGGTATTTGGCAAACCGGCGGCAGCGAAGGCCAAAATATTGAGATGCAAACCGACGGTAAACTGCTCATCACCGGCGAAAATGCCGCGATCGAAAATCTTGATTTACAGACAGGTACGAATTATCCGATAGAGATCTATTATAACCCCGAAGCGGACGCCAAGACCTGCCTGTTTGATATCGTCCAAATAGACCAAAGCACAGAGAAGAGTATAGGCGGAGAACGTTTTGTTTTTGACCCTGAATACGAGTTGCAGGGAGAGGAACGCGGTCAGGCGAGTACTAAAATAGAGGAGCAACAAATACTGGTCATAACGTTGAATCCCGTACCTGCAATGGATTTTCTCGAGGTGCGGATTGGCCCGATGAAAATACCCGGGACAGGTCGTTTGATCCTATACCACGCAGACGGGCGATTAGCAATCCAGGAGTCTGTTTCTTTGGCCAAAGAAGGCACAATACTGCGGTTAAACGTAGGAGCCTTTTCTCAGGGTTTGTATTTGCTTCAGATACTTAATGCTGAAGGGAGTCAATTGGCTTCTTCCCGTTTTCAAAAATTTTAATGTTCACCAAACAGGTTTTGATATCCCCGAAACGGAGATTTCAAAACCTGTTTTAACTGCTATGCCATGCGTATTACAGCCAGCGTTATAATATTTTCTTTTATATCTTCATATTGTGCGCAGACACAAACTATTTCAGATTGGCATACGCTTCGAGGTGTTGGATATTTCAAAAAAATTATTCCTGATGATGCTGGAGTGTATCCTGTTCCATACGCCAGTCGATTCAGTTTTATTGGATGATAAATCTATTTGTTATCAGAATCCCCTTTTTTCCGTAACACAAGTATACCTTATTTCATTAGACTATTTCAGCCAAAGCCAATTTGCACTGCAACTTTCATGCCCTTTTGAGAGCATGTTTTCGAGCCCCATCAAATCTTTAAATTTCGAAAAAACAAATTTAAATATGTTAACATTGGCTTATGCTTACAATAGCGATTCTTTATTTCTGAATGATACTGTTTTATATGCTGATACGGTTAAACATGACGATTTAGGTCTAATTAAGTTCCGTGATAATGGTGAAATCGTATTTAGTAAGCGTTTCCCAGCCCGTTCTATTCTCTCGGCAAACATCGCCTCCTTACCTGATGGCAAAATAGCCCTGGCCGGCATATTTGCTAAAGACAGCATTGTATTGGGCGATTACCACCTGCATTGCATAGGCTGTAACGTCCATGACAGTGAAGTTTTTTTAGCCGTATTGGATAGCCTTGGCAACGTGCTGAACGCCAAGCGGTTCGGGGGTAATACGTGGGACTACGCAGAAGATTTAACGTCCGATGCGGAGGGCAATATTTACCTGACCGGTACGACCTACAGCCAGTATTTTATGGCAGACAGCGTGGTCATGTATAATAGCGGATTTGGATTGAACAGCGATGCATTTTTGTTGAAACTAAACAGCAACCTCGACCTGATATGGACGAAACACATCCACGGCATTTATACACAAAAAGCCCGGCGCCTTGCCGGGGATAACGAAGGTAATATCTATTTAAGCGGCACGATCAGCAGCACCATGGCCCTCATTGGAAGCGATACGCTATGGGGCTCCCTGAGTTATTCCACACCTTATTTGCTTAAAATAAGCCAAGATGGGATACTGGAATGGTCCAGGGTCTTCCCATCCCAATCGACTAATTGTACTATTTCAGATATAAACGTAGATGCCGGGAATAATATATGGCTATCTATAAACTACAACGGCACATTGGATGTGTTTGGAAACGCGCTTATTACCAACAACTATTTAGACAATGCCTTGATCCAGGTAAACCCTGACGGTGCCTATAAGCAAATGTACATCATAGAGAATACCACCGGACAGCAAATAGTGCCTCTCGATGACGACCGCCTATTCATCGTTGGACACTTTTGTTGTAATGGCAGCCTGACTTTTCTAAATATGACCCTATCCAGTTTGGATCAAAATGATCAATTATATTATTATTTCACCCTGCAACTTCCCCCCGTTACTACGGTTACGCCGGGCCGGGCCGAATCCGTTCTAAGCATTCACCCGAATCCGTTACGCTGCGGCGCCTTGCTAAATGTAGATTTTACGGGTGAACCCCAGGAAAGCCCCGGCCGCATACAAGTGTACGACTGTCTGGGCCGGCCGGTAGCGCAGTATGACTGGGCGGCGGATAGCATTACCCTGCAATTACCATGTGTTTTGCAACCTGGCGTTTATTTTATTTCTTTTCAGGCAGAGGAAGCGCTGTTCACCCAAAAATTGATCGTAATCGATTGACTAACTCAATAGCGCTTTGCCCCGCCACAGCGCATGAAACGAAGGAGACTTACTCCACCCGACTCACATTCGACACCCAGTCAAACCCCTTCAACGACAACATCGCGTGCTGCAACTGATTGATATTCGATACGATCAGCCCGATGCGCCCTTCGAAGTAGCCGCCTTCCCCGGAAATGGAGAACGAACGAATATTGATGCCCAGCCCTGAAATCCGGTCGGTCAATTGCTGGATCACGCCCGGGCCGCTGTCGATGCCGGTCACGATAATATCGGCTAAGAAGTCCGATTTAACGGTGTTGCCCCACTCGGCTTTAAGAATCCGGTGGGCGTAATTGGTGAGCAGGTTGTTGGCGTTCGGACAGGTTGCCCGGTGTATTTTTACCCCTCCCTGCACCAATACGAAGCCGAAAATCGGGTCGCCTTGCACGGGATTGCAGCAGTTGGCGATGGAATATTGGTAGTAGATGCCCGGCTCGTTGTTGATGATAATTTCGGCTTTGTTGCCGGGTTTATGCTTTACGGGTTCGGGCGTGCCGGGCGCCGGGTCCACTTTTACCGCTTTATCTTCTATTTCAACCAAGCGCTGCCCGTCGGCCCGGAAGCGTTTGAGATCGCTTAAGTCTACCTGTTCCAGGTGGATGGCGCTCAGAAATTCGAGCCGGTTCGGATATCCGAACCATTGCGCCAGCATATCGGCGTTTTCCTCCACCGGCACTTTAAAGCCGTTGAGTTTGCGCTCCAGGATTTCTTTCCCGTAATCGGCCTGGATGCGTTTTTCTTCCTTGAGCGCTTGGCGGATGCGGTTGCGCGCCTTGGAGGTAATGACGAATTTGACCCAGTCTTCGCTCGGTTTTTGCCGCTTCGAGGTAATGACTTGCACCTGGTCGCCGCTTTTCAGCACGTGGTGAATGGACACCAGCGTATTATTGACCCGCACGGCCTGGCAGGTGCAGCCGATGTCGGAGTGTATACTGAATGCAAAATCGAGCGCGGTGGCGCCTTCCGGTAAAATTTTCATTTCACCTTTCGGGGTGAATACGTGTACTTCTTCGGCGAAGAGATTGCTTTGAAAATCGGCCAAAAACTCCACGGCATTGCCGGCATCGTTGTTTTCGAGCGTTTCGCGCACCGAATTGAGCCAGTTTTCGAACACGTTGGCTTTTTGGCCGACGCCTTTAATTCCCTTGTATTTCCAGTGGGCGGCAAAACCGCGTTCGGCGATTTCATCCATGCGCTCCGAACGAATCTGCACTTCCACATATTGGCCTTTCGGGCCGATCACCGTGGTGTGCAGCGATTCGTAGCCGTTGGCTTTGGGCGAAGTGATCCAGTCTTTGAGGCGTTCGGGGATGGGCTTGTAGTGGTCGGTTACTAAAGTGTACACCTGCCAGCAGCTCAGGCGTTCGTTTTCCGGGGGCACGTCGACGATGATGCGTACGGCAAAAAGATCGTATATATCGTCGAAAGCGACGTGTTTGTGCTTGATCTTATTCCGGATGGAATAAATGCTTTTGGGCCGGCCGGTAATGCGGGCTGCAATACCCATTTCGCGCAGGGATGCCTCGATAGGCGCCGTGAATTCCTGAATGTATATTTCCCGGGCGCGTTTGGTCTGCGCCAGTTTTTCGGCCAGATCGTGGTATTCTTCGGGATGGGAAATTTTCAGGCAGATATCCTGAAACTCCCCTTTGATCTTATACAAGCCAAGCCGGTGGGCAAGGGGCGCATAAATAGTGGTCGTTTCGGCTGCAATTTTCAATTGCTTGTGTGGCGCCATACTTTTGATGGTGCGCAGGTTGTGGAGTCGGTCGGCCATTTTGATCAATACCACACGCACGTCGCCGACCATCGCTTTGAGTACCTTGCTGAGGTTTTCCGCCTGCGGGCTTTCCGAGTCGTGCAGGCCGTCGAGTTTGGTCAGGCCGTCTACAATCAGGGCTACCCGGTCGCCGAAGCGGGCGTGAATTTCCTTGAGCGATATATCCGTATCTTCCACCACATCGTGCAACAAGGCACAAATGACCGCAGTGGGCCCAAGGCCGATTTCTTCTACGCAGATGCGGGCCACTTCGATGGGGTGCAGGATATAAGGCTCGCCCGATTTGCGGCGTTGCGTCTGGTGGGCCTGCGCGGCAAGTTCAAATGCGGCCCGGATGGTAGAACTGTCTTCTTTGTTGAGCGGCGTTTTGATCGATTTCAACAAGTTGCGGTAAGCCCGTTGAATCAATCCCCGGTCGTTGTCTTCTCCGGGAATAGCCAATTGTTTGCCTACAGGAGCTTTTTCCTCCGGCAAGACGGGCAAAATATCATCCCGTTTTTCTGCTGTTTGTAAGTCCTGCGCCATATCTTTTATCCTGTGTATTGATTCGATTTGTCCTATAACAATACAAAACTACGCCAAACTTTCAAGCCGTAGCCCCATTAAAGGCTTGTTAACTGTTTTTTATATTCAATGGGCGCTTTGAATTCCAACGCAAAGCCTTACTTTTGCACTCTTTTTTACCCGCCGAAGCCCGCAGGGCGCAGGAGGGTTTAATCGCAAATAGATCGACCCTCCTACGCGCTGTCGCGCTTCGGCGGGTAAAGCGGGCGTGGCGAAATTGGTAGACGTACCAGACTTAGGATCTGGCGCCGTGAGGCATGGGGGTTCGAGTCCCTCCGCCCGCACAAAAAACCCTTTATTTTTTCAAATTAACAGATACAAATATGCCCACCGTTGTCCGCAAAGACCTTGACAACACCTCCGCCATTTTGACCGTCGTGGTCAACCGCGATGAATTGAAGCCCAAATTAGATGCCGAACTAAAAAAATTCCGCCAGCGCGCTGCCATCAAAGGGTTCCGTCACGGACAGGCGCCTATGGATTTTGTGAAGCGCATGTATGGTACAGCGATCTTTGTAGATATCTTTAATGATATGATTTCCAAAGAGTTGTTCGACTATATCAAAGAGAGCAAACTCAATATTTTAGGCCAACCGCTCCCAACGGAAGACCAGGAAAAATACGCCTTTAAGATCAGCGATCCCGAGCCGGAATACGCGATCCATTATGAAGTCGGTTTTACCCCCAGCTTCGAGTTGGTTGGCCTGGACAAAAACGAGACGTTCGAACGCCTTACGGTGGCCAATCTAGACGAGCTGGCCGAAGAAGACCTCCAGTACGCCCGCCGCCGCATGGGTAAAACCTCCAATTCGGAAGAGCAAATTCAGGACAACGATATCATCAAAATCGCTGCCCGCGAACTCGAATCTGCCGATGGCAGTCCAAAAGAAGGCGGTTTGGAGACCACGATGACGTTTCACCTGAAAAGCGTGGTTGATGAAGGTTTTAAAACCGAATTGTTGGCGAAAAAACAAGGCGATACGGTCCGTTTCAATGCCCGCACGGTTGAAAAACAGGCTGAAGACAAGATGTACCGCAAATACATTCTCAGCTTGGAGGACGACGATGACCGTGAAGTGGACGACTGGTTCGAAGGTGCCATCGAAGACGTGAGCCGGGTGGAAGACGCCGAACTCGACGAAACTTTTTATGAAGGTTATTTTGGTAGCGGCGTTTCAAACCGCGAGGAAGCGATCGAACAAATAAAAAAGGGCATCGCGCAGTTTTATGAAACCCGTTCGAATGCGCTGTTGATGCGCAATTTCCGGGAGCGTTTGCTGGAGCGCAACCGGGTCGAATTGCCCGACCATTTTCTGCAGCGCTGGCTCTCCAGTTCCAATGAAGGAGCGCTGAGCGCCGAATCCATTGCCCGCGAATACCCGGGGTTTGCCGAAAACCTGCGCTGGACTATGGTTCGCGACCGCGTTAAAGAACAATTTAACATCGAGGTTACCGAAGAAGACGTGGTGAATGAATACGCCAATCGCGTACGCAACTACTTCCGGATGGATCTGCCCGATAACATTCTGACCAGCAGCATAGAACGGCTGATGAAGGATGAAAAAGAGGTGGAAAAAACCCGCGAAAACCTCGAAACAGATAAGCTATTTCAAGTCATTCGGACCCTGGTGACGCTGACTGATAAGCCCGTGCCTTCAGAAAAATTCCATAAAATCCTCGAAACCGTGACGCGGAAGGCCCAAATTGAACAAAGTGAAGGCGCCTTGTTCTCTGAATAAGCAGGCCGCAGACAGTCCGGAAATCTTGAATATTAACGGACTGACCACTTATCGTTGCCAGGCAGCCGTACATCGTTCCCGACCCGTTATAAGTCGGATTTTTCAGTTCCATTTTTTTCGATTCTAACCTTCGGGGTAAAACGTTGTTATACTTGCCTCAAAAAGTAACAGATCATGTTCGACAAGAATGAATTTCAGAAGTATGCTACCAAACACCTTGGTATGAGTAGCATGCACCTTCAAAAGTACATGGATACGACCGTACCCGGCGTCCAGGCTTTTACACCTTATGTAATTGAAGAACGGCAGATGAATGCCGCAGCACTCGACGTATTCAGCCGCCTGATGATGGACCGCATCATTTTTATGGGTGTGCCGGTTACGGAGTACGTGTCCAACGTGATCCAGGCGCAGTTGCTGTTCCTGGAATCGACGGATCCCAAGCGCGACGTTCAGATGTTTATCAACAGCCCCGGCGGATCGGTGATCGACGGATTGGGCATTTACGATACCATGCAGTACGTATCGCCCGACGTTGCCACGATTTGTACTGGTTTGGCCGCTTCCATGGGGGCGGTTTTGCTGGCAGCCGGCGCTAAAGGCAAACGCAGCGCTTTGTTTCACAGCCACGTCATGATCCACCAGCCTATGGGCGGCGCCCAGGGCCAGGTATCCGACATCGAGATTTCGTATAAGCTGATCAAAAAAATGCAAAAGTCCCTTTATGATGTGCTCGCGCATCACACGGGTCAGCCTTACAAAAAAATTGAAGAGGATTGTGATCGCGACAACTGGATGAGCTCCGCCGAGGCCCGTGATTATGGTTTGGTGGACGAAGTACTGGATCGGAATAATCCGAAGAAGAAGGCGCAGGAGGAATAAAAAATTCAACCAGGGTGTCAATAATGGATAAAAAATTGACAACGGCAATTTTTTATCCATTATTGACACCTAGTTGAATTTTTTATTTACAGGGGTAAAATGTTGGGTGATGGGCGGTTTCGTGGGCCCTCCCAATAATCAGGTTTATCAACTGGATCAACACGCATTTCAACAGCACACACATACACATGTTAAAGCGAGGCCGAGCCACCCAACACCGCTGCTCTTTTTGCGGACGCGGCGAAGAAGAGGTAATGATATTGGTTTCCGGCATGGACGGCCAGATTTGTGAAGTCTGCACCGAAAAAGCCCAGGAAATCATTAACCAGGAGTTGCGCAAAGCTGGTGTGGAACCGGCAGAGGAACAAACAGCCAAAAGCGCCAAATACGGCGGGCCGATCCAGCTGATCCCGCCCCGCAGCATCAATACGTTTCTCGAACAATACGTCATCGGCCAGGAAGAGGCTAAAAAAGTATTGTCGGTTGCAGTGTACAATCACTACAAACGTATCCTGCAGAAAGGAAACATGATGGATGAAAGCGTGGAAATTGAAAAATCCAACGTGCTGTTCATCGGCCAAACCGGCACCGGCAAAACCCTGATGGCCAAATCCATTGCCAAACTGCTCAACGTGCCCTTCACCATCGTCGATGCCACCGTATTTACGGAAGCCGGCTACGTGGGTGAAGACGTGGAAAGTATTCTGTCGCGCCTGCTACAGGTATGCGATTACGACGTGGAAGCGGCCGAACGCGGCATCGTTTACATCGATGAAATAGACAAAATAGCCCGGAAGCAGGATAATCCGTCCATCACCCGCGACGTGTCGGGCGAAGGTGTGCAACAAGGCATGTTGAAAATGCTGGAAGGCGCCGAAGTACTGGTCCCTCCCCAGGGCGGACGGAAGCACCCTGAGCAAAAATTAGTTAAAATCAACACCCACAACATCCTGTTCATCTGCGGCGGCGCATTTGACGGGATCGAGAAAGTGATCGCCCGCAGGGTAAACTCGCAGGTGATCGGATACAATAAAAAAGACACGGAGCAAATCGACCGCGAAAACCTGCTCCAGTACGTGACCCACCAGGACGTGAAAAATTTCGGCCTGATCCCCGAATTGGTCGGCCGGCTGCCGGTAGTCGTTCACCTCGATCCCCTGGACCTCACGGACCTCCGCCGCATTATGACGGAGCCTCGCAACGCCATCCTGCGGCAATACGAGGAGCTCTTTGCCTTTGAGAACATCAAACTCATCCTGGAACCCGGCGCCATCGACTTTATCGCCGAAAAAGCCCTGGAATACAAACTCGGCGCCCGCGGCCTGCGTTCGCTGTGTGAAGCCGTGCTGACCGATGCCATGTTCGACCTGCCGATACCGGGGGTGCGCGATGTGCGGCAGCAGTTGGTTATTGACAGGGCTTATGCCGTGGATAAGTTGGATCGTTCGCGTTTGGGAAGGCTTAAAGCGGCGTAAAACCGTATTTTTTACGTAAGTTTGTAGAAACTAAAAGCAGCCATGAGCACGATAGCAACTAAGTTTCCACTCACCCATCGAGAAATCGCTGAATTGGGGAAAGGCCAGATCGTCCGGTTTCGGGCTGGCTTTGAGGAATATTGGGAGCTGCTGAAAGAGGCGGAATACAAGGCAGATTACTCCGAAAATGAAATCGTTGCCATGAGTTATGAATCAAATATACACAGCAGGATTGTAACGGAAATCCTTTTTACCCTGCGGAAAATATTCGATTCTGATACCCACACAGTGCATGACCCTAACCGGCCGATTTTCGTCAAATATTTTCAGGCCATACATAATCCCGACGCTTCCATAATAATCGAACCCTCAGAATTGTTTGAATACCAGCCAGGTATGAATGCCGAAACCACGCCCCTTATCGTCGTGGAAGTATTATCTAAAACCACACGCGACTACGATTACAGCGAAAAGCTGCCGCATTACAAACAAATCCCTTCTTTAAGGCAAATCATTTACGTAGAAAGCGCAAAGCCATTTATTACCGTTTATGAACGGGAACAAGATGGGCGACAATGGATCAATACGGACTATAGCCGCATGGACGAGCAATTTATCGTGTATGGACAGCCCGTTGCCCTGGAGGAGATTTACCGAAAAGTGAAGTGGCCGGTTTAGTACGTTGTAGCGATTTGGTTTTTTGGACGGCCTTAGACGGTGTCAAAATAACTTCCCAATTTAATGCCATTCTTTTGCCGTCATCCGTCCCATCTTTTTCGTTAAATAGCGCGGCTATTCGCCTCAAAAGATAGTTGGCTGACACCAAAATAATTGGCC
>Ga0105046_10006729_pt1 | contig 18175 bp, 15 predicted proteins | sample MAT03_FD_78385 | JGI IMG/M metagenome (GOLD analysis project Ga0105046, IMG submission 78385) | Freshwater microbial communities from Lake Fryxell liftoff mats and glacier meltwater in Antarctica - MAT-03 (megahit assembly) | ecosystem: Environmental > Aquatic > Freshwater > Ice > Liftoff...
AGGTCCGAGAACGCTATTGAGCCGTGGCACGCTGCAAAGATGAACGAGATGAGCCGGAGACGTGACTGCAACGTCGCGCGGAGTTCCTCGCTGCGGCTGAAATCACTGCGTCCCACGTCCTCGCGACGAAAGAGCGCGGACTCAGGTCGCGGTGCGTCTGGGTGTCGAGAACGGATGATGGACGATTCCCGTGGGAAAGAGACGCGGAGAATGTAACATTGGGGTGCCGGAGGCGGGGCCACTCTGGATGACGCGGCCGCAGAGAGTGCTTGGTTCCAATGGTCGGCTCGGAACCCAGTCAGCGCGGCCACGGTACGCTCTGTAGTTCCCACGCGAGCATACTTGTGACCAAATCAGACATGATGCCTCTTCGCCCGATAACGTGGCGCCTGCCACGCACAGCGCGGCGGGACGTGCGCGTCCTGCTCCTCGTGCTCGCCGTGGGCGGGTGGTCCACGCCGATCCCACCAAACGTGCCAATGCCGATAACGCTCTTCGACTTCGCCAGCGCCGACGAAGCATCATGGAACGTCGTCAACGACGGCGTGATGGGTGGTCGGTCCGCGGGCTACGTGACGGTTGCCGATGGCACCCTCCGCTTCACCGGCACGCTCGTGACGCAGGGTGGTGGCTTCACCTCGGTGCGGGCTCGACGTGTTGTCGACCTCACGGGCCACGTCGGGCTCGAGCTCCGGGTCCGCGGAAGTGGTCGCCGGTTCGAAGTCGAAGTCGACGATGGCCTGCGGACCTCCGGGCGAAGCGTGTCCCGTCGGGCCCCGTTCCCGTCGTCGACGGAGTGGACGCTGATCCGCATACCGTTCAACACACTTCGGAGCACCATCTTCGGGCAGGCAGTGAAGGCCCCGCCGATTGACCTCGCGGGCATCCAGGGCGTGGGGCTCTACATGGCGGATGGCAAGGACGGGCCGTTCCGTTTGGAAGTGGACTACATTCGCGCGTACGGCGCCGGCGAGTAGGACTGCTGCCGAGACTTGGCCAGCAGTTCCGCGTGCGAGTTCTCCACGTACACCAGTGACGTGGACGACGTCTCGCGAATCATCAGAAACCGCTGTCCGTTTGCCGTCATGTCGTACTGCGGCCGGTTTCGCGCGCGAGCGGCACGGTAGCCATGCCGCCGGCGCCGAGTTCGCGCGTGACGGTGCAGCGATCGGCCAACGCCACTCGCAACCGCTCTGACGTCTCACCCACGCGTCCTTCGTGCATCATGTCATCAACGGTCACTACATGCGTCGTCCTGAGCGACGGGAACGGGCGCCTCTCCGGCATGTTCATGCGAACTCCGAAAGCTGCAGCACGCGCAGGCCATCCGGCGCTGGCATCCGCCGATCGTTGGTGACGAACGACCCGCACCCCGTGCTGATGGCGGCCGCAAGCTGAAGCGCATCGGGCGTGCGAAGGGCGCCATGCTGCGCGCGCAGTCGCGCAGCGGTCCGCAGCTGATCGCGCGAGACGTCCACGACGCGCACGCCGCGCGACCGGGTGAGCAACGCATCGTACTGAGCGGCCAACCGTTGGTCGCCCGTGCGCAAGGGCACCACCAGCACCTCGAGCAGCGTCAACGCCGACGTCACGATCTCGATCTCACCCGTGTCCGCTCGCGCAAACAGCGCTCGAACGGACTCGACGAATTGCGGATGCTCCTCGATGAAATAAATGAACAGCGCCGTGTCGACGGCCACGGGGCCGTCACCAACAGACTCTGTCAGTCCCACGCGCGGCGTTCGGCTTCCACGTGTGCTGCCCCGTCCACTCCTGACCACGCTGACTTCCCAAGCCCTCGCAGGTCGAGAATCGAAAGGGGCTCAGCGCCTCCAAGTACCTGGTCGAGGATGTGCGTGACCTCCTGAGCCACCGAGCGATGCTGTTGCTTGGCGCGCGCCTTGAGACGCTCGTAGAGGCCGTCGGGAAGGTTCTTGATGTTGAGAATAGCCATGAAGTCTCCGTTTTCCTCCAAATTGGAGGCAGTTTTGAGTGCCGTCAAGGTGGGTGGGGAAGTCCTTCGCAGTCCGCCGAGCTCTCGCTCGTTGCGGTAGCTGCGGTGATGAGCGGCTTGCAGGAGCTCGATCATACCATCCCAAGATTCTGAAGCACTTGCTGGAACCCCGGATGATCTCGCAGCGACTCGAAGCCGGGCGTGCGCGCCCAAATGGGGCCGATCGCATCCCGCAGCTTCGCCGACAGTTGTGCTTCCCGCAGCCCTTCGTCGATATACCCCAGACGCAGCGCGGCGACCGCCAGCGAGTAGTGTGGCACGTTGCTCGTGATCGCTCGAGCCTTCAACTCATCGTAGATCGCCTCGGCGCGACGGCGATCCCCGCGCAGCAGATACATGCCCGGCAATTCCTGCAACAGCCACGGGTGACGCCCAAAGAGCTGCATCCCGCGCTCGGCGATCTCGAATGCGCCGTCGGGATCATTGGCCCAGGCAAAGATGAACGTGCCCATCGCATAGCCCGCAAACGACTGCGCGTCGAGCGCGATCCCGCGCCGCACCTCTGCCTTCGCCTCGTCATATCGCCCGGTGACGCACAAGCCGACGCCGTGCACCACGGCGACGAAGCTGCTCAACGGGTCGTCGCGCACCGCGCGGGCGAGTTCCGCAAGGCCCCGAGCATCGTCCCGCAGCGTGTTGATCAGACCCCAATGCGCGTAGAGCGCACGCAGTTCGCTTTGCCGCGGATCGAGCGCGAGCGACCGCTCGAGCAGTGGGATCGCGAGCCTAGGTTGCGCATCGAAGTTGAGGCTCAGCATACCCAGAGTACCGATCGCCTCGGCGCAGCCAGGGTCAAGCTCGAGGGCACGTTCGAGCGCGGCTTTTCCCAGTCGCAGCCCTTCGTCGGCGGAGATGAACCCGTACTGGGCGTTCACGCGCATCGCATCACCCAGCAGCGCGTAGGCGAGCGCGTTGTCTGGGTCGATCGCGATGGCGCGCTCGAAGGCCGCTCGGGCGTGAATCACCGCGCCGCCGCGCTTCGCAAGATACGAGCGACCTTCGGTGATCAGATCGTACGCCTGCACTTGCGCGGGTGAGGCCTGCTCCGTGGCAACAGCGGGCGGGCGCAGCGTGAGTTCGAGCCGAGAGGCAATCGCGCCTGCGATTTCGTCCTGCACGACGAAGACATCAATGAGCTCACGGTCGTAGCGTTCTGACCAGAGGTGATAGCCGTCGGTGACAGAGACGAGCTGCACCGAGATGCGGACACGGTTCCCCGCGCGGCGCACGCTCCCCTGCAGGACGGTTGCGACGTGCAGCGTATCGCCGATCGTGGCGAGTGCATCGTGCTTCCCCTTGAACGAAAACGCCGATGTCTTCGCTGCCACGTGAAGTCCCGCGACGCGCGTCAGCGCGCCGATGATATCCTCGGCGATGCCATCACCGAAGAATTCGTTCTCGCGGTCGGCGCTCAGGTTCTCGAACGGCAGTACGGCGATGGACTGCGCGGGTGGGGCACTCGCCGGCTTCGCACCCGGTGATTCCACCTCACGGAGCGCCGCGAGGAACTCCGCTGCTGTACCCGGTCGGTCCATCGGCGTCCGCTGCAGCGCGCGCTGGAGCGCGCGTGCGATCGGCCGCGGGACGCCTTCCCGCAAGGCGCAGATGTCGGCGGGCACCTGCACGAATCGCTTGGCAATCACGGCCTGCACCGTAGGTCCCGTGAAAGGCGGTTCGCCGGCGAGCATCTCATACAGCACGCAGCCGAGCGAGTAGAGATCGCTGCGCCCGTCCACTGCCTCGCCGACGGCCTGCTCCGGACTCATGTAGGCCGGCGTACCCACGCTTGCCCCAGCCTGGGTAAGCGTATTGTTGTCCGTTTCGGAGAGCGCCTTGCCGATGCCGAAATCGGCCACGAGCGCGTGACCGTCCTGCAGCATGATGTTCTCGGGCTTGATGTCGCGGTGCACGACGTCATGACGGTGTGCGTGATCGAGCGCGCTCGCGACTTCCTGCGCAATGCGAACCGCTTCGTGCACCGGGAGCATGCCCCCGGCGTCGAGGCGATCACGCAGCGACTTGCCTTTCACGTTGGGCATCACGAAGAAGAGCGCGCCGTTGACCTCACCCGAGTCGAAGAGCGGGAGGATGTGCGGATGGCTGAGCTTCGCGACCAGCTGAATCTCGCGAAGAAAACGCTCCTTTCCGAGTGACGCGGAGAGCTCGTCGCGCAGGACCTTGAGGGCGACATCGCGGTCATGCTTGAGGTCATGCGCGAGGTACACGGTCGCCATGCCGCCGACACCGAGCTCGCGCTCGATGAGGTAGCGGTCGGCGAGGGCAGTGTAGAGGCGATCGATTGGTGCAGTCACAGGGTCGACATCACGTTACCAGAACACCTCGACGCCGAGATCGGCAAACGCCTTGTCATTCGTCACAACTGCACCCTTGAGGGTGAGTGCCTGTGCACCGATCAGTCGATGGAAGGGATCGCGATGCAGGCTCGCAAGCTGTCCTGCGCGGACCGCGGATGCCGCGTCGATGCCGAGCAGTCGGAAACCGTCCGCCTCCACCACATACGCGAAATCGTTCAGCATGGTCGGAGGCACTGTGAGCTTGCCAAGTCGAACCTTGGTCGCGATTTCAAACGCGCTGGCGGCGCTGACGTAGATGACGCGCTGTGGCGCCTCCAGCAGTGCGCAGCGTGCCGACGGCGATAGGCGTGGACTGTCGGCATGCCAAAAGATGAATGCAACAATATCGAGGAGCGTTGGCTGGTCTACGGACGTCATGCACCCCATGCGTCGGCGTCGGCGTCGGACAGCGGCGCAAAGGCATCATCGCTGTAAGGAATCGTGTTCTTGAAGCGCCCAGGGGTTGGCACCGGCACCTACGGACGGAGTTCAGCCATTGGGTGGCCGTTCACGCTGATCACGCAACCCGCGCCGGACGCAGCGACTTCACGCACGAGCGCGGCGAGCCTGGCTTTCGCCCCGGATATCGGTCTGGTCGCCATGGCAGGTCAGTATAAAATGACCTGTCAAACTGGTCAATGATGCACGGCCCTGTTGAGGAATACTTAGGGTGCGGCGATCATGGGGTCGGCGACCATGGGGCCAGAGTCCATGCTCGACCGTGGGCAAGCATTTTCGCGCGAATCGACACAACGACACATGGATGGAGCCAAAGATTCTCACATTGCTGAGAGCACTGGAGATCTCGTCGGCCATTCTAGCGGGGACCAACCGCGGGGTGTTCGGATCGCGGCACGCCGAAGTCTCGTAGCCGCTGCCTGAGCCCGCACCACACACGTCCCACGACGGCTGTTCACATCTCTTGACGCACGGGGTGGTGCATACGATGGCCCCAAAATGCAAGAGCGCGCAGCGCGGCGTACTGCCGCGCTGCGCGCTCTTGACATCGTTCAGATCAGTTCTGTGAGCGACGACGGCGCGCTGCACCGAACAGGCCGACGAGGCCAGTGGCCATCAGCGCGTAGGTGGACGGCTCAGGAATCACACCGCCCGGCGTCACTGCGCCGAACGTAACGTTGTCGAACGCAATCTGATCCGCGACGCCGGCGAACACGATCGACTGTGCCATGCCGGCGAACCCGACTCCGGCCGCAACGAACGGGCAGAACGCCGTGCCACCGCATGCCGCGCCACCTGCACTTGGGGTAACCGGCAATGCCAGCGATGCGAGAATCGACCCCGTGCCGTTCAGACCGCTCCAGACCTGCAGTGAGCCCGCGTTGTTGACCGCGCTGTAGAACAGCGAAAAGCCCGTCGTGAATCCGGCCGTGCGATTCATGCCGGTGCTACCGCCGGTCAAAAAGAACAACACGCCGCAGCCCGACGGCTGCTGGGCGAAGTTGCCGCTGCCGCCGCAACCGAAAGCCGTCGAATTGAGCGCCAGCGCGTTACCGAAGAACGTGATGCCGAAGTTGTTGGCGGCTCCGCCAGTACCGTTGTAGTAGTTGCCGATTGCTGTCTGGGCTGGGCCGACCGCGATACCCTCGAACGTGAGAACCTGGGCATTCGCCGAGAAGGCAAACACCGCTGCTGCCGCAACGCCTGTAAAGATTTTACGCATGGTACGTCGACCTCGTGCAATGAGAAGAGAAAGGACTGACGGCACGAAGCTGAGCAATTCGTATGCCCTTTCCAAACACTGCAATATTTGCCGGGTTACGGAACATGCCTTTCAACGGAAGTGACAGTGGACAAACGTTTTAGCTCGAATCGGCACTTCGGTAGAGGTCGCTTTGATTTTCCGTCCGGTTTGCTTCGGTTGTCGCGCGCTCGCTACAGTCGGATGCCGAGTATTACTATCCTTTCTTGCCTCGCTTAGCGCACGTCACTGGCGCTCGGGATGGTTGTACTCAGAGGCATATCTTGCGCTCGGTTGAGGCGAGCGTTCCGCTCGTGATCGACTGCGAAAAAACTCTCATGCTTGCTTGGAATCAATGACTTAGGTTCAAGGGTTCTGATTCTGTGGGTGGATGACTTGGGTTCAAGGACTCTGACCCCATGATCGGACCCCATGATCGGGGTTCAAGGACTCTGACCCCATGATCGGAGCCCGTAGTCCGCTGACCCTATCGCGGACGTTTGCGAATGGCAGCCGCGCCGCGCGATGCGTCAGACGCGCGCTTGAACTCGCTGTCTACGGTCCACACAGGTACTGCGACGCTCTCCGCAGCCCGGATGCCGAGCTCCGCAAGGAACTTCACCTCGAACACTGCTCCCGAGAGATCCCACGTGGGTTTGCGATCGTCATCGGGCCCATGCGTTCGCGTCTGGGCAAGTTGTCGTAAAGCCCATCCCTCCGGTTTGCCGGTCACCTCACCGTCGAGTCCACCAAACCAGGCCGGCACGCCACGCAATGCCAGTGCTGCATGATCGGAGAGCAACCAGTACTGGCCCAGGCCCGGCGCGAACGTCTTCCCCAACCGTGTGGCAATGCGAGCGGCGAGTGAATCGACGGTTGAATAGCCGAAACCATTGCTGACGACGGTGTCGGTCAGTCCCCACGTCCACGACCAGTCCATGCCAATGGCGAGCGCGGTGCGTGGCAATGGACAGACGGGTCGTGCGGCATAGGCATCGGCCCCACGCATGCCACGCTCTTCAGCGGTTGTCGCCACGAACACCATGGTACGACGCGGTGCGCGTGGCAGCGCGCGCACGACTTCCGCGATGTGCAGCATTTCCGAGACGCCGGCGGCGTCGTCGAGTGCGCCGTTGTAGATGGAGTCGCCGCGGATGGCCGGACCGATGCCATACGCATCCCAGTGACCGAGATACACGACGCATTCGTCGCGCAGTGCCGGATCCCGGCCGCGGATGACTCCGACGAGGTTGTGGCTCACAAAGCGGCGCGCCTCGGTGTGAACGGAGGCATCGAGGCGCAGCGGCAATTCCCGCGGGCCAGTTGATGCATCGTTGGCTGCAGCACGCCACGCGCTGAGCGTCGTGCCTGCAGCCCGCGCCAGGAGTTCGCCGGCGGAGGACGCAAGATGCAGCGTGATTGGTGACTCGGGGGTGATATCGGGAACATCACCTGTCAATTCCTGATCCTGCAACCACAGGCGCCGCGCGCGATGCACGGCATCACTCCCCAGTCGAACGAAGACCACCGCTGCAGCGCCACGCGCCAGCGCGTGACGCGCCTTGAGGATAAAGGCCCAGTGCGGGCTCGCGTAGCCGCGGGTACCGAAACGCTTGCGGCTCACGCTTCCAGGCTCACCGTCGAGGATCAACGCGACTTTTCCGCGCAAGTCGATGTTGCGATAGTCATCCCAGTCGTGCTCGGGAGCAATGATACCGAATCCCACCAGCACCACTGGCGCATCGAGCGTGCTGAAGTCACCAGGTGCGGTCGCGGCCAGAACGATCGCTGAGGTATCGAGTGCGACGGTCAGTCCGTTTGCGCGGAAACTCGCGCGGCCGGTAGCTCGCGTGCGAAAGAGCGTCACAGGTTGGCGAAAACCGTTCCTGCCTGCGGGAGACAGTCCAATGCGGGCCATTTCCCTTTCCAGATAGGCAACCGTGAGGGTATCGCCACGCTGCCCCGGGCCTCGTCCCAACATGGAATCTGCGGCGAGATCGTCGATGCGACGGGACAGTGTCGCTTCGTTCGCCATGCGCGCCGCCACATCGATCTCCAGGTCGGAAATGGTATCCGCGCCCTGACAGGCAGGAAACGTCGCCGAGACGCGCACGCTTGCATCTGTGCACTCCGCGCTCGGGATGATGTGCGACAAACGATCGCGTATCTGCAACGACGTGGATGATGCGGCAATGGCGTTCGCAAACGCGTGCAACGCTTTCGGCCCTGCGTGTTCCCAGAGGCGCTGCGGCCAGCCAAGCTGAAACGCGGCCGCTCGCGATATCGAGAGTCTGCTCACGAGCGTCGTCTCCGTCTCCACAATTCGACCATCACTGCCGCAACCGACAGCCATGAACGCCAGCAGCGCCGATACAGAGATACGACTGCTCCGTACTCGCACATCATCGGGCATGAATTTTCTCCGGCGCAGCGTGAGGCACAGTCGGCGGCGATGACGCGCAGCATCGACGCAGTCCGAACAGGTCAGCGACGCTGCGAAGTGACGCACTCCGCGGTGGATGGTGCAATCGGACTTGAATCGTGTCTGGTGTCAGAGCGCTGGCTGGATGTCCGGTTGGCGTCGGATCCAGTTTCGGTTTGTTCGACCCGTTCGGCAATGCTACCCGCTCATGGGACTTCTCCGCCATCGGTGTGCTACCGGACGACGAGAACGGGGTGAGAGTCCATACCTGGTCAGAGGACTGCGCGCGAGGCTGGAGCGCGCGATACGGCTGCAGCCAGAGGCGAGTCATGCACCAGCATTCTAAGACACCTCCAAGTCAAGCACGAATGGCGCCAAGGACTCTGACCCCGTGCCCGAAATTTCCTGGCCTGCGGGGCAGTGCCGAAACCGGCCCCGAAATGCAACAGCGGGCAGCGCGGCGTACTGCCGCGCTGCCCGCTGTTGACATCATGCAGATCAGTTCTGTGAGCGACGACGGCGCGCTGCACCGAAGAGGCCGACGAGGCCAGTGGCCATCAGCGCGTAGGTGGACGGCTCGGGAATCACGCCGCCCGGCGTCACTGAGCCGAACGTGACGTTGTCGAACGCAATCTGGTCCGCGACACCGGCGAACACGACCGACTGTGCGATGCCAGCGAACCCGACTCCAGCCGCGAAGAACGGGCAGAAAGCCTGCCCACCGCACGCAGGGATTGCTGAACCGTTTCCGGTAGGCGGCAATGCAAGCGAGGCCAGCAGCGCACCCGTTCCGTTCAGGCCGCTGAAGACCTGCAACGAGCCCGCTGCGCTTACCGCACTGTAGAACAGCGAAAAGCCCGTCGTGAATCCGGCCGCGCGGTTCATGCCGGTGCTCCCGCCAGTCAAAAAGAACAACACCCCGCAGCCGGACGGCTGCTGGGCAAAGTTGCCGCTGCCGCCGCATCCGCCAGCGCGGGAGTTGATCGCCAGCGCATTACCGAAGAACGCGATCCCGAAGTTCGGGCCGGCACCGCCGTTGTAAAAGTTCCCGATCGGAGTCTGGGCCGCACCGACCGCGATGCCCTCGAACGTCAGTACCTGCGCGTTCGCCGAGAAGGCAAACACCGCTGCTGCCGCAATGCCTGTAAAGAGTTTCTTCATGGTCCGTCGACCTCGTGAAGTGAGAATGGGAATAGCTGACAGCGCGAAGCTGAGCAATTCGTGTGCCCGGGAGAATAATGGCAAGTTTTGCCGAGTCATGCAACGTGCCGAACAATGGAAGTGGCAGCGGCAAAAGAGTTTAGCTGATAGCGGCAGGCAGGTCTTTTATGTGTCAGAATCGCTACGCTGTGGCGTGACTACGACACTAAGATGCCTTCGAGCATCGCCGTTTCCCTCACCACAGAACGAGTAGTTGATGAGCGTTGTCTGAATGATGTCAACATCAAACTCTTCGATAACACAATTATGAGCGAACTCTTCTATGCTGCGATTTCCAGCGAACGCATCCTTGGTTTGAAACTGATCATCTGGAAGTTTGTGAGCGAGATGCAGGCGCGCAGTTGTGCACAGCGGCCGCGCGGTGTGGTATATGGGCGCCTCGGTACCGCTTGTGACGTGTCCATCCAAGGAATGAACAACGAGATCGACTTCCCAGTGCCACGCCTGCCGAGCTGGGTGAAGCGCGTGCGTACAGAGCGAGTGCCCAATCGCGACTGTCGTGCACCGTGCGCGCGGCCGCCCGCGCGCACGACATGCACCGAGTCACATGAACATCGCCGGGCTGATTTCCAGCGACACTTCCGACACCTTGTGCGCCGGGATGCCACTCCGGCGTGCATGCTCCATGATCGCGTCCATGTTCGGGGCGCTGTACTCGCAATAGATCTTCCCCTCCGCGTCGGAGACGTAGCTCTTGATCCAGACCACGTCCGACATTTCGGCGAGAACGGAGTTGGACATGCGGCCGGCGGCGTGGAGCTGTTCGGGGGTCAGCGACCCGACGTTGCGTTCGATGATGAAGCGGGGCATCGGCTTTCAGGGCAAGGGAAGTGGTGATGGTGCGGAAACGACGTCCAGCGCAGCGACGGCGGCCTGCAGTGCCGTTTCGTTGATTTCGGACGCAATGTGGGCCGCACGCAACGCGGCCTCGGTGGCAGCAGGGCTGTCACCCTGTGCGCGATGAATCCTGGCCAGCCGCTCGAGCATCCACCCTTCGCCGCGGCGGTCCTGCAGCAGCTGGCGAAGGCCGAGCGATTCCTCGACGTGCGTGCGCGCATCGCCGAGTCGTCCGACGGCCAGGCAGACCTCGCCCAGCAAACCGAGCGCATGCGCGTGCAACTGCCGCTCACCAACCGCCGACGTCACCCGCACCGCGTCAGCGAGAACGGTGCGCGCCTCGTCCCAGCGCTGCAGCCGGTGCAGCGATGCACCGAGGCTGTTGAGAATGAGTCCCTCGTGCACGTCGTCACCGGTCTCGCGGCAGATGCGGAGCGCGGCTTCGTACTGACGCACCGCATCGGCGTATGCGCCTCGCTCCCAATGCACGATGCCCAGGGAGTTGCGCACCGAGAGCTCACGTGCGCGGTCGCCCTGACGCAGTGAGAGACTGATCGCCTCCTCGTACTGGGCGATCGAGTGCTGCGCACCACCTGTGAGCTGGCGGCCCGTTCGCGCCATGCCCTCGGCCGCTTCCGCCGCCTGCGCCAACTCCATGCGGTCGAGGTACAGTCCGCGGAGCTGCGACCAGAGCGCGTGCGCGTCGACCGACTGCCCGAGCAGTTCGTGCACACTGGCGAGGCGGCGTTGCATCAGGATCTCGTTCTCCCGGTTCTGCAGTTTGGCATACAGCGACGCGGCTTCACGCAGGTACGGAAGCGCCTCGGCGTGGCGGTCGAGACCCACGAGAAGCTCGCCGAGTGTGCGATTCGCTCCGGCAGAGCCATCGGCATAGCGCGCCTTCTTGTTCAGCTCGACCGCCTCGCGCGCCGTCGCGAGAGCATCCTCAGTCTGTCCCTGCTGCAACTGGATGTGCGCAATCGCAGGCAGCGTGAACGACGCATAGTGCGGCACCGTCATGTAGGGCGCCGTGCGGCGATAGTACTCCAGCGCCTCGTCCAGATGACCGAGATCCCGGTGCACGGTGCCAACCACGTTGAGCAGGTAACCGTAGCGCGCACCGTTGGCGCTGATCTCGGTGCGCTCCAGTGCGGCCTCCAGCACTTCCAGCGCACGCTCCGGCTGGCCCAGATTGCGCAGCACGTTGCCCATCGTTGCGAGGTCTCCCGCTTCCGAGCGCGCGTCCCCGATGGCGCGGCCGATCACGAGGACTTCCTCGATCTTCTCCAGCGCATCGGCATGGCGTCCCTGATGCGACCGGAGGAACGCAATGCTGCGCAGTGCGCTGCGCTCGCCGAGCCGGTCCTCGCGCTCGGTGGTGATGCGCAATGCGGTCTGCAGCGAGCGTTCGGCGGCCTCGAAACGGTTCAGCAGCGTGAAGGCATCGCCCTGACGCAGGTACACCTGCACCAGCTTCTCCGAGGGCCCGAACGGCGCCAGCATGGAAATCAGCGTGTCCGCAATCTCGAGCTGCCGATCGCGCAAGCCGAGCATCTCGCTCAGGCGCTCCTGGCGCAGCATCACATCGGCGAGCAGGTCGCGACGCGCGGTATTCTCGGGCAGACGCAACACCCAGGAGGCCACGCGCTCCAACGTATTCAATGCCTCGGCGTTCTGGCTCAGCCCCGTCGCCCTGTCGGCGGCGAGCAGCCCGTAGTGCACGGCCTGCGTCCACAGCTCGGCGCGGTTGAAGTGATACGCGAGGCGCTCGGAGTGCTCGTCGAGGCGCGCGGCATGCCGACGCTCGATCGAGGCACCGACGCTGGCATGCAGCGACGCCCGCTGGTGTTCGAGCAGGCTGTCGTATGCCACCTCCTGCGTCAGAGCATGCTTGAAGCGATACATCGGCTCCGGCACCACGCCGGTCTGCTGTACGAGGCCAGACGCCTTCAGTAAATCCAGCGCACTGGCAAGCTCGCCGCCGTCCACCACATCCTCGAGAATTCCCCGCGTGAACTCCCGACCGATGACGGCCGCCATGCGCAGCACGTCGCGGGCGTCGCTCTGCAGTCGGTCGATGCGGGTGCGCAGCACGCCCTGTACCGTTTCGGGCACATGCAACACGGCCGAGTCGGTCGTCGCCGCCACCACGCCGTCCGTCACCGCCAGTGCCCCCGCCTCGCGCAGCGCCTCGCAGACCTCTTCGAGGAAGAAAGGATTGCCGCCGGTGCGCTCGTAGAGTCGTAATGCGAGCTCCGGTGCAACGCGATCGGCGCCGAGTACCGCACGTGCGATGGCTGAGCAGGCCGCCGGATCGAGCGGGGCGAGGTGCATCAGGTGCTGGTGTTCGGCGCTGCCCCAGTCTGTGCTCGTGTCGGGACGGCTCGTCACGACGAGCATGAGCGGAAACGCGGCGACGATCTCCACCAACTGGCGCAGCGCCTCGCGAGAGGCTTCGTCGGCCCAATGCCAGTCCTCGAGCACGAGCAGCGTGGGCGAGGTGCGCGCACTCAGCGTGAGGAGCACTGCCATCGCTTCCAGCATCGCCTTCTGGAACGTCTCGCCACGCAGGTGCTCGGGGACCGGGTGCGCCTCGCTCGGCACCGCCAACAGCGCCAGGTAGAGCGGGAGATATTCGTCGAGTGCGGGGTCGACCGCACGCGCCGCCGCCACGATTGCCTCGTGCCGCTCCGACACGGTACCGCCTTCGAGCATGCCGAACGCATTCTGCACGAAGTCTATGAAGGGCAGAAACGGTGTCGTGACGCCGTACGCATCGCAGCGGCCCTCGAGCACGCGCATTCCCGCACCGGCAGCGATGTCGCGCAACTCATGGAGCAGGCGGCTCTTTCCGGCGCCTGCCTCGCCGATCAGCACCGTCACGCGCCCGGCGCCGCTGGTGGTCGAGGCGCAGTGGTCCGCGAGCAGCGCACGCTCGCGTTCGCGACCGACGAACGGGGTCAGTCCGGCGAGTGCCGCATTCTCGAGCCGCGACCGCACGTCGGAGGCGCGCAGCACACGATACGGGGTGATCGGTGCCGCATCACCGTGCATCGAGACCGCACGCGCGGGCTCACTCTCCACGAACGGGGCGACGAGGCGGCGCGTCTCAGGGCTGAGCAGAATTGTGCCCGCCTCTGCCGCATTCGTGAGGCGTGCGGCCACGTCGGCCGCTGCGCCCGTGATGCGGAAGTGCCGATCGCCGCCGCGCAGCTGCTGCGCGACGACCGGGCCAACGTGGATGCCCGCCCGCAGGCGAAGGCCGGCACCGAGTCGTGGATCGAGCGCGGACGCCAGCTCCGTGACCCGCGTGCGCAGCGCCAGTGCGGCACGCACGCCGCGCACCGCATCCTCTTCGTGCGCGACCGGCACGCCGAAGAGCAGCACGAGCTCATCGCCCGTGAAGTGGTTCACAATGCCGCCGAACTGCGTCGCAGCAGCGTCGGCTGCACCGCGCAGGTCCGCCAGCACCCGGTCTGCCTCATCGGACGAGAGACGCTCGAACAACGGCTCCTGTCCGTCGATCGTGCACGCGACGACGGTCACCTGCCGACGCTCGCCGCCGCGCGTGAGCGCCGACTGCCGCCGTGCTGCGCTGTCGTCGTCCGCCACACTCTGCATCGCGCCGGACGAAGCTGGCGCGCCACCCTCGAATTGTTGCGCGCGCGGTGCACAAGACTGCAGCGCCGCGAGCATTTCGGCGGCGTTTGCGAAGCGGTCCTGCGCTCGCTTCGACAGTGCGCGCCGGATCACCGCGTCCACCGAGGGAGGAATGCCGGGGCGCAGCGCATGCACCGCTTCCGGGTCAGATGACAGTGCCGAGACGAGCACCGCCTTGTCGCCGGGGCCGCGGAACGGCCGCTCCCCGGTGAGCATCTCGTACAGCACGACCCCGAGTGACCAGAGGTCGGTTCGGTGATCGACCATTTCCCCAAACGCCTGCTCGGGGCTCATGTACGCCACCGTGCCGATCGCACCGACGGTCTGCGTCGTCGTCGCGTCGGTGAGCTTCGCGATGCCGAAGTCGAGAATCTTCACCAGGCCGTCGGTGGTGACCATCACGTTGGCCGGCTTGATGTCACGATGCACGATGCCGCGGTCGTGTGCCTTGGCCAAACCACGCGTCATCTCGCCCGCGATGCGCAGCGCGTCATCGAGCGGCATGGGCCCCCGTGCAATTTTCCGGTCGAGCGTCTCGCCGTCGTAGCACGCCATGACGATGTAGAGCTGCCCGTCGTCGGTATCGCCGATCTCGTGCACCGTGCAGATGTTCGGGTGCTCGATGGCGGCGGCCGCACGAGCCTCGACGAGGAAACGGCGCTTGGCCACCTCGTCGGCACTCAGATACGGCGAGAGGAACTTGAGCGCGATGTCGCGGTCGAGCCGTTCGTCGCGCGCCCGGTACACGACACCCATGCCGCCCGCGCCCAGTCGCTCGATGATGCGGTACCGTGAGTGCGACGGCATCGTGACTGGCGGATGTGTCACCGCATCGCGTTGCGGCAGGAGCGGGGTCATGACATCGTCGACGAGCCGATCCAGCGCGCCTCGTTTGCCGTGCGCTTGCAGCAGCGCCTCGACTTCGTCACGCATGGCGGCGTCGGGGCATGCCGACGCAAGCCACTCGCGACGGGCGTCCCCGTGAAGTCCTACCGCCCGCTGGAAGCACTCCTCCACCTGCGCCCATAGTGCTGCCGCATCGGGCGTCGGCGGAGTCGTGCCGTGCGAGAGAGGCGTGCCGTGCGAAAGAGGCAAGCTCACTGGCTCAGCTCGCGATTGAGCCACGCCCGCGCTGCGGTCCAGTCGCGCTTCACCGTCGCGGGCGAGAGCTCGAGCGCCTCGGCCGTCTCTTCCACGCTGAGCCCGACGAAGAAGCGGCATTCCACAACCTGAGCGTGTCGCTGATTGAGTTCGCTGAGTCGCTGGAGTGCCTCGTCGAGGGCGTGCAGCTCGTCGGCGTGATCGTCGAAGTGTGCCGCAGCGGCGTCCACGACATCGAGGCCCAGCGCCACCTCTCCACCGCCACGCTTCTTCGCACGGCGCTGTTCAGCGTAGTCGATCAGCACCCGCCGCATGGTGCGTGCCGCGACGGCCAGCAGATGCTGCCGGTCGCGCCATTGCACGCGCTCCAGCCCCTCGAGCCGGAGCCAGGCCTCGTGTACCAGGCCATCCGTCTCGAGCGTATGTCCGACTCCCTCACCAGCGAGCTGCCGCCGTGCGATCCGCCGCATCGACTCATTGAGGAGCGCCAGCACCTGGTGCAGTGACCCGCGCTCGCCGACGGCGGCGCGGTGCAGCAGTCGTGTCAGGTCGCCCTGCTGGTGCGTCGGGTTTTCGATCATGGCGTCTGCGCTTTGTGTTGCGGGTTTTGCGAAGCCCCGCTACGAAGGTCGTGCGGCGAACGTCGGTCTGCCAGTGGCAGGCTGTGCCGCACGACGGTCGGGAGGTGGCTCATCACAGTGAAGGCGCGGATTGGGCTGCGAGTAGCTCATCGGGGATGTCAGGCGTGGTTTCGGGCAGTGTTCTGCGGGATCAAGGGGACGTAGTTCTTGAAGTGGTTTCCGAACCGGGAATCAAGGGGACGGGAAGCAAGGGGACGTAGTTCTTGATCCATCGGGAAGCAAGGGGACGTAGTTCTTGATCCATCGGCTCTCGGGGATGGGGGTCTGGTTTCAAGGGTGGTTTCAAGGGGACGTGGTTTCTGGTTTCAAGGGGGTTTCAAGGGGACGTAGTTCTTGATCCCTCGGTTTAAAGGGGACGGTTTCAAGGGGACGTAGATCTTGATCGGGTTTCAAGGGGACGTAGTTCTTGATCCCTCGGTTTAAAGGGGACGGGGTTTCAAGGGGACGTAGATCTTGATCGGGTTTCAAGGGGACGTAGTTCTTGATCCCTCGGATCACGGGGATGCGGGTCGATCCCTTCAAGATCTACGTCCCCTTGAAAACGCGTCCCCTTGAAAACTCATCCGGGTTTCAGGGGGGTAGCGGTTTGAAGGAGACGTAGATCTTGGTTCAGGAATCAAGGGGACGTAGTTTTTGATTCATCAAATCACGGGGATGCGAGTCGATCCCTTCAAGATCTACGTCCCCTTGATTCCAGCGTCGATCCATCGAAGGCGCGATTGACGCGTGCACGCGTCGTATCGTCGAGCGTCAGACCAGACACGACCCGATCGAGGCGCAGATAGGCCTTGCCGAGATCCGCCCGTGTGACCTGCGCCGCAGACGGCGTCTGCGATGAGGCAAGGCCAGGCGCAGCCATCAGCAGCAGCAGACTCGCTCAACGCGCTCGAAATCCGATGGTCATTTGCTCAGTGTTGTAGTCGAGGGGTGATGTGGCATCCGGAGAAAGCTACCCAGTGCCTCCGCCGTCGGCATCAGCTGGATCCGGTCGCGAGCGATTCCACCGCTCGTTCACTCATCCCGTACTCCACCCACTCGGGGTTTGCCGCCGCACCGAGCCGCTCGTAGAATCGCTTCGCACCATCATTCCACGTCGCCACCTGCCACTTCATGCCCGCACACCCTGCAGCGACCGCGTCCCGAGCGGCAGCACGCATGAGCCGCTCCCCGACGCCGCGACCACGACCGGGTTCCGCGACGAAGAGTTCCTTGATGAACAGCATCGGACGCGCCTGAAACGTGAACCGAATGAAGTAGTAGACGAGCATCCCGACACGCTGTGGGTCGTCGCCGGGGGTCTCCGCGACGAGTGCCACAAAATCGCCGGGCTCGCGTCGGAACCCCTGCTCGTGCAGTGTCAACTCGGAAACGGCAAATCGATCAGCGTAGCCTTCAAACTCAGCCAACCCGTGCATCAGCGAGAGGAGACTGGCAGCGTCGCTCGCGATCGCGCGGCGCACGGTGATTTCAGGCAAGCTCAATGTCATGAGTGGCGATGCTTTCGGCTGAAGGGTCGTCCACTACCGGTGCTCCCTGGTCGGGCCGGCGTTCTGCATTGGCGAATATACCATACGGCGGATGATTCCGGCGCGTGGAATCCAGTCCGTACGCTCCCCGTGAATCAGGTGACCAATGATCACGTACGGGCTCCATGTCTCTCCCCCCTCGGTGGCATCGAACCACTCCGCGCCGATGCCACTCAGCAGCGATGCAAACGTCGCTGGCGAACGTTCGAGCACCGCCATGCCCTGATCAAGATGAAACTCCATGACAGACCTCGGCCGAGGTCGTGATGACCGCCGAGTCAGCGAGCCACGTCTCGCTGGTACAGATCACTCCGAACCATGGGGTCAGAGTCCCTGCTTTTTTCAAGGGGAATCAAGGGGACGGAGAATCATGGGGACGGAGATCTTGATCCTTCGGACCACAGGGATGCGGGTCGATCCCTTCAAGATCTACGTCCCCTTGAAACCACAAGATCTACGTCCCCTTGAAACCATTCATCGGATCACGGGGAAGGAATCAAGGGGACGTAGTTCTTGATCCCTCGGATCACGGAAAGGCGGATCGATCCCTTCAAGATTTACGTCCCCTTGAAACCCAAGATCCACGTCCCCTTGAAACCCAAGATCCACGTCCCCTTGAAATCAAATCCCGATCCTTTCAAGATCTGCGTCCCCTTGATATTGAAACCCAGGATCAAGATCTACGTCCCCTTGAAACCTA
>Ga0105046_10006731_pt1 | contig 18172 bp, 15 predicted proteins | sample MAT03_FD_78385 | JGI IMG/M metagenome (GOLD analysis project Ga0105046, IMG submission 78385) | Freshwater microbial communities from Lake Fryxell liftoff mats and glacier meltwater in Antarctica - MAT-03 (megahit assembly) | ecosystem: Environmental > Aquatic > Freshwater > Ice > Liftoff...
CCGCGTCAATTTCACGTTGAATGTGGAGTCGTCGCCAGGGCGCTCGAATGTCACTTCGACGACTGTCCCCTCTTTGCCCCGGAGCGCGTGGAATATCTCAGTTTGGGAAAGCCTGCCGGTCTCGACCCCGTCGATGGCGACTATCACGTCCCGTGATTTGACTCCGGCAGCATCAGCGGGGGAACCATCGATAGGTGAGATCACAACCGGTTGCCCATTCTCAAAATTGAGTTCCACTCCGATGCCGATGAGCTCGCCATTCGCCGAGTTCTGAAACGACTCGGCTTCGTCCGGCGCAAGGAAGGTGGAGTGGCCGGTATCGCCAAGCGATTCCACCATGCCTTTGGCCGCACCGAACATCAGCGTCTCATCATTGATCGCTGATTCATCAATATACGTATCGTGGATCAGATCCCAGGTCGTTTGAAGGGTTTCAAAGGTGGGAGAATCGACAAAACTTGACGAAGCGTTGACGTTGCCGTCCTCTCCAAAGCCGTATCGCTCTACGCCTATACCGGCTCCGAAGGTCGATACCATCAGACCGGCCAGAAGAATGCGAGTAAGGATGGTACGCCGAGCAGCCAGGCGTCCGGTTGCTGTGGCCGGCACGTCCTGACCTGTCGATGCTTGATTCGTCACGAGGTCACTCCTGATACTCTTCTAAAAAATACGTTGAAGGGCGGCGCGCATTGAACTGTCGTGGAATTCCGCGGCACGTTGTCTAGTCTACGCGCAGGTCGGTGGTCGGGTTCTTCACCAATGGTCGGAAACTCGCATGGACAATCCAACAAATGCATGGAGATGAACAACGAATGGCTGTGCTCGATAGTGAACGACTTGTGAAAACCACCTTCTGGATCGAAGGAACGGCTCACTCCGCTCAGTTGCGCCGCGGACAGATCGTCCATGAGGCGATCCACGCTGCTCTGCCGGCTGAAATCACCGTCGGGCACCGGCTTACTTTTCGCACTTCCAAAGGGATTGAAGTATTCGCCGACAACGTTCTCGGGGATGTCGAAGATCACTTTGGGACGACGGAACTGGTGGTATGTGCGACCGCGATCCCCGCAAACGAAGGTAGTTGGCGCAACATCGGGTTCGATCACCTCGCGATCACCGTCGAGGATCGGGCAGGTGCGCGCGATTTTTTGCGCGAAGTGCTGCAAATGCACATCATGCGTGACGATGAACATCTAACCGTCATGGCAACCGGACCGACCGCGCTCTTTCTCTTCGATGCCGGGCAGGATGCCCCTTTATCGAACGGACTTCCGTCGTCCTGGCACCACATAGGATTCGTGGTGGACGATCTGGAGGCAGCCTATGCGCATTTGCTTTCATACAAGGAGCGGCTCGTGAGCGACTTCACGATGCTCGAACGAGATGAACGTTGGAGTCTCTACTTTTTCTATCGAAACGGCGCCGTGACATTCATGTTTCAGTTTTCCGAAGTGAAGTCCGCAGACCGTGGTTTCACCGCCACTTCGCGAGAGGGGTTTCAAAACTATCTTTACGACTACGCCAGCCGACCCTATGGACTTCAGTGGGATGAGGCGGGCAACCTGCTTTCAACGTCACTCTGAGGCGCCGGTTCAGATCGTTGCAACGTCCAGGAGGAGAAGCATGTCAAAACGCACCCGCATCAGCTCCGGCACACCATTTGAGATCAACGTTGGCTATTCTCGCGCTGTCCGGGTCGGGGACACGGTATTCGTTTCAGGCACCACTGCGATGAAGGATGGTCAACTGGTCGGAGTTGGCGATTGCGGGGCTCAAACGAGGCAGACACTGGAGAACATTGTCTGGGCACTGGAGCAGGCAGGAGCGACCGCAAATGACGTGGTGCGCTATCGCATCTATCTGACCAATATCAATGACTGGCCAGCTGCGACTGAAGAAGTTGCGAGGGTCTTCGGACCAGCTCGTCCGACCGGAACGCTGGTCGCGATCACCGGGCTTATCAACCCGGAGATGCTCGTCGAGATCGAGGTCGACGCGATTATCGGGATGACCGACTGATGGTCTTCTGGGTGGCAACGAGTATCTCGCCGCCACCCAGAGTCGTCCTATTGGGCTGCGACGGCCGAACGAACTCCAACCGGTGTACGCCAGTCGGTGTAACTGCCGTCAGTACCACGGAGGGAGGCCTCATAGGCAATCTCGATCGCTTTGGTGATCGGCCCGATCTCGCCGTTACCGACCTGATAGCGGTCGACTGAAACGACTGGAGTGATTTCAGCGGCGGTGCCACACAGGAATATTTCATCGGCGACATAGAGCTCAGTTCGATCAACCGGGCGCTCATCCACCGTGAGACCAAGTTGTTCACGTGCGATGGTGATCAAAGCCTCGCGAGTGATGCTTTCCAGGACGCTGCTTTGCAGATCAGGGGTGACGATTTTCCCGTCACGGACATGCATCACGCATGCGCCGGGAGCCTCTGCCACCTTGCCAACATTGTTCAGAAGAAACGCGGTGTCGTAGCCATCCTGAAGTGCCTCCAGGCGCGCCAGTTGCCCATTGCGGTAATTTGAGAGGTTCTTTACCCTCGGCGGCATGACATCTTCCGAAATTCGACGCCAGGAACTGACTCGTGCGTTGTATGCGAGTCCCTTCCCGAGGTGCGATGCCATTGGCTTTGTGTGAATCACGAGTCCGGCTGCCTGGTCTGGCTTATCGAACCGGTGATTGTACGAATCGGCGGTGTAGGCCATGGGGTAAATGTACGTATCCTCAGCAGACCCATTTTCACGGAGAAGATCGATGATCGCAGATGTAAGATCACTCACCGAATACGCAAGCGGCAGTCGAACGAGTTTCATTGATCGCTCAAGGCGCTCCAGATGCTCTTGCAGTCGGTAAACGAAAAGTTCCTGCTGGTCTTCATTCCAATAGGCACGAATCCCCTCGAACACAGCTCCAACGGTTGACCAACCCAATTCGGTTATATGGACGGTCGCATCATTCCAGTTCAGCCGCTCACCGTTCAACCACAAATACTTTGGATGTTGAGCACTCACCTAAAAGCCTCCTTGGTTCCACATCTGAAGCCCGCATTCGTGCGGAATGCACTGAAGTATCGCACGCGAATCCGTTGGAAGACCCCAGAAAACAAAAAAGCCGGGGCGACCTTGCGGCCACCCCGGCATTCTGATCTCGTAAGGAGAGATTCGGCTTTTTAGGCGCGACCCTCGACATAGACCTTGGTCAACATGCGGACATAGATGTTGCCATCCGGCACAATGTATCCCTGCTGGTTGACCGCGATGCCCTTGACCCACGGCTTGAGCACGTAGTTGTCAAGGCGATAGACGAGCGGCATGTATCCAACGTCGTTCTGAATAATTTCTTCGGCCCGCTTGTAGATCGCGAGTCGCTTCTCCTGATCCGGCTCCGCCTTACCGGCGATAACCAGATCATCGAACTCCTCATTCGACCAGGCCTGGCGCTTGCCGGAGTTCTTTCGGCTGTAGAACATATCGCCATAGGCGTTGTTCGGATCCGGGTAGTCCATCCACCAGCGGATGAAGACCATCTGCCAGTTGTTTTCATAGAGCTGCGGGCGCCACGAGGCTTCCGGCACGACCTGAATCTGGACATTCATGCCCAACGTTGTGTTGAGCTGATCCACCAGGTCATTGGCCATGATGTCAGCGTTGTAGATCTCCTCGGAACCACGCATCCAGAGGGTGATTTCCGGCCAGTTTTTGCCGCCCTCGAACTCGGTTCCAACGAGTGCTTCCATCGCCAGTGCCGGATCATACTTTTGGATTTCAGCCAAAGCCGGATCGTCCAGATACCCGAAGACACCAATCGGCACCATGCAGTTACCCGGGGTAACCAGACCGTTGGTGACGGTGGAGAGTCGCTCTCGGTCGATCGCATGGCTGACCGCCTTGCGGACTTCGATCTTGTCGAATGGAGGAACGCCGTTCGATGGAACCAACATCCAGATGCCGTAGTAGACATATGGGTTGATCTGCTCGGCAAGAGCCGCATCGGCGCTGTAGCGGGTGTAATCGGCCGCTGACAGGGAGGTCCAGTCAAGTTGCTGATCGCCTTCGCCTTTTTCGTAAAGAAGAACGGCGCTGGCGGCAGGGGAGATCGGAATCACGATGTTAGTGAGCTTGATATTCTCAGCGTTCCAGAAGTTCTCATTCTTGACGAGCCGAATGACTTTGCCCTTTTCCCAGGCCTCGACAATGAATGGACCGTTGGAAACGATAGGGATACCTTCTTCGCCGAGGGCCCACTTGTCGCCATATTTCTCGACCTGCCAGCTTGGAGAAGGCACGGCCGCAAGGTAGGCAACGACCTGCGGGAAATACGCCCGCGGTCCCTGCATGGTGACCTTCAGCGTCCAGTCATCGACCGCGGTAACGCCAAGATCGTCTCCAGTCGGGACTTTGCCGTTCAACGGATCGGCAGCGTCATCGATTGGCGTATTGAGGTTGAAAGCTTCCGCGTACTTGATGTCGAAGAGGAATCCTGCGTACGGCGCGGCTGTTGCCGGATCGAGCTGCCGACGCCACGAGAAAACGAAGTCATTCGCCGTTACCGGAGTACCGTCCGACCAACCTTTGTTGTCCTTGCGGATGTTGAATGTCCACTCGGAGGCGTCCGCGTTGGTTTCCCAGGTTTCAGCCCAGTCAGCCGCCGCGATGAGGTTCTCGTCGAATGTGAGGAGACCGGCCCAGACTTCTTCTTCCGCGTTGCAATAAAGGTTCGCGTTGAAGTCGAAACTGGTGGGATCATCCCAGATTCCGTCGTGGTAGAAAATCTGCTCTTCAGCCTGCGAACGGAATCGCAGTCGTGAGCTGCCGACATTGGTAGCGGCCGAAACATCGGCCCGCGTCGCAACACCGAGCACTGCGGCGGCGGCAGATCCGGCCGCGGCGGCTGCCGCAACCTTGAGAACCTGTCGTCGGCTCATGCCTCCATCAAGAAGGCGCTTCTGCATAATCTCGAGCTGCTGGTCTCGATTGAGTTCTTCAGACACTTGGTCTCCCTCCGTGTCATCCAACAATCACAGTGGCAACGTGCCGCTGCGACGACCGTAGAAAACTCCGACATTCTTTAACTCGGTTCGGTCCGTGCGCGAATCCTACCAACTGGAACGTGATTTGCAAAGGTTCGGGCACCTCCTCATGACGCGTAATGGCAAGCTACCCAGTGTCCAGACTCCTTTTCCTCCAGCGATGGTTCCACTTCGGCGCAATTCGAACGGGCAATTGGGCATCTTGGATGAAAACGGCAACCGGATGGCGGATTAGCCGGACTCGGAACATCGCCTTCCAGAATGATCCGCTGGCGGATTCGCCCGGGTTGCGGCAGTGGAATGGCTGAAATCAACGCCTGCGTGTATGGATGCCGCGGCGACTCGGTGATTGCCCGGGAATCACCGACTTCGACGAGTTTCCCGAGATACATCACACCGATCCGGTCGGCAATGTGCGCTACAACTGCCAGGTTGTGTGCAATGAACAGATAGGTCAGGTTGAACTGCTGCTGCAGCTGCTTCAAAAGGTTCAACACCTGAGCCTGGATCGAGACATCCAGTGCGGATACCGGTTCATCGCAGATGACCAACTGAGGATTCATCGCAAGGGCACGAGCGATTCCGATTCGTTGGCGCTGTCCGCCTGAAAACTCATGCGGATAGCGATTCGCAAAGTAGGCATTGAGCCCTACGACGCGGAGCAGATCCTGGACCTTTTCGCTTCGCTCACTCCGTGAACCAATGCCGGCGATATTCAGCGGCTCCGAAATGACCGAACCCACCGTCATACGCGGATCGAGCGATGCCGAAGGATCCTGGAAGATCATCTGGATATCGCGACGAAATGGCCGCATCTGGCCGGCAGAGAGTTTGCTCAAATTGCTGCCGTTGAAGAGAATGTTGCCATCAGTTGGTTCATACAGGCGGATAATCGTTTGACCGAGAGTGGTTTTGCCGCATCCGGACTCACCAACAAGGCCGAAGGTTTCGCCGCGTTTGACGGAGAAACTGATGTCGTCGACAGCGCGGATGGAGACCTTCTTACCGCCCAGAAATCCGCCGCCGACTTCGAAGTACTTCTTCACGTGCTCTATGCGAAGTATCTCGTCTGGCAGCGCCGAACTTGCCTTCACGACGCGGTCATTGGTTGTTGCTGCGACCATTGGCTATCCCTGTCCGATTATGTAGGTGGCGGTAACGGTATCCTCAGCGAGTTCGCCGGGGAACCAACACGCTGCCATTTGCCCTGGTCGAGTTTCAATCAGTGGCGGGGGCGTATCGCACTTCGCCTGCCGGCGTGGACAACGAGGAGCAAACCGGCATCCTTTGGGGGGAGACAAAAGATCCGGCGGTAACCCGCCGATCGGCGCCAACCGTTCCTTCACGTCATGACCAAGTCGGGGAATCGACTTCAGCAATCCCATCGTATAGGGATGCTGCGGATTACCGAAGAGATCGATGGCTTTGCCTTGCTCAACGATCTTGCCAGCGTACATGACGATCACCCGCTGGCAAACTTCGGCGACTACTCCAAGATCGTGAGTAATCAGAATAATCGCGGTGCCGAAGTCCCGGTTCAATCCGACCATGAGATCGAGAATCTGGGCCTGAATCGTGACATCGAGTGCCGTCGTCGGTTCGTCTGCCAGGAGGACTTTGGGATTGCAGGCAAGCGCGATCGCGATCATCACCCGCTGGCGCATGCCGCCTGAAAACTGATGCGGATACGCTCCGAACCGTTCCTCGGCGCCGGGAATTCCGACGCGTTTGAGCAGATCGATGGCGCGCTTTTCGGCTTCAGTCCGATTCAACCCCATATGCAGCATCAAGGGTTCACAAATCTGGTCGCCTATGGTGTAGACCGGATTCAATGACGTCATCGGATCCTGAAAAATCATCGCGATGTCGTTTCCACGAACGCCGCGCATTTCACTATCTGAAACTTTCGTGATATCCCGTGTTTTTCCGTCGACCGTCAGGTTTATCTGACCGCCGACGACTTTTCCGGGCGGATTTGGCACGAGTCGCATGATCGAAAGCGAGGTGACGCTCTTGCCGCATCCCGACTCACCCACAATCCCGAGCGTTTCGCCTTCGGCAACTTCGAACGACACATCATCGACGGCAAAGACGATTCCGGATCGGGTAAAGAACTGGGTTTTCAGATTTTTGACTTCAAGCACCGGATTGCGCGCACCCGAAGCGACCTGTCCTTCCGCGGAGGTGGCACGTGAAGCAGTTGTCGACAAGACGATCCTCCGTCGTAGTTCCCCGGGACATTGCCCGATCAGTCATTACCCTTCGGATCAAGCGCGTCACGCAGTCCATCACCCAAAAAGGTGAATCCAAGCATCGTCAACCCAATGGCAAGCACCGGGAAGAGGAGCATGTGCGGGCTGGTTTGCACGATTCCTGGTTGGCTGGCCGAACCAACCATCTGACCCCAACTCGCCATCGGCGGTCGAATGCCAACACCGATGAAGCTGATCGCGGCTTCCGTAAAAATGGCTGTCGGGATGCCAAACGTTGCCGCGACGATGATCGGCGTCAGACTGTTGGGCAAGAGGTGGCGAATGATGATGTAAGGACCGCTCGCGCCGGCGACTCGAGAGGCTTTGACATAGTCCTGTTCCCGAAGGCTAAGAAATTGCCCCCGAATCAGTCTGGCTTCAGTCACCCAGCCGATTAAACCAATTGCGAGAAAGATGTTGACTAAACCAGGTCCACGCCAGTTGACAAACATCAACACCAACAACACCTGCGGAATCGTAAAGATCACGTCCACGATGCGCATCAAAATGTTATCGACAGCACCACCGTAGAATCCTGCGATCGATCCGACGGGAATGGCGATGCAAAGAATGATGACGTAAGCGACAACGCCGACCAGAAGCGAGACTCTCGCTCCATACATCATGCGGCTGAAGATATCGCGGCCGTTGGCGTCGAGTCCAAATGGCCACGTCCAGCTGGGTGGATGGCGGGCGAGGCGGACGTCGACGACCTCACTCTCCGTATAGGGAGCAAGGGCAGGAATAATGGTCCGGCCACCGATATGTACTCCGGGACCGATAACCGCGATCGTCAGGAAGGTAACGACAACGAACATGCCGATAAGGGCAAGCCGGTTACGGATCAAGCGGCGCCAGGCATCTCCCCACAGATTGGCTTCTTTGCGAACCTGCACTTCACCGAGTGCGCCAAGTTGCGTGAGCGACCCGACTTCCACTTCCGGCAATGGAACAATCGCAGGCGCATCATGCCGCAGTGCCAGGTCAATTCGATCAATTGGGCGGTCACCGTGGTCCGTCATGTGCGCTCCGAGTGTTCGCGTTGACTGGTCTGACTGGCAATCTTCGTTCTAGTATCGAATTCGAGGATCGATGAACCCATACATCAGGTCGACCATCAGATTCATCGAAGCCAGGAAAACACCGAAAATCAGCGTAACCGCCAGGATCATCGTCTGGTCTTTGGACTGCATGCTCTCGACATAGAACTTACCCATCCCCGGAACATTGAAAATCTTCTCAACGAAAAATGAACCGGTGCCAACTGCTGCGAAGATCGGACCGATGAGAGTAACTACCGGTATCAGAGCATTCTTGAGAACGTGTTTCAGAATGACCTTGCGCTCTGAGAGCCCTTTCGCCCTGGCTGTCCGCACATAGTCCGACCTGATGATGTCGATCATGCTGGATCGGGTGTACCGGGCGAGGGTCGCCAACGGCGCCGCCCCCAACGCAATGGTCGGTAAAATCCAGTCGCGCGGGGAATCCCAGCCACTTACCCGAAGACCTAGATTGATCCCGTTATCCGGGAGCCAGACGGCGAAAACCAGGATGAGAATGAATCCCATCACGAAGTTCGGCATGCTGTAGAAGAGAATCGCGATACCGACGGAGAGGTAATCGAGAATTCCGTTTTGATTCACAGCGGCCAAAATACCCAATGTCATGCCGAAAACGATTGCAAAGACGGTGGCCATTGCGCCGAGGTGCAGTGAAATCGGGAACGTGCGCTGAATGATGTCCGCAGCCGTCTGGGGTCGATAGGCATATGACATCCCGAAATCACCGTGCAGCGAGTTCCAGACGTAGAGGGCGAATCGATACCAGACGGGTTTATCCAGTCCGTAAAGCTTCTCCAGGTTTTCGATCATTTCAGGAGTGATACCGTTGGCGTTCGCAACATCGAAAGGGCTGCCGGGTGTGAGCTGCATGATGATGAACGTCACCGCAGTCATCGCGATCAGCGTTGGAATGAACCAGAGCACGCGGCCAAGGGCGTATCGAAGCATCGTTGATTCGTCCTCTGGTTAGGTCGAAATACGGTCCTGGCACCTGGAACGGATGTCCTCGACATTCGAGCGTGCCATTTCCTCCGCGCATTTAATGTTCGAGCGGGCGGAATGTACCACCCGACCAATCGTGTGTCAAACCTCCGATGCTGCGCGAACAGCCACAGATTTGTTCATTTCTGCCAGATCTGTGGCTGTTGAACCACGAGCCTCAATTCAAAACACCGCTACAAAATGAAGTTGCTGAGGTCGTCATCAGCCGCGACTTCTCCGACACGTCCCGAAACAAATGAGCGATCAATCGTCACGGTCTGGCCAGAGTAATTCTGCGCGTCGAACGAGATCTCCTCAATCACTTTCTCCACGATCGTGTGGAGGCGGCGGGCACCAATGTCTTCCGTTCGCGCGTTGACTTCAGTCGCCAAACGCGCCATTTCACGCATTCCATCCTGGGTGAAGTCGAGTTCCAGCCCTTCTGTGCCCAGCAGCGCCTGGTATTGCTTTGTGAGCGCATTCTGCGGCTCGGTCAGAATCGCGAAGAGATCATCCTCGGTCAGACTATTGAGTTCGACCCGAATCGGAAATCGACCCTGCAATTCCGGGATGAGATCCGATGGCCGGCTGTTGTGAAAGGCACCCGCTGCAATGAAGAGGATATGGTCTGTTTTGACGGCGCCATACCGAGTCATGACGACTGATCCCTCGACGATTGGCAACAAATCCCGCTGGACTCCCTCGCCCGAGACATCGGCCCCATACTCTGAGTTGGACGAGATGGTTTTGTCGATTTCGTCCAAAAAGACAACTGCCGCCTCCTCAACGCGTTCGATCGCCTCATCGATCACAGCGTCGAGGTCGACGAGCCGATTTGCTTCCTGTTGGGTAAGAATGCGGCGCGCCTCGCGGACCGAAACACGACGTCGCGTCGGCCGCCGCGAGGAGAGTCCACCCAAGAAATCCTGGAAAGTGTCGTAGAGATCGTCAGGAGTCATGCCGGCGACGAAATCGAGCGGGTTGTATTCGTCGACGAACTCCTCTTCGATCTCAATTTCAACCGTCTCTTCTTCAAGAGCGTTGTCGTTCAGCAGTTGAAGAATGCGCTTCTGTTCGCGTTGAAGTCGACGCTTGGATGCGGCTTCCTGCCGATGAACGGCGGCTGCGTCCGACGACTCCTCCGCTTCCGGTCCACTCTTTTTGCCATTGCGAGCGGGTTTCTTCTGCACGAACTGATCGGCGAGCAATTCAACCAATCGTTGTGCGGCAGTACGGGCAGCTTCTTCTTTGACCTGTTCAAGCCGTTGCCCGTGCTGGTTACTGATCGCGATTTCGACCAAATCGCGAACGATCGATTCCACATCACGTCCGACGTAACCGACCTCGGTGAATTTGGTCGCTTCAACCTTGATAAAGGGTGCATCGACGATCTTGGCAACACGCCTGGCGATTTCCGTTTTACCGACACCGGTCGGCCCGATCATCAGAATATTCTTCGGTTGAATCTCTTGCCGTAGTTCGTCCGGTAGCAGCTGACGGCGAAAACGATTTCGAAGGGCCACCGCGACGGCGCGTTTGGCGTCAGTTTGCCCGATGATGAAGCGATCCAACTCTGCCACAATCGCGGCTGGTGTGAGATTCTCCATGTACGTACGATCAACGATTTTTTCACCGGAACCCCGGGCACCGCCAGCCGATGTGGCAGGTTTCGCAACTGCTTCTGCCATTAGTTCCGCTCCTCTTCCGTGTCATCATCCACGTCCGAGGTGGTCTCGTTCTTTTTTTCATTCTCCTCATCATCTTCATCATCGTCTTCGTCATCGGACGAGAGATCAATTGGAAGGCGTGGAGATGAAATCAACTGGGTACCTTCGATGGTTTCGGCGATGCCGACGACCTCTCCGTCCGATTCGCGGCGGACGCTTTCGATCGTGAAGTGGTCGTTGGTGTAAATGCAGAGGTTGGCAGCGATCCGCATGGCGGCTTCGACTACCTCCCGAGCTTCCATCTCTGTGTAGGAAATCAGCGCTTTGGCAGCGGCAGTCGCATAAGGAGCGCCAGAACCGATTGCCGCAACACCATCGTCCGGTTCGATTACGTCACCCTCCCCGGAAAGGATAAGGACGGAATCGACATCTGCGACGAGGAGTTGCGCCTCGAGCCGGCGGAGATAGCGGTCAGTTCGCCACTCCTTTGCCAGTTCGACCGATGCGCGACGAAGGTTGCCGTCCCAGGATTTGAGCTGCGCTTCGAACTTTTCAAAGAGCGTCAAGGCATCAGCAACGGCGCCGGCGAATCCGGCGAGGACCTGACCATCACGAAGGGTGCGGATTTTGCGGGCGCCGTGTTTGAGTACGACATCGCCAAGTGTGACCTGACCGTCGCCGGCAAGCGCGACCGTGCCGTCACGTTTGACGGCGAGAATCGTAGTCGCTTTCGGGCGAATAAGCGGATAGTCGTAGTGTTGAGAGTTCACAGTTTTGGGGGTCCACTGAACATCGCGGCGCGGAAGTTCCCTGCGCGCACGACACGGGCGGGCACCCGTTGGTTGCCCGCCGTTTCCATAAGTCTAACGAAGATGGCAAATACTGGAGTGAGCGCGCCGAACTCCCGATTCCAGGCGAACATTGTTGAAAACCGGCTCCGCACGACACTGATCGTGACCGTGCTCAGCGAATGAAGTCGGTTGAAACCGACTGATTTTCTGTGTGCCGAGTTGCACGCCGTCGTGACTGGTTTTCCAGATCCCAAAGTTGGCTGAACAGCAATCTCATCTTCACCACTTCGTCGAAGCGATTCCACGATCCGCACCTCTGCGCACGACGAACCTGGGGAGATCCGGCAGAGCGGCCTCAGTCAGCAGCAGTGGCGGTGACGCCGTCGTTGCCACAAGATGAGCAGCGAATCTGACCCTTGCGCCCGGCTTCGACCATATAGGCGCCGCACTTCGGACAGGCGATATTGACCGGTTTGTTCCAGGCCGAGAAATCGCATTCTGGATATCGGCTGCATCCAAAGAAGGTGCGACCTTTTTTGCTGCGGCGTTCAACAATGTCGCCTTCATGGCACTTCGGACACTCGACGCCGATCTTCTCGAGCAAGGGTTTCGAGTTGCGGCATTCGGGGAAACCACTGCAGGCGACAAACTTGCCGAACCGGCCGAGTTTGATCACCATCGGTTTGCCGCACTTTTCGCACATTTCCCCGGACGGTTCGTCCTTGAGCTTCACGCGCTCGATACTCTTCTCGGCCTTTTCCAGTGTCTCTGTGAAAGGACCGTAGAAGGCCTGCAGCGTCGGCACCCATGCGCGCTCTCCCGCGGCGATCTCGTCGAGCTCGTCCTCAAGTTGCGAAGTGAATCCGATATCGAAAACGCGCGGGAAGTGCTCGACCAACAGATCGTTGACGACCGTGCCGAGTTCCGTCGGTATGAGTTTCTTCTCTTCCGTGGTCACGTAGGAGCGTGCTTGCAGCGTCGCGATCGTTGGAGCATACGTGCTCGGTCGACCGATTCCTTGCTCTTCCAGCGCTTTCACCAGGGTCGCTTCCGAATAGCGAGGCGGCGGCTGGGTGAAGTGCTGCAAGGGAATCAGCTTTTCGAGATCGAGCGCCTCGCCCTGCTCCAGCAGCGGCAACGCGCCGGCATCGAGTTCGTCCGAATCGCCATCGTCGCGCCCAGCGGTGTACACCGCCATGAATCCCTGGAAACGGACCACTGAACCAGTCGCCCGGAAGATGATTGGAGCGTCCTTACCGGCAGCGAGGTCCTTTTCATTTCCGGCGCCGATATCGACCGTGGTCCCATCGAGAATCGCGGGGGCCATCTGGCTCGCAATGAAACGCTGCCAGATCAAGGTGTACAACCGGAACTGCTGGGCAGAAAGCAGCGCTTTCACACTGTTGGGATCGCGTTGAGGAGATGTTGGACGAATCGCCTCGTGGGCTTCCTGTGCGCCTTTCGATTTCCGGGCATACACCGGCGACTTGTCCGGAACGAATTCCGGTCCAAATTTGCCGCTGATGACCGCGCGCGCGGTTTGCTGTGCGCTGGCCGCGACATTGGTGGAGTCGGTTCGCATATAGGTGATCAAACCCTGGATGCCTTCGGCGCCGAGATCGATACCTTCGTAGAGTTCCTGGGCGATTTGCATCGTTCGGCGAACCGGGAAATTCAGTTTCCGCGATGCTTCTTGTTGGAGGGTGCTGGTCGTAAAAGGCGCGGAGGGTCGACGCTGGCTTTCGCGCCTGGTGACATTGACCACCTGGTAGCCGGCGCCATCGAGGCGATCGACGACTGCCTGGGTCTCTACACCCGTGCTGAGTTCGGCTTTTTTGCCATCGATCCGGTGGATCGCCGCCTTGAAGGTTTCATTTTTCTTCAGGGCTTTGCCCGTGATCCTGGAGAGCTCGGCATCGAGCGACCAGTACTCGACCGGGTTGAAGGCATCGATCTCCTTCTCCCGCTCGACCACGATTCGGAGGGCTGCCGTTTGAACACGACCGGCCGATAGACCGCGTTTCACCTTTTTCCAGAGGAGCGGGCTGACGCTATAACCGACCAGGCGGTCCAAAATGCGGCGTGCCTGCTGCGCGTCAACGAGATCCATGTCGATATCACGCGGATGCTGCATCGCCTCGTTGACGGCATCCGGGGTGATTTCATGGAAGACGACGCGGCGGATGATTTTGTTTTGCGCATCGGTGGCGTGGACGAGATGCCAGGCGATAGCCTCGCCCTCGCGGTCAGGGTCGGTGGCGAGAATGACTTCTTTGGCCGCCTGAACGCTCTCCTTTAAATCTTTGACCGTCTTCAACTTGTCACGGGGGATCAGGTATTTCGGGTTGAATGAATCGCCGACATCGACACCGAGGGTGCTCTTCGGCAGATCCCGGATGTGCCCCATCGATGCTTTGACGGTGTAGCCACGTCCCAGGTATTTAGAAATTGTCTTGGCTTTGGCCGGAGATTCGACGATGACGAGACTGCCACGGGGAACAGGTGCCGCGGCTGCTTTTTTTGATTTTGACGCCGTGGTTTTGGCCGACGTGCTCTTTTTAACAGCTGTCGAGGCCGCTTTTTTTGTGGGCGTCTTGATTGTGACTGTCTCTTCGGACAATTCCAGATCAGTTGTTGGCATGAGGTACCTGTAGATAAATTCGATGCATCACTCCGCAGCCAGCGGAGGTCGGCGGTACACGGAAATCCATTCAAACGGTGAAAGTCTGCGTATCCCGAGCGCCAACACTAGCCAGCGTACAGAAGTGTGTCAAGCGCCGGACCCAAAATCGGACTCATCCGAAAGTCATTCGGGGGCAGTTTCAGCGGGAGGTGATGCAACAATGTGCAACGATTTGCAACACTTTTGAGGCCATTTAAATATGAATCGACCGTTTTGTTGCCTGAGTATTGTGGACGAAATCCAACTACGTTTCGCGGCACTGCTACTTACTTTGTGATTTACTGTGCCTCAATTATCTGTTTCTCCGACTGCATCCTCGAGTGCTCGGGCTTGAAATCCGCACCTCTTGATCTTTCGACGGTAATAACGTTCTCCTGGACAAGAAAGGAAACCGTATCTCCCGGCAGGAGTCCAAGCTTTTCACGAACAATTTCAGGAATCGTGATCTGATTTCTGCTATTCAATTTGGCGTCGAATCTAAGCATAGGGCACTCTCCGGCAATTCAAATGTACTCCATTACCATTTTAGCAAACCTGTTTGAATGAGCAATACCATCTACAACAAACATCCTGGGCGAGGGTAGGACTGACCTAATTGCCTCCTACCCTCTCAGCTAATGCGTTCGGCGATTCGATCTGGGATCAATTGCCAATCGTTGATTCGGATGCTGGCAAGATGCTCTTGGAAGTGGGCGATCAGACCGAACTGCACAAGTATTCCGATAGAAGTGTCATTACCGCAGAAGTTGCCAGCGTTGAGGGCAAGTTGTTCGTCGGTGAGACTGGCGACAGTCTTAATAACCTCTGGTCCATTTGTTCGCAACAGCTCCAGCCCCTCGTCTTTGGTCACATCAGCCCGCGTGACCGCGCGATGATGGTTCATCGCGTCAACCTGCTCCTGGGTGAAACCCGAGACATTTGTCGGATCGGCGACAAGCCCTTTGAAGAGGTGATCGAAGAAACCTTGCACCTCGGCGATGTGCAGCGCTGCGACGCCAACGGTCCATTGTTCACCGGAGGTCAATATCGTCCACGACTCTTGAGGAACCGCATCGACCGCTGAGAGGACGTCGTTGCAGATGGCCTCGAGCTGGACCGCATAATCCTTTGCCTGCTGTGACATGCTTTTACTTTCCCTTCTTTGAGCGGATTTTCGGGGTTGGCCGAATGTTCGATCCTTCGCGGGTGATCTCATGCAATAAACGATAGTCGAGTTAAGAGTGTGAGAATCGACAATGCCGCATTTGGTGAACTGGGACACGGCATGCCTCTTCGCTACAACTCTGCCGCACGAATCCGAACCAACTATGACAAGTTGGTCCTTCCCGACCTTCTTTTCATTCATGCCCTTACGTAGTGCCGTGAGCCGGCGTCGCGGATGATGCCTTTGAGTTCGAACATTGAGATGAGGGCGAGAACCGGCAAGATCGCTGGTTTTGATCGATTCTACGAAGTGTTGACCGTTGAAGAGCGTCTATTGATTCTCGAAAGCCGAGTAGAATCGCTATAGCTTGGGGTAACGCAACGAGAGGATACACGATAGCGAAGCGCTTGGAAGCACTGGAGAAACGAGCGGCCGCGTTCCTTCTGCATGATTCCGAATTCGCTTCGATTCGGGAAACAATCGGGGAGCCAGACCTAGCCAGCACGCTTCGGGAACGGAACGACACCCCGGAGAAACGGGAAGCTGCAATTGCGCTAGCAAATAGATTTGATGCCGCTCGATCATCCTTTGAGCAAATTCCCGGATTAGCTATTTGCGCCGAATAGAATCTTCGTTAAATTAAATCAATTTCGGTTTTCACCGTACCACTCTCTGCCCAAGGTTGATTCTTGGTCATTTCGCGAAGTTTTCTCATCATTGTGACACGTTGCAAAGCGGCATCTATTGGAAACTCCCCAGTGGTATGCCGCTTTCCTGTATCGTCCGTGAAGACTACCTCAAATACTTTCTGGCCCTTGTGTTGCTCTGCTAATAACGTTGACTCTGCAACGTCCATGGTCATCCAAAGGGAGACGGAATCTCCCGGTTCAACCTTTAGCGGTAACGGAGAACGCCAGCTATCCATTCCGGAAAAAACTGACATACCATAAGTACTCTCCGTACTCGGAAATTGCATTATCACGCCGACGAGAGTAGTTGGTAGCCGACCTACATTTGTAGCCCGAACCATGTACATTTCAATTGGATTGCCCTCCCATTCACCATCTTGGAACCGCGAAGTCACTCTAAAATGGGGCTGGTATTCAAATGCGACTGCCCGATTTGCAGTTACATTCGCTTCACGGGCGAACCGACTAGATTCAATTGCCAATCTGTTGGCTTCACTGGCATAGCTATTGGTCGTTTGGGACAGGTCATTAGCCTTTTGAGCGATTTCGTTGGCAGAATCTGAACGGCGGATGGATTCTTGCGCGTGTCGATTTGCCTCCCGAGACTTCAAATACGAGAGTCCCGCGATACCAATTCCAAAGGCTCCGACTACCGCTCCCCAATCTGCCATTCCTTTTACTGCCCTCTAGTTGTCCAGAGCGAACTCTACGGTCGGTTCCCTTTGGATTACCCTATCTCCTGGGATGGGACGATCGCGGGCAGTTTCCCCGCTCTGAATGTCTAGCGGTATCCCATTTGGGTACGCTTCGCAAGTAATGGCAGGTGGGGCGTAGCGGGTATGGCGGCAGTTCAAGCAGGAACGGTACGGCCGTTCGATGGCGTCAATGAACGGGGGAATTGGTAACATGCTACCTACAGGCCCCCCAACCTTCTACGTACGCGTTTCCTCCGGCCAATCCCATTGCCTCAGGGAAGGTAACTCTTTCGCCATCCAAGCAGATATCTAGAAGCTTGAATGACCAACTGGAATTCCAAGCACCAGAAAGTTCGACTCGAAATTGCTTTGTATGGTGCGTCAGACGATCTTTGTAAGTAACAACGTAGTCGATGATGTAACCCGTCTCATTCGGACGAAAGAAGCCTTGATCCAAATGAACCTCAAAGTAGGCACCCTTATCGGGTTCGATGGATCGAGGATTTTGATCCGCATACCACTTGTCGCTTCCTCGTTCGTGGGCCCTTAGCTCTATATCGAAAGCCGCAACTGGACCTTGATTCCTTAAAAAAACCTTTATGAATCTCTCACCTTGGTAACTATCAGCTATCCCGGCGAATTCCGGCGATATAACTAGATTGGCGGTATGTAAAAGCTGATCGGAGCGCTCCTGCAGGGCCATGGCTTGCCGAGCAATTTCATTTGCTTCGACTGATATCCGGTTTGAGTCGTTCGAAATTGCGTTGGCTTCGCGTGCTGAGTCAACTGCAGTATTTGCGATCCTGTTCGATTCTCCGGAAATGTCGTTGGCCGAACGTGCAAGTTCGTTGGCCCTCTCCGATTCTTTCCTAGATTCGATAGCAATCACGTTTGAATCGACCGAAAGTCGGTTGGCTTCTCCCGCTTTGCGGAAAGCCAAAACACCAGCTACGGATCCAATCAGCCCGCCAACTGCTCCAATGAATTCCCCTACGCCCATGCGTTTATCCTCCCTATTGGCCGATATTCATAAAGGTAAACCAACGCGGTTTCCTCTGCGACTTCAAGCAACCGAAGTTAAGACTTTTCTGTCGTTTCGCGCGGACAAACGAATTGAAATTTGGCGACTGAAAAGCTCGTTCACTTAAGGCCACGGCGGAAATTCCGCATC
>Ga0105046_10006732_pt1 | contig 18171 bp, 15 predicted proteins | sample MAT03_FD_78385 | JGI IMG/M metagenome (GOLD analysis project Ga0105046, IMG submission 78385) | Freshwater microbial communities from Lake Fryxell liftoff mats and glacier meltwater in Antarctica - MAT-03 (megahit assembly) | ecosystem: Environmental > Aquatic > Freshwater > Ice > Liftoff...
CAAGCCGAACACAGCCGCGAAATCGCCTGGTCGCTCGGCAACGATCGTCTTCAGTGTGGCATCGAAAGGGAGCGGCATGGGTCGTTGCCAGGAGTCGGAGTCGGGTCGTGAAATCATTCTATAAGTGGCCCGTGGCATGACCGCTCCACGATCTTCGAGACACTGATGAACGTCGCGATGTTGTGCTGTGGAGGCTCGTGGCCCAGTTTCGCGCGTCGCTGAAATCCTGGCTCTGCGTCAGCCATTGGCGACGCTCCATCGGCAAGCTCACAAGCCCCGATTCTGGGGCGTTATACAGGCTTCTACATTGCTGATTCCCATTGCTTTCGGCGGCCTAATGCAACAGGTCACCTGTCAAAATGGCATTTCTGAGGAGGGACACTGGTGGATCGTTTAAAGTCCGCCCCCCCACCAGGACGATGAGATACATCGCACCAAGGAGATATGATATGAACGTTCGACGCCTTCTCATTGTGGCCACACTGGCCCTTCTGATCATCCCTTTCATGGGCACCTCGGCCGCGGCCGGGCCGATTTCGATCGGCGTGGGTGTCCGCATCGGCGGCCCGCCCGCGCCGGTTTACCGTCCCTACGCTTATGGCCCGGCCTACCGCCCTTACGCTTACGGTTTCGGCCCGCGGCCGGTGGTCGTCGCGGCCCCGCCGATCGTGGTCCAGGCTCCGCCGCGGATCATCTACGCGCAGCCGCAGCCGATCGTGATCCAGGCGCCCCCGGTTTACACGACCGCACCGTGATTCGGTTCGACTGAGGAATGAAGTCACGCAACGCCTGGAGGAAACTCCAGGCGTTCTTCGTTTCGGTTCGTCTTCGCTGGTCCGAGGTGGTCCGATTCGACGGCATGTTCCCGAAGGGGGATGACGGCCCTTTCACGCCTGTCGCGGACAATTCCCGAAGGAGTCCCCCGGAGTGTTCTATGGTTGCAAAAAATCCTTCATCGCAAGGGGACAATCATGCGAGCATGGCTGATGATGGCTGCGGTCGGATTGTCGGCAGTCTCGGTCGCGGCGGAGGAAAAATACCTGTCTCCTTACGCTGTCGAATACAAGCATCCCCGACAAGAATTGATTCGTGACCTCGAAGGCGAACGTGGCAATCCTCAGACCGAGTCCGTCGTTCCTCATGCGGAGTGGTACAGCCGGAAGGTGCGTGAAAAGTGGGGTTCGTGGGGCCCCGCCGCCCGGCATTATCCGTTCCCGGAAATCGTCAGCGGTAAATCCGCCGACTGGAAGCGGGAGCGTGTCATCGCGACCGCACTGCAGTTTCAGGGCTACGAGTATCAGCATCATCACATCCCGAACTGGCATCCTCCCGAAGGCTGGCCCTGGATGAAAGTCGGTGCGGGGCACAATGGGAAAGGCCTGGATTGCAGTAACTTCTCTGCGTTCGTGTACAACCTGGGGTTCGGAATCAAGCCGAGCGGCGACATCAAAGAGCAGGCGGCCGAGCTGTCCATCCCCGGGCCTGGGCGAGAGATTCGAGCCACCCGTATTGATAAGCCGAGATCCTACGCCGAATTCGCGAAGACCTTGAAAACCGGCGACCTGCTTTACATCAAGGGACGGCCGGACGGTGAAGTGACTCATGTCGTCATCTGGGTCGGTGCGATCGGGAAGTCCAAGGGGGATGTGCCTCTGTTGCTCGACAGCCATGGTGCGACCGTGCAGGATAGCAACGGCATCCAGATCCCGAATGGCATTCACCTCCGGCCGTTCCTTCCGGACTCGTGGTACTTCCGCAGTGCAAGCCACGCCCACCGGATTATCCACGACTGAGCCGAACGACTCGTTTCAAAATGAGTGCGGAGCCGCGCTCGTTGTTGGCTCCGTTCGTTCAGACACCAAGCTGCTGAATGTAGATCGACGCGATGCGGAAGATCGCGATCACGATCATCAACCCCACCAGGGCGTAAATCGCGTAGCCTGTCATCTGCGTGGCGGTCTTCAGCTTTCGTTCGCCCTCCTCGCGGTAAGTTTCGGCGAGGCGTTCCAGCACTTCACTGATCTGCCCGGTCTCCTCGGCGATCGCGAACGAGGCCAGGAAATCCTGGGGAAACGGCGCACCCGAGCGAGCCAGCAACGGTGCGATCTCGCGGCCTCGCTTCACCTTGGCGGCGATGCCGGCTTCATGCGAGAGGAAGGCACTGTTCGAGGTGGCGCGGAAGGCATAGCGAACGACATCCTCCGCGGAGAGGGCGGCTTCGTGGGTGATTCGCACGGCCACGCAGAAGCGATGCAAGGCGAACGCCAGCAGTGCGGGCCCCCAGCCGGGCACGATCAACCCGGACCCCTCCAGTCGGGCTCGATAGGCCACGTTCCTGGTGACGAATCGAAAGCCGATCGCGCCCAGCGTCACACCGACCCCAGCCACGGAGAGGAAGAGCAAAGCTCCCGTGCTGCCGGAAAGCCCCAGGCCCAGCAGATCGAGCGAGGGCTTGCCATCGGGGCCGGGGAGGAACCCGAGGATGAACAGCAGCAGCGCGATCACCAGCACGGCCGCGGCGAACTGGAGAGCCGGGTACATCATCAGTCGCAGAAATTCCTGACGGGTTCGGCGACTGTTCTCGAAATACGTCGCCAACTCCGCGAAGACACCGTCGAGTCGGCCGCCCTTCTCGCCGGCCGCGACCAGTGCGAGGAACAGCGGCGGCAGTCGGTGTGAGTAAGGCTCCAGCGCGTCCTCGAGCGACTCCCCCTTCGCGAGCTGGTCCGCCACCTCTCGCGAAAGTTCTCGAAGCGGCGCCGGGCCGGATTTCCCGTGGATCCGCAGAAGCTTTACCGGCGACAGCCCTGCCCCCAAACCATGATGCATGGCCCGGCACCAGTTCGCCAACGCGCCAACGGGGATGGGGGTCGAAATCATGGCGTCACTTCTCGATCCGGGATTCTGGCACGACGGATGCAATTCTCACCCACTGCATGGCAACCCCGCCCGTATCAACGTGATGCGGGCGGAGGCTTGGGCAGACGAGCCGTCGGTGTGGCATCCGGCGGCTCGTTCTTTTCCCCCTTCACTTCCAGGCCGATTCTAACGCTTCGCCCCTCGAATTCACGGCTTGGAATTGTCTTACACCTCATCTTAACCACTTTCTGGCACCGAAAAGAATCTGGTTACCCGACGAGCACGCTGATTGGGCGACGCTCAGCTTCCCTCGGCACGTCGCGATGCTCGGCCACTCGGGTTTGATTTCTCGTGGAATCCTCGGTATTGTTCCGCCGTCCATGAAGTGACATTCCTGAGAGCTTCCGTCGATTTCACGGATCCACTCAGGTTCTCCACGGCAAAGGATTGCCGATTGTGACGAGTCTTGTTCTTCCCGCGTACAACCCCGGCCCGGTGGCAGAACGCACCTGGCACGAGGTCGCAGCGTTTCTGGCCGGTCGGCCCGAACCGTGGGAGGTTCTGTTCGTTCTCGATGGCTGCACGGATGACACCGCCGGGCGCCTCGCCCACCTCGCACGCACGGCTCCCAATCCCCGCTTCCGCGTCGTCGATTATCGACCGAACCGCGGCAAGGGTCACGCTGTTCGCGTGGGCTTGCAGGAAGCTCGCGGCCGGGTCCGGCTGTTCACCGACATCGATCTGGCTTACACCTTCGAAGACATCACCCGCGTGGCGAATGCCGTCCGCGACGGTGCCGCCGTCGCCATCGCCTCGCGCGAACACCCCGAGAGCCAACTGACTCTGCCCGTCGGCGTGCTCGGATACGCTTACCGCAGGCACATCCAGAGCCGTGTGTTCGGCGCCGTGGCACGAACGCTCCTGCCGCTACGGCAGCGTGACACGCAGGCCGGCCTGAAGGCGATGACCGATGTTGTCGCCAGCCATGTGATGCCCGAACTTCGCTGCAACGGCTTCGGCTTCGACTGCGAACTCCTCACCGCGTGTGCTCACTCGGGGATCCCCGTGACGGAAGTGCCGGTTCACGTTCGTTACGAGAACTCTGCGAGCACCACCGGCGCGAAGGCGACTCTGCGAATGCTCCGCGAACTCTGGACGATCCGCCAGGCGTGGAAGGGCCGCCGCGTGACCCTGCCCGTGGAGACTGAGGTCGTTCGCCGGGCGGCGTGATTCCTCCATCCTTCGTAACCTGCAAGGCTCCGCCGCGTGTCACGCCACTCGCTACCTCATCGGCTTCTCGTTGTCACCGCGGACGACTTCGGCATCGGGCCGGAGACGACACGCGGAATCCTGGATCTCGCATCGCGCGGCCTCGTGACCTCAACCGTCCTGCTCGTCAACTCGCCCCATGCGGCCGCGGCCGTCGCGCAGTGGCGGAAGGCCGGCAGCACGCTCGAACTTGGCTGGCATCCCTGCCTCACGATCGACGCGCCGATTCTGCCGCCATCGCAGGTCCCCACGCTCGTCGACGAGGACGGTCGCTTCCCTCGCCTTGGCACGCTGCTCAAGCGACTCCTCCGCGGCCAGGTGAACCGTGTGGAGATCGAGGCGGAGTTCCGTGCCCAGTACATGCGATTCCTGGAACTCACGGGGTTCCCACCGCTGGCGGTGAACGCTCACCACCACATTCACGTCTTCCGCCCCGTGGGCGACGCACTCGCGAACGTCCTCGCCGGCCAGCACACGCGGCCCTTCGTTCGCCGAGTTTGCGAGCCCGCGCGGACGTTCTTACGGGTGCCGGGCGCCCGGCTCAAGCGACTGGTGCTCGATCGCGTCGGACGATCGGCCGCACGCCGACAGCATGCTGCGAAGCTGCCAGGGAACGATCGACTCATCGGGATCACCGATCCCCCCTTCGTACATCGTCCGGACTTCTTCCAGCGCTGGCTGCGAGCCGCGAAGGGCTCGTTCGTCGAACTCAGTTGCCACCCTGGCCATCTCGATCTCACGCTCGACGGCCGCGACGGCAGCATCGCGGATGGGCACATCCACCGCCGACCGCGTGAACTGGAACTCCTGGCTCACCCCTCGTTCCGTGAAGCCGTGAACGAAGCCCGATTCGTGCTCGTCAGCGCCGCAGAAGCGATCGGAGTGAAGCCAGTCCGGAGGCGCCGAGCAGGGTAAAAAGGTTCCCCGCGGGTTGACCGGATTCTTTCTTGCCGCTTGCGTCTTGCAAGACGGTTATGAAACTCAGTTATGCAACACAGACAACCTGCGGATCGGTAACCTCGATCACTTCTCGCTAAACAACTCGGCCTCTCTGCGATAAACTATCGACATGAATTCAATCCTCCTTCTCGGGGCGGCGCTCGCGGGATTGCCGATCCTTCTGCACCTCATCATGAAGCAGGAGCCCAAACGGCTGCCCTTCCCTGCCTTCCGATTCCTCAAGCAGAAGCAACGCATCAACCAGCGGAAGATGCGGCTCCGCCACTTCCTCTTGCTCGCCCTTCGCGTGATCCTGATCGCTCTCTTCGCGGCCACGCTCTATCAGCCCACGCTGCTATCGGAGAACCTGAACATCAGCGGTGATCAGCCGATCGCGGCCGCCATCATCATCGATACCAGCCCGAGCATGGGCTATCTTGTCAACGATAAAAGCCGACTCGAAGAAGCTCGCATCCGAGCGCTCGAACTGATCGACGAACTCCCCGATGGCTCACGCATCGCCATCCTCGAAACCGGTGAGCCTGGCGGGGAATGGCTCCGCTCGCGGGACGACGCCCGCACCCGGTTGAAGAAACTCGAGAAGCCCTCAGGGGTGTCGCTGCCGTTGACGTCGTCGATCAGCCATGCGTTCGGCCTCTTCAAGACAGTCGATCAGGAATCGGACTCGACCGATCCCCTGCCGAGGCTGGTGGCGATCTTCACGGATCGTGCCGCCGCGTGCTGGGACCCTGGCCAGACAGACAATCTGAAGAAACTTCGCGACGCGGACCCCGATCGCAAGCCGGCCATGGCCGTGGTGGATGTGGGCAGCGATTCCCCGGTGAACGTGTCGATCGCATCCGTGGAGATGAAGCCGCAACTGCTGCCCGCGAACGTGCCGGCCCTCATCTCCGTGGCCGTCGGCTCCTTGGGGGCGGATGTGGAAGCCGGCCTCATTTGTAAGCTCGATGGGGGCGCTCCGCTTCGCAAGACCGTGCCGATCCCCGCGGCCCAGTCTCGCGGCCTGGGGTTCGAGTTCAAGGATCTCACCCCCGGGTTGCACCAGATCGAAGTGAAGCTCGAAACGCCTGACAAGCTGATGTTCGACAACACTCGCTACTTCACCTTTCGCGTCTCGGAACCACGCCGCATCCTGACGATCGCGGACGACGTGAAGGACGCTCGCTTCTGGGATCTGGCCCACGAGGCCAAGGGCGACTTCACCAGCGATACTATGACACCCGAGCAGGCCGTTGCGGCGGACTGGCGGAAGTTCGAGGCCGTCGTCGTGCTCAGCGTCGCCAATCCGAATCAGCCCGAGGGCAATCCCCTGTGGTCGAAGCTGCTGAAGTTTGCCCAGGGCGGCGGCAAGGTCATCCTGATGCCGATTGGCGACGATCGCCTGGTTCTCGACGCCTACGACCCCACGAAACCGACCGCGGACGAGGCCGCCAACAAGCTCATGCCGGCAGCGCTCAAGTCCGTCATCGAGGCCCGCGGCGGTGTGACTTGGGCTCTCGATGGACGAACGCTCGAACACCCGATGCTCATAGATTTCAAGGCCTGGAAGCAGCAGGGCAACATTGATGTCATCCAGAATCCCCGACGCACTCGCAAGTACTGGGACGTCGAACTTCTCCCCGGCTCGCGCGTCATCGTTCGCTACGACGACGACCCGGACAACACCAAACGGCACCCTGCGGTCATCGAACGCGACGTCGGCAAGGGCAAGGTTATTCTCCTCACCACCCGGATGGACGTGCCCTGGGACAAGGAACAGACCTGGCACGACTACTGGGAGACGGTCGGCTCAAGCTGGTATGTGGTCTTCCCGAGCATCCTGATGACGTACCTCACCGGCCGCACCGAGGATGCGAACTTCAACAACTTGACATCACAGTCCGTGGCTGTGAACCTCAACACGCTGGGCTCCAAGGTGGACCGCCTGGTGCTCGAAGGCCCCGGCCTGGTCACGCAGGAGGAAACCTACGTCCGCCTCGATGAGAACCAGAAGGAGGTGCGCTTCGGACCGCAACGAACGACGACGCCGGGGAACTTCTTGCTGAACGTGGAGGAGAAAGACGCGACCGGCATTGTCCGCCTTCGAGCGATCGACGGCTTCAGCCTGAACGTGCCGGCCGACGAGAGCGTGATGGAGAAAGTCCCCGCCGCCGCGATCGAGGAACTGACGGGCTCGAATAGCATCCTCGCGGTCGGCAAGAATCTGAAGCTTGGCGACGTGATCCGCGATACCCTGCCGCAGCCGGTCGATCTCTTCCCATGGCTGCTGATCGGCGTACTCTTGCTGCTGGCGATGGAAAGTGTCGTCGCGAATCGGTTCTACCGCGTTCGGCGGTCATCGTGATTCGCGACGAATCGGTCAGCTGTCCCGAGACCTGAGACCGGTGCAGTCCCCTTCCCCTAACACTGCTACTGTTCCATCACTTCCTTCGTCTTCTTGTCGGCGAGTTCGTCGATCTTGCTCTCATAGATCTTGAGCAGGTTTTGAACCTCGTCCTTGCCCTTATCGCGTTCGTCCTCGGTCATCGCCTTTTCTTTCTCGGCGGTCTCGAAGTGCTTGTTCGCATCCCGGCGGACATTGCGAGCGGAGATGCGCGCATCCTCGGCCAGCTTCTTGATGTGCGTGGCGATCTTCTTTCGCTGGTCGCCGCTCATCGGCGGAATCGACAGGCGGATCACCTTGCCATCGTTGTTCGGGGCCAGGCCGAGGTCGCTGGAACGGATCGCCTTCTCGATCTCCTTGAGGTCGTTCGCCTGGAACGCCTTGATCATGATCGAGGCCGGGTCCGGACAGGAGACGCTGGCAATCTGGCTCAACGGTGTTGGCGAGCCATAGTACTCGACGCGGATACTGTCGAGCATGGCCGGGCTCGCCCGACCGGTGCGAAGGCCCTTGAGCCCGTTACGGAAAACGTCCAGGGCCTTCTCCATGCGGTCCTGAGCGTCCTTGATAATCTGTGCCTTGTTCATGGCGCGTTCGTGGGGTTGAAGGAACGAATCGGAATATGCCCATTCTATGGAGGAACCGATGGTATGCGGAGGTTTCCCCGCCCGCGAGAATTGTCTCTCCCGCTTCGCGGCAAGCGGGAAGTCAACGTTGCCCACCTGCCAATAAGAGGAGGATTTCGGCAGTTCTCGCTCAGTTTCTCGGAATTTACGCTTGGCACCTGAATCGACGTCGGTCACAATCGAGGGAGAGGCTCTCATCTCCCGACCGAAAGAGTTGCCGCGTACCAATGCCTTACGTCACGTCCTCAGTTGGCATGCCGTTCGTGGCCTGAGTGGAAGCCTGTCTGACAACCGATTGAACCCTTGATCCGCTTCAGGAGATTCCCGGCATGGCCAAGTCTCGTGGCGATTTTACCGACATTCTCCTCAAAAAAAGAGTCGTCAGTTCGGATCAGCTCGGCGAAGCGGACAACCTGGCCTCGTCCACCGGCCTCAAGATGCAGGATGCCCTGGCCAAACTGGGGTATGCCTCCCCAGCCGAATGCCTGGCCGCCGTGGCCGAACATGCCGGCATGGAGAGCATCGATCTCACCGATATGGAGATCCCCAAGGCGATCATCGAACTCGTGCCCGAGTCTGTGGCTCGCGAAAACCTCGTCCTTCCGCTCGCGCTGGAGGGAAACACCCTCAAGATCATCACCAGCGATCCGGAGAACTTCGAGGCCATCCAGAAGCTGCAATTCATTCTCAACAAAGACATTACGCCGATCCTGGCGATCCAGGAGCAAATTCAGGAGGCGATCAACCGCCATTACGGTCAGACGGAAACCGAGTCTGTGGACTCAATGCTCACCGAATTCACCGATACCGCGATTGAGTTCACACAAACAGAGGCCGCCACAGCCCTTGCGACGGCCGAAGACTCCGAATCTCCCGTGGTGAAACTCTGCAATCTGATCATCTCCGAGGCGATCAACCTTCGAGCCTCCGATGTTCACGTCGAGCCGTTCGTCGACCGCGTCCGCATTCGCTACCGAATCGACGGCATCCTTGTCGAACGCGACTCACCCCCACGTCGGCTCCTCGCACCGATGCTCTCCCGTCTCAAGATCATGGGCGGCATCGACATCTCGGAGAAACGCCGACCCCAGGACGGCCGTATCAAGATGACCGTGGCCGGGAAGCACTTTGACCTTCGCGTGAGCATGCTGCCTTCGGTCCATGGACAGTCGGCGGTGATGCGTATCCTGGACCGTGCCAATATCTCGGTGAACATCCGCGACCTGGGCTTCGGCGAAGATGATTATCTCCGCTTTCAGAACATCATCAAACGGCCCAACGGCATCTTCCTGGTGACGGGCCCGACCGGCTCTGGAAAGACGACGACGCTCTACGCCGCGTTGAATGAGCTCAACCGACCGGACCGGAAGATCATCACGGCGGAAGACCCCGTGGAATACTACCTGCCCGGGGTGAACCAGGTGGAGGTCCGGCATAACATCGGGCTGGACTTCGCCCGCATCATCCGATCGATGTTGCGTCAAGCCCCGAACATCATCCTGGTCGGGGAAATTCGCGACAAGGAGACCGCAGAAATCGCCGTTCAAGCCTCCCTGACTGGACACTTGGTTTTCAGTACACTTCACACCAACGATGCTCCCAGTGCAATCACCCGGCTCGCGGACATCGGCGTGCCTCCGTTCTTGATTGCTTCGTCCGTGATCGCCATCATGGCCCAGCGCCTCGCGAGAGTGAACTGCGTGAAGTGCAAGCAGCCTTACGTCCCTGGCGCATCCGAACTCAAGGCAGCCGGCGTGACCCACGAGGCGGCAGCGAAGGGAACCTTCACCAAGGGCGTCGGCTGCAACCACTGCCGACAGATGGGCTATCGAGGACGTATCGGCGTCTACGAAATGATGCGAATGACCGGGGCCCTCCGTGAGCTGACCTTCTCACAAGCTCCCGCCCAGGAGATTCGACGCAAGGCTCGCGAAGGGGGCATGCGAACGCTGCTGCACGACGCGATCGCCAAGGTGATGAAAGGAGTTACGACATTCGAGGAGGTTCTGAGCATCTGCCATGCCGAGGCCATGGTGATCGAGGTGTAAACGAGGACAGTCAAGGCGGTGGTTTGGGATATCGTCGATCGTGTGGGATAATAAGAGTCGCACTCGAAACGGTTTACAGAATCGTCGTCCAGTGAAAGGGCCTCGAGATTGCGGCCGATATTGGAACTGATGTGCTAACATCGAAGGCGTGCCAGTAGCGTCAAGCTCATTCGAGATGGGCTTGGGTTGTGGATCGTCCCTTCTCATTCGAGGGTGTTCGCGTGGGCGTGTCCATGGAGAAACTGCTGGCGAGCGTCATTCAGCTCAAGGCCAGCGACCTTCACATTAGCGTTGGCCAGGCGCCGGTGGTTCGCCACCAGGGGCGAATGCGTAAGCTTGATGCCAAGATTCTTGACCCGGACGACACCACCGGTCTGATGAAGTCGATCACACCGGACCGCTGTCAGCAGGAACTTCAGACGAAGGGCGGCACCGACTTCGCCATCGAATATATCGATGGCTATCGCTTCCGAGTCGCCATCTTTAAACAGAAGGGCACCATCGGCATGGTGCTGCGGCGCATCCCCAGCGCCTTCCTTACCTTCGAGCAACTTCGGATGCCTGAGGCGATCCGCTCGCTCATCGTTCGCCCTCGTGGATTGCTGCTCGTGACCGGGCCGACGGGCTCGGGCAAGACCACAAGTCTTTCGTCGATGATCAACTTCATCAACGATAACTACGATCGGCACATCATCACCCTCGAGGACCCGATCGAGTATTACCACAAGCACAAGCGTTGCACGGTGAATCAGCGGGAAGTGGGCACCGATGTTCCGGACTTCAAAGAGGGGATTCGCCGGGCATTACGTATGGATCCGGACGTGATCCTCGTTGGTGAAATGCGCGACCTCGAGACGATTCATGCCGCCATCGAGGCCGCTGAAACGGGCCATATCGTCTTCGGAACTCTTCACACATCCAGTGCTTCGAGCACGGTGAACCGTATCATCGACGTCTTTCCAAAGGACGCCCAGGACCAGATCCGCACCCAGCTCAGCACGGCACTCATCGGGGTTCTCTCGCAAGCTCTGTTGCCGAAGAAGCCGGACGGACTCGTGGCGGCTTACGAGATGATGGTGGTGACGGCAGCCATTCAGAACCTGATCCGCGAGAACAAGACGTACCGCATCGACTCCTCGATCCAGACGGGGCGAAAGCACGGCATGTTCCTGCTGGATGATTCGCTCTTCCGTCTCTGGAAGGACGGCATGTGCGACAAGGAAGAAGTGCTGCTGAAGTCCCAGAAGCCCAGCGAACTCGCTACCAAGATCGCCCAGGCGGAGAAGGGCCTCGACGACGAGTTCGAGGAGGACGAAGACGAGGAGGAAGAGTTCGAGGACGATGAGGATGATGACTAAGAGGCCCAGTGAAGAGAATCCACACAATGAGATGACGGTATGCTGGAGTTGACCTATCCCCAAGTGCTCGATTTTTATCGTGCAGCTTCCGGTCACCTTGAGGCTGCCAAGATACTGTTCCTGGCTGCTCCGGAAGCGAGTGCAACGTCCTATCTCAATTGGGAAGTGGTCTACTTGAGCGGGTGCAGCGTGGAATGTGTGCTGCGGGCGTGGTACCTCTCCGGTTTCAGTCCGCGGGAACATCCTCGACTGGTTGAAGAGGTGTTCAAAGGACGGGTTCGCCATAACCTCGAGGATTTAAAAGAAGCCCTGGCTGAGAGTGGCCGGTCCCTCTCGCCCGAGCAGAAAGCGAACCTACGGCACGTGAGAAGTCGTTGGTCAGTCGAGATGCGCTATGCACCTCGTCGAACGCGGCGAGAGATTGCAGAACGCGTTTACATCGCATCCGATAAGCTCTTCCGATACGTTGGCGAGGTGCAATGATGGCTGCCGCAATCATCGAGCCGCAAACAGAAGTTCCGAAACGGATCTATGCGGGTTTGCGCTCGGCTTTCCCCGATCTCGATGAGGCGATGGAGAGGGTCGTTTATCGTTATAACCGCGTCTCGATCCGCGTGCGGGTCGTGAGCGAAAGGTTCCACGAGAAATCTGAAACCGAGCGAGAACGGATGGTCATGGACGCTCTGAAGGTCCTCTCTTCCGAAGAAATTGAGGACGTGACCATGCTTCTGATGATGACTCCGGAAGAGGCGCGAAAACCAAGTTTAGTCGATCTTGAGTTTCTGGATCCCTCGCGACCGGGGCTCTAGTCCTCCTGTCTTACCTTCTACGAGTGCCTTTCCATGGCCAGTGTCCCTGATGACAAGAAGCCCCAGCGACCTGGGGTTCCGAACCCGACGCCGAAACCGCAACCGAAGCCGACCGCGTCGGCCGCGGATGACCTGGCGGCGGATTTCCTGCTCGACGACAACCCCACCCCCAAAGCGGCGCCGAAGCCAACACCGCCCACCGCCAAGCCGGGGCAGGCTCCTCCGGCGCGGCCCGCGACGCCGGCGAAGCCTGGCGCCGCGCCCGCGGCGGGTGGGGCCAAGCCCGCACCGCGGCCGATGAACCGCGTCAACGACGCCACGCCGCCCGCAGGCACGCCCGCGGCGGTGCCGCCCAAACCCGCGCCGGCCAAGAAACCCGCCCCCAAGAACAAGTTCAACCACATCGACAGCAACACGCGACAGCTCGGCCAGAAGCTCGTCGACCTCGGCATTCTTGACGACGTCCAGCTCGAGAATCTCTACGAGGAAATGCGGGCCCTCGACATCCGCCTCGGCGATCTCGCAGTCGAACGCGGCTTGACCACCCAGGATCAGCTCCTCCAGGCCACGGCCGAACTCCACGGCATGCGCGTCGCCAACCTCGAGGAATCGAAGCCCCAACCAGAGGCCGTCAAACTCGTCGCCGAGACGATGGCGAAGCTTTACCACATGGTGCCGCTCACGTACGAGAACGACGTGCTCACCGTGGCCATGTCCGATCCGAACAACCTGATGGCCCTGGACGACATTCGCAATCTCCTTGGCATCCACACCGTCACGCCGGTGCTCGCGCCGCATGCCCAGGTCGAAACACTTCTCGAACGGGCGTATTCCGGAGCCCCCGAGGAAGAATCGATCTCGGGCCTCATCGCGTCCCTCGAAAATGACCCCAAGAAAGGCAAGAAGAAGAAGGGCAAAGAGACCAGCATCGACCTCGACGACGAGAAGGAACTCGCCAACTCCGCCCCGGTGCGCAAGCTCATCAACATGGTCCTTCTGATGTCCATCCGGGACCATGCCTCGGACATTCACTTTGAACCGTTTGAAGACGAATACAAGATGCGCTACAAGTGCGACGGCGTGCTCTACGAGATGGTGCCGCCGCCCCGCCACCTGGCGAACGCGATCTCGAGCCGCATCAAGGTCATGGCGAACCTGGACATCGCCGAGCGCCGCGTTCCCCAGGACGGCCGCATCGAACTCAACGTCGGCGGCAACCGCATCGACATGCGCGTCAGCATCCTGCCCACCCTTTTCGGCGAAAGCATCGTCATCCGGGTGCTCGACAAATCCAGCGTCGGCCTCAGCCTGGAACGCATCGGCATGCCCACGCACACGCTCGCGGCCTTCCGCCAGGTCTGCCGCAAGCCTAACGGCATCGTGCTTGTGACCGGCCCCACCGGTTCCGGCAAGACGACGACGCTTTACTCCGCCCTCAACGAGCTCAATGACCTCGAAACCAAGATCATCACCACCGAAGACCCCGTCGAGTACGAAATCGACGGCATCGTCCAGTGCCCGATCAATCATGATATCGACCTGACCTTCGCCATCGCCCTGCGAGCGATTCTCCGCCAGGATCCGGACATCATCCTCGTCGGTGAGATTCGCGACCTCGAAACGGCCCAGATCGCCATCCAGGCCTCGCTCACCGGGCACCTGGTCTTCAGCACGCTGCACACCAACGACGCCCCGAGCTCCATCACCCGCCTGCGAGACATGGGCGTGGAACCGTTCCTCATCACCGCCACGGTGGAAGCGATTCAGGCCCAGCGATTGCTCCGTACGATCTGTTCGGGCTGCCGAACGCAGTACGTGCCAACCCGGGACCAGCTGATGGAACTGAATCTGACGCCGGAGCAAACCAACGGCAGGCCCTTCTTTTACGGCGAAGGTTGCAGCAAGTGCAACAACACGGGCTACAAGGGCCGCACCGGGCTGTACGAACTGATGATCCTGAACGACGACCTTCGCGACATGGTGTCGCGCGGGGCCTCGACCGACCAGATCACGCTAATGGTCCGCAAGCAGGGCGTCCTCAGCCTCCGCGATGCCGGCATCAACTCCCTTTACAACGGCATCACGACGCTGGATGAGGTCGTTAGGGAAACGGTGATGGAAGAAGCTTAAGAAACGCGGAACGCGGAACTCGGAGCGCGGAACTCGAAAAAAAGATCGCCAGATTTGGAAATGGAGTGCGACCCCCGAAGACTGTGAGGTGGACGGTGGCAGAGAAGTCCTCTGACCTGAAGATTCGCACCAAGGATTTCGCCCAGCGAATCATCAAGCTCGTCGATTCCCTACCGCGAAGGCTGTCCACGGAGGTCATCGGTCGGCAGTTGATCAAGAGCGCGACTTCCGTCGGTGCGAATTACCGATCCGCGAGGCGCGGCCGTTCCACAGCAGAGTTCTGTGCCAAACTTGGTATCGTCGAGGAAGAAGCCGACGAGTCCGAGTACTGGCTGGAGCTTTTGGCCGAAAGCAACATCCTTCCCAGGGAACAGTTGCAAGATCTGATTCAGGAAGCCCGCGAGATCCTGGCGATGGTCGTCGCGTCGATTCGCACGGCAAGATCTCGCAATGATGGGTGAGTTCCGAGTTCCCCGTTCCGAGTTCCGAGTTTCCCCCATGCCGACGTTCAAATACGAAGCCCTGAACACCTCCGGCGAAGAGGTCAAGGACTCGCTCGACGCGGGCAACGAAGAAGAAGCCTCGCAAAAAATCAAGGCGATGGGCTACTTCGTCACCAAGCTCACCACCGTCGCGGGCAGCGGCAAGAAGGGCAAAAAGAAGAAGGGCGGCGGCGGCGGCAAAAGCCGCAAGACCTTCGCCATCGGCGGCGTCTCCAACAAGATGCTCGTCCTCTTCACACGACAGTTCTCCACGCTCCAGGACGCCGGCCTGCCCGTCCTCAAATCGCTGAGGCTGCTCGAAAAACAGATGAAGCCCAGCGTCCTCAAAAACACCCTCATTGATGTCGTCGAGGATGTCGAGTCCGGCAACTCGCTCTCCGAATCGATGGGCCGACACCCCAAGTGCTTCAATCGGCTTTACGTCAACATGATCCGCGCCGGTGAGGCGGGCGGTGCCCTCGAAGTCATCCTCCAGAGACTCGCCGAGTTCCTCGAAAAAGCCGCCTCCCTCAAGCGCAAAGTCGTCGGCGCGATGGTCTACCCGGCCGTCGTCATCTTCGTCGCCGTCGCGATCCTCACCTTCATCATGGTGGCGATCATCCCGAAGTTCAAAAAGATCTTCGACGAGTTCGGCATGACCCTCCCCTGGGCCACGTCGAAGCTCATCACCATCTCCAACTGGATGGCCGAGTTCTGGTGGACGATCCCGCTCTTCCCCATGAGCTTGTACCTGCTCATCAAGCTCATCCGCATGTCCAAATCGGGGAACTTCGCCCTGGACCGCATGATCTTGTGGGTCCCCGTTGTCGGCTCGCTCGTCGAGAAAACGGTGGTCGCACGCACCATGCGGACCCTGGGCACGCTCATCAGTTCCGGCGTGCCGATCCTCGAGGCGATCAGCATCGTCCGCGAGACGGCGAACCATGCCGTCTTCGAGCGAATGTTCCAGCGGATCTTCGAGTCCATCCGCGAGGGCGACACGATCGCGGAGCCGTTGAAGCAGAGCCAGCTTGTGGAAGACATGGTGGTGGGCATGGTGGAGGTCGGCGAGGAGACCGGCGACCTGGACACGATGCTCTTCAAGATCTCGGACTTCTACGACGAGCAGGTGGACACGCTGGTGAAGAGCCTGATCAGCCTGCTCGAGCCGATGATGATCGTGTTCCTGGGCTTCACGATCGGCGGCATCGTGATCTCGCTCTTCCTGCCATTGATCAAGCTGCTGGAAGGTTTGAGCAAGTAGCCAAAACCGCGGGTCGAAGATCATCTTTCATTCGAGGAGGCAGACCATGAGACGGGGTTATTCCAATCAACGACGCGGGTTCACGGTGATCGAGTTGCTCGCAGTGATCACGATCATCGCGATCCTTGCGGGCATGACGCTCGGCGGCATCGGTCGTGTGCGCGTGGCGGCTCAACGGGTCCAGGCGACTTCCGACATTGCACAGTTGAGTAATGCAATTGCAGCATTCAAGACGAAGTTCAAGGTGGCATACCTGCCGGCGAGCGGTTCCGGTCCAGGGGGTACGTTTCGACTGCTTTCAAACTATGCTGGAACCGAGCCCGAAGCTCAATTCTTGAAGCAGATGTTCCCGCGGATGAATGGCATTCCTCCTTACGGAGGCACGACCGGTCTGCCGAATGGAACCAACCTTGATAGCAACCAATGCCTTGTGTTCTTCTTGAGCGGGGGAACGGTCACCAACTACTCTGGTTTTTCAAACAACCCTTCGAGCCCATTTAGTGGCGGTAATGATATTCCAGCCTTCATGTCATTCCAGGCGAAGCGGCTACTACCTGGTGATGGTCGCTATCGGGATGTGTGGGACAAGCCATACGCCTACTTCACGTTTGATTCTACAACCGGTGTATACACTGGTGCCAATTCGGAAATCGTGAATGGGGCGTTGAAGGATACCACCGGCCGTTATGAACAGCCTCGAGGATTTCAGATCATATCCGCAGGTCCAAACCATGGATTCGGCTCCGGCGGCAGTTATGTCGGCAGCAGTTCTTACACTGCTGGTGGCCCAGGCGGTGATGATCTCGCGAATTTCGCCCAGGCTGGCAACCTTCAACAGTAACGGGAGCTTAACATGATCATGATTCGCTCTCGGCGGCGAGGCTTCACGCTCATTGAATTGATGGCGGTCATTGCCATCATCGCAATGCTCGCCGCCATCACGGCTGGCGGTATTAATCGTGTCCGTTCGGCTCAAATGGCCCGAAACACGGAACAGACGGCCACAAAGCTTCAAGTCGCACTCGATCAACAGTGGAAAGCGATTGCTGATCGGGTGATGCAGGACAAGGTCAGGGGACGTATTCCCGCTGAGATCTTGAACCACTGTGGCAAAGACTTGGACCGAGCCGCTGCACTATGGATGTATATACAGACTCGTCGCGAAATGCCGCAAACCTTCGTAGAGGCACAAACGCCAATCGGTGTCGGCCTTTCGCCCATGTCTATAGAGCTTACGCGGATGCTTCAGCCCAAGCAAACCTTTCAGTCTGCAACAGGCGGTGGATTGACACCCGAGCAAGAAGCGGCGGCACTTTTGTATATGATCCTGGCGGAGCAGGGAAATAGTGGAACCAGTTTCTCCGCGGATGACGGAACACAAGGCGCGCAGGGGACGATAGGGAATTTCCGCGTCTTCATGGATGCTTGGCGGACGCCAATCACGTTCGTGCGATATGCCCGCAATGCCGAGCTCAATCAGTCGCCGTTCGTTCGCCCAGGTTCCGCATTGAACGACCCGCTCGATCCAACGGGTAAGTTGCCTTACTTCAGCAGCAATCCGCTTCCCCCTGCTGCAACTGCTGCACCGAGCATGCTAGCATCTTTCGGCGTCCCATTTGACAACCAGAATCGCCAGCCTGCCGTGATCTCATTCGGGCCCAATCTCGCATCAGATGGGGCCTACGGTATGGACAATGTCGTCGGTTATCGCCTTCGCCGACAAGGCAATCGGGGAGACTGATCATGATCCTTCAAGCACAGCCGCGGGCGGGCTTCACGCTCATCGAACTGATCGTGTCGATGTCGATCATCGTTATCTTGGCATCGATCGCATTGCTGGTGGTGCCGAATGTTCTCGATCAGGATCGCACCACTGACGGCGCGTCGCGGATTCAGCAATACCTGATGATCGCCAAGAGCCGGGCCGCTCGCGATAACCTGCCTCGCGGAATTCGCCTCATCAACAATGGCGGCTTCGCCAGC
>Ga0105046_10006734_pt1 | contig 18168 bp, 13 predicted proteins | sample MAT03_FD_78385 | JGI IMG/M metagenome (GOLD analysis project Ga0105046, IMG submission 78385) | Freshwater microbial communities from Lake Fryxell liftoff mats and glacier meltwater in Antarctica - MAT-03 (megahit assembly) | ecosystem: Environmental > Aquatic > Freshwater > Ice > Liftoff...
ACGCTGACCACCTCGGGAATCACATCACCGGCGCGGCGCACGATGACGGTGTCGCCGACCCGCACGTCCTTGCGGCGGGCTTCGTCCTCGTTGTGCAGGGTGGCGTTGGTCACGGTCACGCCGCCTACAAACACCGGCGCCAGCTTGGCCACCGGCGTGAGTTTGCCGGTGCGGCCGACCTGCACGTCAATCGCCAGCACCGTAGTTATCTGCTCTTGCGCGGGATATTTGTGGGCCACGGCCCAACGGGGCTCGCGCGTGACAAAACCAAGCTTCTTTTGCAGTGCCAGGCTGTTGACCTTGTAGACCACGCCGTCGATGTCGTAGGGCAACTGGTCGCGCTCGCGCGCTATCTTCTCGTGAAACGCTATTAATTCAGGAGCGCCTTGCGCTTTCTGCGTAAGGGCTGCGACCGGAAAACCCCAAGATTTCAAGGTCAGCAGCAGCTGGAAGTGGGTGCTGAACTGCGGACCGCCCTGCTCCGCTGGCGTGACCTCACCGACGCCGTAGGCAAAAAAGCTCAGCGGCCGCCTCGCCGCGATCGCCGGGTCGAGCTGGCGCACCGCGCCAGCGGCGGCGTTGCGCGGGTTGACAAAGGTTTTTTCGTTTTTGGCGCCCTGCGCGATTTTTTCGCGCTGTCTGTCGTTGAGCGACTCGAAGTCGTCGCGCCGCATATAGACCTCGCCGCGCACCTCGAGCACAGCGGGTACCCTCACCCCAGCCCTCGCCCCGAGGGAGAGGGAGTCAGCCTCCAGATTTGTTCGCTCTCCTGCCTGCGGGAGCGGGTTAGGGTGAGGGTTCAACCGCAGCGGAATCTGCCGGATGGTCTGGATGTTCTGCGTCACGTCTTCGCCGACCTCGCCGTCGCCGCGAGTGGCCGCCTGCACCAGCACGCCATGTTCATAACGCAGGTTCATGGCCAGGCCGTCGAACTTGAGCTCGGCCACGTATTCCACGGGCGGATCACTCCCGGTTAGGCCGAGTTCCTTGCGTACGCGGGTGTCGAAGTTCTGCGCGCCTGTCGCTTCGGTGTCGGTTTCGGTGCGAATGCTCAGCATGGGCACGGCGTGGCGCACGCTGGCGAACTGGTCCAGCGCCTTGCCGCCGACGCGCACCGTCGGTGAATCCGGGCTGGCCAGCTCCGGGTGCGCGGCTTCCAGCGCCTGCAGCTCCCGGAACAGCCGGTCGTACTCGGCATCGGGAATGCTCGGCTCGTCCAGCACGTAGTAGCGGTGGGCGTGCTGGTGCAGTTCGGCGCGCAGCGCGGCAATATGTTGGGCAGCGGCGGCCGGCCCGGTCGGCGCAAACATGTCGGGGGTGACCATGGGAAAAGGAAAACTCAGGAGAACAGACGCCGGCCCAAGGCCGAGCCGGCTGGCATGTCGCGCTCTTCCAGCGTGTTGTAGAGCTGCTCCAGGTCGGCGTGGATGGCCTCCATGGCCTCGGGGCGTATCGGCAGGCCTTGGTCGTCGATGATCACGCCGTCCATGCCCGCGGCCAGCGCAATCGCCGCCTCGCACATGCGCACAAAAGGCTGCTCGGACCGCAGCACCTGGGGCACATCGAGTGAGAGTGTCAGCTCCCGCAAGGCGGTTTGTTCCGGGTCTTCGGCCATGGCCGCCTGGGTGTCGAAAGCCAGGCCCAGGATGGGCGGCGCGTGCTGACCGGACTGACTGGCTGGCAGCACCAGGCGGCCCGGGATGGAGCCAGCGACAAAGCCGAGTTTGGCCGCGCTCTGCTGCACATAGCCGGGGCTCCAGGCCGTGTGTTTGGCGCGCAGCGTGAAGCTGAGCTGCGCATCGTGGCCGCTGGCGAAGTTGTCCAGCTCACGGGCGCGCGCCACCTCGTCCATCATGTCGGGGAACTCGGGCTGGCCGTCGATCGCGTCGGCAAAGGCCTGGGCCTTCATGACAAATTCCGAAAATTCGATCTGGTTCAAGGCGCCGGTGCGATTGGCCAGCTGCACGCCGGCCTGGAAGGCGCTGTAGCGCTGGCCGGCCGCCGGGGTTTCCCAGGCACCGGTCCCCAGGCTCAGGCCTTCGATGGCAAACGGCTTGCTGCCGGCGCGGCGCGAGCCGGGCATGGCGGCCAGCGCCGCCTCGCCGGACACCACCAAATCGATCACGATGGGCGTCATCACGTCGATCAGCGCATCGAGCCCGGGTTTTTTCTCGGGCACCGTCAGCGCCGTCAGCGCGTCCAGGCTGGAGTCTGCGTCGAAGCCGGGTTCCTGCCGCTCCGGCTGCGTATCGGGCGGCAGGTCGCCGCCAGCCGACTCGTTGACTGGAGCCAGCGGGCCAGGCGTGGGCTGCATGGGCAGGTTTTTGCGAGCCGACCATGCGCTGTGGGCCACCACGATGGCCAGCAGCAGGCCGCCGATGATTGCCAAACTGATCTGGAGTGTGCTCATGACTGTTTACGCTGCCTCCGCGAAACCGAGCGCGGCTTCCATATCGACGGCCACGATGCGCGACACGCCCTGCTCCTGCATGGTCACGCCAATCAGCTGTTCGGCCATTTCCATGGCGATCTTGTTGTGGCTGATGAAGAGAAACTGGGTCTCCTTGCTCATGCTGGACACCAGCTTGGCATACCGCTCGGTGTTGGCGTCGTCCAGCGGCGCATCGACCTCATCCAGCAGGCAGAACGGTGCCGGGTTGAGCTGGAAGATCGCGAACACCAGCGCAATCGCCGTCAGCGCCTTCTCGCCGCCTGACAGCAAGTGAATCGTCTGGTTTTTCTTGCCCGGGGGCTGGGCCAGCACCTGCACACCGGCATCGAGGATTTCTTCGCCGGTCATCATCAGTTTGGCGTTGCCGCCGCCGAACAGGCGCGGGAACATCTCGCCAAAATGCCGGTTCACCGTCTCGAAGGTCGATGAAAGCAGGTCGCGTGTTTCGGCGTCGATCTTCTTGATGGCGTCTTCCAGCGTTGTCATGGCTTCGTTCAGGTCGGCCGACTGCGCATCGAGGAACTGCTTGCGCTCGCGTGCGCTGCTGAGCTCGTCCAGCGCCGCCAGATTGACGGCGCCCAGGGATTGGATCTCACGGTTGATGCGGTCGATCTCGCCCTGCAAGCCAGTCAGGCGCACCGCGCCGACTTGATTCGCGCCCTGGATCGACGCTTCAACCGCCGCCACGTCGGCCTGCGCATCGGTCAGCAACTGGGCGTATTGCTCAAAGCCCAGTCGCGCGGCCTGCTCCTTGAGCTGGAACTCGGTGATGCGCTGGCGCAGCGGATCGAGCTCGCGTTCGAGCTGCAGGCGGCGCTCGTCACTGGCGCGCAGCTTGGTGGTCAGGTCGTCGTACTGGCTGCGTTTGGCGCCCAGGTCGGCCTCGCGTTCCAGCTTGACGCTGAGCGCGCCTTGCAGGCCGGCCTGCGCGGCGACATCGGTCAGGCGCGACAGCTCTTCCTGCGCGCGCTGCGCTTCGCTGGCAATCGACGCCGCCTGCTGCGCGGCGATATCCATCGAGCGTGCCAGTTCGTCGCGCCGCGAGGCCAGGCTGCGCAGCGCAAACTGCGCTTCTTGCGATTGGCGCTCGAGCGCGCGCTGCTGCTCGCGTGATTCGTTGCGCTTGCGCTCGGCCTCGATCACGCGGTCGTCAAGCTGGGCATGGCGCTCCTGGCTGTCGGCCAGTTGCATGTCCAGCTCTTCAAAACGCGCCTCCAGAGTGACCTTGCGCTCCTGCAGCTCGTTCATCTGGTGGTCAATTTCGCCCAGATCAGCCGCAATCTGTTCGCTGCGCGCGCGCGTCTGCTCGGCCAGCTGCGTCAGGCGCAAGACCTCGACCTGCAGTTCGTGGGTGCGGCTCTGGCCTTCGGCGGCTTCGCGGCGCGCTGTGGCCAGGCGCTGGGCCGCGTCGGCATAAGCGGCTTCGGCGCGAATCAGCGCGCTGCGTGCCTCGTCGCTGATCAGGACCTGAGCGCGCAGTTGTTTCTCGATGTTTTCAATTTCCTGGGCTCGGGCCAGCAAGCCGGCCTGCTCGGAATCCTGCGCATAAAAACTCACGCTGTGCTGCGTCACGGCGTGGCCGGTTTTGACGTAAATCACCTCGCCGGCCTGCAACTGCTGGCGTGCGGCCAGCGCTTCGTCCAGACTGGCGGCGGTCAGGCAGCCATGCAGCCAGTCGCCGAGCAAGGCCACCTGGCCGGCATCGCCCAGGCGCAGCAGGTCTGCCAGCGGTTTCAGGCCGGTGGCGGAGGTTTTGCCCGGTACCGCCGCAGAAGGCGGGGAATAAAACGAGAGTTTGGCTGGAGGGGTGTCCCGCCCATCGCTGCCGGCAAAACCGCGCACCATGTCCAGGCGCGAGACTTCGAGCGCACCGAGGCGCTCGCGCAAAGCGCCTTCGAGGGCGTTTTCCCAGCCTTGCTCGATGTGGATGCGGCTCCACAGCCCCTGCAGGCTGTCCAGCCCATGTTTGGCCAGCCAGGGCTTGAGCTTGCCGTCGGTCTTGACTTTCTCCTGCAGCGCCTTGAGCGCTTCCATGCGCGCCGACAAATCGGCTTGCCGGGCGGATTCGGTGTTGACGGCCTGCTGCTTGGTGCGCCGGTCTTCGTCAAGCTGGGGCACGCTGTCGGTCAGCTCGTGCAGGCGCGCCTCCAACATTTCCTGATTTTCCTGCGCTGCGCTGAACTGCGTGGTGAGGTTGACCAGGCGCGCTTCATCCGGCGCATTGAGCGCATTTTTGTCGGCACTCACGCGCTCGTGGCGCAGGCTCAATGTGCGCGACTGCTCCTCAATGTTGCGCTGGTCGGCGGCCAGCACCTGGATTTGCTGCTGCACCTGGCCGACACTGGCGCGCTGCTCATTGGCTTTGGACTGCGCGGCGCGCAGGGCTTCTTCGAGCGCGGGCAACTGACCGGCCTGGTCTTCCGACTGGGCCGCCAGCAGCTCGGCCTGCTCGTCGGCCTGCACCGCCTGCGCGGCCAGGCTTTCGGTCTCCAGCGCAGCATCTTGCTTGCGCGCCGCCCACTGGGTGGTTTGCTCTTTCAGTTGCAGCAGGCGCTGCTCGACGCGCTGTCGACCTTCGACCACAAAACGGATTTCAGCCTCAAGCCGGCCCACTTCGGCGCTGGCTTCGTAGAGCTTGCCCTGGGACCGGTTGACATGGTCGCCAGCGGCGTAATGCGCCTGGCGAATGGTTTCCAGGTCGGCTTCGATGTGGCGCAAATCGGCAATCCGGCTTTCCAGCTCGTTGACCGATTTTTCGGCGTCCGCCTTGACCTTGGCCTGGTCGGCCTGACTCTCGGCGCGTTTGAGAAACCAGAGCTGCTGCTGCTTGAGCGTCGCATCGGCGCGCAGGGCGTTGTAACGCAGCGCGACCTCGGCCTGCCTTTCAAGTTTTTCCAGATTGGCATTGAGCTCGCGCAGGATATCTTCAACGCGGGTCAGGTTCTCACGCGTATCGCTCAGGCGGTTGGCGGTTTCGCGCCGACGCTCCTTGTACTTGGAGACACCGGCCGCTTCTTCGAGAAACAGGCGCAACTCTTCGGGCTTGGATTCGATGATCCGGCTGATCGTGCCCTGGCCGATGATGGCGTAAGCGCGCGGGCCCAGGCCGGTGCCGAGGAACACGTCCTGCACGTCGCGGCGACGCACCGGCTGGTTGTTGATGTAATAGCTGCTGGTGCCGTCGCGTGTCAGCACGCGTTTGACGGCAATCTCGGCAAACTGGCCCCACTGGCCGCCAGCGCGGTGGTCGGCGTTGTCAAACACCAGCTCGACGCTGGAGCGGCTGGCCGGTTTGCGCAGGTTGGTGCCGTTGAAGATCACGTCCTGCATGGACTCGCCGCGCAGCTCGGAAGCGCGGCTTTCGCCCAGCACCCAGCGCACAGCATCCATGATATTGGACTTGCCGCAACCGTTCGGGCCGACCACGCCAACCAGTTGACCCGGCAAGACAAAATTGGTCGGTTCGGCAAACGATTTAAACCCGGATAACTTGATCGAATTGAGACGCACGGCGGACCCTGTTTTTTTATTCGCGCTTTGAAGCTAACTTGTTGATTTATATAGCGCTTTTCATTCGCGCCCGACCCGCTTCAAGCAATGCACAGCCTGCAATGTTACCCGAGCTCCAGGGCCTGGCCGCTGTAAAAAAAGGTGAATCTTCCCCTGCCGGCCCTCAGCGGCCGCACCGTATCGGCATGCCCACCGGCTTGCCCTGGGCTTTTATGCATCAAATCAGGCTCCAACCCTTATCGGTCGGGCGCAAGAAGCTCCTGTTTTGATAGCAAACTCAACCTGGTGGCAGCACGCCGGCCGACGGCAGGCCGTACACACTGGATAATCCGGACGATGAATCCTTTGTTGCAACGCCTGCAGCCCTACCCTTTCGAGCGGCTGCGCCAGCTCCACGCCGACGTCCTGCCGAATCCGGCCTACCGGCCCATCAGTCTGGGCATTGGCGAGCCGAAACATGCGACGCCGGAACTGATCAAGACCGCGCTGGCCCAGAGTTTGGCGGGCCTGGCCAGTTACCCGGCCACCGCTGGTGAACCCAGATTGCGCCAGGCCATGGCGGAGTGGCTGCAACGCCGCTACGGGCTGGCGCTGGACCCACTGACGCAAATCCTGCCGGTCAATGGCTCGCGCGAGGCGCTGTTTGCGCTGGCGCAGACGGTGATCGATCCGAGTCGGCCCGGTGCCACCGTGGTGAGCCCCAATCCGTTTTATCAAATTTACGAAGGTGCGGCGCTGCTGGCCGGCGCCGACACCTGGTTCGCCCCCAGCGACCCGGCACGCAACTTTGCGGTGGACTGGGCCGCCGTGCCGCAGGAGGTCTGGGCCAGGACGCAACTGCTGTTTGTCTGCTCGCCCGGCAACCCGACCGGCGCGGTCATGGGCCTGGACGAGTGGAAGCTGCTGTTCGAGCTCAGCGACAAACACGGCTTTGTCATCGCCTCCGACGAGTGTTACAGCGAGATCTATTTCCGGGATGAGCCGCCGCTGGGTGGGCTGCAGGCCGCTGCGCAACTGGGTCGGCACGACTTCAAAAACCTGATCGCCCTGACCAGCCTGTCCAAACGCAGCAATGTGCCGGGACTGCGCAGCGGTTTGGTGGCCGGCGACGCGGCCATCATCAAGCCCTTTTTGCTCTACCGCACCTACCACGGCAGCGCCATGAGCCCGGTGGTACAAAGCGCCAGCATCGCCGCCTGGAACGATGAGCAACATGTGGTGGACAACCGCGCCCTGTACCGCGCCAAGTTTGCCCAGGTCACACCCTTGCTGGCCGCCGTCATGGACGTGGCTTTGCCCGACGCCGGCTTTTACCTGTGGGCGAAAATTCCCGCGCGTTTTGCGGGCGACGACGCCGCGTTTTCGCGCGAGCTGCTTGGCTTTTACAATGTCGTGGTGCTGCCGGGCAGTTACCTGGCCCGCGAAGCGCGCGGCCACAACCCCGGCGCCGGCAGAATCCGCATGGCCCTGGTGGCTGAAACCGCCGAATGCGTGGAAGCCGCCGAAAGAATCGTTCAATTCATCCAATCAACCGCCAATCCAACATGAAACAAGACCAGCTCGAAAGCATCATCAACGCCGCCTGGGAAGACCGCGCGAACCTGTCACCCCAGGTTGCTTCGAAAGAAGTGCAGGACGCGGTCGAACACACGATTTCCGAGCTCAACGCCGGCCGCCTGCGCGTCGCCACGCGCCAGGGCGTGGGCCAGTGGACCACCCATCAATGGATCAAGAAGGCCGTGCTGCTGAGCTTTCGCCTCAAAGACAACGTGATGATGCGCGCCGGGGACCTCGGCTTTTTCGACAAGGTGCCGACCAAGTTCGCGCACCTGAGCGAAGAGGAAATGAGGGCCAGCGGCGTGCGCGTGGTGCCGCCCGCGGTGGCGCGCCGAGGCAGCTTTATCGCCAAGGGCGCGATTTTGATGCCGAGCTACGTGAACATCGGCGCCTATGTCGACGAAGGCTCCATGGTGGATGCCTGGGCCACCGTCGGCAGCTGCGCGCAGGTCGGCAAGAACGTGCACCTGTCCGGCGGCGTCGGCCTGGGCGGCGTGCTCGAACCCCTGCAGGCCAACCCGACCATCATCGAGGACAACTGCTTCATCGGGGCGCGTTCCGAAATCGTCGAAGGCGTGATCGTCGAAGAAAACTCGGTGGTCTCCATGGGCGTCTACATCGGCCAGAGCACGCCAATTTATGACCGTGAAGCCGACACGGTCACCTACGGCCGGATTCCTGCCGGTTCGGTCGTGGTCTCGGGCAACCTGCCCAAGGCTGGCGGCAAATACAGCTTGTACTGCGCGGTGATCGTGAAAAAAGTCGATGCCAAGACACGCGCGACGACCAGCCTGAACGACCTCCTTCGTGACTAGACATGGCCCCCACGCTCCTCGCTTCGCGTAGTTCGCTGCCCCCCGAGGGGGCGCTGCGCCTGCGGCCCGGCAGAGCCGGTTCCGCGGCCCCGACTGGTGAAGATGGAGCCGCCACGGCCTGAGCCTTGTCTCCTTTGAATAATGACTGATCGGAACCGACCATGAACGCGCAGACCATGAGCACGATGGAACGAATCCTGCGTTTGATGGCCGATAAAAAGGCTTCGGACGTTTACCTGTCGGCCCACTCCCCGGCCCTGATCAAGATCAACGGCGAAGCGATCCCGATCAACAACCAGGTCCTGCCGCCGGACGCCCCGCGCAACCTGCTCGCCGAGGTGCTGCCGCCTGAAAAAATCGAGGAGCTGGAAGAGCTCGGCGAGCTCAATATGGCCTTCCCGCTCGCTGGCGTCGGCAACTTCCGTATCAGCGGCTTCAAGCAGCGCAGCACTTATGCGGCGGTGATCCGTTATGTGCCCAGCGAGATTCCGGCGCTCGAAAGCCTGAACGTGCCGCCCATCCTGGCTGAGCTCATCATGGAAAAGCGCGGCCTGCTGCTGATGGTAGGAGCCACCGGCGCCGGCAAAAGCACCACGCTGGCCGCCATGATGGACCACCGCAACGCGACGCAGCCGGGCCACATCCTGACGATTGAAGACCCGGTGGAGTTTTTGTTCACCAACAAGCGCTCGGTGGTGAATCAGCGCGAGGTTGGCAGCGATACGCAGTCCTTGCAGGTAGCGCTGAAAAACGCGCTGCGCCAGGCGCCGGACGTGATCCTGATCGGCGAAATCCGCGACCGCGAAACCATGTCGGCCGCCATTGCCTACGCGCAGTCCGGCCATTTGTGCCTGGCCACCATGCATGCCAACAACAGCTACCAGGCGCTCAACCGCATCCTGAGTTTTTACCCGGTCGAGGTGCGCAACACCCTGCTGGGCGACCTGGCTGCTGCCACGAGGGCCATCGTCTCGCAGCGCCTGCTGCGTACCCAGGCCGGTGGCCGCGCACCGGCGGTCGAGGTCATGCTCAACACCAAGCTGATCTCCGAGCTGATCGAAAGAGGCGATTTTTCCGGCGTGAAGGAGGCCATGGAAAAGTCCATGGCCGAAGGCTCACAGACCTTCGAGCAGGACATCGCCAAGCTGATCGTCAACGGCACCGTCACGCGCAAGGAGGGCCTGCTGCACGCCGACTCGCCGACCAACCTGATGTGGCGCCTGGAAAACGACTTCGCCGTGGCGGCCAAGGCGGCCGAGCCCGAAGAAGATCCGGATGACGAACCGTCCTTCACGGAAATCAGTCTCGACGTTCGCCCAGACTCCGATTCGAACTCGAAATACGGCACCACCGGCTTTACCCCTATATAAGCTCAGCCTCGCACCACCATGTCATCTACCCTCCGGCTTGCAGAACAGCTGATTTCCCGGCCCTCGGTGACGCCGGACGACGCGGGCTGCCAGGACATCCTGATCGCCCGGCTGCAGGCGCTGGGCTTTGAATGCGCGACCATCACCAGTGGCCCAGACAACTTCCGGGTCACCAACCTTTGGGCGAAATTCAAGGGTTTTAGGGCTCCAGCCCTTGCTGGACGGGCGCAAACAGCTCCTGATTCGATAGCAAATTTCGAACCCAAAACGCTGGTCTTCGCCGGCCACTCCGACGTGGTCCCGACCGGGCCGCTGGAGCAGTGGACCAGCCACCCCTTCACGCCCAGTCACCGCAACGGCGTGCTGTATGGGCGCGGTGCCGCCGACATGAAGACTTCGATTGCCGCGATGGTGGTTGCCGTCGAGGAGTTTCTGGCCGCCAACCCAAAGCCGAATCTGTCCATCGCTTTTTTGATCACCAGCGACGAAGAAGGCCCTTCTATCGATGGCACGGCCGTTGTGGTCCAGCAGCTCAAAGAGCGGGGCGAGGTACTGGACTATTGCATCGTCGGTGAGCCAACCTCGGTGAACCAGCTTGGCGACATGATCAAGAACGGCCGTCGCGGCACGCTCAGCGGCAAGCTCAGCGTCAAGGGTGTGCAAGGTCACATCGCCTACCCGCACGTGGCCGACAACCCCATCCACCGCTTTGCGCCCGCGCTGGCCGAACTGGTCGCGACCGAGTGGGACGCCGGCAACGCATTTTTCCCGGCCACCAGCTGGCAGGTGTCGAATGTGCACGGTGGCACCGGCGCGTCCAACATCATCCCGGGCGAGCTGGTGGTGGACTTCAACTTCCGTTTTTCCACCGAATCGACAGCCGACAGCCTCAAGGCCCGGCTTGACGCCATTCTTGCGAAGCACAAGCTCGACTACACGCTCAAATGGACGCTGGGCGGCCAGCCCTTTCTGACGGTGCCGGGCGCGCTGGTGCAGGCGATCACCGAGTCCATCCGGACCGAAACCGGCGTCCAGACCGAGCTGTCCACCACCGGCGGCACCAGTGACGGGCGCTTCATCGCCAGCATCTGCCCGCAACTGATCGAGTTCGGCCCGATCAACGCCTCCATCCACAAGATCGACGAGCACGTGCTGGTCAGCTCGCTGGACCCGCTGAAAAACATCTACAAGGGCGTTCTGGAGCGTCTGGCCGCGCTGTGAGTGCTGCGCCGCCGCTGACGGTACTGGGCCTGGTCGAGCATTGGGCTGACCGCATGGAAGCCGCCGGGCTGAGCCAGACCGACGGCTTTGGCCAAGGCACCCTCACCGCCTTTGACGAAGCCGCGTGGCTGGTGCTGTGGTGCCTGGGTTTGCCGCTGGACGAGCTTGATGAAGTGGAAAATACGCCCGTGGCCCCCGCCGATGCTGAAAAGATTGCTATTCTTTTGGAAGCACGCATCAACACACGCCGGCCCGCCGCCTACCTGACCAAAGAAGCCTGGCTGCAGGGCGTTCCCTTTTATGTCGATGAACGTGTGATCATTCCGCGCTCGCTGATTGCCGAATTGCTGGTCGATGAAAGCATAGACCCGTGGCTGAGCGAGCCGAGCGCCGCGCCGGGCCGCCCCAAGCAAGCGGGCGCCCCCGAGGGGCTGGAGCCCGCGGCTCCCAACCTGCCTGCGCAGGTTGGGACGGGCGACAGAGGCGAAGCGTCTCGCGAGCCGCGGCCTGCAAGGCCTCGCGCAGCACACGAAGTGGCAAGCGCGGGGGCCCAGTCTTTTCGGGTACTGGACCTGTGCACCGGCAACGGCAGCCTGGCCATCCTTGCCGCCATGGCCTACCCCGATGTGCAGGTGGATGCCGCTGACATCAGCCTTGAGGCGCTGGCCGTGGCCCGCATCAACGTGGACATCCATGAGCTGCAGGCGCGCATCACCTTGATGGAGTCCGACGGCCTGGCCGCCTGCCCTGGCCCCTACGACCTGATCCTGTGCAACCCGCCCTATGTCAACGCGGTCCGCATGGCCGCGCTGCCGGCCGAATTCAGGGCTGAACCGGCCCTTGCGTTGGCCGGTGGCCAGGACGGCATGGACTTCATCAGAAGCCTTTTTCTAAACGCCGCCCGCCATATGAGCGAAAATGCGGTGTTGGTGCTGGAAATCGGCAACGAGCGCAAGAATTTCGAGCGCGCTTTCCCCGAGCTGGAACCCCTGTGGTTCGAGACCAGCGCAGGCCCTGACCAGGTATTACTGCTCACGCGCCAGCAACTGGCCTAAGCCTGGCCTGAAACCTGCATCCTGGCCCTTGGGCCAAATCTTTCCTGAGTTTGTCTGTTTTAAATGATTACCCTTAAAAACGTGGTGCTGCGTCGTGGCGCCAAAGTGATTCTCGACAGCGCGTCTGTCACCCTGAACCCGGGCGAAAAAATTGGCTTGGTGGGGCGCAATGGCGCGGGCAAGTCTTCGCTGTTTGCCGTGCTGAACGGCACGCTGCACGAGGACGGCGGCGAGTTCTACATTCCGCAGCAGTGGCGCATGGCTCAGGTGGCCCAGGACATGCCCGAGACCGAACAAAGCGCCACCAGCTATGTGGTCGAAGGCGACGTGGTGCTGCTGGCCGCGCAGGCTGAGGTCGATGCCTCGGAGGCCAGCGGCGACGGCGACCGCATGGCCCATGCCTACATGGACCTCTACGACTCGGGCGCGCACGACGCTCAGGCGCGGGCGCAAGCCTTGATTTTGGGCCTCGGCTTCAAGGTCAGTGAACTGGACAACCCGGTCAACAGTTTCTCCGGCGGCTGGCGCATGCGCCTGCAACTGGCACGCGCGCTGATGTGCCCGTCCGACTTGCTGCTGCTCGACGAACCGACCAATCACCTGGACCTGGATGCGCTGGTCTGGCTGGAAGCCTGGCTGCAGCGTTACCAGGGCACCATGCTGGTCATCAGCCATGACCGCGAATTCCTGGACGCCGTGACCGACGTCACCGTCCACATCGAGCGCGCCAAACTCACGCGTTACGGCGGCAACTACAGCAAGTTCGAGGACCTGCGCGCCGAACAGATGGCGCTGCAGCAAGGGGCTTACTCCAAACAGCAGGACAAGATTGCCCACCTGCAAAAGTTCATTGCGCGTTTCAAGGCCAAGGCCAGCAAGGCCAAACAGGCGCAAAGTCGGGTCAAGGCGCTGGACCGCATGGAAAAGATTGCGCCGCTGCTGGCCGAAGCCGACTTCACCTTCGAGTTCAAGGAGCCGGCGAACCTGCCGAATCCCATGCTGTCGATGCAGAACGCCTACTTCGGTTATCCGCCGCCCGAAGATGCGCCGGCAGGCACGCCGCCCACCGTCATCGTGCAAAACGTCAGCAAGTCGGTGCTGGCCGGCCAGCGCATCGGCATTCTGGGTGCCAACGGCCAGGGTAAATCGACGCTGGTCAAGACCATTGCGCGGGCATTGGCTCCCATCAGTGGTGAGATGACCGAGGGCAAGGGCCTGAACATCGGCTACTTCGCCCAGCAGGAGCTCGATGTGCTGCGCCCGGCCGACAACCCGCTGGAACACATGATCCGGCTGGTCAAGGAAGTCACGGTCGCTGGCAAGATAGGCAACCAGCCCACGCGCGAGCAGGACCTGCGCAGTTTCCTGGGTAACTTCAACTTCAGCGGCGACATGGTCAAGCAGTCCGTCGGCAGCATGAGCGGCGGCGAAAAGGCGAGATTGGTGCTGTGCATGATCGTCTGGCAGCGCCCCAACCTTTTGCTGCTGGATGAGCCCACCAACCACCTGGACCTGGCCACGCGCGAGGCGCTGTCGATGGCGCTCAATGAGTTTGAAGGCACGGTCATGCTGGTCAGTCATGACCGCGCGCTCCTGAGAGCCGTGTGTGACGAGTTCTGGATGGTGTCCCAGGGCGGCGTCGCGCCGTTTGACGGTGACCTGGACGACTACCAGAAGTATTTGCTGGACTATGCCAAACTCCAGCGCGAAGAAGCCAAAAAGGCGGGCAGCAACCCTGCACCAGTCGCAGCCGCTACCAAAACAGTAGCTGCCAGCGCACAACCGGCGGGGGCTGCAGGCACTTTTGACAGCAGGAAACCAGCAGACAAGAAGGGCGATGCCCAGCGCCGCCAGCAACAGTCGGACAGCACCAAACCGCTGCGCAAAGAACTCGAAAAGATCGATGCCCGCATGAGCTCGCTGACGGCAGAAAAAGACCGCCTGCAGGCCGCGCTGGCGACCACCACACTCCCAGCGGAGCTGGCGCAATCGGGCAAACGCCTCAAGGCGATAGATGCTGAGCTGGGTACGCTCGAAGAGCGCTGGCTGGAACTCACCGAGCAGATCGAAACCGCCGCAGCCTGACACGCCGGCAAGGTCGCCGCCTCTAAACCTCAGAGGTGAATCGCGCTAAAGTGGCAGCATGCCCACCGCCCTTCAAATGGCTGCCGATGACGCAGCACTTTCTGCCGCCGTCACCCGCAGCCGCAAACTGCTGCACAAACGCGCCATGATCGCCGCAGCGGCCAGCGCCGTGCCGGTGCCTGGCCTCGACTGGGCGGTCGATGCGGCGATGCTCTCCAGACTGATTCCCGAGATCAACAGGGAGTTTGGCCTCACGCCGCAGCAGCTCGACCGGCTTGACCCGAAAAAGCGCGACCAGGTCCAGAAGGCCGTCACCATCGTCGGCTCGGTGCTGATCGGCAAACTCATCAGCCGCGAGCTGGTCCTCAAAGCCGCCACCAAAATCGGCATGCGCCTGACCACCAAACAACTCGCCAAATACGTCCCATTTGCTGGCCAGATCGTTGCCGCGACCGTCGGTTATGCGGCGATCCGCTTCCTGGGCGAAGAACACATGAAGGACTGCATCCGCGTGGCCCGGCAGGCCGAGCTGGAGATTCCGCGTCTCGGGTATTCCGCCTAGGCGATTTCCTCTGCTGTTCTGACAGCAGCAGGCGGCCCGCAGACGCAGCCTTCAGACCATGCGGTCACCTTTTTTGCCTCCTCCGCTGGCCATTCCCGGAGCCCTGCTGTGGCTGGTGCTGCCGGTCCTGCTTGCCGTCCCCGGCGCTGGTGCCCTTGCGCAGCCCGCTGGCCAGGGGTCCCTGCCCGCTGTCACCGTCAACGCCCAGGGCAGCCCGGAAGCCGTTGAAAAGTCCTATCGCAAGATGATGCGCGGCATGGACCTGTTTGACAGGGAACGCAGCCTCTCGCCTGGCGGCTTGCTGCGCTTCAAGCTCTTGCCGCGCAAACGGGACACCGACATGAAAAACATCGCTCTCGAGGTGGCCGGAAAGACCGTGGATTTTCGCGTGCCGGTGGCGGCCGACGACACCTTCACGCTGCCGCGCAACCAGAAGGCCTTCGACGAAAACGCCATCGTCACGCCCAATCGGAGCCGCCAGACCATGACCTGGCGCAGCGAGATCCGCACGCCCGGGCTGCCGCCCGACACACGCCGGCTGGGCGACTTGCGGCTGGAATGCCGGGTCGGCATGGAAGCCGGTCTGCTGTCCAATGCGCCGACGCTGGCGGGGCGCCTGGTCTCTGCGCTGCTGGACACGCCGGCCTACTGTGAAGGCAAGGCACCGCAGTATCTTTTCTTTGCCGACAAACCCCTGTTCAGCGTGGCCCTGATCGATGGCGCACGGCGAGAAGTTCTGGCGGCAGAGATGTTGTATGCCGGGGCCAGCATCAACCCGGATCTCGACGCAGATCTGCCCTACTGCGACTGTGAAGTGCTGGTTGACCGCACGTACTTCTTGCCGCTGGGTGACCGCAGCTGGCCCGACGACACGCTGGTGGAGTTTGTCCACATGGAGAACAAATAATGCGGTGCTGCACGCTGGTCGTTGCAACGCTGGTCTGCTTCGCCGGATGTGCCGCACCCCAGTCCCGGGCGCCGTTTCGCGACCCCGCGTTGACGCTGCAGGGTGCCAGCGAAACCATCGTTCCCGGCAAGACTGCGCGAGACGCACTCGCGGCAAACCTGGGGCCGGCCACTACGGTGCGTTTTGCGAGTGGCTTCGAGGTCTGGATCTACAGCATGAAAACAGCAGCCGGCCAGTCGTCCGCCACCAGCCCGGCCGAACTGGTGCTGCTGCTTGACCCAGCCGGTGTGGTGCAGAAGGTCCGTATCAAGCCAGCTTACGCGCCTTGAGCAACCGGGCAGGCGCCAAAGAAAAAGCGCCTGACTTTTCAGTCAGGCGCTTTAAAATTTTGGTGGGGCCTGCGGGGGTCGAACCCACGACAAACGGATTAAAAGTCCGCTGCTCTACCAACTGAGCTAAGGCCCCGAGGGGCACCTTGCGATGCTTCCCGGTCTTTGCTGCATCGTGTGCAGCAAAGCCTTGAATTATAGCGTTATTTTTTCGGGCTTTGCAAACTCAAGCGGCAATTTTGTCGAGTACCCAGCCGGCCGCACACAGGCCGAAGGTCGAGGTCACGCTGACCACCGATCCATAGCCGTGGCAGTTGAGGCTGCCATCACCTTGTGCATCATCAGGCAGCGCGCAGGCCGATGCTTCATCGCCCGCAGAACGCGTGCTGTGGTCCACCCGCAGGGCAGCGGCAGGTTGCATCACGGCTTCACGGCTGAACACGCAGGCCAGGCCGATTTTTCCCTTGCGTGCCGCGCCCTGCTCCTTGCGCAGCCGGTAACGCAGTTGCGCCAGCAAGGGGTCGTGCGTGACCAGTGCGAGGTCGTCGATATCGACCTTGTGCGCGTGGCGCTTGCCGCCGGCTGCGCCGACGCTGATCAAATTTATCTTGTTCCGAATGGCCCACGCGGCCATTGCAGTTTTGGCCTTGACCTGGTCACAGGCATCAATCACGGATACGCGCTCGCCATCCTTCAACCCGGCGATCACCGGCCAGTTGGCGGCCTCGACAAATTCTTCAACACAATCCACTTTGCACTCGGGGTTGATGTGAGCGATGCGTTCACGCATGGCCTGCACCTTGGCCTGACCCAGGGTGTTGTCGAGCGCATGGATCTGGCGGTTGATGTTGGACTCGGCGATGTGATCGAGGTCGATCAGCGTGAGCCTCGCAACACCGCTGCGCGCCAGCGCTTCAGCAGCCCAGGAACCGACGCCGCCCAGGCCCACCACCACCACATGGGCGGCGCGAATTTTCTGTGCGCCGGCCGCACCGTAGAGACGCACCAAGCCACCAAAGCGACGCTCCAGATCGGCATCCACTAGACGCTGCGCTCCAATCGCCACACCTGGTAGCGCACACCGGCCACAGAACCTGCCAGGATGGCGGCCACCGCCACGAAGCTCGTCGCGCTCAGCGTCGAGAGGCCTGACAGGCCCTGGCCGATGGTGCAGCCCATGGCCGTCACGCCGCCCACCCCCATCAGCACGGCGCCGGCCAGGTGGTTGCCGGTGTCTTCAGCATCGCGAAAACCTTCCCAGCGGAAACTGCGCGACAGCAGCGAATACACGGCCGAGCCAGCGACCACGCCAAACACCGACACGATGCCGATGGTCAGCAGCTTGCTCTTGTCGCTGAAAAACATGAGCCAGTCCACCGTGTAGGCCACCGGCGAGACAAAACTCAACGCTTCCATGCGCCCGGAGTTGGTGGCCAGAAAAGCTTCCTGGAGCGTGTCTGGATGTTCGGCCACATAGCCAAGATGGCCGCTGACCCACCACATGCCGGCGACCACCGCGCCGATGCCCAAGCCCGCCAGCAGGTTGTCAAAGCGGCGAAACTCCGCGCCCAGCAGTGCCCAGATGATCAGGCCGCCGCCCAGGACCAACGCAATCACCAGCCCGGCCAGCGCCGGCGACACACCGGCGGCAGCGCCAGCCCAGTTGGACAGGGCCGCATTGCTGCTGAAGTCGATGGCCACGCGGTCCACCGTGGCCACACGCAGCACGGCCGTGATGCCCTTGAGGGTGGCGAATGCCGCCACACCCATCACCACAAAGACCACCAGCGACTTGAGGTTGCCGCCACCTATGCGCACCAGCGTCTTGCTGCCGCAACCCGACGCCAGCACCATGCCGAAGCCAAACAGACCACCACCCACCAGCGCCGACAGCCAGATAAACCGGTTCGAGGCATAGAGGGTTTTAGACGGGTCGATCAGCCCGGCCGCTGCCATGCCGTAAAAACCGATCATGGCCACACCGATGGCCATGCCCCACATGCGCATGCGGGTCCAGTCGCCCATGGTCACGATGTCGCTGACCGCGCCCATGGTGCAAAAGTGCGTGCGTTGCGCGATGGCGCCAAACAGCATGGAAAGAATAAAAGCCGCCCAGAGAACCTGGGTGGTGAGTGAATTGAGCTGGGAGGTATCCATCTGCCGATTTTAAAGCTGTACGTCTTGGATGAGTCCCACCCCCTTTTTCAGCTGCGATGTGTTTCCGCCGGGCCGCCCCAAGGAAAAATGCACCCCCTCGGGGGGCAGCGTCGTACGCGAAGCGACAAGCGTGGGGGCCTATTTCAGC
>Ga0105046_10006736_pt1 | contig 18165 bp, 14 predicted proteins | sample MAT03_FD_78385 | JGI IMG/M metagenome (GOLD analysis project Ga0105046, IMG submission 78385) | Freshwater microbial communities from Lake Fryxell liftoff mats and glacier meltwater in Antarctica - MAT-03 (megahit assembly) | ecosystem: Environmental > Aquatic > Freshwater > Ice > Liftoff...
AGGAACGGTGTCAAAATAAGTTTCCAATTTCAGGCCAATTATTTTGGTGTCAGCCAACTATCTTTTGAGGCGAATAGCAGCGCTATTTAACGAAAAAGATGGGACGGATGACGGCAAAAGAATGGCATCAAATTGGGAAGTTATTTTGACACCGTTCCTTAACATCCCCTTAAGATTTTAATAACTTTTCACTGGAAGCATACCGCTATTTCATGTAAGACGCTCTTTTTGTTTAGACTTCATCTAAATAAATTGTTTAGTGGTCGCTTCGTTTGATGAGAAAGAAGGCAATGGTACCTTTGCCAGACAATTTTCTGACAATTCCGTTCCGACTTGGGCCGGGTTGCTTGCAATAACATCAATTATTACCACGAAATATGTTGCTGAAACGCATTTGCCGGGTTTTCGTACTTGCCATGTTGACCGCATCCACCATGTATGCGGCGCCCACCAAAGAAGCAGGTAAAGAGCTATTTGTTGCCAACTGCGCCTCCTGCCACAATAAAAACATGAAGGACCAGATGACCGGTCCTGCCCTGGCAGGGGTAGAAGAGCGTTGGGCTGCTTTCCCGCGTAAGGATCTGTACGCCTGGATTCGCAATTCCCAGGGGCTCATCGCGACGGGCCATCCCCGCGCCGTCGAGCTCTGGGCTAAATGGAAACCCAACCTGATGAGCAATTTTACCGGGCTCACGGATGAACAGATGGAGAGCATCATCCTATATATTAATGAACCCGGCGGTCCCCCTCCCCCTCCTCCGCCTCCCGGAGGCGCAACAGAGGCTAAGGAAGACGGCCTTCCCTGGATGTTCATCAGCTTGGCCCTGCTCCTCGGTCTGCTGGCTTTTGCCCTCATGCGCATCATCGACAACCTGGCGAATGTGGCCCGGGTACAGGCCGGTGAAACGCAGCGCACCAGAAGTTGGGTACAAACGCTCAACTCCAAAGGCTTCATCGCTTTTATGGTGTTTGCCGTAACCCTCATTTTCGGGTACAAAACCATCGATAATGCCGCGCGAATGGGTCGCTCCCAGGGATACGAACCCGATCAACCTATTGCGTTCAGCCACAAGATTCACTCAGGGGTCAACAAAATCGACTGCCAGTATTGCCACGATTCGGCGCGCCGTTCCAAACAATCTTCCATTCCGGGTACCAATACCTGTATGAACTGCCACTCCGCCATTAAAAAAGGCACCATAAGCGGCACCTCTGAGATCACCAAGATCTTCGCCTCCATCGGTTTCGACCCAATCGCCGGGAAATACATACCCGATTACGATAACTGGAGCGACAAACAGATCGAAGACCTATACAAAAAGTGGATCGGCCAGGAATACATGACTGCAAACACCCTCGCTTCCCTCGATGAAAACGGCCAGTTGACGGTCGAAAACCAATGGGATGGGGTCGTAAAAGCCTTGAAAAACGACTCGAACGGCAAAATCCAGGGCCCGATTGAATGGACCCGTATCCACAACCTCGCCGACCACGCTTACTTCAACCACTCCCAGCACGTAGCGGTCGGCCAAATCGCCTGCGAAAAATGCCACGGACCGGTTGCGGAAATGGATGTTGTGTATCAATATTCTACCCTCGGCATGGGCTGGTGTATCAGCTGCCACCGCGAAACAGAGGTCAAATTTAAAGACAATGCCTACTACGATCAATACGCGCGTTACCACAAGGAATTGAAAGATGGCACGCGCACAAAAGTAACCGTGGCCGAAATTGGCGGCCTGGAATGCCAAAAATGCCATTACTAAAGAATGATGAAGGAGGAAGGATGAATGATGAATAAATCATGATCGTTCTTTTGCCATCGTTTTAAACAGATTAAAATTAATTTTTTGAGGATGAATGATTTGGGGTACGAAGCCAGTGCAACACCCATTCATCATTCATCTTTCATCATTCATCATTAATTAATTATGAATAACGGTATTTGGGTTAGCACCGAAGATTTGATGCGGGAGGAAACCTTCCTCCAATCCGCAGAAAAAGAATTTTCGGTTGAAAACATCGACGAATCCAATGGCAAATGGGAAACCAACCGCCGCGATTTTTTGAAACTACTCGGTTTCGGTCTCGGTGCGGCTACGATTGCCGCATCCTGCGAAATTCCGGTCACCAAGGCCATCCCTTTCGTTACCAAACCAGACGAAATCGTGCCGGGCGTAGCAAACTATTTCGCCTCCTCTTTTGTAAACGGCGGAGATTACTGCGCGCTGCTCGTTAAAACCCGGGAGGGCCGACCGATTAAAATAGAAGGAAACACCCTGAGCAGCGTTACGGGTGGCGGTACCAGCGCCCGCGCCCAGGCCCACGTGCTCAGCCTCTACGACATGCGCCGCATCCAGCACGCAGGAACCGTCGCCAATGGAGCCGTCAGCAAAAAAGAATGGGCCGAACTCGACCGCGATATCAAAGCCAAACTGGCTGCGGGCGGTAATATTCGCCTCATTACCAATACGATCCTCAGCCCGACCGCTAAAATGGCCCTGGCCGAATTTACGGCAAAATACCCCAACAGCACGGTCGTTCGCTATGACCCCGTGTCGAGCGCCGCACTTCTGGCCGCCAATCAACTGTGCTTCGGCGCTGCGGTCGTTCCGAATTATAAATTCGACCAGGCCGACATCATCGTTTCCTTTGGCGCCGATTTCCTCGGCACCTGGATCAGCCCGGTCGAATATGCCCGCGCTTATGCCAAAAACCGCAAGATACATAGCCTGAAAAACCCGAAAATGTCGCGCCACTATCAAGTGGAAAGCCACATGTCGCTCACCGGCTCCAATGCGGACAACCGAATTCTGGTAAAACCCAGCGAACAGGGCGCAGCCATCGTGGCTTTGTACAATGCCCTGAGCGGCCAATCCGGAGGCCCGAAACTGAACGATAAAGCCGCATCTGCCATCCAAAAAATGGCCGAAGAATTGAAAAACGCCCGCGGCAAATCTTTAGTCGTCAGCGGCTCCAACAACGTGATGGAGCAGATGTACGTAAACAAAATCAACGACCTGCTCGGCAATATCAATACCACGGTCGACTTCAATGCCGTCTCTTACCAACGGCAGGGCGACGAACGCCAGATGGTTCGCCTGATCGAAGAAATGAACGCCGGCCAGGTAGCCGTGGCCATTATCTGGGGCGCCAACCCGGCCTACGAACTGCCGAATGCCGGTAAGTTCAAAGAAGCCTTCGCTAAAGTTGGTACCAGGATTTCGTTTAACACGAACCTGGACGAAACCACGATGTTGTGCAACTACGCCACCCCTACCCACCACGGCCTCGAATCCTGGGGCGATGCGGAACCGAAAGCCGGCCATTACAGCCTGATTCAACCCACCATCGCACCCCTGTTCAAAACCCGGCAGGCCGAGCACTCCCTGCTCGAATGGGCCGACAGCGCGAACCTGAACCGTCAGGATGAACAACCATATTACCAATACCTTAAATCGCACTGGGCCGGCGACATGTTCGCACTCCAGTCCAAATACGGTACCCCCACCGCGTTCTGGGATATGAGCGTACACGACGGCGTGGTGGAAATGGCCCCGACCGATAAAGCAGTGTCATTCAATGCAGGCGTATCCCTGAATCCCGAGGGTGTGAACAAGCCAGCTGGCACCGAACTCGAAATATCCTTTTACGAAACCGTCAACGTAGGCGGCGGACAATACGCCCACAATCCCTGGCTCCAGGAAATGCCTGATCCGGTCACCCGTACTGTGTGGGGCAACTACCTCAGCATTCCTGTGGAATGGGACGGCGTAAACACCATCAGCGGCTGGAAAAACTTAGTCGACGGCGATCAGGTGGACGTCACCGTAAAAGGTGTAAAAATGACCTGCACCGTCGTACGCGCCTTCGGCCAAATGGCGGGTACGGTGGCGATCGCCCTTGGCGGTGGCCGCGAAAGCGGCGGTTGCGGCATAGGCTACGGCGTGAATGTAAATCCCTGGCTGCCGATAGAAGGCGGTCTGGTCCAATACTACGCCACCGACGTACAGGTATCCGATAAAGTCGGCGCCGACAAACACTTCGCTTCCGTACAGCACCACCACACGATGGGGGTTAAAGCGATGGGCAAAGAGGAAAACGCCGTGATCAATGTCGACGAAAAAGCCCTCGGCTGGAAAGGCTATCAGGGTTCCCTGACCGATCGCTCGGTCATTTTCGAGACCCAATTGAAAGAATTATCCAAATTCGAGGAGGAGATGCAGGAGTTCCACGCAGAAGCGGATCACCTGAACAGCCAAACCCTCTACCCAACCAATATCGACTATTTCGGAACGGGTATGAAATGGGGCATGTACGTGGATATGAACGCCTGCATCGGTTGCGGCGCTTGCCAGGTTGCCTGCGTGAGCGAAAACAACGTGCCGGTTGTGGGTAAAAAAGAAGTAGCCCGCCACCACGAAATGACCTGGTTGCGCATCGACCGTTATTTCTACGGCGATTTCGAAAATCCGAAAACCGTTTACCAGCCCATGATGTGCCAGCACTGCGACAATGCGCCGTGCGAAAACGTTTGCCCGGTAAACGCAACCAACCACTCGATGGAAGGTATCAACCAGATGGCCTACAATCGCTGCATCGGAACGCGTTATTGCGCCAACAACTGCCCGTATAAAGTGCGCCGGTTCAACTGGCTCGACTATACGACCGCCGATGTTTTCCCCGCCAACGAAGAGCGCGTATTCTGGGTGGAAGGCGAAGACAAACCATTCTATGCCGACGATCTGTTGCGGATGGTATTGAACCCGGACGTGACCGTTCGCTCTCGCGGGGTCATCGAAAAATGCACCTTCTGTATCCAGCGGATCCAGGAAGGCAAACTGACGGCCAAACGCGAAACGCGCGCCATGATGGATAACGACGTGCGTTCGGCCTGCCAAACGGCCTGCCCAACCGACGCCATTATTTTCGGCAACCTGAATAACCCCGACAGCGCGGTCAGCAAAGCCCGGGCTTCGGCAGGCGCATTGGCTTACAAAGTATTGGAAGAAATCAACGTACGCCCCGGCGTACAATACTCAGCCAAAGTGCTGAACAGCAACGAAGAACTTTATTCCTGATAATACAAAAAATATGTCGCAAGCAGTAGCGCCGGTTCGGCACGTCTTGATTGAAGGCAACAAATCTTACCACAACATCACGGAAGATTTGTGTACGCCTACCGAAAAAACGCCTTCGCGGGAATGGGTAATAGCCTTTTCCGTCGCGGCGGCTTTCCTCGGACTTTACATTTTCGCCATCTTCTGGACGGTATGGAAAGGCATCGGTGAATGGGGCGCCAACCGCACCATCAACTGGGCCTGGGACATCACCAACTTCGTGTGGTGGATCGGGATCGGTCACGCCGGTACCCTCATCTCTGCCATCCTGTTGATCTTCCGTCAACGCTGGCGGACAGGTGTTAACCGCGCTGCGGAGGCCATGACTATTTTCGCGGTTATTTGTGCCGGGCAGTTCCCCATTTTCCACATGGGACGCGTTTGGCTGGCATTTTTCATCATGCCTTTCCCGAATACGCGCGGTCCGGTGTGGACAAATTTTAACTCCCCCTTGTTGTGGGACGTTTTTGCCATCTCGACCTACTTCTCGGTATCGCTGTTGTTCTGGTACACGGGTTTAGTGCCCGATCTGGCTACGGTACGGGACCGTGCAACTGGTTTCCGGCGCAAAATGTACGAAATATTTTCCTTCGGCTGGACGGGCAGTGCCAAACACTGGCAGCGCTGGGAAGCCCTCTCGCTGGTATTGGCGGGGATATCTACGCCGCTCGTACTTTCGGTACACACCATTGTATCCTTCGACTTCGCAACCTCGGTCATTCCGGGCTGGCATACCACCATCTTCCCGCCCTATTTCGTAGCCGGCGCTATTTTCTCCGGTTTCGCGATGGTGCAAACACTGATGGTGATCACGCGGAAAGTATTGAAACTCGAACAGTATATTACCCTGAATCACATTGAGTCGATGAACAAGGTAATCGTGCTCACCGGCACCATTGTAGGCGTCGCTTACCTGACCGAGTTGTTCATCGCCTGGTATTCCGGGTATGTGTACGAGCAGTTTGCTTTTTACAACCGGGTATTCGGTATTTACTGGTGGGCCTACTTCGGCATGATGTTCTGTAACGTAGTCAGCCCGCAGCTGTTCTGGTCGCGGAAGATCCGTCGCAGCGTCTGGTGGACTTTCTTCCTGTCGATAGTGGTGAACATTGGCATGTGGTTCGAGCGTTTCGTGATCATTGCGACCACGCTCGCCCGTGATTACCTGCCTTCTTCCTGGAGTTACTACCGTCCGACCTGGGTGGAAATCAGCATTTTTACCGGCACGATCGGCCTGTTTTTCTTCTGCTACCTCATATTCACCCGCGTTGCCCCTGTAGTGGCCATGGCAGAAGTGAAAGCCATCCTGAAAGTAGCAGGGGATCAGTTTATAGGACCGAATGCCAAAAAAGACCCCGCTCATGTTACCGAGAAAAAGGAGACGCGGCAATAGATTATGTGGGGTGGTTTTGAACGAATCCTGATCAATAAGATATGGAGAAATTCGTCTGAACCGCGCCAAACTTTACCCGCCGAAACGCTTAGCGCGCAGGAGGGCTACAACACAAAATATCTCATCATTCACATAATTCAGAAAAATGGTTTCTGAAAGCACGACAGTCCTTTACGGACTATACAACGACGAAGAGGATGTGAAAGGCGCAGTTAGGGCGGCAAATGCCGCTCATCTGGACATCATGGATGTCTTTTCGCCTTTTCCTATACACGGCCTGGATCCGCTGCTCGGCCTGAAAGAAAGCCGTTTGCACTACCTGGGTTTTATCTACGGAGCAATCGGCGCGCTCTTTGGTTTCCTGGCAATGACCTGGATCTTCACGAGCGACTGGCCCATCTTAGTCGGTGGGAAGCCATATTGGTCGGTGCCGGCCTTTATTCCGATCACCTTCGAAATGACGGTTTTGTTCTCGGCCTGGGGTATGACGCTGACGTTTTATACCGTCTGCGGTTTATGGCCGGGTGTAAAAGCTAAATCGCTCGACAACCGGATCACCGACGACAAATTCTGTATTGCATTTGACGTGTCGGATGCATCGGATGAGGAAGTGGGCAATTTGAAAAACTTCTTCGGGCAAACACATGCTGCCGAAGTGAATATGAAAAACATGTAGTCTGATCGATTGGTTTAGAAAGGTTTAGAAAGGTTTAGAGCGGCATTCTAAAATCATTGGTTTTCAACGAAATCATCTTTTTTCTAAATCCTCTGCACCCCTAAACCAACTTAAGGACAATTAACAACAATAAAATAGCAAATAATGAAATACGCAATTGGCGCGATTCTCGGGATTGCCTTATTTGCCTGGCTGTTTTCGCTTTGCTCGCCGGCAGGTAAGAACAAAACCGGCCACGAGTATATGCCGGATATGTACCACGCGGTTTCGTATGAAGCCAACGTATACAGTGCTTACTACTGGAACCACTGGGAAGACAAAAACCTGTTGACCAAGGCGCAGCTCTCGCAGCCGCGGCACAAGGTGGAAGGCTCCATCGCCCGCGGATACACCGGGGTGTATTACGGCGACGCATCGGCGATCGACGTGGTACGCGGTAAAAATGCGCCCAATGCCATTGCCGCCCAGGTGAACGGACAAGCGCCTTTCTACTATATGAACGATGAAGATGAACGGCTGCGTTGCGAAAAGGAAATGGTGAACAACCCGTTTCCGATTACCAAAGCCGGCCTCGACAAAGCAAAACCCTTGTACGAAATCAACTGCGGCATTTGCCACGGTGTAAAAGGAGACGGGCAAGGCTGGCTGGTGACGATGCCGGATGCGAAATACCCGGCTCAACCAAAAAACCTGATCGGCGACGACATGATCGCAGCAGGAAACGGTCGCTATTATTTTGGCATCATGTATGGTAAAAACCTGATGGGGCAATATACCGACAAACTGTCCTTCGAAGAGCGCTGGCAGGTTATTCACTATATCCGGTCGCTGCAAGCCAAGGTCAAAAACCTCGAATACAGTGAAACCGCCAATACCTTGAGCAGCATTGAAGTACCAGCGAAAGGGATTGCATCTGGTCCGCAACGACTGCCTCCTCCGCCTCCTCCGCCAGCGCCTCCTTCTAAATAATCAGGCGTTAGCTTGTTTTGACAAATTCCGGGCGATTTTTTAAAGATCGCTCCACCATTGTTCAATAAAATACCGGGCATAAACCGGTCATGCCATATGAATCTGAATACGCAATTCGTATTTGAAAGTAAAACAAAACGCGTGCTGATCGGCGGCATGGCGTTGGGCGTCTTGTGTCTGTTGCTAACTTATATCAACGACGACGAGTACCACACCCGTTTTTGGACGGACTACCTGCACAATGCGGTGTATTTCTCCGGCATCGCATTCACCGCCATGTTCTTCCTGGCCGCACAGACCACCGCTTTTGCCGGCTGGAATTCCGTGGTAAAACGGGTTTGGGAAGCGATGGGCCAGTTTATGTGGGTCGGCATCATTTTGATGGCGGTCGTCGTATTGGGCGTATGGGGACATTTCCACCACCTGTACCATTGGAACACCCCGGGCATTACGGATCCGAACAGTCCGCTGTACGATAAAATAATTGCCGGAAAAGCCACCTTTCTGAGTCCCGGATTTTTCACTTTCGCCGTGCTCGGCGTCCTGGGTATCTGGTATTTTTGGGCCTACAAAATTCGTCAGGCTTCGGTGGATCAGGATACTATGGAGACTGCGTCGTTCGATTATTACAAAAAGCAACGCAAATGGTCGGCATCTTTTCTGCCCTTGGGCGGCTTTTTGAGCACGGTATTCCTTTGGGAATCGGTGATGTCAATTGATCCGCACTGGTATTCCACCATGTTTGCCTGGTATGCGATGATCTCGATGTTGTTAGGCGCGCTTGCCATGACGATTTTGCTGATCATATACCTGAAATCGAAAGGCTACATGGAATACGTGACGCAGAACCACTTGCACGATATCGGCAAGTTTACGTTCGGGATCACGGTATTCTGGGCTTATTTGTGGTTTGACCAGTTCATGTTGATCTGGTACGCGAACATCGGTGAAGAAACCGTGTATTTCAAAGAGCGTATGGTGCACTACCCGGTGCTTTTCTGGGGGAACCTGCTGCTCAACTTCGTCACGCCCTTCTTTATCCTGATGCGCAACGATACCAAGCGCAAATTCGGGACGATGTTTTTTGTAGCCATCATTGTTTTATTCGGGCACTGGTGGGATTTTTTCTACATGATCAAGCCGGGCGCCCGTATTGCCGCGCATCAAGCGAAGGAAATTTCGGAAGGCAAAGATGGAAAACACCACCAGGCCGCTCCGATGAGCGCGACAAAACCCGGGGAATCGGCGCCTGCCGCCCAAAGCGCTCCGCAAGAGCATGCAACGGCAATGCCCGAAACGGCTGCAAAAGCCACAGACCATTCGACCGCCGGAGAAACAACCGAACAAGGGAACGCGCATACTACGGGCGGCGCGACTGCCGAAGCGAATACCGCCGGTCAGGAGGCCCAAACCCCTGCCCCGGCCGGAAATAGCCACGGCGAGGTTGACGAATCGAAGGCATTCAAATTAGGATTTACCATTCCGGGCCTGGAAGAAATCGGTATCATGATCGGATTCCTGAGTTTATTCCTGTTCTTCTTTTTTAACCAATTACAGCGCGCGTCCTTAATACCCTTCCGCGATCCGTATCTGGAAGAAAGCATGCACCACGATACAGGCGCCCTGATTGAAGGCGAAAACATCGACACCGGACATCATTGATCGAGAATCTTATTTAGAATCATCCTCAATAAAAAAGCCTGATCTACCGCTCCGAACAATCACACTACCTTTGGGTTAAAGTAAAAAACAAATTCAATGACTGCGCTTATTATACTTCTCTGCGTTATCCTGATCACGATCGTTATGGTACAGATCGGAAAGGTCACGGAATTGACCGCGCAAATCAAAGATGAACGGGAAACCTTGCGCGACAACAGCAAATGGAATGGCTGGTTATCGCTCGGGTTCTTAGTCGTATTTCTGGTGGCCGTATTCGTGTCGGCCTGGGATTACAGAAATGTGATGATGGGTTACGGCCCGCATGAGTCTGCTTCGGCGCATGGCGGCGTGTTGGACGGCATGTTCAACCTGACCTTGATCCTGACCGGGATCGTATTTGTCATCACCCACATCGCCTTGTTTTGGTTTGCCTTTAAATATCGTTGGAAAGAAGGCCGAAAGGCCCAATTTATTGCCCACGACAACCGGCTGGAAGTCTGGTGGACTGCCATCCCGGCAGTGGTGATGACCCTGCTTGTGGTACGCGGCCTCAACGCCTGGAACATGGTTATGGCCGATGTGAAAGAAGGCGAAGACTACATCGAGATCGAAGCCACCGGCCAGCAATTTAACTGGATTATACGGTATCCTGGTCCGGACGGTAAACTGGGCGCCCGTAACTACAAACTAACCACGGCCAACAACCAGTTGGGTATGGATTTTGCCGATCCCAAAACCTGGGACGATATGATCCCGGGCCAGGAATTATACCTCCCGGTTGGCAAAAAAGTGCGGGTTCGTATTACGGCTAAAGATGTATTGCATAATTTTGATATGCCCCACTTCCGGGTAAAAATGGATGCAGTGCCGGGTATGCCGACCTACTTCATTTTCACGCCCATCAAAACCACCGCCGAATACCGCAACCAACTGCGAAAATACCCCGAATTCAATGAGCCTTACGACCCGGCCGAACCGAAAGGACCGAAGCGCTGGGAAAAATTCGACTACGAACTGGCTTGTGCGGAACTCTGCGGGAAAGGCCACTATTCGATGCGACGGGTGTTTAAAATCGTTTCGCAGGAAGAATTCGACGCCTGGTATAAAAAGCAGGAATCGTTTTACTTAGCCCAGATCCGGGGCAAAGAAGACGATCCGAACAAGGAAAAGGTGCTGGATGTTGAAGTGCGCCAACGCGCGATCGACTTTAGTGCCGATTTCAAAAAAGCGGTCGAATCGACCGTTGCGGCTGAAAAAACCCTTGGTTTGCAACATATCGGCTTTGAAACAGGTTCGGCCAAATTGACGGACGACTCGAAGTATGAGTTAGACAACCTGGTGACCGCACTCAATGCCTATCCGGGAATGGTCCTTGAAATAGCCGGCCATACCGACAATACAGGTGATCCTGCGGCCAATAAAACCTTGTCGGCCCAACGTGCTGCTGCGGTGGTAAACTACCTCAAGACACGCGGGATTTCTGCCGGCCGGCTTCGCCCCTCAGGTTATGGAGATACGAAACCGCTGGTCCCGAACGATACGCCGGACAACAGCGCGAAAAACCGACGTACAGAAATTACCGTTCTGGGCGGCGCCAACCCATCTTAACCAACAGGACCCAACTACGTTATTTTACATAAAACCGTTCAAAACTGCTGGCTATGGCTCATGTAGTAACTGCTGCTGAAACACTGGAAGAGAAACTCACGCAAGAGTTTGGGTATAATGACCATTTCCATGAACACCATCATGGGGATAAATACCAATCCAATTTTCTCACGCATTATATTTTTAGTACCGACCACAAAATGATTGGCCGTCAGTTCCTCATTACGGGGATTATCTGGGCTTTTATCGGGGCGGCAATGTCGATCATTTTCCGGCTCCAACTCGGTTTTCCGGAAGCGGATATGGCCTGGTTGCGCCCGCTTTTGGGTAAATGGATCCAGGTAAACGAAGCCGGTATCGGTAAACTCGACCCGGAGTTCTACTATTCGCTGGTGACGATGCACGGCACCATTCTGGTGTTCTTCGTGCTTACAGCCGGGCTTAGCGGTACATTCTCCAACATTCTGATCCCCTTGCAAGTGGGCGCCCGGGACATGGCATCGCCGCTGTTGAATGCCTTTTCCTACTGGTTTTTCTTCCTGGCGGGTGTGTTGTTGCTTATCTCGCTGTTCCTAAGCACCGGACCATTTTCGGGCGGCTGGACGGCTTATCCGCCCTTAAGCGCCTTGCCGCAAGCCTCCGACGGTTCGGGGGCCGGTATGACCCTGTGGATTGCCGCCATGTCGATGTTCGTTGTTTCGGCCTTGTTGGGCGGGATTAACTACATCACCACGGTACTGAACCTACGGACGAAGGGTATGACCATGTTGCGTTTGCCACTGACGATCTGGGCTTTCCTGGTCACGGCCGTTTTGGGCGTTTTGTCTTTCCCGGTTTTGTTTTCCGGCCTATTGCTTCTTTTATTCGATCGCAGTCTCGGCACTTCTTTCTACCTGAGCGAGATCGTGGTGGGCGGACAGGTACTCGACCGTATCGGCGGCAGTCCGGTTTTGTTTCAGCACCTTTTCTGGTTTCTGGGGCACCCGGAGGTATACATCATTATTTTGCCTTCGATGGGTATTGTATCGGAAGTATTGTCGGTCAGTTCGCGCAAACCCGTTTTCGGTTATCGTGCCATGGTAATTTCGATCCTGGCCATCGCGTTCCTGTCATTCATCGTTTGGGCGCACCACATGTTTATGTCGGGTGTAAACCCCTTCATCAGTAACTTCTTCGTGATCTTCACGCTGATCATAGCGGTACCGTCCGCTGTAAAGGTCTTTAACTGGATCGGTACGGTATACGGAGCCAATTTCCGTTTTAACCCGGCGAGTTTATTTTCGCTCGGTTTTGTGTCGATGTTTATTTCCGGCGGTCTGACCGGTATCTTCCTGGGTAACGCAGCGCTGGACATCCAGTTGCACGACACTTATTTCGTGGTGGCGCACTTTCACATTGTGATGGGGATTGCGGCTTTCTTCGGGATGTTTGCCGGCGTTTACCACTGGTTCCCGAAAATGTTCGGCCGGTTTATGAACGAAACCCTCGGAAAAATACACTTCTGGGGCACCTTGGTGGGCGCTTATGCGATCTTCTGGCCGATGCACTATACCGGCTTGGCCGGCGTACCGCGCCGGTATTACGATGCGGGCGCTTCTTTCGATGCATTCCGGCATTTTAACGACCTGAACAAATTTATCACGGTGGCTGCCATCGTCGTTTTTTTCCTCCAGATACTGTTCATGGTCAACTTCTTCTACTCCATTTTCAGCGGAAGGAAGATGACGAGCAAAAACCCCTGGGGCGCCAATACCCTGGAATGGACTACGCCGATCAACACGGGACACGGCAACTGGCCGGGCAATATTCCCACTGTTCAGCGTTGGGCGTATGACTACGGTAAAAATGGCGAAGATTTTATTCCGCAATATATTCCGTTGCGGGAAGATGAAATGGACCACGGCGACGACACCACAACCCATTAGAAAAACAAAATGCTCTTGTTAATGCGCCTGGATTTATATTCAGTGGCACGACAAGGGTGGTTTGAAATAGTTTATTGACAATCAATTCAATGGAGCGCAATCAGGTAAAGCAGACGGCAATTTTTGAAGGTTTTACGCAGGCCATCACGGATTTCGGCTTGCTGGTAAAATTCAAATTGACCTTGTTGGTGTTGTTTTCGGCGGTGATGTCGTTTGCAATCGTGAGTGAAGGTAGCGTGAATTGGACTGCCATGTTGTTGCTTGCATTCGGCGGCTTCATGGTCACCGGAGCGGCCAACGCGCTCAATCAGGTACTGGAACGCGATTACGACCGCCTGATGACGCGAACCGCCAACCGGCCGGTCGTAACAGGTCGTTTGAGCGTTTCAAAAGCAGTGCTCTGGGCGGGATTGATGGCTTTGGTGGGCATTTCGGTGCTGTCTGCTTTCAACCCCCTGACCGGCTTTTTGGGAACCTTGTCGTTCATCAGTTATGCCTTTATCTACACGCCGCTGAAGCGTTCTACGCCGTTGGCGGTTGTAGTTGGGGCCGTACCGGGCGCTTTGCCCCTGATTATCGGGTGCGTGGCTTATGAAGGGACTATTTCGCCCACGGCGATGATGCTCTTCACCCTTCAATTCCTTTGGCAATTTCCGCATTTCTGGGCGGTGGCCTGGATGGCGGATGAAGATTATAAAAAGGCCGGATTTTACCTCCTGCCTTCTGCAAACGGAGAAAAAGATGCGACCACCGGGCTGCTGTCTTTCGGGTTTTGCCTTTTAATGATCGGGAATGCCCTGGTCGGATATTGGCTCGGATACGTTGGGATAGTTGCAACAGGGGTATTAATGACGTTCAATATTTATTGGGCTTGGAGCTGCTGGAACTTATATCGGACTTGTTCCCGGGAGGCGGCACGCAGGCAGATGTTTATTTCTTTTGCGCACCTGCCCTTGTCGTTGATCGTTTTGCTGATTGATCGACTTTGACACTGCGGTCTACTGAGTTTAAAAGTTTTAGGATAGCAGCCCCGAACCATTGATTTTTAATCAATTGAGTATTTTCCTAAACCCTCTAAACCTCCTAAACCCTCTAAACATTTAAAAAAAAAACTATGGGCGCTATTTCGCCACAAATAACCCGGACAAAAATACACTCGCAAAAATTTGCCTTGTGGGTGGGCATCGGCAGCATCATCATGATGTTCGGGGCGCTTACCAGCGCGTATGTCGTGCGCAGGGCTGCGGGTAATTGGTTCGAGTTTAAATTACCGGACATATTCCTGTTCAATACGGCAGTGATCGTTGCGAGCAGCCTCACCCTGCATTTGTCGCTCCGGGCGTTCAAAAACGGCCGGGAAATGGTGTATAAAGGTTTGTTGCTCGCCACGTTTGCACTTGGTATCGCTTTTGTCATACTTCAGTACAAGGGTTGGGAAGCGCTGCATGCCATGGGGGCTACGTTTACGGTTAACCCGTCCAGTTCCTTCATTTACGTCATTTCCGGATTGCACGCAGCCCATATTTTGGGCGGAGTGGTTGCCTTGATTGTGGCGTTGACACACGCTTTTGTTTTGCCTTTTAAACCAACGGTACGCCGGCAGCAACGATTCGAGCTGGTGGCGCAATACTGGCACTTCGTAGATATCCTGTGGGTTTACTTAGTGATATTCTTTGTAGCCCAATCCTGAAAAACAGCCTGAAACGCTTATTGTCTATCTTCATAATTGATTGATTCTTATGGCAGAAACTTCTGTTACGCACGCACACGACACAAACGAACAAGAGGGAGAAGACGCCCATCTCTGGGAAGGTGGCCAATCGCCCTTCCGCGCGAGTTATGGCAAAGTAATGATGTGGTACTTCCTGGTATCTGACGCATTCACGTTTGCCGGTTTCCTGATCGCTTATGGCGCGCTTCGTTTTAGCATGCCGACCTGGCCGGAACCGGATTTCGTATTTACGTCGTTTCCCTTCGTACATGCCCATTGGCCCTTAGTTTTTGTGACTTTCATGACTTTCGTGCTGATTTTCAGCTCCGTAACTATGGTACGCGCTGTGCAGGAAGGTCATCGGGAAAACCAGCGTGGCGTAGTTTTCTGGATGCTCATGACCATTCTGGGGGGCGCAACCTTCTTAGGTTCGCAGGCTTATGAATGGACGACGCTGATTGTCGCAGAAAATGTGACGGTTACCCAAAATCCCTTTGGTAGGCACGTTGCCGACGGGGTTTACCTGAACGATGACGGTACGGAAGCCAAGAAGGAAGATGGCGCGCCGAAAGAATTTTATAAAGGACAAAGTTACCTCATGCACATGCACGACGGCCATGTGTCGGGCGTGGCATATAAGGACCCAGAGAGCAAGGGCGAAAAAATGAGCCAGCACGAGGGCGTAAAAATCAAGTACACCACCGGGGCTTATGCCGGGCAGACGAGCGAGGTTTCTTTCGGTCCGGCAGCGTTCGGGGCGCTGTTTTTCTTTATCACCGGGTTCCACGGTTTTCACGTATTCTCCGGCGTATTGTTCCTCACCATCATCATGGTCAATGCAGCTAGCGGTTTGTACGCAGCCCGGCGTAACGGCTATGAGATGATCGAAAAAATAGGACTTTACTGGCACTTTGTAGACTTGGTTTGGGTATTCGTGTTCCTGGTATTCTACCTGTTGTAAGCCAAAAACGACACGGTCACCCAAAACCGGACACTCCTAAAAAATCTTCACTCTTACGATCATTCCATTATTCTCTGAGATATGGCTGCACATCACACTTACGAAGAACAAAAAGCGCTGGTTTTTTACGGTTTGAAGTTGCTCGGCGCAATTACAATCGTGGAAGTACTGGTTGCTTTGCTGGCAAAGGGTCACCTCATTCACGGTGTAAATTTTACGCATGGCTTCGGTCACTATATTTACATGGCGCTCATGGTCGGCTTTTCGATATATAAAGCGTACTTCATTATTTTCAATTTCATGCACATGGCTTTAGAAGCGCGTGGATTGGTTTTGACCGTACTGCTGCCAACTACGTTGTTGATCTGGGCTATCATTGCGTTTTTTCAGGAAGGTAGTTCCTGGGGCGCCCGCCGCGAACAGATCAAAGAAAAAAACGAAGCGCCGGCAAAACCTGCTTCGAGTGGTCAACCACAGGGGTATTACATGATCCCCGGTTCACCCACCGGATGTTTGGGTTAGTCAGTCTCAGACATCCTCTTCTTTGATTATCAGATTCTTACGACATGAGTATTTCTGAAGAAAAAATATCTGCCAAACGAAAGGTGATCATTTTCGGCGCCTTGTTTGTCATTCTGGTATTACTGCCGGGTATTTCCTGGATTTATTTATCCGGCGGTTTAAACTGGCACAAAAAAGCCATTGGCGAATTGCAAAATTATGGCAAGATCCGGGCTGCATACGTGATTTACCCAGACGGAACGAAAGAAGACCGGCTGAAAAGCAAAGTCACCGTGCTGCATATTTTCGGAGAAAAACCCGATCTGACCGATGCCAATCGTTCGATCATCAACACGGGCGAGCGGCTGTTTGATCAATTCGGTACCAATGATAATTTCCGCATGGCGATGATTTCAGAAGGCGGCGGTACGGCCGAGTTCCTGACCCATGTCCAAACCAAGCCAAGCGCCGATTATGCGACCTGGGTGTGGACGGGTGGCCTGGGTTCCTGGCGCACCATTCTCGAAAACGGCTACGAATCGTACTGCCTGGCGGAAAAAGCAAAACCCGACCCTGAATATTTTGCTTTAACCGACACCACCGGTACGATCCGGCGTTTTTACAATGCCCTGGATGAAAATCAGGTTGGGCGTATGGTGGAGCACATTTCCCTGTTACTCCCAAAAAAGTAAACCCAGGCCATATCATAGACAATCAACGATCATGATCGCAGACAGATATCCCAACGTTCGGCTCGAAAAAAGGCTTAACTATATCGCTTACATTGTTTCCTTCGTCGTGTTGTTATTGGTCGTGTTAATGCGGCGTATAAAAATCGACCTGGGCGTCGATTTCAGTTTTTTGCCTCCCATTCACGCCTCCCTGAATGCATTGGCGGCAGTCATCCTGGTTTTTGCTTTTTATTCCATCAAAAACGGGCGTGTAGAACAACATCGCAAAGCGATTTACGCGGCGATGGTTTGTTCGGCTTTGTTCCTGATTTCGTATGTGTTGTACCATTTTACCACACCGGAAGTGCGTTATGGCGGCACGGGCACGATGCGTACGGTGTATTTTGTTTTGTTGATTACCCATGTCATCCTGGCTGCGCTTGTCCTGCCTTTTATCCTGCTTACCTTCAACCGGGCCTATACGGGGCAATACGCGCGGCACCGCAAAATGGCCCGCTGGGTGTTTCCCCTGTGGTTATACGTGGCCGTTACCGGTCCCATTTGTTACCTGATGTTGCAGCCGTATTATCCTTGAGGCCGGATATAGGGCATTACAGATATTAAAGAAATTAGGCGCGGGCATTGAAAAAATTGGGTGGGGTATATGTATCTTTGAAAGCGCAAAACGATCGAAACCAACTATCGTTTGATCTTAACAAAAACGTTTGTACGATGAACAATAAAACATTGAAAATCATATTTTTATCCGCAATATTCCTGCTGCTGGCCGGCTTTTTTGAGCCCTTGAGCGCCCAGTGTGCGATGTGTCGGGCCACGTCCGAATCGAACCTTGCCGCAGGCGGCGGAGATCCGCGCGGCTTGAATGCCGGCATTTTGTATATGTTGAGTCTGCCTTATTTGGTAGTTGGTGGAATTGCCATCTGGTGGTGGCGCAACCGGAAATCCGC
>Ga0105046_10006738_pt1 | contig 18162 bp, 19 predicted proteins | sample MAT03_FD_78385 | JGI IMG/M metagenome (GOLD analysis project Ga0105046, IMG submission 78385) | Freshwater microbial communities from Lake Fryxell liftoff mats and glacier meltwater in Antarctica - MAT-03 (megahit assembly) | ecosystem: Environmental > Aquatic > Freshwater > Ice > Liftoff...
TGACACGGTGCGTGAACGATTGTGGACGGTGATCGAGTCCCGGATCGAAGATTTCGATCCCGACGAACGTGATGCGTCGTTCCGCATCCCGCGCTGGTGGGTGGCCATCGCCGTGCTGCGCGGCAATGGTCAGCAGGCGGATCTTATCCGCCTGCAGGCCACGCTGGAGGCGCAGCCATTGCCCTGGGCCTTGGCGTCGATCATCGCCACTACCGCCGAGCGCATCTTGTTGCGCAGCCGGCCGGCCGATTGTTCTGCCATCGTCGCATTGCTCGAGCGCTGTCGCACGGCGATCGGCGTCCAGCGAGGGTTCCGTCAGGGGCCGTTGGATGTTCGCGAGCGGGATCCAAGCGAGGCCGGAGAGCATGCCGGCTGGCAATTGCACCTCGTCATCGGCCGGGCCCGCCAAGCAATGGGCCTGCCGGCGGCGATTCCACAAGAGTTGCTTACGGATGAACGGGCGCTGGTCCGCCGGGCATTCCTGTCGCTCAACGGAATGGCCGCACAGGCGGCGTCGTAGGCGGTCAGGCCTTGGCGAGGAAGTTGGCGAACGGCTTGTCATCCAGCAGGATGTGCCGAAAGAGAGCCTGGGCGAGATAGTCCACCTCGCTGTACAGGACGGTCTCGCCGTTGTTGTCCTTGGTGACCAGTTCGATGACGATATTGGTCAAGATGGCATGCGCCTCGCGGTGCTTGGCGAGACCTGGATAGGCCTTCGCTTCCATCTCGCCCTCTTCCATCGGAAAGTGGCTGGTGACATGGCCGCGGAACGAGTCGAGCGCGTTCGATAGGCGCGCCTTCTGGTCGCCACCAGCGGCTGCCGCCTTGAGCTGGTCGATCACCTCGACGAGCTCCTGGTGGTCGCGGTCGATCGCGGGGTTGCCGGTCGCGAGGTCACTGGTCCAGCGGTTCATGGCCGGATTGTAGCGGCTCGGGGCGGCTTGCGAAGCCCCCCGTCGCCGAGATGCCGAAGCATGCGTCAGCCGGTAGCTGCCGACGCTGCCTGGCGATGCTTCCAGGTGGTGTAGCCGCCGGACAGATTACGCGCATCGATGCCGTGCTGGCGAAGATGGCGCACCGCGTAGTAGGCCCGCTGTCCAACCCCGCAGCACACCGCCACCGGCACGGTGGTCGGCAGTTCGCTGCGACGCCCGCGCAGGTGGGGTAGGGGGATGTTGATCGCTCCCGGCATGTGACCGGACTCGAACTCGCCCGGTTCACGGACATCCAGGATGATGCCTCCACCGGGCGTCGGGTCGTCCCAGTCGGCCAGCGGCATGTCGCCGTCGAGGACGTTGCAGGCGAGCATGCCAGCGAGATTGACCGGATCCTTGGCGTGGCCGAACTGCGGAGCATAGCTCAGCTCGGCCTCGGCGAGATCGCGCACTGTACCACCCATCTGCAGGGCCATGGCGATGACGTCGATACGTTTGTCGACGCCGTCCTCGCCCACCGCCTGGGCCCCGAGGATGCGACCGTCGCGGGCGCCGAAGATCAGCTTGAGGTGGATCGGCTTGGCTCCCGGATAGTAGCCGGCGTGTTGCCCTGGATGCAGATAGACGACGCGGTAGTCGGTCACCCCAGCGCGCTTAAGGCCCTTCTCGCTCGCTCCGGTCGAGGCGACAATGAAACCGAACAGACCGACGACGGCGGTGGCCTGGACCCCACGGAATCGCGGGGTCCGACCGCAGATCGCCTCGGCGGCCAGCCGTCCTTGGCGATTGGCCGGACCGGCCAGCGGCAGGACCAGTTCCTGGCCGGTAACCACGTCACGCGTCTCGATCGCGTCACCGACCGCCCAGATTGCCGGGTCGGCCGTGCGCATGGCCCCGTCGACCAGGATGCCGCCGCGTGGACCCAACGGCAATCCTGAGGCCTGCGCGAGCGCGGTCTCGGGGCGGACGCCGATCGCCAGGATGACGAGATCCGCCTTTAGCACGCTGCCATCCTCCGTCTGCACGGCGAGTTGCCCATCCTGCTGACTGAATCCGGCGAGTCCGTCGCCCAAGTGCAGAGTCACGCCCTTGGCGCGTAGACGGTCGGCCACTGGAACCGCCATTTCAGCGTCGATCGGTGGCATGACCTGGGTCAGTTTTTCGACGATGGTGACGGTGAGTCCACGGTGGACCAGATTCTCGGCCATCTCCAGGCCGATGAAGCCGCCGCCGATGACCACCGCGATCTTCGCCGAACGCTCAGTGATCCAGGCGCGGATGGCCCGCGAATCATGGATGGTGCGGACGGCGAATATGCCGGGCAGGTCAATGCCGGGCAGTTTTGGTCTGATCGGTGCAGCGCCTGGCGACAGCACCAGGGCGTCGTAGGCCTCGTCGCGTTCGCTTCCGGTTTCAAGATCGCGCACACGGATGCGTTTGGCCACCCGGTCGATTGCCAGGACGTCGTGGCGTACATGGATGGCGATGTCGAAACGGTCGCGGAACAGGGCGGGTGAAGCGACCAGCAGTTTTTGCTCGTCGGAGATCACGTTGCCGACGAAGTAGGGCAGGCCGCAATTGGCAAAGCTGACGAAATGGCCGCGATCGAAGACATGGATCTCAGCGTGGTCATCGAGCCGTCGCAGCCGGGCCGCCGCCGAGGCGCCGCCAGCGACGCCACCGATGATGAGGATGCGTTTAGCCATGGCTCAGACCTTTGCCGGCGGCGAGCAGCATGAGCCGGTCGCTACGCACTGACGGTTCCATGGCATGCGTGCGATTAGCAGGGCCAGTGCGCAGGTATCGGTCAGCCCAGCGAAGAGCAATCCGGCCCCAAAGAATCCCGACATGGCAGCCCACGCTGGATGCACCGTGTAGGCGAGGATCGAGCCAACCAGGACACCGCCACCGATGACGCAGCGGACCTGACGCTCGACGCCAAAGCTTGCCATCGCGCTGCGCTCGACCGGCAGGCCGGCCGCTTCCCAAGCCGTGGTCCCACCCGTGACCACCACCATCTCGCTGAAACCGGCGGCGGCACAGCGCTCAGCCGCCTCGGTGGCGCGGGCCCCGCTGTGGCAGATCAGGAAGATCGCAGACCCAGGAGGGCCGACCCGCGCCGCAACGGCCTTAGCCGGATCGAAGGATGCGAGCGGCATCAGGGTCGCTCCGACCGCGTGCACGCTGGCGAATTCAGCCGGCGTACGCACATCAATGAGGGTGACCGGTCCATGTCGTTGCAGGTTGGCGACGTCGGCGGCTGGGATGATGGCAGTGGACACGTAGACTCCGGGAGTGCAGAAGGGAAGGCTTGAGTCCTAGTCAGAAGCATATGTCGTGCCAAGTACGAAATTATGTTAGTTCATATACTACAATATGTTAAGGAGTTTATCATAGGACTTTATTCTTAAGTCGATGCGATAATACAACATGACGTTTGCAACATAGTGCAAATTCGCATCATACAGACATGGTAGCGCCCATCGCCGACATCATCCTCGACTCGCTGGCCGAAGGCGTCGTGACCGTGGATGTCCAGGGTCGCATCACCGCCTTCAACCGGGCGGCCGAGGCGATGACCGGCCTGCGCCGGTCGGAGGTGCTGGGCCACGGCTGCCAGGAGGTGTTCGCGCCGTGCTGCGGCGGGGTGTGCATCATCACCGAGACGCTGCGCACCGGGACTTCGCTGCGCGATCACCGTGGCGAACTGACGGACGGCACTGGGCGGCTGCGACCGGTCGCCGTGACCACCAACCTGCTGACCGATGCCAAGGGACGTCGGCACGGCGCGGTCGGTACGCTACGTGATCTGTCGCGCGAGGAATCGCTGGAACGTGAACTCAAGGGCAGCTGGCGGCTTGATGATCTGGTGAGTCGCAGTCCACGCATGCGCGCCCTCTTCGACCTCGTCCCGGCGGTGGCCCAGTCGTCGTCGACGGTGCTGATCAACGGCCCCAGCGGCACCGGCAAAGAGCTGCTGGCGCGCGCCATCCACAGCCACAGTCCGCGTGCCCAAGGTCCATTCGTCGCGGTGAACTGCGGCGCCTTGCCCGATACCCTGCTGGAGGCCGAGTTGTTTGGGGTGCGCAAAGGCGCCTTCACCGATGCCCGCGCCGACCGACCCGGCAGGTTCGAGCGGGCCGAACACGGTACGATCTTCCTCGACGAGATCGGCGAAGTCAGTCTGGCCATGCAGGTGCGGCTGTTACGCGTCCTGCAGGAACGGGTGATCGAGCCGTTGGGATCTAGTGCACCACTGCCGATCGATGTCCGGGTGGTGGCAGCAACCAACCGCGATCTCCAGGCCATGGTCGCCGCCGGCACCTTCCGACTTGATCTGTATTACCGTCTGAACGTCATCCGCCTGGATCTGCCGGCGCTGGCTCAGCGCGCTGAGGACATCCCGCTGCTCGCCGAGCATTTCCTCGACCGCCTCAATCGTCTGCAGGGCCGACAGGTCGCTGGCATCACCGACGAGGCGCTTGCCCGGCTCGCCCAGCATGGGTTCCCCGGCAATGTTCGGGAACTTGAGAACATCATCGAACGCGCCTTTGTCCTCTGCGGAGCCGGCCCGATCGAGGTCGAACATCTGCCCGAGGAGGTGCGTGGAGCCGTCATGACAGCGGCAGAGACGGCGACGTCGCCGCTGCTGCGCGCGGAAGCCGAGGCGCTGGGCGGTGCCCTGCGTCGTCATCGCGGCAACCGCGCCGCCGTCGCCTCTGAACTCGGCATCCATCGGGCGACGTTGTACCGCAAGATGCGGGACCACGGCTTGCTGCAGGTCCGGGCCGATCCATACGTGTCAGGCTGACCCGACGTGGATTGGCTCGCGGTGTCCGCCAGCGTGCGCTGAAGCGGCGTTACGCCACGCGCCAGGTGGTCCGCAGCGTCATGCAAACCACTCGGGCGTCTAGTTCGCCGAACCGGTATCCCAGACGAGTCCGACCAAGGCCTCTTGGCGCATCGACCATTCGTTGTACCCCGGATCGCTGCGCTCGGCCGCTGTGGGCCTGGTTTCGTAGTACGATCGGATCTTGAATTCGACGGTCAGCAGCTTGGCAACCTTCACACTGAGCCCGGCCTGCGCCAGATTGGTCACGTGCTCGATGTCGCTGAATTCGCTGGAGCCGTCGTACTGGCCGAAATAGCTGATGTCCGGGGTCTGCTGCCGTTCGTAGCGCACATACCACTCTGGGCCGGTCACCACCTGGGTCTGATAATCTGGCACGGCTGATTCCCAACGCTTGCGGACGAACACACCGACGCGCCAGATCAAGCTGTCCGTCTCGGGCAGCAGGTTTTCGTACCGGTGCCCATAACCGGCCGACAGCTTGGCGATCGCCGGGTCAAATGGCTTGTTGTCCGGATCCTTACCGCTGAAAACACTTTCCACCGTGGCGTTACCATACAGGAACTGCAGCTTGACCAGGGTTCGTTCGTAGGTGGCGGTATAGAGGATCGAGTCAGTGTTCTCAATCCATTCGGCATCACCCTCCTTGATCTGGCCATAGCTGGCCTCGACTTTCTGCTCGACCCGATCCTTGTCCTCCTTCCAGATCGCGGTCGCATCACCGGTCAGCTTGTAGTTCACGCTGTCGCTGGTGCCGGCGATGCTGGGATCACGCGAGTTCTCGGCATTGTGCGAAGAGATGTTCTGGAAGAACACGCCCAGTTTAGACTTCCATTCCCAGTTTGAGGCGGGCACTGCCGAAGGTGCCGGCGCAGGCACGTCTTCGGCCGCCAGACTGGTCGAGAGGATGATGGGGATCACCAGAAGGTGTCTCATGGCCGGGGTCTTTCTGATGTATCACCATCGCGCTAGCAGAAGTTGGTCGAGCCTTGCGCGGCCGAATCGCTTCATCACATCCATATCATGGCGGTCGCGCATCCCGAGGTCATCCAAGAACACCAGACCAGCCACGCTCCACGCTGGCATGTCGTGCTACTCAATGATGACGACCACACCTACGAGTACGTAATCGAGATGCTGGTGAAGGTGTTCGCTAAGACGCCCGAGCGCGCCTTCCTGCATGCCTGCGAAGTCGACGCGGCCGGCCGGACCATCGTTGACACCACCTCCAAAGAGCGCGCTGAACTGAAGGTCGAGCAGATCCACGCCTTTGGAAAGGATCCGCGCCTGCCGCGTAGCGCGGGAGGCATGTCGGCCGAGATGGAACCGGCCGAATAATAGGAGCGCGACCGCGCTCCGCTACCTGCCGTAGCGCTGCAATGCTTCGATCAGCGCGACTTCGGCCGGCCACGGCTGGCGACGCGCATCGGCGATCGCGTAGATGGTGCGCGTGACCTTCAGGTCGGTCAGCGGCAGCACGGCCAGTTCGCCACGGCGGGCCTCTTTGCGCACATTCGGTTCGGGCAGGATGGCAAGTCCAAGACCGGCGATGACCATCGACTTGATGACCTCGGTGCTCTCGTGCTCAAGGACGACCTTCAGCTCGACATTGCGCTCACCCAGGGCGCGATCGAGGATGCGTCTCGTCTCGGTGCCGGCCATCACCATAATGAAGAACTCGTTGACGTAGCTGGTGATGGTGCGGCTGCGACCAGGATGGTTGATCGGCAGGACCAGGACCATCTCCTCGTCCCATAGCCGGGTGCAGGCGACGCCATCGTGCTGATCGTTGAATTCGATCGGGCAGACCGCGATGTCGAGCTCGCCGCTGTGGATCATATCCGGCAGCCGCTCGGAGGTACGGCAAACCAGGCGCAACTGGACCCGACGGTTGGCCTGCAGGTAGGCACGTAAAATCGCTGGCAGGCTGTTCACCGCGACCGATTCGCTAGCGCCCAAGCGGACCCGGCCAGCGGCGGTGCCGGACAGCGAGGTCAGGTTGCCAGTGACCCGGCCGAGCTCTTCTAGCAGTGGTCCGGCCCGGCCGACCAGTTCCTCGCCAGCTGGGGTTAGGCGCACGCTGCGTCCGACCCGTTCGAACAGCTTCACCCCCAAGGTGCGTTGCAGACCGATGATCTGACGTGACAGGGCTGGCTGGGACAGCTCCAGCTCTTGAGCTGCCTTGGTGAACGATCCGAGACGGGCCACCGTCACCAGGGCCAGCAAGTGGTCGGTGGACGGCAGCTGATGTTTGATCAAGCGGACGTTTGAGACTTTGCTGGCGTCAGCCGGCGTCGTGTCGACCATGTGCCCTCGCGCGGCAAGCAGGGTCGGATGACCCGCGCCCGCGTCAAGGAGCCGACATGGCAAAGTACCACCGCGGTCAGAGCACATCCAAGCGCAAAGGACCCGCTGCGGCGACCCGCCGCAGCGAAGGGCCTTCACGCCGCTTCGAACGCAATGCCCGGCCGGCCCAACGCAACCTGCCCGAAGGTCCGACCGCCGAGGCCCTGCTGAAGGCGCTGGTCGGCATGGATACCGGCGGCACCGCCAGCCAGATCGCTATCGCCATGGGGGCCGATGCGCGCAGTGTTTCGATCACACTCAAGCGTCTGGTCGAGCAGGGTCAGGTCCTGGAGGTCCGTCCGGGTCGGTATCGCACCAGCGGCAGTGGTGGCGAGCATGCCGCGATTGTCACCGAGGACGGCGGCGAGGTGTTTGCCAAGACCAGCGACGGCGTGCTGGTTCCACTGCATGCCCGCTACCGGCTGGGAGCCAAGACCGGCGACGTCGTCCAGGTGTTGGTCGCCTCTGACGGCCAGGCCCTGGTTACCCGCGTACTGCGGCGCGGCGGTCGCAATGTGGTCGGCACGGTGATGTTCGCCCCGGGCGGACCACGGCTGATCCCAGACAACCGGCGCGAAGGCCAGATGCCGGTGCTGACCACGTTCCCGAAGTTCCACGAGACCTACAACGCCGGCGACCGGGTGGTCGGTATCATCGAAGTCGATCCGATGGGGCAGGCCGGCGTGCACATCGAGCGCATCCTCAGCGACGAGACACCCGAGGTCGCTGACTTTCGCCACGTCTGCCTGGTCCACGACCTGCCCGGTGAGTTTCCCAAGGACGTCGAGCGCGCGGTCGCCGGTATCGGTGACTCCTTCCCGCTGCAAGGGGCCCGCGAGGACATCCGAGACAAGATGGTATTCACCATCGACCCGGCCACCGCTAAGGATTTCGATGACGCCTTGTCCCTGGAGCCCCGTCCGGAAGGCGGCTGGATCCTCGGCGTGCACATCGCCGACGTTTGCCACTTCGTGCGCCAGTTTTCGCCGATCGATGCCGAGGCGGCCTTGCGCGGCACCAGCGTCTACCTGATCAACCGCGTCATCCCGATGCTGCCCGAGAAACTGTCCAACGGCCTATGCAGTCTGGTACCCGGCCAGGACCGCTATTGTCTCACGGCGTGGCTGGAACTCGACCGCAATTGCAAGCTGGTCGGCACGCGCATCGCCGAGACCCTGATCCACAGTCGTCATCGCTTCAGCTACGAAGAGGCCCTGGCCGTTCTCGAGGGGCGTGATGAGTCGGGCAAGTGGCCGGCGGACATCCGCGAGACGCTGATGCGCGTCTCCAGCGTGGCCCAGCGCCTGCGGTCCGAGCGCGTGCGCGCCGGCGCCCTCAACCTGTTCTCGGTCGAGCACCGCTTCCAGCTGGACGTCGACGGCAATCCGATTGAGGTCGAGCGTGAAGGCTCCGACATCAGCCATCAGCTAATCGAGGAATGCATGCTGCTGGCCAACCGGGCGACCGCGGCTTGGCTGAAGTCGAAGAACTACGACTGCGTCTACCGCGTCCATGCTCCACCAGATGCCGAGCGCCTGGAACTGTTTGCGACCGCGTTGGAGAATCTTGGCCTCGACAGCAAGCGGGTGCAGGCGGGGCGCTATGGCCTGCAGGGCTGTTTGCGTGATCTCGAAAGCCAGCCGCCGGCAACGCGTCTGGTGCTGAACTTCCTGTGTCTGCGCGCCTTCTCGAAGGCGATCTATCAAGTCGACAACATCGGCCATCACGCCCTTGCCTTCGACGACTACTGCCACTTCACCAGCCCAATCCGTCGCTATCCGGACCTGCTGGTGCATCGGCTGCTGAAACACGCCCTCGGACTCTCGGGTTACAAGCAGGTCGAGATCCGTCGCGATTACCTCGACGCGATGGCCAAGCAGAGCACTTGGCTTGAGCAGCGCTCCGAGAACGCCGAGCGTGACCTGTTCGCGCGCAAGTCGGCGCGCTACCTGTCAGGCCGGATCGGCGAGGAAGTGGCTGGCGTGGTCACCGGTGCCAGCGGCGGCGGTGCCTTCGTGCAGATGCTCGAGACCGGCATCGACGGCTTCCTGCCGATGCGCGCATTTACCGATGACAGGTATGAATACGATGCCGAGCGCCTAGCCCTGGTTGGGCGCAGCAGCGGCCGCGTCCTGGGACCCGGCACCGAGATGACCGTGCGCATCGACGCGGTCGACATCGAGCGCGGTGATATCGTACTGGGTCTACCGGTTGGCGAGATCCAGGCCCAGAAGCCTCACCCGCGCGATGAACGCCCGCAACGCCGCGAGACCGAGCGGCGCTGGAAGAAGCGTCGCGAGAAGTGAAGCGTCAGGCTCCGATTCCCGTTACCAGGTGATGCATCCCATGCCCGAAGCGATGACCTTCCTCAAGTTCCTCCAGGGCCTCGTCATCGAGGCCCAGGTCCAACTCGGCGTCCTGCCGCATCCGCTGACTGGTGAACGCGCCGTCAACTTGGCGTATGCCCGGGCGACCGTACAGATCGTGGAGATGCTCCGCGACAAGGCGCAAGGCAACCTGACTCCCGAGGAGGAGGACTACCTGCGTGGTGCAGTGATGGGGCTGAAGAACCGGCTCAAGCAGGCCGAGGACCAGGCCGAAGTTTTAAAACCGCATTGAAGCCGTGCTGACTCAGGTGCGCGGCGCCTGTTCGAGGGCGGTCTCGTCGCTGGGTAGTACAGCCAGTGCGAGGACGGTGAGATCATCGCCAACACCCCGACCTTGGACATACTTGCGCACGTCTGCAGCCACCCCATCGACCAGTTCCTGGGCAGTGGCGTCGTATCGGCTGAGCACGCTGGCGAGATAACGCGCCTCGCCGAACTCGATATCGGCGTCATCCATCGCTTCCAGGGCGCCATCAGTGCTCTGCACCAGCACATCGCCGGCTTCGAGGCGCATTGACACCGGACGCAAGGACTGCGCGAAGACGGCGCCGGCGGCCAGGCCGACAGCCATGCCACTGCGGCCGATACGTCGCATCACATCCTCGCGGGCGAGGTTGACCAGGATCGCGGGCTGATGGCCGGCGCGCAGGCAGGTCAGATCCCGGCCGACCGGATCAAGCACGGCTGCGAACATAGTGATGAACTGGCCAGGGACGAGGTCGGGTTTGATCTCATCATTGAAGCGGCACATCAGCTCGGTGAGGTCCGAAGTCGACCGCGAGACGAAGCGCAGGGTTTTCAGCGCCGTAGCGACCACCAGGGCCGCTTGCATGCCGTGACCGCTGACATCGCCGAGGGCGATGAAAACGCGACCATCAAGCAGGGTGGTGATCTCGTAGAAGTCCCCGGCAACGCCAGCATGCGGGCTGAGATGGACCGCCAGTTCGTAGCCGCTCGGGCTGGGGATCTCCGACAGCATGTGCTGCTGCACCTGCTGAGCTTGGACCATGTCCGGATGCATCGCACCGGGCGGGGGCGCCTGCGCCTGCGCACGTGGCATCGCGATCGGCGTCTCGTTGCTTGGTGCGCTGGGGCTGGCCGCGCGTCCACGGTTGAGCAGCTCCTGCATCTCGTGCATGCGACCAGCACGGGCGTGGGGACAAGACGCCAATTTCTGGGCCATCTGCCAGACCGTACGGGGCGTCAGCTTCCCATCTGGACGTTCGATGCCCTGCATCAATTCCCCGCTGAATGGGTTCATCCAGCCGCGGTTGTCCTTGAGGAAGATGCGCAGGCGCGGTTCGGTCGGCAGCAGTCTGGTGAGATCCAACCGCCAACGTTCGGTCTCCAGCCGGCTATGCGGCAGTTCACTGGCGCTGCGCCAGGCTCCGGTTTCGCTCAAGTGCTGACGGGCGGTGGCGGCGCGGCCGTGAGCGCCTACCTGTACCGGCTCGCCACTATACGGATCGATCCACTGGGTTCCATCCAAGGTGACGACCATGAACAGCGGATCGTTTTCGATCCGGCGCAGGAGGTCTGGGCTGAGCGGTCGCACAAGCTTGGCCATGCCACTTGGGCTATGATGCCCAGTAGCGGGCTTGGCTTGCTGTCCGCGCTGGGTTCCAGCCCGGGACAGCCCGGCGCGAAAACCGGTGCCACTGATCGTGCGGGCCTGGCGTCTGGTGTGATCCATCACGGTGCCGTTACGGAGCGCTGATCGGACGTTCGACAGCGAACGGCCACACCTTGTCGCCGCTCTTGGCATCGGCAAAGGACAGATCGATGGCGAAGAATGTCGCCGCAGCGCCCTGGGCATCGGTGCCGGCGCTTGAGCCAATGACGCCGCTGATCACGAAGTCGGCAGTATCACCGCCAAACGACAGCTTATCTCCACCGGATGTGCCAAGTGCATTGGTGATCGCCGAAGTCAGGGTATCCAGCGGGATCGATTTGCCGGAGCGGTCGGTGATCTCGCCGACCCGCGCACTGGCTGCCCGGCTATTGCGATCGCGGAACTGGCTGGTCCAGGATTCACGCGTAGCGGCCTCGACCAGTTGCGTGGCGACAGCCTGCGAATCAGCTGCCGTCCACATGCTGACCGGGGCCGCCGGCAACGGCTCAGGAGCCGGCGGCTCCTCGCGGCGCTGGCAACCGGGAGCAATCACCAGGGCGGGCAGGAGGAGGAGGAGAGCGAGAGGAATCGGCGCGAGACGCATGGTGAGGAGCATGTGAAAGCCGGATGGACCGGCAAGGCCCGGCGTCACTTGTCGACGGTAAGCGACTGCGCCACGCTGGCGAGGGTGGCGCGCAGGCGCAGGCCATCCCGGCCGGGGCCATAATAGGCGGGAAGACGGGCTGTTTCCATGAAGCCGAGGGCGCAATACAGGCCGACTGCCGCTGCATTGTCGGCCCGCACCTCCAGGCCGAGGGTATCGATCCGGCGGGGCAGCCGCCGCAGGGATACCCGCACCAACTCTCGCGCCAGGCCGCGTCCGCGGGCTTCGGGATGCACCGCCAGGGAATACATGCGGGCCAAACCAGAGCCATCTCGCAGCAGCCAGGCTACCGACGCCAGGACATGCTGTGGTTCGCCGACGACTAGGCAGAGGGCGCTGTCCACGGTCAGCAGGCGACGCCATGAGCGGCGTGGAAAACGGTCCTCAGCCGGAAACGCAGCCGTTTCCAGGGCCAGTATGCCGTCCAGATCGGATGACGTGGCGGCGCGGACCGTGCTTTTCCGCGTCAAATCCAGCCGTCCCACGGCTCGCTGGCTAGGTGCCGCACGATGTTGCGGTAGACCTCGGGGTTGTTCACGTCCTCATTGCCGGCATCAATGTTGGGGTTGTCGTTGACTTCGATGACCATGAAGCCGTCGTCGAATTCCTTGACGTCGACGCCGTACAGGCTGCGGCCGATCGCGTTGCCGGCCTTCAGAGCGACTTCAACCAGCTGTGGATTCACCTGATTGGCCTGCACGCCGACCACGGTGCAGAAATTGTCGCGGCCTTCCTCGTCCTTGTCGTGGATGCGCCAGGCGCCTTCGCCCATGACGTATTTGACCACCGACAGGACCTTGCCGTCGAGGATGGTGACGCGCCAGTCGAAGGCGCTGGGCAGGTACTGCTGCACGACCAAGCGGTCTGCACGGCGCAGGAAGCGCTTGCCAACCTTAACGAAGCTGGCTGCGTCGTGGGCCTTTTCGACATAGGCCGAAAACGACGAATTCGGAGCCTTCAGCACCAGGGGCGTGCCGTACGTTTCAAACAACTCATGGGCCTGTTCGGGCGTAACCTGGTCGTCGGTCAGGAAGCACGTGTCCGGCATCGGCACGTCCGCACGCATCAAGTGCTGGTACATGTTGACCTTGTCGCAGCACACCAGGATCGAGTCGGGCTCGTCGATGACGCGCAGGCCGTTGACCTGGGCCAGGCGGGCAGCGACATAGCTGGTGTTCAGCGGGTCGGTCAGCGCGCGGATCAGCAACCCGTCGTAGCGCGGGATGCTCATGATCTCGGAGCGGAACAGGAAGTCGCAGTCGTGGCCGAGCTTGCCAGCGGCGATGCGGAAGTTGGTCAGCGCGGTCAGTTCGACGGACCGACGGATGGTGTAGCGTTCGGTGAAGATGGCGAGGCGTGCCATGGGCTAGACCTGTGTTTCCGTTGCGCCACAGGTCCCATCGCGCAGCGATGGGACGGGCGCCGAGTGGCGGTGGCTGCATACCATCGGCGAAGCCGATGCCGCCACGGTTTCGGAGTTTGGCGACGAAACCGAGCCACGACAAAGCCTGGGGGGCGAGCCGCAGGTCCGTAGGGGCGAAACCCCTGAGCTTAAGCGCGCCATAAACCAGCCTCCTTCACAAAGGCTTGCTCGCCAAGGGTCAGCTCGTCCTCACCCAGGGGGGCGATTGCCGAGAACAGGTATTCGCGCTCGGTGACAATGATCTTTACCCGTGCCAATGGCAGGTGGAAGGTCTGCCACAGCTGTTCGGCCAACTGCTTATATTCCGGCTTGGTGCAGCGTCCCAGCACCAGGCGCAGGGTGTCGACCCGGCTGTCGGGCGGGACGCGCTGGCAGACCACGGCGTACTTGCCGGTCATGGTCAGGCTCTTGATGCCCTCGGTTAGCCCGGCGACGTCGGTGATGACCTGGCCTTCGTCTTGGAACGGGTTGATCGGATAAGCGATCAGCGGCGGCCGGATGGTGGTCGTGCTGTCGTTGGCGATCTCCCACTCGGGGGTCGGGATGCCAGCCGCCTTGGCCTTGGCCAAAGCCAACGGCACGACGTACGCATCGAGCGCCTCTTCGCAGGTCGGTACCGGACGGCGGCCTTCGTGTTCGGCCTCCATGCTGCGGTAGTACCCGTCAGAAAGGTAGGAATAGTCGCCTTCGAGGTTAACGAAGACGGCGTCCGCGCGGAGGTCGGACGGCAGAGGGGCCGCGTCGAAGCGGGAGGTTTTCATGGAGTGGTAGAGGCGCGGGACGCTAAGCCCCGGGGGAGGAAGTCACGAGGCGAGCAGCCGGGCCCCCACCAGGCGCAACTCGCACGCCTGCAGGTCGCTCAGGCTAGGGACCGGCAGATTGGCCCGACAGCAGGCCCGAGTCATGGCTTTCGGTTGGAATATACCGTCGATTCCAACCAGCGAGTTCAGACCAAGCCGGCCCGCTTCGGTAGCCAGCTCGGCACCCAGGGGGTGGGGACCGACCCTGGCCCACCAGTAGCAGCTGTTGCCCTCGTCAGGCTCCCGCCGGTGCATGATGGCGTGCAGGCAGTCAGCCTCCTGGTCGCCTTCCTGCTCTTGGACGATGGTGTGGGCGGCCTCCAGGCGGTCGTTCCATAACAGCAGGCAGGCCTTCAGCAGCTGTCGACGGCGTGGTTCCAGCCCCTCGGCAAGCTCTTGGACCACGGCCGAGACGGCCTCCGGCGACAGTGCCTGCGGGCGGATCTCGGAACCAAGACCGGGGAGGCTTCCACGGAAACAGGACAGCTCGGGCATGCCTCTAGGTTGGAGCTTTTTCAAGCGGGTGCCACGGTCTGCATCCCGTGTGGCCGGCACGGCTTGCGATCGAGCTGGCTGGCCCTAATCCAGGCCCGTTCGGAGATCACATGGCTGGGCATAAATTCATCGGCGAGATCCTCATCGAGATGGAATCCATCACCGACGCGCAGGTGAAGGAGGCCCTTGGCAAGCAAATGGCGGGCGACAAGCGCCTGATCGGCCAGATCTTGGTTGAGATGGAGGCCTGCCAGCCGGAAGACGTAGCGCGTGCCCAAGCCGAACAGCTCGGCCTGCGCTTCTACGACCTCGAGACCACGGAGATCCCGCCAAAGGTCGCCGAGCTGATCCCGTCCGAGGTCGCTCGCGAACGCAAGGTCTGTCCGGTCGGCATGTCCGGCAAGACCCTGACCGTGGCGATGGCGAATCCGATGGATCTTGAGACCGTCGACACCCTGCGTTTCCAAACCTCCTTGTCGATTGAAGTCGCGGTCGCCAGCGAGCGGCAGATCATGGCAGCGCTGGAGCGTATGCATGGCGTCACCGAGCAGAAGGTCGAGAACATGCTCGGCGCGATGGGCGATGCGATCGACGTGCGCCGTAAGGGCGATGACGATGACGAGGGCGGCGATGACGCGCTGATCATCAAATACGTCACTCAGATCATCCAGAACGCGATCACCGCTCGCGCCTCGGACATTCACGTCGAGCCGATGGACGACCACCTGCGCATCCGTTATCGCATTGATGGCGTGTGCCTGACCATGGACCCGGCCCCTAAGCGCCTGCAGGGCCCGGTGATCCAGCGCCTGAAGATCATGGCCGGCATGCAGATTGAAGAAAAGCGCAAGCCGCAGGACGGACGCATCAAGGTCAAGCTGAGCGCCGACAAGCGTATCGATTTGCGCGTCAGCTGCCTGCCGTCGGTGCACGGCGAGGCCTTCGTCATGCGCATCCTGGATGGCGACAGCTTGCGTCTGAACCTTGAGGACATGGGCTTCGATCCGGGCGACTTCAAGAAATACACTGGCCTGATCCGCCGACCGAACGGCATCATCTTGGTCACCGGCCCGACTGGTTCGGGTAAGACCACCACGCTGTACGCGACTCTCAACACCCTGAACACCATCGACCGCAAGATCATCACCGCCGAGGATCCGGTCGAATACCACCTTAACGGCATCAATCAGTGTCAGACGCAGCACAAGATCGGCCTCGACTTCCCACGCATCCTGCGCGCCATGCTGCGTCAGGCACCGAACGTCATCCTGGTCGGTGAGATTCGCGACGCCGAGACCGCGCAGATCGCCATCCAAGCCTCGCTGACCGGCCATCTGGTGTTCTCGACCCTGCATACCAACGATGCCCCCAGTGCCATCACCCGTCTGATCGATATGGGTGTGCAGCCGTTCCTCGTTGCTACTTCGATCCAGGCCGTGCTCGCCCAACGCCTGATCCGCATGAACTGCCCGAAGTGCGCCGAGAAGTACAAGCCGGACGTGAAGACGCTGCTCAGTCTCAACCTTCGCCCCGAGCAGCACACCGATACCATGTTCGTGCGCGGCAAGGGCTGCGACAACTGCAAGGGCACCGGCTTCCGTGGCCGCAAGGGCGTTTTTGAAATGATGGTGATGAACCGTCAGATCCGCGACCTCGCCTTCGAGAAGGCCCCGTCGAACCAGGTGCGCAAGGCGGCGATCGCCAACGGCATGGCCACCCTGGCGATGGACGGTGTGCGCAAGGTTCTCAACGGCATGACTACGCCGGATGAGGTTGTGCGCATGGCGAAGATGGACGAATAGAGGCTACCCGGCGGCTGTAGCGGCGGCTGTAGCGGCGGCTCAGCGTAAGAAGATGCCAATCCCCTGTAAGTACAGGCCCAGCTTCTTATCCATGGTGTCGCCCAGAATATGCCGGGTGAACCACGCGTAGACGACCATACGCGTACGGGCGATGGCTTTAGGGTCGCTGGCGCCGGCTCCTTCGGTCATCGCGCGGTACTGCGAGGCGAGCTCTGTATGCTGGGCGAGATGGTCGGACATGCCCGGGTAGGCATGTTTGCGCATGAGCCCTTCCTCGTAAGCGAAGTGCTCGACGATGTAGTTGCCAAGACCCAGGATCAGTTCGCTATGGCGGATCTCGGTGTCGGGCCGGGTCAATTCGTCGAGCATGGAGAACAACCGCTTGTGCTGAACATCGATGGCGGGGACCCCGACCTCGTAATCGGTTTTCCAGGTGATGCGCCGCTGAGTCATGTCCAAGCGTAGTAGCGGTTATGGGATGGCGTCAAGTAATCTACGCGACGTCTGTGTCACCGACGGGTGGGTGATGCGTTCATCCTTTGACCAGGACAGGATCGAGTGGAATAGTCGCGACTTCGACAGCGACCAAACCTGAAGCCGCCGTTACGGCCAGGGAAAAAAGTCTCATCTGCGGAAATAGCTCCCATAGAGGCTTGTCGTCCGCCTCTCAACATTGCAACCATGTGTCTGCTGCCATGACCAAGCCTATCCGCCTTGGCATCATCGGTGCCGCCGGCCGTGGCGGGCATTTCGCCCGATTGTGCTCCTCCGTCGGTAGCCTCGCCCTGACTACGGTCTGCGACATACGCGCTGATCAGCTTGAACGCTGCCGCCTGGAAGCGGGTGCCAGTGAGGCCTACGCTGATTACCATGAACTGCTGCGCCGTAGCGACTGTGAGGCCGTACTGATCGCCACCCCGATGCCGTTGCATGCCGCGCAAAGCATTGCCGCCCTGGCCAGCGACCGGCATGTACTGTGCGAAGTAACTGCAGCCGTATCGCTCGACGAATGCCGCCGTTTGCGCCAAGCCGTGCGCTCGAGCAGCGCCACGTATATGATGGCAGAAAACTACGGATATTCGATAGAGCGTGTCCTGGTCACCGAAATGGTACGCCAGGGCCATTTCGGCGAAACTTAGTATGCAGAGGGTTCTTACCTGCATGAACTGAAGGAACTGATCGAGGTCACCCCCTGGCGGCGCACCTCCAGGTCTGACTATCGGTGATCTCGCTGGTGACCTCGCCGGCGACCTTGATGGCCTGGTCGCTGCATTCCGTCGGCGCTACGGCACCACCCCAGTGGCCTACCGCAACCGGCAACGCTTGCATCGAGTCCGCGAACTGTTGGTCCATGACCCCTGCCCGCTTGAGGACCTCGCTCGCCGCTGTGGCTTCACCAACGCGGGTTATCTGTGCCGCATTTTTCGCCAGCGTGTGGGAGTGAGCCCACGCGCTTATGCCCGTCGCTGTGGTTCCCCGCTCCAGTCGTAACGGCCTGACTCTGCTAATCTGGCAGGTAAACGGCATAGTTGCAGGCCATGGTGCTCGCAAACGGCGAACGTCAGTGAGCCGCGCCTGGCGGGAGATCCGAGGGCAGGCGCCCTCGGCGGGGGCACGCGGGGGCTGGCCCCCGCTACGAAAGCGGTTGCATCAACCAGGCGAGGACGCCACCGGCGGCGCCACGAATCGAACTGGCCTCTTCGTTGAGGTGCTCGATGCGGCGGTCTGCGGCGCATTTCACGACACCAGTGACGAGCAGGCCGTCGAGTTCAGCGCCGGGTTCGGCACCCTTATTGCCGCTGCCGAGGACGACGTCCAGACGGAAGACGTCGGACAGGAACGGCACCA
>Ga0105046_10006740_pt1 | contig 18160 bp, 14 predicted proteins | sample MAT03_FD_78385 | JGI IMG/M metagenome (GOLD analysis project Ga0105046, IMG submission 78385) | Freshwater microbial communities from Lake Fryxell liftoff mats and glacier meltwater in Antarctica - MAT-03 (megahit assembly) | ecosystem: Environmental > Aquatic > Freshwater > Ice > Liftoff...
GTCGCGCCCGCGTCCTCGACTTCGGCCTCGCCCTCCAGCAGGACCGCTGGCCCGACATGCCGACGCTGCTGGCCGCGCTGCGCACCGACCCACGCGCCCGCCGTCGCCGCCTCGCCGCCGCCTCCCTCCTGACCCTCGTCCTTCTCAGCCTCGTCGCCCTCCTCACCACCTCAATGCGCCGCGTCGACCCCCGCACCCGCGCTCGCAATGCTGGCAAACCCGCCGCCATCCCCGACCCCGATCCTACAAGTCCCAGCAACACCCCATCTGCCACGAACCCCCGAGCCTGACAGCCCAGAAACGGCCATACAGGCCCCATTTTGCGACCCCGGGAGAGATCTCCCGACCGACCTTCCACCCCGTAAGTTACGGCAGTATCAGTTGTGCGAGGAGTCCGCGACCGGGCCCGGTCGATCATCGTTTTGCCAGCCCTCGCATTTCAAGGAACCGGCGGAATTGCAGCCCTGGCGCCGCGAATTGCGGGCTTTCAGGGCATCTGCTGCCACCGTGATTACGTCCCGCTCATCGTTGACATGGAATCGGGACTCACGCATTGTCAACACTCTCGCAACCGCCTGCGAGCCCGTCAATCGGGCCCCGGGACGGCCTGGGGCGCGCCAACAAAGCTTTGATAAGAAGGACCTCCGCGATGCAAAACTCTACCTCGACCGTCTCCTCGTTCGTGGCCGTTCCCGCCCGCCGCGCGGCCGCGGCTCGCACGGAGCCCAGGACCGAGGTCGAGAACGACAGCAACGTCGAGGCCCCGGGTTTCCTCGCCCCCTATTTCCGCGACCTCTCCGCCGTCGACGTGATGACCCGCGATGAGGAGCTCGCCGCCGCGGTCCGCATCGCGACCCTGCGTCAGACCTTCTGGAAGTCGATCCTCAGCTATCCCCCCTTCATCGACGGCATCTGCGACCTCGCCCGCGAGGTCCTGCCGGCCGAGACCTGCCCCGCCGACGCGCTCGACACCATGAAGAAGGCCTCTCGCGCCCTGCGTGACCGCGACCTCCTCGCGCATCAAAGGGCCTACGAGGCCGCCCGTGAGGCGCTGACCCTCGCGCTCGCCGAGGCTGACGTCGACGGCCTCGTCTCCGACCGCGTGCTCGCCGACCTCGGCAGCGTCGAGGCCGGTCTCAATGACGGTCTGAGCATGAAGGTCAAGCTCCCGCGCCGCGGGAGCCTGCCCTTCCTCAACTACGTCACCAGCGTGCGCGGCAACCACCACGCGCTGTGGCGGGCCAAGGACGCCTTCGTCAAGGCCAACCTCCGCCTGGTCGTCACGATCGCCCGCCGCTTCAATCATGGTCGCCTGCCGCTGCAGGACCTGATCCAGGAGGGCAACATCGGCCTGATGAAGGCCGTGGACCGCTTCGACCACCGCAAGGGCTTCCGCTTCTCGACTTACGGGAGCTGGTGGATCCGTCACGCCATCTCGCGCTCGATCGCCGACAAGGCTCGCGCCGTGCGCCTGCCGGTCCACATGATCGACGCTTACAACAAGGTCTGTCGCGCCCGCCGCGACTTCGAGGCCGTGCATGGCCGCAAGCCCACCGAGCTGGAGATCTCCGCCGCCACCGGCGTGTCGACCGAGCGCCTCCAGCGAATGAACTACTCGCTCGTCGAGAACCCCGTCAGCCTCGACCAGCCGCTGTCCTCCGACTCCAGCCTGACCTTGATGGACGCCGTCGAGGACACCCAGGCCCCCCAGGCCGCGGAGCTGATGGACAACGAGCTGCTCATGTCCAACCTGCGCGAGGTGTTCGCCGCGCTCTCGCCGATGGAGGCTGACATCCTGCGCAAGCGCATGGGCATCGGCGATGAGCAGGAGCTCACCCTCAAGGAGATCGGCGAGCGCTACTCGCTGTCGCGCGAGCGCATCCGTCAGCTCCAGGAGCAGGCGCTCGGCAAGATGCGCAACGAGTTTAGGCGTCGCGCGCTGCTCTAGCCCTCACGGCGCGCGCCCGTAGGTCCCGAGTGAGGACCGGAGTGTTCGTGGGATCATCGCCAGCGCGTCCTCATCGGAAACCCCCTTCGGAACGGCCGTCAGGCGCTCGCCGACGCCGATCATTCACTCGCGCGTCGCTCCGAACCCACCACGCCGGACGACGCCCTGCTCGCAGCGATCGCCGGGTTCGCGCGCCCGGGCTGAGACATGTCCTCATGTACATGTCTAAAAAGACAGGCAAGCGTTGCGACCTGGCACCCGCGACCTGGCAAGCCCTGCCGGGGGCGGCGGACGACATACGAGCCCGCGTTCGCAAGCACCACGGGTCGGCAGACGCGCACCACCGGCGTCCGCACCGGGTGCCCGCACCGTTCCCGCATTGTCCACCGAAATTGCGAGCGATCACTGCCACGGGCGCTCCAGGCTGGACATCGGGCGAGGTCAATCGCATCGTTCTCGGCAACCACCACAAGGGAGACACAGATGCAGGACACGGCCAATGTCACCTATCGGTTTGAGTTTCGCGGCACCATGGAGATCCCCTACAACATCTTGCTGAGGCACCGCAGCGGGTCCTTGCAGGTCGCCCTCGACCTCTGCGACGCCTACGCCTGCCAGATCCTGCTGCACGACGACGGCGGCCTGCGCGGTTGGGTCAAGCCCGACGGCCACTTCTCGCTGGGATAGCGCGATCTCGCGGCCGCCGGGCATTGACCGGGGCGCGCCCTTACAGGCACCCTTGCCGTCCCCACGCCATGGTTGTACGAGCAAGCGACAAGCCGCCGCGCCGGACCCGCGGGTGGACGATGCACTCAATCCCGATCGCCGAGGACGACGCGCCGCCGGCCCTCGACGAGCCGGCGATCGACCTCTCCTCCGACCTGCGCGGCCGCGTGGTCATGGGGCGCTATGAGCTCGCCGAGCTGTTTTTCCACGGTGAGCTCGGCAGCGTCTACCTCGGCCACGACCAGCACAGCGGCCGCCCCGTCGAGATCAAGATCCTCGCCCCGGCCGCCGCCACGGCCGGCGTCGTCGAACGCTTCCGCGAGCGCTCGCGGCGGATGCTCGGCGTCACCAACGTCAGCCTCGCCTCCGTCTACGGCGAGGGCCTCACCGAGAACGGTCTGCCGTTCGTCATCACCGAGCACAGGGAGGGCCGAAACCTCCACCACATGCACGGCGACCCGCGGCTCGCGTGGCCGGCCCCGGAGGCGCTGGTCCGCCAGCTCGCCGAGGCGCTGCAGGCCATGCACGCCGTCGGCGTCGTACACGGCGCCGTCTCGCCCGGCAACATCGTGTGGATCGAGGACGGTGCCCGCGCCGCGCAGGTCCAGCTTGTCGACCGCGAGTTTCGTCCCGCAGCCGCGGCCCCCGAGGCCGAGCTCGACCCCAGCATCGACCTCTACGCCCTCGGCTCGGTGATCCATGAGCTGTGTACGGGACGCCCGCCCGACGAGTCCCCGTCCGACATGCGCGACCCCGACGCGCCGATCACCGTCCCCGCCCCCTTCGAGTCCGTCATCCTCGCGCTCGTCGACCGTAACCCCGCCGGCCGCCCGGTCAGCGCGATGGCCCTGCTCGACATGCTCGACATGCTCGACATGCTCGACCGCGCCACCGCGTCGTCAGGCATGGATGCCGGTGACCTCGAGTTCCTCGCCGCGCTCGAGGAGCCCGGCGCTCCCGCCCGCTTCCAGCCGGTCGAGCCCTCGCGCCCGCTCGACGCCGCCGCCACGGCGCGGGCCGCCGACGCCGCCACGGCGCAGGCCGCCGCCCGTTGGCCAAGCTCGGAGCCTTACCCCGTCGCCCCGCCGCTGCTGCGTCCGCCCTCGCAGCCGGTCCCCGCGGCCCCCCTGCTCCCTCGCGCCCCGTCACAGCCGTTCCCTGGCGCGCTGACGATCCCCTCGCAGCCGGTCTCCGCTGCCCCGCAACTCCTCGCTACCCCGCCAACTGTAAGCGCCGTCCCGGCCTCCGCGACCGGCGAGCCGTCCCACTCGTCGCCCGAGCCGACCCACAGCGAGCAACCCGTGTTGTTCGCGCTCGACCCACTCGGCGACCGCATCACGCCCTCGCCCACGCCAGTCACCGCGACGCCGACAGCCGCGGAGCTCACCCCGCCGAGCCCCACGCCCGCACCCGAGCCCGCCACGCTCCCGTCGGACGCGACCGCCAAGCTCCCGTCGGACGCGACCCCCACGCCCACGCCACCGCGCAAGGCCCCCCGCAAGGCCCCCGCGCCGGCCCCCGCGTCACGCAGCCGGCTCGTGCTCGGCCTCATCGGCCTCATCATCACCGCCGTGGCCCTCGCGCTGCTGATCTGGCTGATCCAGTCGTGTCGGGACGACGTCAGCGCTCCGCCCGTCACCGAGACCCCGAGTCGCCCCGTCGCCCCGGTCGTCGTCGCAACGCCGCCAGTGCAGCCGAAGAAGCCACCCGAGCCCACGCCCGTCATCCCCACGCCCACCCCCATCACCCCCGAGCCCGCGACCACCCCCATTACCCCCGAGCCCGCGACCACCCCCATCATCCCCGAGCCCGCGCCTGGTGCGTTGCTCGAGCAACTCAGCGCCCAGGAGTTTCGCAAGATCATGCTCCGCAGCAACCGGACCACCCAGGTGCGCACCTGCTATCGCCGCCACGCCCGCCCGGGTGAGGAGGAGGTATCGGTGATCGGCATCGTCAGCACCGCCGGCAAGATCCAGAAGCTGCGCATGGAGCCCGCGATCCTGCTCACCGACTGTCTGCGGCCGATCGTCCAGAAGATGGAGTTTCCGGGCGCCCAGCGCCCAGCGCAGCACAATTTCACGTATAAAAACTTGTTCCCCGACGGTTAGGATCCGCGAGACATGTGCCTATATTCACATATGTACACATACGGCCGAGCCGCGGTGTACAGGCACCCCCGAACCGCTTGATCTGCGCGAGGACAGGCGGCCGCGCTAATGGAGTCTTATGCAACCGATCATCATCGAAGACTTTAATCTCGAGGCCGCCGAGCGGCGGCTGTGTAGCGAGGCGCTGGCGGTCGCCGGGAACATCATCGGGGCGGCGCAGATCCTCGGCGTCACGCGCCACGCGTTGAAGCGCCGCATCATCAAGCTGCGCATCCCCTGGTCGCGTACAGGGCAGCCGTCCGGCTCGCCCGCGCCGACCGAGAGCGAGTAGCCCCGGCCCCACGGGCGATCCGCGCTACAGCCCGCCCGTGGCCATACCTGGCGGCGTCCGCGACCAGCGGCACGAGGGCCGCGGCGAAGGCGGCAGGATCAACGCGACAAAGCCCCGATCCAGCAGGTCCCATAGTTCAACGAGCAGGTTCATCGGGAAGGTGGCCTGCTCGCGCGGCGGCCCGGCGTCGGGATGAATGGTGGTCACGCGAAAGACCACCTCGCCGGCGTGGACCTGCTCGACCTCGACGCTGTAGAGCTCGCTCATACCCGCGAACCGCTCGGGTACGACCGCCGACGGGCGTAATCGTTCGGCGCCACGTCATCGTCGTCGTGGCCCCTCTCGCCGACCCTGCAGGGGTGTATACCTGTGCTTATGGCGAGGACGACCGCCCGTGCGCTGAAGCGGCGCCCGCTAGCGACGCTGCTCGCTGGGCTCGTCGTCGTCGCCGGGATGTGGCTCGCCGGTGGCCTCGCTGCAGCCGCGGGATGGCCCGTGTGGGCGCTCTGGCTCGCCGCGGCGCTGGTCTGGCCGATCGTCCCGGTCGCGCTGCTGATCCTCATCAGCCCCCGCCTCGGGCTCGGCCGCGTCGCCGTGGCGCTCACGCTGCTCGGGGCCGGCGCCTTCGCAGTGTGGTGGCGCCCGGGGCTCGTCGCGGCGGTGACGACCCACGCCAGGTGGATCGTCGACCCCACACCGACCCCGACGCCTGTCGCGCCGACACAGACGACCCCGCACAAGCCGAGCGAACCGGTCAAGTCACCGCCCGCCCCCGACCAGCCGACCACCGTCCCCACCGTCCCCATCGTCCCCATCGTCCCCATCGTCCCCATCGTCCCCACCGTCCCCACCGCGGAGGCCCCCGTCGAGCCTGTGGCTCGAAGCCGCTGCTTCCGCGAGGTCGTCAAGACCCAGCACTCCGATAGCGCCTATGGGACCAAGCTCGTCGACCTGGACAGCGACGGTATCCTCGACCTCGTGGCGATCGATACCGCAGATTCGCCCGCGATCCAGGTCTGGAGGGGCGACCGCGGGGGCCGCTTCCACGCCGCCAGCACCCTCGCCTACGACGGCGGCGGCCTACAGTTCGCGATCCTCGACGTCGACCGCGACGGCAAGCTCGACCTCGCCACCTCGGATTACAAAACAGCGAGCGTCACGCTATGGATCGGCGCAGGCGACGGCAACTTCACCCGCGGCGCCTCGTCGGCGACCTACCGCAGCCCGATCGGGATCTGGGCCGCGGACCTCGACGTCGATGGCTTCTCCGACCTGGTCGTCGCCCACTACTTCCACGTCGAGGTGCTGCGCGGCGTCAAGGGCGGCAAGCTCAAGCCGACCCCGTGGCTGCGGCTCGTGAAGGAGCCCGATGCCGGCGTACTCCTGACCCCGGAGGACATCGCCCTCACCGACCTCACCGGCGATGGTCTCCTCGATCTGGTGATCCCCAAGGGTGACGTCACATCGATCGAGGTGTGGACCGGGCGCGGGCGCGGCAGCTTTCGCCGCACCGTCTCGACCACCTCCTGCTACGCGCCCGCGCACGCGCTGGTCGGCGACGTCATTGAGGACGGCTCGCCCGACGTCGCCGTCCGCTGCGGCAAGGCCCGCATGGAGCTGTTCGCTGGCGACGGCAAGGGCGGCCTCGAGAGCCGCGGATCGATCGGGCCGGAGAACGCCTTCGATGCCGGCGCGCTCGTCGACCTCACCGGCGATCGCCACCTCGACCTCATCGTGGGAATCAACCCCCGCGGGGTCGACTTCCGCGGCTTCGATATGGATGGCGGTGTGCTCTCGGTGTACGCGGGCGACGGTAAGGGCGGCTTTAACGAGGAAGATGCGCTCACCCTCGACGGCTTCCAGCATCGCGTCGTCGGGGTGGTCGACATCGACGGCGACGAGCGCCTCGACGTCGTCTACGAGTGCTTCGGCCAGATCCCGGGCGGCCACCTCGGGGTCGCGTTCGGGACCGGCTGCGTCGCCAGCGACTGACGGTCATCAAACCGGCGCATAGCCGCTGGCCTGCTTGCGGAACATCGCCGCGTAGAGCCCGTCCGCCGCCAGCAGCGCGGCGTGGTCGCCGACCTCGACCACGCCGGTATCCGCGAGCACGATGATGCGATCGGCCATGCGCACGTTGGCGAAGCGGTGCGAGACAAGCAGCAGCGTGCGGTCGCGGGCCAGCTCGCGCACACGCGCGAACACCTCGGCCTCGGCGTCGATGTCGAGGGCCGCGGTCGGCTCGTCGAGGACCAGGATGTCGGCGCTACGCCGCATGAAGGCGCGGGCCAGGCCGATCCGCTGCCACTCTCCGCCCGACAGGTCGACCCCGCCGTGGAACCAGCGACCGAGCTGCGTATCGAGCCCGGCCGGCAGCCTGGCGACGATCGCAGCGGCGCCGCCGTCGGCGACCGCGCGCGTGATCCCCTCGTCCTCTGCGCGACGCGAGGGATCGCCGAAGCCGACGTTCTCGCGGACGCTGACCTGATACTGATTGAAGTCCTGGAACACCAGCGAGAGCCGGCGTCGCAGCTCGTCCCGCGGGAGGCAGCGCAGGTCGTGACCGTCGAGCAAGATCCGCCCCTCGCTCGGCTCGTAGAGGCCGGCGAGCAGCTTGATGAATGTCGACTTGCCGGCCCCGTTGTGGCCGACGAGCGCGACGGTCTCGCCGCGCGCGATGTGCAGGTCGACGTTGCGCAGGGCGAAGCGCTCCTGGTCGGGGTAACGAAAGCCGACCCCCTCGAAGCGGATCCCCGTCTCCTCGCGCGCTGGTCCGGCGGTGAGCATGCGCTGCCGACTGGCCACCGGCAGCGCCAGAAAATCCAGCAGGTTCGCCATATACAGGTCGTGCTCATACAAGCCGCCGAACGCCAGCAGCACGCCCGCGAAGGCCGCCTGGCCCTGACGAAACGCGAACGCGTACATCGTCATGTCACCGAGCCCGAGCCCGCCGCTCGCCGCCTGCACCGCGATAAACGCGTAGCACCCGTAAAACGAGACCGTCCCGAGCTGCGAGAGCAGCGCGACCCAGCCCATCCGGCGCAGCGCGAGCGCCCGCTCCTCGGTCCATAGCGCCTCGCTGATGCCGCGATAGCGCCCGAGCAGCGTCGGTGCCAGACCCAGCATCATCACCTCCTTCGCGTGCTCGTCGCTGGCCAATACATACTCGAGATAACCGAGCAGGCGCGCGTCGCTGGCCCGGCGGTTGCGCAGCTCGAAGGTCGCCCGCGAGAAGCGCAGCTCGGCCAGCGCCGCGGGCACCGCCGCCAAGATCAGCAGCAGCACCGCGAGCGCGCTGTAGCTGATGAGCAGCGCGGCGAAGCTCAGCAAGGTGATGACGGCGCTGGCGAGCCCGAGCAGCTCGGCGGCGACGGCGAGCGGTCGGTGGGTCGCCTCGCGTCGCGCTCGCGTGAGCCGGTCGTGGAACTCCGGGTCCTGGAAGTGTGACAGCTCGAGGGTCTGCGCCTTCGTCAAGATCTCGAGGTTCACGGAGAGACCGAGGCGGACCCCGAGCAGCCCGCGCAGCGTGCCCGCGGCGCGCTGGGCCGCCCCAAGCGCCGCGATCAACAGCATCTCGACGATGACCCACCGCAGCGCCACCGGGGCCTCGCGCGCGACGATCGCGTCGACGATCGCCTTGCTCACCCACGCGACCGTCACCGGCAGCAGCGCGCCGATCGCCAGCAGCGCGATCCACAGCCCCGCCGTCGTCGGCGAGCTGCGCCACGACATCCGCACCGCCTCGGCCGCGCGCGCGAGCCGGGCCCGCAGCGACCCGGCGTCCGTGGCCGCTCGTTCGCTCACGGACCGACCGCGCGGCGCGCCCCGGCTGCGCCGACCAGCACGTCAGCGATCGCCTCCGTCAGCGGGAAGTGCGGCGCGTAGTGCTCGAGCCAGAAGCACTCGCCGGCCGGGTTCGCCTCGAGGAACACGTGACGTCCGTCCGGCTCGACGATCATGTCGATCGCGCTGTACTGCATCCCGATCCGCTCCATGTAGCGGACCAGCGCGCGCTCGACCTCCGCCGGGAGCTCGTAACGGCTCCACGATCCGAGCAGCGAGACCCCGCGCTCGCGCCAGTCGACCTCCGCGCCCGCGGTCCGCTGCGAGTCGACCGCCGCCGCGAACATCCGGCTCCCGACCACCGTGATCCGCAGCTCGAGCCGCTTTTGCAGCCGCTCCTGAAACACCATCGGCGCGAAGCGCAGGCCATCGAGCTTGTCCAGGTGCTCCTCGCGCAGCGAGGTCGTGAACACCACCTGCTCCTCGCCTGCCTCACCGATCACCGCGAACGCCGAGAGCATCTTCGTGATCGCGCCGCCCGGACACGAGGCGATGAAGGCCCGGGCCTCCACGGGGTCATTCGTCATCAGCGTGCGCGGCGTCGCCAGCCCCAGCTCACGCGCCAGGCGCTGCTGATACGGCTTGTGCCCGCGCTCGCGCACGCGCTCGGGCGGGTCCATCACAAAGCACCGCGCCGCCGCCATGATCCCGCGCAGCAGCGCCTCCGACTCGACGACGCAGCCGTGGCGCAGTTGGCGGTCCATGTCCTGCGGCAGCAGCCCGCCCCAGCGAGCGCGGCGGTACCAGATCGCGTCGCCGGGCTCGAGGAAGACGTCCTGGCCGTCGCAGCTCAGGCGCAGCAGCTCGCGCCCGGGCTCCTGCGAGAACGCGACCTGGGCTTCGGTGGGGAAGCGGTCGGTGTCGAAGCGCATGACCTCCGCGCCGCGCGCCTCCAGGTGGCCGCGCAGGTCGCCGATCTTGCCGGTCAGGTCGCCGGAGAATGTCATCAGGACGATCTTCATCTTGTGCATGAATCCTCTCTCTCGCCGCCCCGCGGCGCACTCGCCAGGCGTAACAATGCCGCCGCCAGGGCCTCGCCGATCGGCAGGCCCAGGTCGCGCTCCAACATCCCCCACTCGCCGGCGGGGTTGACCTCGAGGAACACGTATTCGCCGGTCGGCGTGACGATCATATCGATCGCGCCCTGGCGCAGCCCGAGCCGCTGCATCAGCGCGGCCAGCCGCTGATGCACCGCGTCCGGGAGGATGTGCGGCTCCCACGTCGCCGTCGACTCGTGGCGCCAGTCGACCCCGCAGCGCGCCCCGTCGAGCGCGCCGACCAGCGCCTGCCCGTCGACCCACGCGATCCGCAGCTCGCAGGCCTTCGGCACGTACCGCTGAAACATCATCGGGCAGTGGCGCAGCCCGTCCAGCGCGTCGAGGTCCGCGGGTCGCAGCAGCCGCGTCGGCAGCCCACCGCCGCCCGCCAGCGTGTAGCCGAGCGAGGTCTGCAGCTTGGCCACCACCTGCCCGTCGTGGGCCGCGAAGAAGCGGCGCGCCGCCGCCGGCTCGCCGGTGATCAATGTCGGTGGGATCACCAGGCCCAGCGCGTCGGCGAGCCGCAACTGCCGGGTCTTGCTGTCGGCGGCGCGGTTGCGGTCGATCGGGTCGATCCACGCCGCGTCCCCCAGCAGGTCCAGCAGCCCGCGCAGCGCCGTCCCCGACTCGCGCTGCCCCGCCTCGCGGTGCCCCGCCGACAGCCGCTCGTCGAGCCGCGCCGGCCACAGCCGCCACAACCACACCGCGTCGACCACGAGCGCCTCGTCCGCGAGCATCAGGCGAGCGCCGCGACCCGGCTCGAGCTCGCCGCGCAGGTCGAGTCGGCCCGGGAATTCGTCGGTGTCGACGCGCAGCACCCTGGCTCCGCGCGCACGCAGGGCGCCCGCGACCCGCTCGGTGCAAAATGGTTCCTGGCTGTGCGAGAGCAGCAGCACGGTCGGCTCTCTGGTCATTCGTCACCTCACCGCGATCACGGGCGCCCATCCATCACCCGGCGGTGACTATTTGTCCCACATCGTGCTGGTCGGCTCGTCGTTGTCGCTCGGGTACTTCTTGGTGCACTCGCTGTCGAGGCAGTGATAGGTCGGCGCCGGCTTGGGGCCGCCGCCACCGGCGCCGTTGCCCGGGTCGCTCTGCCCGCTCAGGAGGTGCGCGAAGAACGGCATCGCCGCCTCGCTCTGCTGTTCGATCAATTTCTTGGACATGCTTTTCTTCGTTTCTTCCCACGGCACTGGACCGCAGGCGCCGGCACAATAGCCCGCGCAGCCGCGCAGCCATCCCACACCGATCTAACAGCGCGGCGACGCACTATACTGCGTGGCTCATGCGACCGCGACGCGTCTTCCTGGCGGTTCTCCTCTGTGATTGTGGCGGCGCCTAGGCGGGCGCCGACGAGACCGGTGGCAACACCACGGGCGGCACGACCGGCGCCGGCACGCAGGCGACCCTGCCGACCACGACCGCCGCCGACTCGACCGCCGACGCGGTTGCGCTGCTACGTCGAGCGCTCGACGCAGATGACCCATCGCGACCCGCGGGCGCTCGCCGGCGCCCTGGCGATCGCCGAAGCCGCCGCGCAGATCGTTCATCACCGCGGCGCCGACGACCCCGCCGGCGTGCTCCGCCGGCTCCGCGACGCCACCAAAGATCTCGAGCTTCGCGCCGCGCTCGAGCTGGCAACGAAGCTCCTCGCGCAAGGCGCCTCACCGCTGGACTTCGCCTGCGCTCTGGGACAGGTCGAGGGTATCTCGGGCTATATCCACCATACCGCACCGGTCGCGTTATATCGTTGGATGCATGCGCCGCGCGACGTCCGCGGGGTCGTGTCCTCGGCCACGGCTTCGCCCGCTTGTGCCCACGCGCTGCGACTGCCGAGGATCGCGGGACCGCGCTTTGACCCGCGTGGGCCCACGCAGGCCACCGATTGAGCGCGCCCACGCCCGACTCGACGCGATCGGATATCCTGCCGCCATGACCTCGCCGCGCCCCCCCGAAGCCCGCATCGTCGACACCCGCCAGGTCTTGATCGTGCTCTCGCCACCGGGCGACGAGCCCCCGATCGACGGCTTCGCCGGCACGGTCGTCACCGAACCCTCGACGGGGCTGCCCGACCTCGCGGGGAAGGCCGTCTACCTGCGCGGTGACGTGGCGAAGGCCGCCGCCCTCGACCTCTCGGCCGCCTCGCGGGTCATGGTGATCCGCGAGGCCTCCCACGGCTACGCGGCAACGGACCTCGCCCCGTGGACGGTCGTGGGCCTCGGTCGGGTCCCGATCCACGTGCACGGGCTCGGTGTCTACTATCGGTGCTTCTTCGATCCAGACGTCGACCACGCCAGCCGGATCCGCGGCGAGCACACCTTCCAATCTCTCACCGAGTCGACCAAGCCGGGGACAGCCCACCGCACCGGGATCTACCTGACACCGGTCCAAAAGCAGCAAGATGCGCTCCATTTCCGGCTGCTGCGCTGCTCCACCAATCTCTCAGGCCCGACCGACAACTTCCGCGCCACCGACCGACACATCGTCGACGCATTGAACCACGAGGCCGCGTTGATCTTCTCGGAGGCGGCGCCGCTCAACCACGTGCTGGCGCAGATCTATCACAACACCCCGGCCGACGCCGAGAAGAAGCAGGCGAAGGCCCGGATCTCGTCCCACGCCGACAAGACCAAGGATATGCCGGGGGACGGCATCATCGCTTTTTGCACCTTCTACGGATCCCTCGATCGGCTCGGACCCCTCCCCCGCGACCCCTTCGATCGTGGTCATCGGGGGATCAGCGGATTGACCCGGCTCCGCTTCCGACGCAAGCAGAGTGAGACCGAGGACCCACACACGTCTCCGGACCGGTTCACGATCACGCTGTATCCCAACTCAGTGTTCCTCATGCCGCTGTCCACCAACCGGCGCTACACCCATGAGATAGTGCCGTCCGAGCTGGAAGCCGCGCGGGTCCCGACCCGGCTGGGCTACGTGGTCCGCTGCTCGAACGCCGACGCGGTCCACGAGGGTGGCCGCACGTTCCTGCTGGAGGATAATGCGCGGGTGGAGCTGGAGCCCCCCACGCCCGAGGGGATGATCGAGCTTCGCCGGTTGTACGCCGAAGAGAACAAGACGTCCGCCCTTATCGACTATCGCGACAGCTTTCGCTTCAGCATGAACGCGGGGGACTACCAACCGCCGATCTACGCGGCGTCCGACATGTTCCGCAGTTACACCGTCCCCACCCAGGGCGACGTGTTCGCCGAGTTGTCCGGGTCAGCGCAGCTCGAGGACCTCGGGAAAGGCCGGCAAGGCGCAGTGCTCGTGATGACCGACGACCCGCGCGGGATCCCCATCGTCCGCACGACGACCGCTTACACGCTCCCGGCTCAGGGTTTTCGCCCGATCCACGCCACGCTCGCGCGGCAGATCCTCGCGTGTGCCTCGCTCGCGCTCCGCTTCAACAACGCGCTGCTGGAGCTCTATACCCACACCTATACCACCATGCGCGCCCACTCAGACCAGGCGCTCGACCTCGACGATGCCGGGGAGATCGCCCTGTTCTCCTGTTACCAACACCCCGAGGCCGGGCCATCGCGGCTGTTGATGGTCGAGTCGAAGGAGCCCGCCGGGCCCGCCTTCGTCATCCCGCTCCACCACGGCCGAGTCGTCGTATTCTCCGCCGACACCAATCGCAGGTTCCGCCACCGAATCGTGCTGGACCCCGCGACTGGAGCCCCCGACAACCCCTGGCTCGGGGTCACGTTTCGCACCTCGAAGACCTATGTACGCATGCGGGACGGGCAGCCCCTCCTCGCGGACGACACACCGCTGACCCTGGCCAACGAGGACGAGCGTCACGAATTCTTCCAGCTCCGACGCCGGGAGAACCAGGAGACCGACTTCGCCTACCCCCGCGTCAGCTACACCCTGAGCCCGAGCGACCTCTGGCCGCCCGAGACGCCGACGACGCCCTGCGCCCGTGCGGTGCGCAGGCTATCGTAGGACCTTTCAGTACTTCATCCACTCGAGGCAACAATACATCGCCGGCTGATTATTGAGGGTATTCGCGGTGCCGTCGAAGTTCGCGCAGTCGGTGCCGTTGGTGACCGTCGACTCGTCGTCGGCGACGCGGTCGGCCAGCCAACTGGTATTACCGCCGCCGCCGAGCGGCTGCGGACCGCCATTGGCGCAGGCGCGGCGCAACTGGGCGTATGTACACAACTGTCCGCCCGACAGCACATTGTTGCAGCGGTCCTGCGCGCCGGACCACGTGGTCGTGAACACCTCGCGGCGAATGCACAATGTCGAGCGCAGCAGATTGACGGTCGTGTAACCGGCCGGACATGCGGCAATGCTCGTCGGTCCCGGGATGCCCTGCGGTCCCTGCGGCCCGGTCGGTCCCGCCGGTCCCGCCGGACCCTGCAGGCCCTGCGCACCAGCAGGACCCGCGGGGCCCACCGGACCTGACGGGCCCATCGGCCCGATCGCGCCCGCCGGACCCGCCGGCCCCGCCGGTCCCGTCGCGCCCATGGCACCCGCCGGCCCCGCCGGTCCCGTCGCGCCCGTGGCACCCGCCGGCCCCGCCGGCCCCGTCGCGCCCATGGCACCCGCCGGCCCCGCCGGTCCCGTCGCGCCCGCCGGCCCCGCCGGTCCCGCCGGCCCTGCCGGTCCCACCGCTCCATCTGCGCCGGCAGGCCCTGCCGGCCCCGTCGCGCCTGCCGGCCCCGCCGGCCCCGCCGGACCCGCCGGCCCTGCCTGACCGTCCGCCCCATCCGCCCCATCCGCGCCTGCCGGCCCCGCCGCGCCTGCCGGCCCTGCCGGTCCCACCGCCCCGTCAGCCCCATCCGTGCCTGCCGGACCTGCCGGCCCGGCCGGCCCGATCAGCCCGGTCGGATCCCCGACCCATTGCCCCTGATCATTGATCACCAGTCCGAAGCCCGGGATGTTGATCGACTGAGGATTAATATCTCCGATCGCATCATTGCAGACCAGCGCATATGGCACGCTGGCGATCTCGGCGCGGGGCGTCATCTCCGGGTCCGCGTCGACGGTGACTCCGAGCCAGCGCGACGACCCGTCGAACAGCGCGGCGTCGAAGGGGTCGATCGACCCGAGCCGCACCGAGAAGTAACCCTCATCGAAGTCGACCGTGTGGGTCTCCATCCACAGCGGCGCCGGGGCGTCGACCACGTCGTAGATCGCGAAGGTGAGGTCGATCGTCCCGACCACCGGCGCGCCCTGGGCGTCGAACAGACGGCCCTGATGTGTGACCGTCGGCGGCACCAGCGCGGACGCCGTGCTCACCGTGAACCACGTCGCTAGCCCCGCCACGACCCCGCTCCACCGACGCAACCAAACCCGACTCGTCGCCTTGCCACGCATAACCCAGCCCTCCCTTTGGACCCACACACGGGCCCCGCCTTTTGCGAATATCATCCCGCGCCAGCAGGTACAAGCCGATCCCGGCCGCGCGCGGCCGCCCCCGGAGCCCGACATGTCCGACGCCACGCAGCACACCTACCTCGACCCGCCCGCCAACTTCCGCGCCCGCGCCCTCGTGCGCTCACGTGAAGACTATGAGGTCCTCCACCGCGAGAGCCTCGCCGACCCCGAGACCTTCTGGCGCCGCGAACTCGCCGGGCTGCTGCCCGACTGGCACAGCCTGCGCACCGGCGAGCTGCCGCACGTGCACTGGTTCGCCGGCGCCACGCTCAACGTCAGCGAGCGCTGCGTCGACCGCCACCTCGACACGCCGGCGCGCGACAAACCCGCGCTCGTGTGGGAGGGCGAGCCGCCCGCCGCCGACGGCGAGGTCGAGACCCGCACGCTGACCTACGCGCAGCTCCACCACGAGGTCGTGCGCCTCGCCGCCGCCCTCGTCACCCTCGGCGTCCGCAAAGGCGACCGCGTCGTTATTTACATGGGCATGGTGCCCGAGGCCGTGATCGCCATGCTGGCCTGCGCGCGGCTCGGCGCCGTGCACTCGGTGGTGTTCGGCGGCTTCGCGGCCGAGGCCCTGCACAGCCGGATCCTCGACTGCCAGGCGCGGGTCGTCATCACCCAGGACGGCGCGTGGCGGCGCGGCGCCGTCGTACCGATGAAGCCCGTCATCGACGAGGCCGTGAAGGTCGCCGCCTGCGTGGAGAAAGTCCTCGTGCTGCGCCGCGTCGCCGACGCCTTGCCCGTCACCATGACCCCCGGTCGAGACCTATGGTGGGACGACGCCCTCGCCAGCGCCGACCCGAACGCCTCGGCGCAGCCGACCCCCGTCGACCCCGAGCACCCGCTGTTCATTCTCTACACCTCCGGCTCGACCGGCAAGCCCAAGGGCGTGCTGCACAGCTCCGCCGGCTACCTCGCAGGCGTCTATCTCTCGACCCGCTACGTCTTCGATCTCCGGCCAGACGACCTGTTCTGGTGTACCGCGGATATCGGCTGGGTCACCGGTCATAGTTATGTCGTGTACGGTCCGCTGGCCAACGGCGCCACTGTAATGCTCTACGAGGGCGCCCCCAACGCGCCCGACCCCGGCCGCCTCTGGCAGATCATCGAGCGCCATCGGGTCACGATCCTCTACACCGCACCGACGGCGATCCGCGCCTTCATGCGCTGGGGTGACCATTGGCCCGCGCAGCGCGACCTCTCGAGCCTGCGCCTGCTCGGCTCGGTCGGCGAGCCGATCGGCCCCGACGCGTGGCACTGGTATCATCGCGTGATCGGCGGCGGACGCTGCCCCGTCGTCGACACCTGGTGGCAGACCGAGACCGGCGCGATCATGCTGACCACGCTCCCGGGCGCCGCCCCGGCCAAACCCGGCAGCACCGGCCTGCCGTTCTTCGGCGTCGACCCGGCCGTCGTGCGCGCCGATGGCACCCCCTGCGACCCCGAAGAGAACGGCCTGCTCGTGCTCAAACAACCGTGGCCCTCGATGCTGCGCACGATCTGGGGCGACGACCAGCGCTTCCGCCAGGCCTACTTCGCCACGATCCCCGGCGTGTACTTCGCCGGGGACAGCGCACGCATCGACGCCCAAGGATACATCACCGTGCTGGGTCGCGTCGACGACGTGCTCAACGTCGCCGGCCACCGGATCGGCACCGCCGAGATCGAGGCCGCGATCGGCAGCCACCCCGCCGTCGCCGAGTCGGCCGCCGTCGGTCGCCCCGACGACCTCAAGGGTCAGGCGCTGGTCGTGTTCGTCACCCTGCGGCTGGGCCACGAGCCCACCCCGGCCCTCAAGGAGGCGATCCGCGACCAGGTCACCCACGAGATCGGCAAGTTCGCCAGGCCCGACGAGATCCGCTTCACCGACGCCCTCCCCAAGACCCGCAGCGGCAAGATCATGCGCCGCTTCCTCAAGGATATCGCCGCCGGCAAGGCCACCACCGGCGACACCAGCACCCTCGAGGACCACGGCGTGCTGACCCGCCTGCAAGCCAGCGACGACGAATGACCCGCCCCCGGGGGTATCACGGTTGACGCCCGCAGGCTTATCCGCCATGCATCGAAGTATGCGCGACCCCCGGCCGACCACGACCCTCCTGCTTGCACTGCTCGGCGCGTGTAGCGACAACTCGCGGGAGAGCAGCGCGAGCGACAGCGTCGCCACCAGCATCACCACCGCCCCGCTCACCACCTCCGGCGCTGGGCCCGGCAGCGACACCAGCGACGCCCCGACGACCACCGGCACCACCACCTCGCCGACCACCACCTCACCGAGCGCCACCAGCACCACGGATATCGGCGACACCACCGATACCACCGCCGGCCTCAGCGACGGCACCACTGCCGGTATGAGCGCCGGTACGAACTCCGGCATGACCTCCACAACCAGCACCACCGACCCCAGCGGCGGCACCACCGACGGCACCACCGGGGCCGACTGCGGCAACCTGCTCGACGCCACCGTCCGCGACTTCTCGAGCGAGCACCCGGACTTCGAGACATACGGCGGCGCGGTCAAGGGACTGGTCAAGCCCGACCTCGGCCCCGACAAGAACCCGGTCCACGCGGCCGCCGGTCCGACCGAGGTCACCAGCGGTCCCGATGCATTCAACCAGTGGTACAACGACGTCCCCGGCGTCAATCAAACTTTCCCGATCCAGCTCGAGCTCATCGAGGTGATGCCCGGCATCTTTCAATACAAGAACGCCACGTTCTTCCCGATCGAGAACCAGGGCTTCGGCAACCAGGGCAACAACCACAACTTCCACTTCACGAC
>Ga0105046_10006741_pt1 | contig 18159 bp, 15 predicted proteins | sample MAT03_FD_78385 | JGI IMG/M metagenome (GOLD analysis project Ga0105046, IMG submission 78385) | Freshwater microbial communities from Lake Fryxell liftoff mats and glacier meltwater in Antarctica - MAT-03 (megahit assembly) | ecosystem: Environmental > Aquatic > Freshwater > Ice > Liftoff...
CCCTCCGACCGACCCCGCGCTGGAGCGCCTGCTGGCGCTGTTGTCCGCCTGGGCCCAGGCAGGGTCTTGGCACCAGTTGGTGCTGTCACAACCGCGCGCTGGCCCGCCTGCACCGCGCAGGGTGCAGGTGCGGCCACTGGTCTTACGCGCTGTGCCTTGCCTGTCTTTTGTCTACAGCCACCCGACCCGCGACGAGACGCACAACCTGCCGCTGCAAGCGGGCCTGGACCAGGTGGCTGAGCTGCTGCACGGCTCCTTCCGCCACGCCCACCTGTTCGGCCGCGACGGTGAGGCGCAACTGCGGCTGAGCAAAAAGGGCAGCGGCCACTTTCGGTTGCGCAAGGCTGCAGCCGGCGCCAGCGGCCCTGATGTTGAGCCTGATGTCGAACCTGGCGACCCGCCTGATGTCGAACCTGGCGCCAGCCCCGCCCACCCGGTCCGCACCCACGACCGCCAGAAGAAGCGCCGGCTGACACTGGACCGGCCCTTTCTGAGCCACCTGGGCATCACCAACGCGCAGCAGCAGTTGGTGCCGGCGATGGCGCGCAAATGGAAGCAGATCAACAAGTTCATCGAGGTCTTCGACCACGCCCTGCAGCGTTCACCGCTGGCTGACTCCAAGACCCTGCGGGTGGTGGACTTTGGCGCTGGCAAGGCCTACCTGAGCTTTGCGCTGCACGACTGGTTGAGCCACGGCTTGCAGCTGGATGCCCAGGTGACGGGGGTGGAGCTGCGGCCCGATCTGGTGCAGCAAGGCCAGCACATCGCCGCCGAGCTGGGCTTGCAAGGCATGCGCTTGCGCCAGGGTGATGTGCGCACCGAGGCCGAGCAAACACAGGTCGAGCCGATGGACGTGATGATCGCCCTGCACGCCTGCGACACCGCCACCGACCATGCCATCCACCTGGGCTTGCGGGCCGGCGCGCAGATCATCATGTGTTCGCCGTGCTGTCACAAGGAGCTGCGGCCGCAACTGCTCAGCCCCCAGCCTTTGCGCAGCATTTTCCAGCATGGCATCCATGCCGAGCAGCAGGCCGAGATGTTGACCGACAGCTTGCGTGCGTTGCTGCTGCAGGCGCAGGGTTATGACACGCAGGTCTTCGAGTTCGTATCCCTGGAGCACACGCGCAAGAACAAGATGATCCTGGCCATCAAACGAGCGCAGCCGCTGCCTGCCGAGCCCGCGCTGGCGCAGGTGCAAGAGCTCAAGCGCTTCTTTGGTTTGCGCACGCAGTGCCTGGAGATGCTGCTGGCTGCAGGCTGAAACACGAAGCCGGTGCTGAACAGGCGCTCGGCCATCAGCTGGCAATCTGTGCACATTCTGCGGCCATGCTGCGCGCAAAACGCACGCCAACCCAGCGGGCCATGGCGCCGATGCCAGCATCGAGCACCAGGTTTTGACCCTGCACCGAGAACTGTGTCGCAGCCGCGCGCGCGTCCTGGCCGGCGTAGAGCTTGTCAACCTCCACCTGACCGTCAAACACCGCAGCAGCGGGGCCTGCGCTGGCGCCCGTCCGCGCTGCTGCGGCCTTCTCGCGCTCGCGCTGCAGATCGCGCACTGTGGCGCTGAAGCGATCGAAGCGCTGATCGATCCGCAGCGCAACCCCTGGCGCACACCACAACCCGCCCACACGCGCCGGCACCACCCACAGGTGCACGGTGGATCGTTTGTCCAGGCCGATTTCTTTTTTTGGCACCGCCATCGTCACGCTGCGCAGCGGCGGCCAGTCGCCCAGATTCCAGTCATGGCTGACGATGCGTGTGCCGGGCGCCAGCGCCAGCAGGGCAGGGCGCAGCAACAGATTCAATTCGCTGTTGAGGTACATCGTCACCACCGTGGCGCGTGACAAGTCGGTCTCAAAAAGATCTTGCACCCGGAAGTCCACGCGCGCCGCCACGCCGGCTTGTGCCGCGCTGGCCAGGCTGCGTTGCACCAACTCGGGCACGATCTCCACGCCCAGCCCGCTGGCGCCAAAACGTTTGGCGGCCAGGATCACGATGCGCCCATCGCCGCTGCCCAGGTCGATGACATGATCGCTGGCCTTGACTTGCGCCAGTTGCAGCATGGCCAGCGTCACCTCGTCGGGTGTGACGATGAAAGGCACTTCGTCCTGTGCGTGGGCGGTCGCAAACGGTGACGGAAACGGCAACGCAAGCGGCAAGGCACACAACAACGCTCCCGACCACAACGCCACCCCAGCCATCCTCGCGGCAGCCAGCACGGCGGCCGCCGTGCGGCGTGTCAGAAGCTTCAACCTAGAAACCGCAGTTGAACGCGCTGTCACCCAACAGGTGAAGTGCGCCGTGGTCATGAATTGCAGCACCCACGTGGCTTGTCCAGCGGTGCCAAGCGGTGCCGAGCGGTGCCAAACGGTCAGATGCGGTGTCTAGGTTCAAACGTGCTCCGTCAACTCGTGGGCAGCACGTGATCCTTGAACTGCTCACGCAGTTTGATCTTCTGCATCTTGCCGGTGGCGCCCAGCGGGATGCTGTCTACAAAAACCACGTCGTCGGGTGTCCACCACTTGGCGATCTTGCCGTCGAAGAAGGCCAGCATGTCTTCGCGACTGAGCTCGGCGCCAGGCTTCTTCACCACCACCAGCAGCGGGCGCTCGTCCCACTTCGGGTGCTTGGCGGCAATGCAGGCGGCGATCGCCACTTCGGGGTGGGCCATGGCGATGTTTTCCAGATCGATGCTGCCGATCCATTCGCCGCCGCTCTTGATCACGTCTTTGCTGCGGTCGGTGATGATCATGTAGCCATCGGCGTCGAACTTGGCGACGTCGCCGGTCGGGAACCAGCCGTCCTTGAGCGGATCGCCGCCTTCGTTCTTGAAGTAGCTGCTCAGGATCCAGGGCCCGCGCACCAGCACATCGCCGGATTCTTTGCCGTCCCAGGGCAGCTCTTTGCCGTCTTTGCCAACGATTCTCATGTCCACGCCGTAGACCGCGCGGCCTTGGGTGGACATCACCGCCAGCCGCTCGTCTGCAGTCATCGTGGCGTGTTTGGCCTTGAAGCCGGATGCCGTGCCGATCGGGCTCATCTCGGTCATGCCCCAGGCGTGGATCACGCGCACGTCGTACTGCTCCAGAAACTTCTTGATCATCGCCGGCGGGCAGGCCGAGCCACCGATGGCGCTGCGTCGCATGGTGCTGAACTTGAGCTTGTTGGCGTCCACATGCGCCAGCAAGCCTTGCCAGACCGTGGGCACACCGGCCGAGACGGTGACGCCTTCGCTTTCGAACAGCTCATACAGGCTCTTGCCATCGAGCCCGGGGCCGGGCAGCACCAGCTTGGCGCCCGTCATCGGCGCCAGGTACACGATGCCCCAGGAGTTGACGTGAAACATCGGCACCACCGGCAGGATCACATCGGTGGCGCGGCAGTCCAGGCAGTCGGGTAACGCGGCAGCCATCGTGTGCAGCACCGTGCTGCGGTGGCTGTACAGCACACCTTTGGGGTTGCCCGTGGTGCCGCTGGTGTAGCACAGCGAGCTGGCGGTGTTTTCATCAAAAGTCGGCCACTCGTAGTGGTCGTCCTGCGCTGCCAACAGGTCCTCGTAGCACAGCAACCCGGGCACTTTGTCGGCATCGGCCGGCATGTGGGCGCGGTCTGTCATCGCGACGAAGTGGCGGATGGTCCTGGTGCGCGGCGCCACGGCCTGGATCAAGGGCCAGAAGGTCATATCAAAGAACAGCACCTGGTCTTCGGCGTGGTCGGCGATGTAGACCACCTGGTCGGGGTGCAGCCGCGGGTTCAGCGTGTGCAGCACCGCGCCCGACCCACTGACGCCGAAGTACAGCTCCATGTGGCGGTGGGTGTTCCAGGCCAATGAGGCCACGCGGTCCGAGGGCTTGACACCCAGTGCGCCCAAAGCCTTGGCAAGCTGGCGCGAGCGTGTGGCGATGTCTTTGTAGGTGCAGCGGTGGATGTCACCTTCGACGCGGCGGGAAACCACCTCGCGCTCAGGGTGGTGGCGCTCTGCATGGGTGATCAGTGAGGAGATCAGCAGCGGCAACTGCATCATTTGTCCGAGCATGGGTTTGTCTTCCTGGGTGGGTTTGTGGGGGTGATCGGCGCCGCAGCCTGCCGCTTCAGTTGGCCGCAAAACAATAGTACAAGCCTGCGCCACCCGTGCTGCGCAACTGCTCCATGCTGCAGCCGCGGGACTGGTGCGATGAGTTCCAGGATTTTGCAGGCACCGTGTCGTTCAGGCCGATCTTGTCGTGGTGGCCGACCATCGCAGCGCCGTCGACGCTCTGCGTCCAGTTGCGGCAGGTACTGTTGACAGCGCCGGCGATGAAAGTGCCGTCGGGTTGCGAGCCGGTCAACACGTCGTGCTGGTTGGGCGTGTCGCCACGGCCCTTGACCCCTTGGCCGGTTTCGGTCAAAGCGGTGGCCTTGCTGATCATGTTTTCGCCGTGCAGTTGTGCCACATCGTTGGCCACCACCACGCCATTGGCGTTGCGCCACGGGCCTTTGCCGATGCGGTCTCTGGCGTTGACGGCGGGCAGCCCGTCTGCGGGCTGCTGGCTGAGATACGCACGCCACGGGCGTTGCCCGGCGCCTGCCGCGCTGGCCAGCTTCTGGCAATGTGCGTCGGCACCGGCCAGGCCGCCCAGATCACCCCCTGTGCCCGGGTTGACGCTGGTGACGAAAAAACTCATGCCTTCGCCGCCGCTCTTCATGCCGGCGCAAGAGGCCAGCAGCACCGCGCTGCAGATGACAACCAGGGCTTTGAGTCCGCGCTGGGGCTGGGTGTGAGGGCTGTTCATGTGCACTCCTTGGAGGTTGAATCGATGCCGCCCAGTGTGACAGGCCCAGACGTGCAGGCGTGATAGGGCAAAGACTCAGGAACTTTTGCTGCGGCCGGCCGCACAGACAGGCTCGGCGGCCATGCGCCCAGCTGCAGCCCAGCCACCCCCCAACCACCGCCCAACCGACGCTCAGCCGTGCACCAGCTGTCTGGCCAGCCTTTGCTGCTGCGCGACCAGGGCCGGCAGCTCGACGCCCGTCAGACAGCCATCACGCACCCGCAGCACGCCGTTGACCACGCTGTGCTTGACCTGGGGCACGTGGCAAAACAACAGCGCGGCCACCGGATCGTGCCCCGCGCCGGCCAGGCCTATCTGGTGCAGCGAAATGCTGATCAGGTCTGCCGCCATGCCCGGCACCAGCGCGCCGATGTCGTCGCGGCCCAGCACCTGGGCGCCGCCCAGCGTGGCGATCTCCAGCATCTCACGCGCCGACATCGCGGTGGCGCCGTGGCTGACCCGTTGCAGCAACAGCGCCAGCCGGGCTTCGGCCAGCAGATGGCTGCTGTCGTTGCTGGCCGAGCCGTCCACCGCCAGCGCCACCGGCACGCCGGCATCGCGCAGCGCCCGGATCGGTGCCGCGCCAGAGCCCAGCCGCATGTTGGAGCCAGGGCAGTGGGCCACGCCGGTGCCGGTCTTGGCAAACATCCGGATGCCCGCCTCATCGAGTTGAACACAGTGGGCGTGCCACACGTCCGGGCCCAACCAACCCAGTTGCTCCGCGTACTCGGCCGGCGTGCAGCCGAACTTCTCTCGCGTGTAGGCCACATCGTTCATGTTCTCGGCCAGGTGGGTGTGCAGGTGCACGCCGTGCGCGCGGGCCAGCAGCGCAGCATCGCGCATCAGCCCCTGGCTGACGCTGAAGGGCGAGCAAGGTGCGACGACGATGCGCTGCATCGCAAAGCGCTCGCGCTGGTGAAAGCGTTCGATCAGGCGCTGGCTGTCCTTCAGGATCGCGTCTTCGCTTTCGACCACTTCATCAGGCGGCAAACCGCCCTGGCTTTGACCGACGCTCATGGCACCGCGGGCGGCATGAAAGCGCAGGCCCATTGCAGCCGCAGCGTGCAGCGTGTCGTCCAAAGTGCAGGCGCCAGGAAACAGGTACAAATGGTCGCTGCTGGTGGTGCAACCCGACAACAGCAACTCGGCGCAGGCGATTTGCGTCGAAACGTGCAGCATCTCTGGCGTCAGCCGCGCCCACAGCGGATAGAGTGTCTGCAACCAACCGAAGAGTTCGCTGTCCTGCGCTGCAGGCACCGCGCGGGTCAGCGTCTGGTACATGTGGTGGTGGGTGTTGACCAGCCCCGGCAGCACGATCTGGCCGCGCGCGTCGATCACCTCATCTGCGGTGGCGGGCAATTCGTCAGCGGGCCCCACAGCCTCGATTGCAGGGCCACGGATGAAGACACTGGCGCCTTGCAGTTCGCGCCGCTGGGCGTCCATCGTGACGACCACATCGGCGTTTTTGATCAGCAGCGTCTTGATGGCACCGGCCCGTGCTGCCTGGCCGGTGGGCGCCACGCTCGTCACGGCTTGGGCGGGTGGCTTGTTTGTGACTCCGGCGTTGGTGGTGCCGGGTCAGACCACAGCCTGCCGCCGGTGGCCCAATCATGGCGCTGCACATCGCAAAAAATGATGTTCACCGCCTCGGGCGCGCCGCCCAGGGTCTTGACAGCCGCTTCGGTCAATGCCTGCGCCAGCGCGCGCTTTTGCTCGACGCTGCGGCCTGCGAACAGTTCAACTCGGATCGTGGGCATACGGGCTCCTGTGCAAAGCCCGAACCATAACCGGCCCGCGAGGGATTTGTTCAGCGTCGCCTGCGAGCCTGGCAGCTGCTCTCTCGGGTCTGGCCGGACCTCTCAAGCTCGTGGTCCGTTCCGTCAATGAGGTTACCAATGAATTCGATGCATTCGGTCGTCAGGCCAGGCGCAAACCACAGCCATGGCTGCAGCTATGGCGCGGATTTGCAACAACGCATGGCGGGCGAACGCGCGATTTCATGTAACCAGTTTGACGGAACGAACCACTAGGCTCAACAACGCCACCAGGCGCACGCTTCAGGGCTTGGCTGGAGCCTCCATCTTCACCAAGCCTTCGCTCAGCACCAGCCCTTCGCTGAGGACCAGGCCCTCGCTCATGACCAAGCCTTCGCTCATCACCAGGCCCTCGCTCAAGACCAGGCCCTCGCTCATCACCAGGCCTTCGCTCATCACCAGGCCTTGAGAGATCGTCAGTGGTTGCACCAGCGTTTGGCCACTGCCGCTGGCCAACCAGTTGGTCAGCGTCAGCGTGGGCCTGAAGACGCCGGTTTTGCCGAGCAGCGAGCTGGCCCCTGCAAGCCCGCTGGCGACCACCACGCCTGCGCCCACCGGTTGAAATTGGCTCATGTCGAAAGTTCGGAAGCCTTTGACATAGGTCCAAGGCTGGTAGCCGGTGCCATTCCAGTAGTCAGGTGAGGTGATGCGCACAAGGTCACCAGCCCACAGGACACGTGGGTTCCAGATCTCCTGGTGCCTCGTGAAAAGTGCATTGCCGCTCAGCAAGTGGTTGCCGCCCGAAAATATGGTGCGTGACCAGTTGGCAGTTTTGGTATTGACCAAGCTTGAAGGCGCAGGCATCGTACGTCCAGCGGCCAACAAGTTGGCGCCAATCGGCAAGAAGCCTTGGTCCACCAGCGGCCAGATGTCGCTCCTCAAGGTCCTGGCCAGAGCCACAGCGCCTTCCACGTTCAGCATCCCGGTACCTTGCTGAACCAAAGAGGCACCGTTGATCGGCTGTGCTGTGTACTGCAGGATGGCTTTGATCAGCGGCGGCGTCAGGCCGGGGTTGGCTTGCAGCAACAACGCTGCTGCGCCCGCGACCACAGGCGCTGAGACCGAGGTGCCTGCCAACTGCATCACCTCTTCGCCAACAGTCTGAGTCACACCCAGCGGAGCCACCACCTCGCTCCAATTGTTGTTGGCCAGGCGGTTCCAGCCACCTGTGGCGGTGTAGGCAGCGGCCCCCACGATGCGGTTGCCCGCGGCCACCAGGTCAGGTTTGAGCAGGTTGTCGGGTTTGCGGCGGCCATTGGAATCTGTGAAAGCGCCGCGGGTGGGCCCACGTGAGCTGAATCGCGTGACTGCGTCGTCGTCGCGTGCGTCAGTGCCCTGAAAATTGACCGCGCCTACAGTGATCACCGACGGATCGTGTCCCGGCGAGCCCACGCGGCCGTAAATTTCACGGCCTTTGTCATCGACGCCATAGTTGCCGGCGGCTACCACCACGGTGATGCCGGCTGCCACAGCGGCGCGCGCCGCGGCCGCCAGCGGATCAACCTTCCATGAGTCGGTGGAACGCGCCGAGATGCTCAGGTTCATCACCTTGATGTCCAGAGCGCGGGCGTTGTATATCACCCACTGGATGCCTTCGATGGCGTCGCTGACGGTGCCGGTGCCGGTATCACGCATCACCTTGACGTCAAAGAGCCTGGCGTTTGGGGCCAGGCCAGTGAAATCCGGCGTGGTGCTTCGCACGCCGCGAGGGAAGCCGGACGCCACCGAGGCCACGTGGGTGCCGTGGCCGTAGCCGTCACGAACGGTCGTGCTTTCGTTGCTGATTGCAGCGTCGTAGGCCTTTTGCAGCGCGCTGTTGGGCTCGTTGGAGTTGGGGCTGCCAATGCTCCAGCGTGCCACACTGTTATTGAGCATCGTGACCGCTCGTACCACCCGGCTGCTGCCGTTGGCGTTGCGGAAAGCGCGGTGGTTGTGCTGGATGCCCGAGTCCAGGATCGCAATGCCCACGCCGCTGCCGTCCAGGCCGGTGTAGCTGGTCTTGCTGCTGGTGGGCCGGGTCTGGCTGCCCAGTGCACCGCTGACCCGCTCCAGCGCGCTGGCGGTGGAGCGTACCTCGCGATTGGGCGCGACGTGGCTCACCTCGGGATGCTCGGCCAGCAGCCGCACCTTGGAGGCTGGAATGGCCACCGTCAGCGCGCGGATGATGCCGTGCCGCACCAGCACCTGGCCGCCCAGGGCCTCGACAAAGTCGCGCAGCTCGCTCAATTCTTCGTCATCGGTGTCGCTGCTGACCAGTACCTGCGTCAGGCGTTTGCCACCGCCTTCGCGGACCCATGTGGCGTTGACCTTGCGCGGCGTCTCGAGCACTTCTTCCAGGTCATTGGCGAGCTTGGCACGGCCTGGGCGGGCGGCGAGCCTGGCCGCACGCTGACTCTCAGGCGCCTCGGCCCAGCGCTCGGCAGCGCGGTCGGCCTTGCGTTGTGCCTGCCGTTGGGCCTTGCGTTCAGCGCGCCTGGCTTCGTTGCGCAGGATCTGCAATGCAGCTTGATCTTCCGGGGTCGCCAGTGCTGCCGCTGCCCGTGTGATGCCTTGCGCGTGAACCGGGGCACTGATCAGGCTCAGACCCAGCACCATTGAAGCGCAGGCCACGCTGATTGTCTTGATGGGGGACAGCAAAAGAAGCTGCGCGGCGTCGAGCCGGTTGCCCTGGCAAGTGATGGTGGCGATGGTCTGCATGATTCAGGTCCATTCGAAGAAAGGCTTCGTATCGACCCGATTCTGCGAAGTCAATCCCCTGAGTGCGCGCCCCTTGAATCAGAGTTGCGTGGTTTTCACGGTGCTTTTTCTCGTCTTTGAAAAATGCTGCAAGCGTTTGTTTTCAGGAGACACAGCTCGCGCGCTTCGTCTGTTGCTTATCGGCACGCTGATCGGCCACTTGAGCATCCGAAGAGCACATTTTTCGCCGCGAGGGCGCAAACCCGCTATTGCGCTGGGGCGCCCGCTTCAAACCACCGCTTGATCAATGTGCGCTCGGCATCGGTGATCTGGGTGGCATTGTTCATCGGCATCAGCTTGAGCACCGAGCTTTGCTGGTACACCGCCTGCGCATGCTGCAGGATCAGCTCAGGCGTATGCAGCGCGACGTTTTTCTGCTGCACCGCCTGGTTGTGGCAGATCACGCAGCGCTGCTCGACCACCGCGCTGACGGCAGCCAGGCTGGGTGGAGGAGCTGCTGGCGCGCCTGCGATTGGCTTGGGCACAGGCGGGGGCGCCAGCCAGATGGCCAGGCCCAGCAGCACGGCGGTGCCCGCGCCCGCATGCTCCCAAGGCACCCGCTTGCCTTGCACCAGCGCTTTGTGGCGCACCACGAAACTGTGGCGGATCAGGGCGCCAGCCAGCATCAGCAAGACCAGGACGGCCCAGTTGTGCGGGCCCTGGTACAGCCAGCCATAGTGGTTGCTGAGCATCGCGATCAGCACCGGCAGCGTGAAATAGGTGTTGTGCACGCTGCGCTGTTTGGCGCGTTGGCCGTGGATCGGGTCCACCGCTTGGCCGGCCCTCATCTGCGCGATCACCGTGCGCTGCCCCGGGATGATCCAGAAAAAGACGTTGGCGCTCATCGCTGTGGCGAGCATCGCGCCCACCATCAGGAAAGCCGCACGGCCCGCAAACAGTTGGCACGCTGCCCAAGAGGCCACCACGACATACACCAGCACCAGCAAGCCGACCAGCGCATCGCCGCCGACCTGGCCTTGAGCTCCGGCTCCCCGTTCGCCCACCCAGCGGCACAGCAGGTCATAAACCACCCAGAACAACACCAGAAAAGCCAGCGCTGCAGCCACCGCATAGCCCGGCGCGGACCAGGCGTAGACGTTCTTGTCGATCAGGAAGGTGTTGGCGTTGAACAGGTACAGCACTGCGAACAGCGCAAAGCCGGTCAGCCAGGTCGAATAGCTCTCCCAGAAAAACCAGTGCAGATGCTCGGGCAGCGTTTGGGGTGCCACCATGTACTTCTGCGGGTTGTAAAAGCCCCCGCCGTGCACGGCCCACAACTCGCCGGTGACGCCTTTGGCTTTGAGCGCCGGGTCTTCGGGTTCGAGCAAGCTGCTGTCCAGGAAGACAAAGTAAAAGGATGAACCAATCCAGGCGATGGCGACGATCACATGCGCCCATCGCAACAGCAGATTGACCCATTCGAGCAGGTAGGTGGTGTCCATTGGATATCCAGACTTCGGCTTCAGCGCTTGGCGCCCACCCCGGCGGGCAGGAAATCAACAACGCCCGCTTCAGGACCCTCTGTAGGTGCTGTAGCTGAAGGGGCTGACCAGCAGCGGCACATGGTAATGGCCCTGGGCGTCGCTGATGCCGAAGTCGAGTAGCACGGTGTCGAGAAAAGCCGGGTCCGGCAACACCACCCCTCGGTCGCGGAAATACGGCGCCACCTCGAACAGCAAGCGATAGCGGCCGATGGCCATCGCTGCAGCGTCCAGCAAAGGTGCGTCGGCACGGCCGTCGCTGTTCAGGCGCAGGCGTTTGATTTCCTGCGCCTGGCCCTGTGCATCGAGGCGCTGCAGAACCACAGCCATGCCTGCGGCAGGGCAGCCATGGGCGGTATCCAGGACATGTGTGCTCAAGTGGCCCATGGTGAGACTGGTCTTTGCAGGTTTGAAGTCTGTCGGATGCGGCTTGGCGGCGACGGAGTGTCGCAGCCTGGCGCCGAGATTTGCGAAGCGCCGCGTGGTCAATTCGCAAAAAAAGGTCTGGACGCGAGCATAAGAGTTGCCTCGCCGTCTTGCGGCACGAGGGTTTCCAATGGCTTCAGCAGCCGGCAGCAGCTGGCAGCACTCGGCAGCACCCGGCAGCAGCAGGCAACACCAGGTAACACCAGGCAGCGGCAGCACCCGGCAACATTCAGCATCTGGCACCATCCGGTGTTGGGCTGGCTTTCGCGCCATGTGGGCCCGCATGTTCAACGCGCTGAATACGCTGGTCTGGCACCAGCCTTGCAACACGGCTGAAGCGGCCACCCCACACCCAGACCCCCCCCACACCCAGCCACCTGAGGACCCATGCACAAGCCCAGCGAGTCTGACCCCAGCCAGCACTACCCGCGCGATCTGCGCGGCTATGGCCGCAATCCGCCGCATGCCCAGTGGCCAGGTCAGGCCCGCGTGGCGTTGCAGTTTGTGCTCAATTTCGAAGAGGGCGGCGAGAACAGCGTCCTGCATGGTGACGCGGGCAGCGAGCAATTCTTGAGCGAAATGGCCAACCCGCCAGCCTTTGCGGCCCGCCATCTGAGCATGGAAAGCACTTACGAGTACGGCTCGCGCGTGGGTGTGTGGCGCATCCTGCGTGAGTTCGAGCGCCGCGGCTTGCCACTCACCGTGTTTGGCGTGGCGATGGCCCTGCAGCGCAGTCCCGAGGTGTGCACTGCGTTCACCGAACTGGGGCACGAGATCGCTTGCCACGGGCTGCGCTGGATCAATTACCAAGCCATCGACGAGGCCACCGAGCGCGATCATCTGCAGCAGGCCATGGCCGCGTTGCAGTCACTCACTGGCGAGCGCCCGCTGGGCTGGTACACCGGCCGCGACAGCCCGCAGACGCGGCGCTTGCTGGCAGACCATGGGGGCTTTGTTTACGACAGCGACTACTACGGCGACGAGCTGCCCTTTTGGCTGCAGGTCCAGAAGAGCGATGGTGCATTGGCCCCGCACCTGGTGGTGCCCTACACGCTGGATGCCAACGACATGCGCTTTGCGCTGCCACAGGGCTACAGCCACGGCGACGAGTTCTTTCATTACCTGCGTGATGCTTTTGATGTGCACTACGCAGAGGGCGACGAGCGGCCGACGATGATGAGCGTGGGCATGCACTGCCGTTTGCTGGGTCGCCCTGGCCGCATGCGCGCGCTGCAGCGCTTTTTGGACCACGTGCAATCGTTCGACAGGGTCTGGGTGGCCCGCCGCATCGACATTGCCCAGCATTGGCGTCAGCACCATCCCTTTGACTCGGCCGCCGCCTTTGTCTGGCGCTGAAGGGTGCTCAGCCGTCCTGCTGGCGACGCTGTTTCGCTGGCCTGTTTCGCTGGCCCGTTTCGCTCAGGCCCGTTTCGCCCGTGCCTTGTGCGAGATGCACCGTTGTGGGGGCATCGGGCTGAAGTCTGGCGCCCGAAGACGCACTTATGTGGTGCAACCCCCAGTTTGCAACTGCGCATGGAACTTGCACAATCTGATGCAGTGACTCGTCATTGACACTTTGCCGTCTGTTTTTTTACCTTTCGCATTCATGGAGCCACGATGACCCAAGTTCTTTCCCAGCCCAACCGCCGCAGCTGGATGCGTGCATTCGCTGCCACCGCTGCTGTGGCCGCGTTGTGGGCAGCGCCGGCCTCCAGCTTTGCGCAAACACCGATCAAGTTTCAGCTCGACTGGCGCTTTGAGGGGCCTTCTGCGCTGTTTCTGGCGGGTGTGGCCAAAGGGCATTTCAAGGCGGCTGGCCTGGACGTGACGATCGACGCCGGCAACGGCAGCGGCGGCACCGTCACCCGCGTTGCCAGCGGCACCTACGACATGGGGTTCGCCGACATGGCGGCGTTGATGGAGTTTCACGCCAACAACGCCGACGCGCCGAACAAGCCAGTCGCGGTGATGATGGTCTACAACAACACCCCTGCCGCAGTGCTGGCGCTGAAAAAGAGCGGCATCACCAAGCCGGCTGATCTCGAAGGCCGCAAGCTGGGCGCGCCGGGCTTTGACGCCGGGCGCAAAGCCTTCCCGATCTTTGCCAAGGCCAACGGCATCAACAACGTGCAGTGGACCAGCATGGACCCGCCGCTGCGCGAGACCATGCTGGTGCGCGGTGACGTCGAAGCCATCACCGGCTTCTCTTTCACTTCGCTGCTGAACCTGGAAGCGCGTGGCGTCAAGACTGCCGACATCGTGGTGCTGCCCTTCCCGGCGCATGGCGTGAAGCTCTACGGCAACGCGATCATTGCCACGCCCAAGATGATCAAGGAGAACCCGGCGGCTGTGAAAGCTTTCCTGGTGGCCTTTGCCAAAAGCGCCAAAGAGGTGATTGCCAACCCTGACGCTTCGATTGCTTACGTCAAAGAGCGTGACGGGATCATCAACGTCGAGCTGGAGAAGCGCCGCCTGCGCATGGCCATCGATGCCGTGGTGGCCAGCCCGGATGCGCGTGCTGAAGGTTTTGGCGTCGTGGTGCCAGGCCGTCTGGCGCTGATGGCTTCGCAGGTTTCTGATGCTTTCAACACCAAGACCCGCATCAACCCTGACGCAGTGTGGACCGACAGCTTGCTGCCGTCCAAGGCCGAGCTGAACATCTTGCCGCCACTCAAGCGCTGAGCTGCGCCCTTCAAGTTCGGCCTGGTTTCAAAGCGGATCAGGAAGCGTTTGGCAGAGACGACTAAGCAGTGGGTGCAGACAAATGGCCTTGACGATGCGCGCCGGCTCAACGCAGGTCGAAAGACAGCTGCAGCATCAACGCAGCGTCACCCAGCATATGGGCCGTGAAAGACAGGCGTGGGCTGAACTGCCAGCCCAGACCGACCAATGCGCCGGGCGAAAAGCCGTTGACGTTCAGCGGCACCTTGTCCTTGTACTGCCCGCGATAACCGTACAACATGCCGACCGACGCTTGCGCATACAACGGGGGGTAGCCCAACAATGCCGGGAAGCGTTTGCCGAAGTAGACATAGGCGCTGGGCTGGCCGAAAGAATTTCTGAAGTACGAAGCGCCGGCCAGCCAATCGTCGGGCCGCACCCGTTCGATGCCCAGCGCCCACACATTGCGGTGTTCATCGCTGGGCCTGAAGTGCTGAGAAAAAGGCGAAAAGCCCAGGCGCCAGATGCCCGGGCCCAACCAGGCCTCGGTGTCGGTGGCACTGCGCCAGGCCGAAACGAGCATGCCTGGACCCTCGGCCTGGCCAGCGTCAGCGGTGGCGGGCATCGGGCTGGTCTGTGCCATGGTCAGTGGCGCGGTGGCGCACAAGGCCGTCAAAAAAACGGGCCCCAAGGCCCTGTAGATGCTGGATTTCATGCCCTCAATTCTCGCAGCAAGCTTTGCCATGTTGACTGATCCTGGCTTCATTCGGGGTCTTCTGGCTCGCGGCCTGTGGGCCCGAGTTGTGTTGGCCGCGCTGGCTCTGAGCCTGAGCGGCTGCGCCTGGCTGGATGCCCAACAGCATCAAATCGCGCTGCGCCCGACGCCCGGCAAGCCGGCAGGCACCGCGCCGGATCATCAACTCTTCAAGCCCAAAGACGAGCGCCGCCTGTTGCCGATCGCTGCGCATGGCCGCCAGCGCGCCGACGGTGCACCGGCCACCACGCCCGATCTGGTGGCTGTCTGGTGGCTGCCGCATGCCGACCCGGATGCGCCTTCATTGCTGTACCTGCACGGTACCTTTCGCAACCTGTACCGCAACCTGCCCAAGATCAACGCGCTGCGCGAGGCCGGCTTCTCGGTGTTGGCGGTGGACTACCGGGGTTGGGGCGACAGCACCGCGATCATCCCGACCGAGGCCACGATCACCGCAGATGCAGCCCTGGCCTGGGCAGAATTCAAGCGGCGGCAGCCCGACCCTGCGCTGCGGGTGATCTTCGGGCACTCGATGGGGGGCTCGGTGGCGGTGCGGCTGGCCAGTGGGCTGCGCGGGGCGCCAGATGCCGGCAAGGCGCGTGACTACGCGGCGCTGGTGCTGGAAAGCACCTTCACCCGCATGCCCGATGTGGCAGGAGAAGCTGGCGTCGTGGGCAGGCTGCTGGCTCGGTGGACCACGATCGAATTCGATTCGCTCTCGCGCATCGACCAGATCGACGCCCCGTTGCACATGCTGCACAGCGCCAAGGACGACACTGTGCCCATCGCGCTGGGCCGGCGCTTGCGCGACGCAGCCCGGCCCGGTGTGCAGTGGACGGAGTTTGCCGAAGGCACCCACAGCCGCCTGCACAGCGAGGTGCCGCAGCAGTACCGGCAATTGCTGGGCGCAGTGGCCAGAGCGGTGCGTGATGGTGCCCAGTCCCGTTGAGTCCCGGGATGCACAGCCCGGACAAGTTCTGCCCGTATCCAGCAGCCCTTAGCCGGTGCCGGCGCGCGTGCTGGTTCGCGTGTTCAGCGTATTCATCGACCTGAGAAATTCATGACCCGACCCTTCGTAGACTTCAACAACGTCTGGCTGGCCTACAACGACGAGTTGCTGGCTGAGGGCCACTTTGCGGTTGAAGACATCTCGCTGCAAGTCAACCTGGGTGAGTTCATTGCCATCGTCGGCCCTTCGGGATGCGGCAAAAGCACTTTCATGAAGCTCACCACAGGCCTGAAGATGCCCAGCAAAGGCAGCATCCACATCGACGGCGCGCCCGTGACCGGGCCTTTGAAGATCAGCGGCATGTCGTTCCAGGCCCCCAGCCTGCTGCCGTGGCGCACCACGGTGGACAACGTGCTGCTGCCGCTGGAGATCGTCGAACCCTATCGCAGCAACTTCAGAGCGCAGCGCAAAGCGTACGAAGAAAAAGCCCGCGCGCTGCTGCAAAGCGTGGGCTTGGGCGGCTATGAAGACAAGTTCCCGTGGCAGTTGTCTGGCGGAATGCAGCAGCGCGCCAGCATCTGCCGCGCTCTGGTCCACGAGCCCAAGATGCTGCTGCTCGACGAGCCCTTCGGCGCGCTGGACGCCTTCACACGCGAGGAGCTCTGGTGCGCCCTGCGCGACTTGCAGGCGGCGCAGAAGTTCAACGTCATCCTGGTCACCCACGATTTGCGCGAGAGTGTCTTTCTGGCCGACACGGTCTACGTGATGAGCAAGAGCCCGGGCCGCATCGTGGTCAAGCGGCACATCGACTTGCCCAGGCCGCGCGATCTGGAAGTGACCTACACGCCAGAATTCACTGACATCGTGCACGAGTTGCGTGGCCACATCGGCGCCATGCGCAAGCCCGCAGCCACCGCAGCCCTGGGAGCCGCACCATGAAGATCAGCAAGAACATGGAGCGCTGGTCGCCGATCATCGTGCTGGTGGTGGTGCTGCTGTTGTGGCAGGTGATCGTCATGGCGCTGGGCGTGCCCGAGTTCATTTTCCCCAGCCCGACCCAGATTGCGCACCAGTTCGTTGAATTCAAAGGTCCGCTTCTGGAAGCCGCCTGGAAGACCTTCTGGGTCACGATGCTGGGTTTTGGGTTGAGCATCGTGGTGGGCGTGATGCTGGGCTTCTTGGTTGGCAGTTCGCGCCTGGCCTACACCGCGCTGTATCCGCTGATGGTGGCTTTCAACGCGGTGCCCAAAGCGGCTGTGGTGCCGATCCTGGTGGTGTGGTTCGGCATCGGCCTGGGCCCAGGCATCCTGACGGCGTTCCTGATCTCGTTCTTTCCGATCACCGTCAACATTGCCACGGGTCTGGCCACGCTGGAGCCTGAGCTTGAAGACGTGTTGCGCGTGCTGGGCGCCAAGCGCTGGGACGTGCTGATCAAGGTGGGCTTGCCACGCTCGATGCCGTACTTCTACGGCTCTTTGAAGATCGCCATCACACTGGCTTTTGTCGGCACCGTGTTGGCCGAGATGACGGCAGGCGACTCCGGCATCGGTTACCTGATGCAAAGTGCCGGCAGCCAGCAACGCATGGCGCTGGCTTTTGCCGGGCTGGTGACGATCGGCGCGATGGCGATGGCGATGTACGAGTTGTTCAGCTGGATCGAGATGCGCACCACGGGCTGGGCGCACCGCGGCTCGCAAGGGCATGGGGCTTGAATGGGGCTTGATGGCGCATGAAGACTCGATTCGGATCGTGGCTTCGCGAACCCGGCATTGAAGGACGTTGAGGCCATGGCAGTGAGTTTTGATCTGCCCTGGGCCGCACGCCAACTGCGGCGCGCCAACACCGTGGCCGCAGCAGCATTGCAGGCCGGCCACCATCCCTTTGGCGCGATTCTGCTCGGGCCTGACGGCGAGACCGTGTTGCTGGAGCAAGGCAACGTGGACAGCGTCAACCACGCCGAAGCCGTGTTGGCGCGCGCGGCGGCTGCACGCTTTGGCCCGCAGCAGCTTTGGCAGTGCACGCTGGTCACCACCGTCGAGCCATGTGCGATGTGTGCCGGCACCCAGTACTGGGCCCACATCGGCCGCCTGGTGTACGGCATGAGCGAGCGTGAACTGCTGGCGCTGACGGGCAACCATGCAGAGAATCCGACTCTGGATCTGCCCTGCGCACAGGTTTTTGCGGCCGGCCAGAAGGCTGTGCAGGTGATCGGGCCGGTGGCTGAAGTGCGCGAAGAGATCGCCGCGTTGCACCGCAGTTTCTGGTCTGGCCGCTGAGCGTGGGCAGCGGCGTGGCGCAAGCTGTCTCGGCGGCTGCAGCGGTTTCGGCGCCTGACGGCACGGCAGCGGAGCCCGCTCAGGTGGGGGCCGAGGTCGGCGTGCGTGCAGGCTTGAATGCAGGCCTGAATACGGGCGCGGGCGCGGGCGCGGGACTGGGTACAGATCCGGGTGCAGATCCGGATCCATGCCCTGGTACGGGCTGGTTTGGCCAACTGCAACTGCGCTACACCAGCGCGCAAGGCCGC